>Ga0066710_100000184_pt1 | contig 31809 bp, 28 predicted proteins | sample GraSoiAngelo_159_FD_79666 | JGI IMG/M metagenome (GOLD analysis project Ga0066710, IMG submission 79666) | Grasslands soil microbial communities from the Angelo Coastal Reserve, California, USA - 14_1009_16_40cm | ecosystem: Environmental > Terrestrial > Soil > Grasslands | place: USA... | reverse complement strand
TTCTCGGGCTGGCCGAGCAGGTCGAGGTCCATCGCCTCGGGCGGCAGGTTCGGGATGCCGGCTTTGTGCGCGAGCAGGTGGCGCAGCGTGATCCGGTGCTTGCCGTGCTTGGCGAACTCGGGGATGAAATCGCAGACGCGGTCCTCGAGGTGGAGGACGTGCTGCTCGTCCAGCTTGTGGATCACCATCGCGGTGATCGCCTTGCTCGCGGAGAAGATGTCGAACGGCGTCTCGGTGCTGACCGAGAGCTTCGGCGCGTCGGGCCGATCCTGCGGCGCGTTGCCGCGCGCGTGGCCGATCGCGCGGTTGAGCACCACGACGCCGCGGCGCCGCACGCACAGCGAGATCGCCGGATGCACGCCCGTGGCGTAGATCGCGCGCGCCGCGTCCCACACGCGTTCGACGGCGTGGGCCGGGACGTCGGAGCCACCCGGATCCTCGGGGCCTACGTCGAGCACTTCGTCGAGGTCGCGCGGGAGGCGACAGCGCTGTGTGCCGGGCAGGTTCAGCTGGCCGATCCAGTAGACGGGGTCGATCGGCATTCGTCAGTCCTCGTCGTCTTCGTTCACCGCGCCGGCGCCGAGATAGACGTCCAGACCGGTGATCGAGGCGTTGCGGTAGGTGCGGGCCATCGCGGCCTCGCAGTTCGATTGCCCGCGCCAGAACGGGAAGCCCCCGAGCCGCGCCACGATCGCGCCGGGCTTGCGCGGGATGCGCACCTCGATCGCCTCGTCGCGGCTGCGCACCGCGCCGCCCCAGAACACCTCGGGGTCCCCCGGCAGCGGCTCGTCGGGGATCACTCGCTCGGGCGGCGGCTCGATCACGGCCACCGGGAGCGGCACGAACGGCTCGCCCTCGTCGCCTTCCAAGCGCTCTCCGTCGGCGCGGTAGGCCGGATCGGCCGGCGGCGGAGGAGGCCGCGGGATCGCCGCAGGACCTAGCGCCGCGAGCAGCTCGCCGCGCTCCATGCCGCGCAGCTGGAAGATCAGGAACGGATCGCGGTCGAACTCCTCGCCGAGCAGGTAGTACACCGCGGCGACGTGCTTGCACGGATTCGCGTTGTCGGGGCACGAGCACGCGGCCTTGAGGTCCCCGCTCGCATTCGGGAACAGCGACAGGCGCTGCTGCTCGAACACCTGCTCGATGCTCTCGGGGATCTGTCCCATGCCGAGCTCGACGGCGATGTCGGGGCGCTGCGCGAGCGCGCGCGTGAGCTTCTTCCAGTCGGTGCTCGACAGCATCGAGAAGTGCATGCGCACGAGATACGGTGCATCGCGCGATCCCTGCACGTGCGCGGTGACGAAGCCCTTGCCGATCTCGATGTCGACGATGTGGCCCTGGCGCGCGTAGTTGCGGCCCCGCCCGAGCCGGCGCCCGACCGCGAACCGCTCGAGCACCTCCACCCAGCGCCGCGCCCACCAGTTCTCGCCGCTGCGCCCGCGCCGCGGGCGCTGATTGTTGCCGCGCTGCGGGCGGTTGTGACCGCGACCGCGCCCGCGCTGCGGCCGGGCGTTGCGGCCGCGGTTCTGCCAGCCGTCTGGTCTTCGCTCGGCGTCGCCTCGCTGCGCGAAACTTGCTTCTGGTCTTCGCTCGGCGTCGCCTCGCTGCGCGAAACTTGCTTCTGGTCTTCGCTCGGCGTCGCCTCGCTGCGCGAAACTTGCGCCGCCGCCCCAGTTTTCGTTTGTGCGCTCGCCTCCGCCGCGCTGGGCGAAATTCTCCGCGTCAGATCTGCGCTCGCTCTCCTGCGCGGACTCTTCGGCGCGCGGCTCGCCGCCGTTTCCGGCATAGCTCTCCCCGCTCGCGCCGGGCGACTCGGAGTCTGCGCTCGCGCCGAATTCTCCACTGGGCTCGCGCGGCGATCCGTTCTCGGCTCCTTGCGCCTGCGACCGCCACGGCGCGTTCGGGCCCCCGTTTCCGTTGCCGTCGAACGGGCCGCCCGGACCGCGCGGCCGGCGCCGCGGCCGCCGCCGCCGACGGCGGCCCTCGCCACCGGACCCGGGTCCGCCCGGTCCGGGCCCGCCGGGTCCCGATCCGCCGACTCCGCCGCCGGTGACTTCGTCTTCGCTCATGCCGTCAGTCCCGCACCGCGTCGGTGCGCAGCGAGAACACCTCGCGCAGCTCGGCGTTGGACAGCTCGGTGATCCACTGCTCGCCGGTGCCCACGATGTCCTCGGCGATCGACTTCTTGCGCTCGATCATCTCGTCGATCCGCTCCTCGAGCGTGCCGACGCAGACGAACTTGTGCACCTGCACGTTGCGCGTCTGGCCGATCCGGAACGCGCGGTCGGTGGCCTGGTTCTCGACCGCCGGGTTCCACCAGCGGTCGAAGTGGAACACGTGGTTGGCGCCGGTGAGGTTCAGGCCGAGGCCGCCGGCCTTCAGCGAGAGCACGAACACCGGCGGGGCGTCGGATCCGCCCGCCTGGAAGCGCTCGACCATCTGATCGCGGCGCTTCTTCGGCGTGCCGCCGTGCAGGAAGTAGATCTCGCGGCCGAGCTCGTCCTGCAGGTGTTCCTGGAGCAGCTTGCCCATCTCGGCGAATTGCGTGAACACGAGAGTGCGATCGCCCGCGAGCGTCACCTCCTCGAGCATCTCGGTCAGGCGCGTGAGCTTGCCCGAGCGCTTCGGCAGGGACGAGCTGTCGCCGAGGAAGTGCGCGGGGTGGTTGCACACCTGCTTCAGCTTCACGAGCGTGGCGAGGATCACGCCGCGCCGCTCGATGCCCTCGGCGTCCTCGAGCTTGCGCTCGGCCTCGTCGACGACCCGCTGGTAGAGCGCCCCCTGCTCGCCGGTCAGGGTGCAGAACACCTTCATCTCGAGCTTGTCGGGCAGGTCGGAGATGATCGCACGGTCCGTCTTCAGGCGGCGCATGATGAACGGCTTGGTGATGTGCGCGAGCTTCTCGACCGCGTCGGGGTCGCGGTGGGCCTGGATCGGCACCAGGAAGTCGCGGCGGAACTGCTCCTGCGAGCCGAGGAAGTCCGGGTTCAGGAAGTCCATGATCGACCACAGGTCGCCGACGTGGTTCTCCACCGGCGTACCGGTGAGCGCCGCGCGGTAGTCCGACATCACCGCGCGCACCGCCATCGACTGCTTGGTGTCCGGGTTCTTGATGTTCTGCGCCTCGTCGAGGATCACGCCCGCCCAGCGCATCGAGCGCAGGTCTTCGAGGTCGCGGTGGACGAGCGCATAGCTCGTCAGCACGAGCGCGTGGTCCTGCGCGTCGGCGACGAACTCGTAGCCTTTCTCGCGCTGCGGCCCGTGGTGGATCACGGTGCGCAGGTTCGGCGTGAAGCGCGCCGCCTCGCGCTCCCAGTTGGCGAGCACCGACGTCGGGCACACGAGCAGCACGGGGCGGTCCTCGCCGTGGTTCCGCTCGCGCTCGATCAGCGCGAGCGTCTGGATCGTCTTGCCGAGGCCCATGTCGTCGGCGAGGCAGGCGCCGAGCTCCCAGCGGCGCAGGAACTCGAGCCAGGCGAAGCCCTTCTCCTGATAGGGCCGCAGCGCGCCCGTGAAGCCGGGCGGTGTCGAGAGAGGCTCGATCGCGTTCTTGTCCGTGAGCCGCTCGAGCATCGCGCCGAGCCAGCCCGTGGCGCGCACGCCCTCGAAGTGGATGCCCGCCGACGTGTCGGCTGCGCCGAGTGCCATGCGCACGATCTCGCGCGCGGTCACCTCGCCGCCGCGGCGGTTCTTGTAGAACTCGAGCGCGGCGTGGATCTCCTCGACGCTCGTCTGCACCCAGTGCCCGCGCACGCGCTGGAGCGGCTCCTTCAGGCGCGCGAGGTCTTCGAGGTCGCGGCCCGAGAGCGGCTGCCCGGCGAGGCAGACCTCCCAATCGAACGAGACCGTCTCGTCGAGCCGCGGCTCGTAGTCGAGCTCGTTCTGCTCCGGGGTGCGCACGCGCGCGCGCACCGAGAGGCGGTGGCGCGTGCTGCCGCCGGTCCACCACTCGGGCAGGATCGTGCCGAAGCCCGCCTGCTCGAGTGCGGGTGCGGTCTGGGTCAGGAACTCGTGCGCGCCGCGCGCGTCCAGCGAATAACCCGACGGCTTGCGCGAGCGCAGGCTCATCTCGATCCTCGGACAAACACCCGCCGCCTGCGCGAGCGAGAGCAGCAGCGTCTGGTGCACGTCGCTGCCCGAGCGCTGCAGCGCCGCGGCCTTGCGGCCGCGCAGGATCCACGCATCCGCGGTCGGCACGAGCAGCGACGGATCGTCGGTGCCCTGCAGCAGGTAGCGCACGTACCAGCGGCGCTGTCCCGGGCGCAGCGCCTCGCGCCCGCGCGCCTTGCCGTTGCGGCGCCCGAAGTTGCGCTTCTGGCGCGGCTCCTCGCGCGGCGGCGCGGGCTCTTCGAGCCGGAAGCAGAGCCGGAACGGCGCGCGGATCGCGACGTCGAGTGGCTTGCGCCAGTCGCGGATCTGCTCCTCGAAATCCTGGAGCTCGTTCTCTTTTCCGCGCAGCGCCGGCTGCTCGGCGCGCAGCGCGGCGAGCCAGCGGTCGTGCACGTTGGAGTCGGGCGAATCCTCGCCCGCGAACAGGCTCGCGGAGACCGAGATGATCCCGTCCTCTGCCTCGGGCTCGCGGTGCGTGCGCACGATGTGGTCCACCAGCTGCTCGACGAATCGCTTCACCACCTTCACGGACGGCCGCTGCGGCGCGCCGCCGCCGTTGGTGACGAGCGCGCGCGCGGCCGCGGGCATCGCGCGCGCGAGGTCGTCGAGGTAGCGCAGGTCCTCGGTGATCCAGACAGGCCGCCAGCGCGCGGTGAGCTTGCCCTCGGCGTCGAACTCGGTACCGGGCAGATAGCGCTGGCGCGCGACCAGTGAGCCCGCGAGCCGCACCGCGCGGATCCAGAACCGCAGGTCGGGCCCGCCCACGACGCCGTGCAGCATGCCGGCGCGCTGGCCGTAGCCCGAGAGCAGGTCGAGTGCCTCGCCCGTGCTCAGCGAAATCCCCTCCACCACCCAGGGCGCCGTCTCGAGCGGCTCGCTGGATTCGGGCGACTCGCCGATCAGCGCGCTCGAAGGCAGCGGGTGATCGCCGCGCGTCGGCAGCCACGCAGTGGCCTCGGCCTTGCGGCGCGCGGTGGGCCGGAACGCGATCGGTAGCTCGCGCGCGGCGCGCGTCACCGCTTCGGCTCCGGCGTCGTAGGGGTAGGGCGACGGGCGATCTGCCCGGCGGCGGACCCGTCCCGACGCGCCATCGGGCGGCGACTCCCCCCAGAGGAAGAGCGCGTCGTCCAGCAGCGCGCCGTGCAGGATGATCATTGCGCTTTGTGCTCTCGCGTCTTACGCGGGGCGCGGTGTGGGCGCCCGGTTAGTCTCACTCCCGCCACGGCGGAGAGATCCGCCCGGCGGGCTCGCGCGGTGGCTGTACGCCCATCGGCTCGTTCACGTTCCGCATGCCAGCGGCCAGCGTCATCAGCTTCGGCATCACTTCGCGAGGGAGTACCCGCGCGGCGATGCACGCTCACCTAATAGTGACCTACAGCAGGGGATCCGGGGGCCCGAGCGCCGGCTGTTCAGGAACAGCAGGAAGTTCAGAGCGCGCTCGTCGAATCCCTCGTCCTGTACCCAAGTGAACACGATCGGGGTGCGCTTGCGCAAGCCCCTTTTTCGGGTTCTTCGGCAGCGACTGGCGGCCGCTGTAGGGGACCAGAACGGAAAGGCGTAATCCGCTGCGCCGAAATGTCAAATCGGATCGTCTTCCAACAGGCGCAGGAGCTGCGCGCGGGCGCGATCGAACGGGTCCAGCGCGGCTTCGCCGGCGCCCGGCCCGCGCGCGCCGATCAGGAAGTAGCCGCTCTGCACCAGGAAGTAGCCCCAGAGCGCGAGGCACAGCGCGAGCAATCCGCCGCGCGCGAAATGGGAGGCGGCGGCGAGCCCGGCCGCGCCGAACGCCGCCTCGACTGCGAGCGCGCGCAGGGTGTGGGGATTCGGAAGCACGAACCCGCGCGCGAACGCGACGATCCCGGCCGCGCCGACCGCGGTGCTGCGCAGGTCGAGCGGCAACAGCGCGAGGATCACGCCCGCGAGTGCAACGAATGCGAGCGCGGCGACGCGGCGGCTGCGGTCGGGGCACAGGCCTACCGCATAGGCGCCGGCGGCGGCGATCGCGTACAGCCGCGCTGCACCTTCACTGCCGAACAATGCGCCTCCGAACGTCACCGCCACGGGCAGTCCCGCTGCGGCGAGCGCGGCGAACGCGAGCGAGCTCCCGAAGCTGTCCCAGCGCGGCATCAGCGACCCTCCTGATGGTCTTCGCTCGCCTCTGTTTCCCGGGGGCTCGCGCTTCGCTCGGCTTCGCCTCGCTGCGCGGCCGCTTCGCGGCCTTGCGGGCTGCGCGCAACTTGCGCATGCGCGGCGCGGCGCCGCAGCAGCTCGAGCTCGACCTCCTCGTCTGCAGCCGGTGCGGGCCGCGCGAACGCGTCGCCCTCCGCGAAGCGCGCCGCGGCGATCCGCGTGCGCACCTGCGCGGAGAGCTCCTCGAGCTGGCGCTCCTGCACCGCGAGCGCCTCCGCGAGCCGCGCGCGCTCCTGCTCGAGCTCGGCGGTGCGCCGGCGCGCGCTCTCGGCCGCGCGCCGCATCGGCAGCAGCTTGCGCACCGAGAAGCGGGCGAGGTCGTCCTCGCCGCCTGCGATCGCGAGCTCGACGTCGCCGTCGAGTGACGCGATCTCGCGGTCGAGCTGCAGCGCCTCCTCGCCGAGCCGGCGCGCCTCCTCCGCGCACGCGTGCATCTGTGCGCGTTTGCGGTCGAGCTCGAGCTCGGCCTCGCGCAGGTGCTGCTTCGCGAGCAGCGTGCGCTCCTCGAGCTGCTCGAGCACGCCGTGCGCGTCGGCCTTCAACAAGAGCGCCAGCCGGTCGAGGAACTTCATCGCATCTCCTTCGCGTAACGCCCGGCAGTCTGTCGCGCGCTCGGCGGCGCCGCCGTCAAAGTGCGGTAAAGCCGCGCGGCGGCGCTTTACAATCGCTTTACGGCGCCTCCCGACCAGCCGACCTAGATTTGTGCGCTATGTCGGCGAACGCGAAGACCGCGGTGCTGGTCGTGGAGGACGAGGAGTCGATCCGCCGCGGCCTGTGCGACGTCCTGGCGTTCCGCGGCTATGCGCCCGAAGGTGTCGAGCGCGGTGACGACGGGCTGCGCCGCGGCCTCTCGCGCGAACACGCGCTCGTGCTGCTCGACGTGATGCTCCCGGGCATGAACGGATTCGACGTCTGCCGTGAACTGCGCGGCGCGCTGCCGCAGCTGCCGATTCTGATGCTCACCGCGCGCGGCGCCGAGCAGGACGTGCTCGACGGCTTTCGCGCGGGCGCGGACGACTACGTCACCAAGCCGTTCTCGGTGGCCGAGCTGCTCGCGCGCATCGAGGCGCTCTTGCGCCGCGCGGGCGCGGTCGACGAGGACGCGCCGCCGTTTGCGTTCGGCGAATGGCAGGTCGACCGCCGCGCGCGCACCGCGCGCCGGGGCGGCGAGAGCGTGGAGCTCACCGCGCTCGAGGCCGCGCTCGCGGCGCTGTTCGCGCGCGAGCGCGGGCGGATCCTGTCGCGCCGGCTCCTCTTGCGCGAGGTGTGGGACGTCGCCAACCCGGAGCGGATCGAGACGCGCACCGTCGACATGCACGTGGCGAAGCTGCGCAAGAAGCTCGGGGCCGCGGGCGACGCGCTGATCCAGACCGTGCGCGGCGAGGGCTACCGGTTCTCATGACGCGGATCCGGATCGCGCTCGCGCTCGTGTCGCTCGCGGTGCTCGGTCTGGTCGCGTTGCTCGCGTGGCGCGCGCAGCAGGGACTGGCAGCCGAGCGGGCGGTGCGCCACGAGGCGGTCGCCGAGCGCGCGTTCGAGGAGATGGAGCGCGCGCTCTCGGATTTCCTCGCGCGCGAGGAGGCGCGGCCGTTCGATCACTATGCCTACACCTCGCCCGTCTCCGGCGAGCGCTCGCCGCTCGCGTCGGGGCTCGAGCCGTTCGTGGTCGGCGCGTTCCAGGTCGATCCGGAGGGCGAGGTGACGACGCCGCTCGACCCCGCCGCAGCGGCGGCGGCGCGCGTGCGCGCGGCGGTGGCCGGGCTGTGGCCCGCGGGCGGTGCGGACAAGAAGGACGAGCGCGCGCCGGCGCAGCTCGGAGCGCTCGTTTCCGGGCGCGTGGACGCGCTCGCCGATGCGGCGCAGGGCGAGCGACAGGCGCCCGGCACCACGCGCGCGCTGGCCGGACCCGGCCTGAAAGCGCAGGAGGAGCGCGAGCGCGGCGCGCCCGAGGCGCCCGCGCCTACGATCGCGCGCGAGCGCGGCCAGATCGGCGCATTCGAAGCGCTCCAGAGCTTGAACCGCGCCGCCGACGACCGCGCCGAGCGCAAGCAGAAGGTGGCGCGCGTGTCGCCGAAGGAGGTGTACGGCGCCTCGAAGCCCGAGGCCGAGCTGGATTCCTCGTTCGCGATCGCCGGCGCGCCATCCGCTCCGGCCGCGGAGCCGTCCGGTCCACCCGCGAGGCCGCTCGCCAAAGTAGCGCCGCCTGCACCCGCGGCCCCCGCAGCCGCACCTGTCCGCGCGCCCGCCGAGCCCGCACGGCTGCGCATCGCGTTCGACCCGATGGTAGGCGTCGCCGCGCAGGACGCGCTGGTGCTCTACCGCACGGTGCTGGTCGGCGAGCGCGGCTACCGCCAGGGCCTCGTGCTCGACCGCGCCGCGCTCGGCTCCTGGCTCGACGCGCGCGTGATCGGCTCGAGTGGCCTCGCGACCGTGGCGGAGCTGCGCTTCGGCGGCGGCGCCTCCGAGTCCGCCGGCGAGCGCTATGTCTTCGCGCACCGCTTCGCCGAGCCGTTCGATTCGCTGCACGCGGAGCTACTGCTGTCGCCGCTGCCCGACGTCTCCGCGCCGGTCGCGCTCTACGCGCTGGTCGCCGTGCTGCTGGTGCTGGGCGCGGTAGGCCTGTTCGCCGTCCACCGCACCGCAGCGGTCGTGATGCATTATGCCGAGCGGCGCAGCAACTTCGCGGCTGCGGTCACGCACGAGCTCAAGACGCCGCTCACCGCGATCCGCATGTACGCGGAGATGCTGCGCGACGGACTCGTGCCGGGCGAGGCGAAACGGCGCGAATACTACGCGACGATCACGGGCGAGTCGGAGCGGCTCTCGCGGCTCGTCGACAACGTGCTCGAATTCTCGAAGCTCGAGGGCGGGCGGCGCGAGCTCGCGATCGCGGTAGGCATGGTCGGCCCGGTGCTCGAGGACGCGGCCGAGAAGCTCGCGCCGCACGCCGCGCGCGAGGGCTTCTCGCTCGCGGTGCGCGTCGAGGATGGTCTGCCCGCGGTGCGCTTCGACCGCGACGCGCTGCTCCAGATGCTGTTCAACCTCGTCGACAACGCGATGAAGTACGCGGCGGGCTCGGATCGCCGCACCGTCGAGCTCGAGGCGCGCCGCGAGGGGGAGGCGGTGACGGTGGCCGTGCGCGACTTCGGGCCCGGCGTCGCGCGCGCGCACCTCGAGCACGTGTTCGAGCCGTTCTACCGCGGCGAGTCGGAGCTCACGCGCACGACCAAGGGCACCGGGATCGGGCTCGCGCTGGTGAAGGAGCTGGCCGAGCGCATGGGCGCCGCGGTGTCGGGCGCGAATGCCGACGGCGGCGGCTTCCGCGTGCGGCTCGCATTTCCCGTCGCCCAACCGTAGGGTGGGCAAACCGTCCTCGGTTTTGCCCACCCGCCCGTCTACGAGTCCACGAGCGCCGACAGCTCCTCGCGCATCATCCGCCGCAGCACGCGCAGCTCGGCGGCGCGGTGCGGCGCCGCGCGCAGCGTGAGATAGGCGCGCGCCTCGCTCCAGAAGCTCTCGTTGCGCTCGTAGAAGCGCAGCGCGATCCAGCCGGTAATCGGCGCGATCGCGGCCATCGCGAGCGCGCCGGGCCATCCCCACGCGCTGCCCGCGAGCGCCGCTTCGATCGCCCACGTGATCGGAAACAGGAAGAATCCCGCGATCAGCTTGAAGGTCGCCGGCTGATCGCCCTCGTGCTCGACGAGCTTCGCGACCCGGCCGACCACGTGATAGGGCAGCGCGTTGAGCGCATAACCGATCGCTGCGATCGGGAGCCACGCGACGAGCGACGGCACGGTGTCGCCCACGTAGCCCGCCACGTACGCCCACGGATACTCGGCGGTGACGTGATCGTCGCGCAGCCGGAACGCCGCGAGCAGGAGCTCGTAGCGGCGCGCCATCGCCTCGAGCGCCTCGACGCGCGCCGGGTCGGCCGCGCGCGCGGAATCGTAGGCCGCGCCGAAGCTGTGGCGCAGCGAGAAGCGCTCGCCGAGCGCGGCGACGCCGGGCATCGCGCGCGCGGGATCGCCGCCGTAGATCTCGGCCGCGCGCTCGACGAGCTTCGCCGTGTACCACGAATCGGTATTGAGCGTCACCGCGCGCAGGCCCGCGTCGATGGCTTCGGTGAGCGCGCGCACCGCCTCGGGATCGTCCGGCGAGGCGTCGTCGGCGGCTGCGATCGGGTCGCCCGCGCACAACAGCAGGCGTGAGCGGAACGTGCGCTTGCTCTCGAACGTGAGCCCGATCGGCACGATCGCCACCGGCGCGGCGCCGCTCGCGCGCGCACCCAGCGCGATCCGCGCCGCGCCCGTGCGCAGCGGCTGCAGGTCGGGCCGGTCGTGGCTGATGCCCTCCGGAAACAGCGCCACCGCGCCGCCGCGCGCCAGCTCCTCGAAGCAGCTCGCGAACGTCTCCTGGTTGCGCGACGTGTCCCCCTCCTGCGCGCGGTAGACCGGGATCGCGCCGGCGAGCTGGAGCAGCGGCCGCACTGCGAGGTTGCTCCAGAGCGTGTGCTTCGCGAGGAAACGCGGCACGCGCGGCAAGAGCGCCACGAGCACCATCGGATCGATCAGCGCATTGCCGTGATTCGCGACGAACAGCACGGGCCCGCGCGCGGGCACGCGCTCGAGTCCCTGAATCTCGGCGCTGCGGTAGAAGATCGCGAGCAACAGGCGCGCGAGCGCCCGCGCACAGCGGTCGAGCCGGCGCGTCGTTCCGCTCGCGTCCGCCGATCGTTCCATGACCTAAGCGTATCGGGTCGCGCGCGGCTTGACCCCGAGCGCCACCGCCTCGTAGGATGCGCGCGCCCGACACGCTGCGGCTTGGCGGCTGTTGCAAGGGAAGGGGATTCCATGGGCGCTCGCGCGCGGTGTGTCGTTAGGCTCTCTATCGAGTTTGGCCGGACCTCTGCGCTCGTCGCCACCGCGCTTGCGCTCGCTGCGCCCGCTGCCGCGTTCACGATCGGCACGGTCGCCGTGACGGGCGACGCCGCGCCGAATACCGGCGGCGCCAGCTACGACCTGTTCGGCCCGATCGTGCTCGACGCCGCGGGCCGGGCGGCGTTCACGGCGACGCTCGCGCAGGGCGGCGCAGTCGATGCCGGCAACGACCTCGGGATGTGGTCGGAGGGCTCCGGCGCGCTCGCGCTCGTTGAGCGGCGGGGATCGCCTGCGGTCGGGACCACGGCGACTTGGGACGCCGCGATCGCCCCGCCTGTGCTGAACGACTCGGGCCAGGTGGCCTTCCTCGCGTTCACGAACGGCGGACCGATCGGCGTCTGGAGCGAGGGCTCGGGCGTGCTCGCGCCCGCAGCGCTCACCGGCAGCCAGGCAGACGGCGTGCCGCTCGGCCAGAACTATGCGGCGGCGCTCTCCGAGCCGAGCTTCAACGACGCGGGTCAGGTCGCGTTCCACGGCACGCTGTCGGGCACCGGCGTCACGACGAGCAACGACCGCGCGGTCTGGGTCGGCGGCGCAGTCGGGCCGCTGGCGCTCGCCGCGCGCGAGGGTCAGAGCGCGCCCGGCGCAGGCGGCGCCACCTTCACCGACTTCGAGGGCACGCGGCTCGCAACGGGTGGCGACGTTGCGTTTCGCGCCACGCTCTCCGATGGCGGCAGCGGGATCTGGGCCGGCGCGCCCGGCGCCGTGCAGCTCGCCGCGCGCGACGGCTCGGCCGCGGCCGGCACCACCGGTCAGTTTGCGAACTTCGTCGCAGGTGACTTCGGCGATCTGGGCCAGGTCGCGTTCGAGGCCGGGCTCGAAGTGGGCGTGGGGGGCGTCAGCGCCGGCGACGACCGCGGCGTGTGGGCCGGTGCGCCCGGCGCGCTCGCGCTGATCGCGCGCGAGGGCGAGATCGCACCCGGCACGGGCGGCCGCGTGTTCGAGTCGTTCAGCGGGCCGCTGATCAACGGCGCCGGCGCCGTGCTGCTGCGCGGCTTCCTCGACACGGGCACCGGCCTCTTCCTCCACGACGGCGCGCTCGGCAAGGTGGTGGCGTCGGGCGACACGGCGCCCGGAACGAGCATCGGCCTCGGCGCCGCGACGTTCGCCGCGTTCACCGACTACGCGCTGAACGACAACGGCGAGGTCGCGTTCACGGCGACGCTCGCGGGCGTGCTGCAGGGCGTCACGGGCAGCAACGACGGCAGCCTCTGGCTTCGCGACCGCAACGACGTGCTCACGTTGATCGTGCGCGAGGGCATGCTGTGGCAGCTCGGGCTAGGCGACTTCGCGATCGTCGCGTCGATCGACTTCACCGGTGGTCCCGACTCCCGCGCGCGCGGGCTGAACGACGACGGCGCCGTCGCGTTCCACCTCACCTTCACGGACGGGCGCGAGGGCGTGTTCATCGCGGCGGTCCCCGAGCCCGGCACCGCGGCGATACTCGCGCTCGGGCTCGCCGCGATGGCGCGGCGCCGCAGGCTGTGGTAGGGGCGCCGCGGCGTCAGCGGCGGGCTATCGAACCCCCGGACACTTCGAGCTGTCGCCCACGCAGTTGGCGACCTTGCCCACCGCGGTACCGATCGGCGCCTTCAGCGTGCTCCAGAGCATCGCGCTCGCGACGGCGAAGATCACGCCCACGATCGACCACTCCACCATCTCCATGCCCGCGTCCTCGCGGACCAGGCGTATGATCGGGTTCCAGAGCATCGGGTTCTCCACGCGCCGCTTGGCGCTGTCTACCTGTTCGTAGCGGTTCCCACACGCGAGGTGACAGTGAGAGGCGGAATGTCCCGCCGTTCGATCGCTAGCTTCTCCCGCCCAGCCCTAGCGCCTGACGCGCAACTACCCCGCGCATCACCTCGGAAGTGCCGCCGCCGATCGTCTCCCAGAGGCTCTGGCGCCAGAGCAGCTCCACGCGCTCGCCCGAAACGAGTGCAGCCGGGCCACCGAAGTCGAGGGCCGCGCGCGCGATTTCCTGGCAGACCACGGTGTGGAGCACCTTGTTCGCGGCGGCCTCCACCGCGCCACCGGTGCCGCGCAGCATCGCGTCGAGCACGCGCAGTCCCGAGGCCTCCGCCTCCGCCACGCGCACGGCGAGGTCGGCGAGCACGGCGCGGACGCGCGGGTCGCGCGCGAGCCCGTGCGCGCGCGCCCATTCGATCACCTCTTCGAGGTCGCGCCGCACGCGTCCGGGCGGGAACTGGATATGGCGCTCGTCGGCGAGCGCCTCACCCATGATCTTCCAGGCGCCGTCCTCCGGGCCGATCCGCTGCTCGGCGGGCACGCGCACTGCGTCGAAGAACACTTCGTTCAGCTGATCGCCGTCGAGCGTGGGCAGCGGGCTCACGCGCACGCCCGGCGTCCGCTTATCGATGATCAACAGCGTGAGGCCGCGGCCGCGGCTCTCCTGGCTGCCCGTGCGCACGAGCGTCCACAGGTAGTCCATGTCCTGCGCGTAGGACTGCCAGCACTTCTGCCCGGTCACGATGTACTCGTCGCCGCGCCGCTCGGCCCGGCAGCGCGCGGATGCGAGGTCGGAGCCCGCCTCGGGCTCGGAATAGGCGAGCGAGAAGTGGATCTCGCCGCGGCGGATCGGCGGTAGCCAGCGCTCGCGCTGCGCGGCGTCGCCGTAGCGCGCGATCGTCTTCGCGACGATCCCCGACGCGAGCGGCGGGCGCGCCGCGCGCGCATAGCCGATCTCGTCCCAGAGGATGTACTCGTAGGTGAGCGGCTTGCCGCTGCCGCCACCCGCGACCGACCAGCCGATCGAGAGCCAGTCGCGCTGCGCGAGCGCGGTGAAGAATTCTCGCACCTGCGGCCAGCGGTGGCCCTGGAGGAAGAACGCGTCGAGGTCGCGGTAGTCGGCGAGGAAGGCGACCACCTCGGCGCGGAATGCCTCCTCTTCGGCCGTGAATCCCGGGTTCACGCTCCACCCTTCCGATCTTCGCCCGGCCCACCTGACCGGACTTCGCTCGCCTTCGGCTCCGTGCGCGAAACTTGCGGCTCGCTGCGCGCCGAAGACGGCTCGCGCGCATTCGGGTCCGGGTTCCAGCGCGGGGCGCGCTTCTCCGCAAACGCGCGCGGACCTTCCGTGAAGTCGGGGTGGCTCCAGTGCAGGCGCAGCAGCGCCCACGCCTGCTCGAGCGCTCCCGCATACCCCTGTTCGAGGCTGCCCCAGACCGCCTGCTTCGAGAGCGCCATCGCCTGCGGCGAGTTCTGCAGCATCTGCTCGGCCATCGCGAGTGCCGCGGGCAGTGCGTCGGCGGGCGCCGCGACCAGCTCGTCGACCAGGCCGAGCTCGTGGGCGCGGCGCGCGGGCATGCGGTAGTGGCGGCCGAGCAGCGTCATACGCAGCGCGGAGCCGAGCGGCAGGCGCTTGGCGAGGCCGACGTTCTCGAGTGCGCCCACGAAGCCGACGTTCACGTGCGTGTCCATGAACGCGGCGTTCTCGCTCGCGATCACGATGTCGGCGTCGACCACGAAGTGCAGGCCGCCGCCGACGCACAGCCCCTGCACGGCGCAGATCACCGGCTTCCAGACGCGGTTCTGGTGCGGCGACCAGTGCACGGATTCGGCGAGCGGGCGGTTCGCGAACACGCTGTCGGCCTGGTCGCCCTCTGCCTCACCGACGTCGAAGCCGGTGCAGAAGTGGCGCTCGCCGGCCGCCGTGACGATCGCGACGCGCACGGCGTCGTCGTCGCGCACCTCGCCCCAGATCGCGCGCATCACCGGCTGCATGTTGGGCGCGAGCGCGTTGCCGCGGTCGGGGCGGTCGAGCGTGATCACGGCGATGCCGTCGCGGCGGCGCTCGTAGCGCAGGCCGGGCAGCCGGCCGCGCAGATCGATGGTCATGTCCCCTCCGATCGACTTCGCTCGCCCACCTTATGGCCTTCGCTCGCCTTCGGCTCGCTGCGCGAAACTTGCGCTCGCTGCGCGAAACTTGCGTCCCAGTGGTGGAGCAGCGCTTCGCGCGGCGCGTCGGCCGGCGGCGGCTGCGAGGCGAGCTGGCGGATCCGCCGCGACACGTGGAACACCGGCCCTTCGAGCGTGATCCCCTGCGCGCCGAACAGCTGGTGGCAGGTGTGGGCGGCGTCGAGTGCTGCGCGCGTGGCCGAGAGGCGCGCCGCGGCGGCGCGCGCGCGCAGATCGGCGGCGTCCGTGTCCCAGGCATGCGCGGCGATCCGCGCCAGCGTCGCCGCGGCGTCGAGTCGCACGCGCGCGTCGGCGAGCGGGTGCGCGACCGCCTGGAACTCGCCGATCGCGCGGCCGAACTGCTGGCGCGTGCGCGCGTGCGCGGCGGTGGCGAGAACCAACGCGCCGCCGGCGGCCGCGGCGTAGGCGGCGAGCACGAGATCGTGCAGCGCCCAGGCGCGCGCGTCGGCGGCAAGCGGCGCGCCCAGCTCGACCTCGACGCGACCCCACGGCTCGCCGCCGAGTGTCTCCACCGGTTCGATCGCGCCGCGCGGGTGGGCGCGGCGCAGCTCGCTGCCTGCGAGCGCGAGGAAGCAATCGGCGACCGGTGCAAACGGCAAGAGAGGTGGCGTCCCGAGCGACACCACCCACTCGCCTTGCGCCACGCGCACGCGCTCCTTCTCGTCGAGCACCTGCGTCGCGAGGAAGGTCGCCGCGAGCGGGCCCGGAAACACCGCCGCGCCGAGCGACTCGAGCGCCGCGCAGAGCTCGCGCGCGCCGCCGTCGCCTTCCGGTGTCGCGAGCGCGAGCACCCCGAGCTCGGCGAGCTCGCGCCAGAGCGAGCGCGGCAGCGCGCCCGCGGTCTCGCGAACGACCGCCTCGGGGCAGCGCTCGGCGCAGAACTTCGCGATCGCGTCGGCGATCGCCTGCTCGGCGTCGTCGAGCGCGAGGTCGAGGCTCAAGAGGGATGAGTCCAGCGCTGCGCTGTGATCGCGCGCCGATGCGCCGATGCGCCGCCGAGTTCGAGGCGCAGCGCCTGGAGCCTCATGCTGAACACGTGCAGATCGTGCTCGCGCGTGAAGCCCATCGCACCCGTGAGCTGGTGCATCTCGCGGAAGATCTGATTGGCGGCCTCGGCGGCATGGGCGGCGGCGGTGGCGGCCGCCTCGCCGGGCGCGTCCTTCGCCGCGGCTTCGAACGTGAGCCAGCGGGTTCCCTCGACGAGCACGGTGCACATCGCGAGCCGGTGCTGGAGCGCCTGGAACGAGCCGATTGCGCGGCCGAACTGCCGCCGCCGCTTCACGTACGCGACCGTGATCTCGAGCGCAGCCTGCATCGCGCCGTAGAGCTCGGCCGCGAGCGCGATGCGCCACCAGTTGCGCAGCGCCTCGCCCGAGCCCGCGCCGAGCGACTCGCCCGCGCGCGCGTCGAGTGCGAGCGTGCCGACCGGCAGCATGAAGTTCGAGCGCACGGGCACGCCGTCGCCGGGCGCGAGCGAGACCAGCCGCGCCTCGTCGCCGCAGTCGACGAGTGCGCTGCGCGCGTGCGCGCCGAACCGCACCGGGCCCGGGTGGGCGAGAGAGACGAGCGCGACGGGGGATGGCAGCACGCGGCCGGTCAACGCGGGCGCCACGAGCGCCTGCGCGCCGATCGGCAGTGTGCCCGCGTGGCGCGCAACCGCGGCCACCACGAGCGCCCCCTCGAGCGCGCCGGTCTCGGGCGCACCCAGCGCGATCTCCGCGAACCCCGCCTCGGCGAGCGCCTTGTCGAGCGGCTCGTCCCAGTCGGCCTTCGCGTCGAGCAGGGTCGCGCGCGCGGGTCCGGCGTGCTGTGCACATAGCGCATCGACGGCCGCAAGGATCGCGCGCTGATCTTCGTTCCACTCGAAGTCCACGTTATTCCCGAGGAAGGTCGAGCCAGCGGCTCGCGATCAGGTTGAGGTTGATCTCGGTCGTGCCGACCGCGACGCCTGCGGTCATCGCGAGCCGCCAGTACGACTCGGCGAAGTTCCCGTACGCGAGCGCCTCGGCGCCGTAGATCTCGAGCGCGAGATCGGAGACGGCGTTCTCGCACAGCGTGCCCGCGACGCGCGCGATGTTGGTGTCGGCGGTCGGCTCGCTGCCCTTCGCGCGCAGATCGATCACGCGGTACGAGAGCAGCCGCGACGCCTCCACCGCGGTGCGCGCCGCGCCGAGCTTCTCCTGGATCACCGGGTCGTCGAGCCTGCCGCGCTCGCGCGCGGCCTCGGCGAGCGCATCGAGCGTGAGCGCGGCGCGCGCATAGCGCATCGCGCCGACGCGCTCGAACGCGAGCGCGTACGACACTACGCCCCAGCCCTCGCCCTCGGGCCCGAGCCGGCAGGACGCCGGGATCCGCGCATCGTCGAAGAACAGCTCGTGGAAGTAGCGCTCGCCGATCACCGCGGGCACCTCGCGCACGGTGATCCCGGGAGCATCCATCGGCGCGAGCAGCACGCTGATGCCGCGATGACGCTTCGAGTTCGGATCGGTGCGCACGAGCAGGAAGCAGTACTCGGCGCCCGCGACGTACGAGGTCCAGATCTTCGAGCCGTTCACGACGTAGTCGTCGCCGGAGCGCGCCGCGGCGGTGCGCAGCGAGACGAGATCGCTGCCTGCCTCGGGCTCTGAGAAGCCCTGACACCAGAGCGCGTTCCCCGCTGAGATCTTTGGAAGATGAAACTTCTTCTGCTCCTCGCTGCCGTACTTCATGATCGTCGGGCCGATCCAGTTCACGTTCATGTACTGCGAGCCGCGCGGCTCGCCGACGCGCCACATCTCCTCGGAGAGGATCGCGTGGCGCCAGGGCGTGGCGTCCGCGCCGCCGTATGCCTTCGGCCAGCTCTGGGTGAGCCAGCCGCGCTGCGCGAGCGCGCCGCAGAACTGGCGCGAGAACGCGGCCTGCGCGTCGCTGCCGGGGCCGTGCGCGGAGAGCTCGGCCCAGTCGTCGGGGAGCCCTGCGTTCAGGAATGCGCGCAGCTCGCGGCGGTACGCCGCATCGCCTTCCGACCATTCGAATTCCAAAGCATCCTCCTCGGCAGCGGCCGGGCATTCTACGCTTTCCTCTGCGGCGCGTCTGGTGTAGCTCTAACGCGTGGCCGCACCGCGCTTCCCCGACTACGAGCCGACCGTCCCGGTCTTCCTCGCGCAGCTCACCAAGCGCTACGGCGAGCGCCCGCTGATCCTGCTCGGCGACCGTCGGATCAGCTACGCGGAAGCCGAGCGCGCATCGGCGCCGCTCGCGCGCGGACTGCTCGCGCGCGGCTTCGGGAAGGGCAGCCGCGTGGCGATGCTCGCGCCGAACGGGCCCGACTGGGTCGTGTGGTGGCTCGCCGTTGCGCGGATCGGCGCAGTGCTGGTGCCGCTCAACACCTTCTACAAGCCGCGCGAGCTCGGCTACGTGCTGCGCCACTCCGACGCCGCGGCGCTGATCACGGTGGCTCGCTTCCTCTCCAACGACTACCTCGAGCGGCTCGAGGCGTGCTCGCCCGGCCTCGCCGGACAATCGGGCGGCCCGCTCTGCGCGCGCGAGGTTCCGCACCTGCGCCACGTGTTCGTGGCAGGCGACGCGCGCGGCCGCAAGTGGATCGAGCCGATCTCCGCGCTCGAGGCGGCCGCCGACGCCGCGCCCGCGATCGGCGACGCCTTCCTCGCCGAGGTGGAAGCCTGCGTCACGCCCTCCGATCCGATGCTGGTGATCTACAGCTCGGGCAGCACCGCCGATCCGAAGGGCGCCGTGCACAGCCAGGGTGCGCCGCTGCGCCATGCCTGCAACACGAACCAGTTTCGCGACTTCGAGCCGACCGACCGGATCTTCTCGCCAATGCCGTTCTTCTGGGTGGGCGGCTTCGTGTTCTCGCTGCTCGCCGCGATGCACGCGGGCGCGTTCCTGCTCTGCGAGGAGGCGTTCGAGCCCGGCGAGACGCTCGCGCTGCTCGAGCGCGAGCGCGCGACGATCGCGGCGGGCTGGCCGCACTATTCGAAAGCGCTCGCCGAGCACCCGAGCATCGCGATGCGCGACCTGTCCTCGATCCGCGCAGGCAACCTCTTCGCGGTACTGCCCGGCGCGCTGCAGCCCGCCGATCCCGAGCTGCGCTCGAACTCGCTCGGCATGACCGAGACCTGCGGTCCGCACACGTACGACCGCATGGACGTCGATCTCCCGGAGCGCCTGCGCGGATCGTTCGGCCACGCGGTGCCGGGCGTGGAGCACAAGGTGGTCGACCCGGCCACCGGCGCGACGCTCGGACCGGGCGAGCTCGGCGAGATCTGCGTGCGCGGCTACAGCCTGATGCTCGGCCTGCACAAGCAGGAGCGCGAGGATGTCTTCGACCGCGACGGCTACTACCACACCGGCGACGCGGGTTATTTCGACGCCGACGGCGTGCTGTTCTTCTCGGCGCGGCTCGGCGAGATGATCAAGACCGCCGGCGCGAACGTGACGCCGCGCGAGGTCGAGGTGGTGATCGAGACCTTCCCGGAAGTCGTCTCCGCGTTCGTGGTCGGGCTGCCCGATCCGGTGCGCGGCCAGAACGTCGCCGCGGCGGTCGTGCTCAAGCGCGGCGCGACACTCGACGCCGATACCGCGCGCGAGCGGCTGCGCAAGCAGCTCTCGAGCTACAAGGTCCCGCGCCGGTGGCTGTTTGCGGCCAAGGAAGAGCTGCCGTTCACGGACAGCGGGAAGATCGACAAGAAGCGCCTCGCCGCACTGCTCGCGGAGCGGTTCGCCTCCGGCGAACGTGTCGGGATCTAGCATCGCTTCCAGATCCCGGGCCTGGTCGAGCTGAAGGCGTTTGGCGTCGGGCGGATGGCGGGCTTGGCGACGCCGTGCAGCCCGGTACTTTACCTAGCTGCTAGCGTGACCCAGCTACCCAGGGGGTCCCATGAGCTTTCGAACCCGCTCCGTTTCCATGCTCGCCGCGGCGGTGATCTTCGTCACTCCGCTCGCAGGTTTGCGAGCCGAGGAGAATGCGCCCAAGAAGCCGCTCGCCAAGAACACCCAAACCGTCGTCGGAAAGGGGAGCAAGGTCTCGCTCGAGTACACGCTGTCGCTCGAGGGCGGCCAGGTGGTCGAAACCAACGCCGGCAAGGCGCCGCTCAACTACGAGCAGGGCAGCGGAAACATGCTGCCCGCCTTCGAAGCGCAGGTGGCCGGGCTCAAGGCCGGGGCGGCGAAGGAATTCGATCTCTCGCCCGAGCAGGGCTATGGCCCCGTGCGCAAGGATCTCTACCAGACCGTCGACGCAGCGCAGATTCCCGCCGACGCGCGCGCGGTCGGCACGATGCTGACGGCGCAGGCCGAGGACGGCCGGCAGCACCCGGTGCGGGTGAGCGAGGTGAAGGGCGACAAGATCGTGCTCGATTTGAACCACCCGCTCGCGGGCAAGAAGCTGCACTTCGCGATCAAGGTGCTGTCCGTCGAGTAGGTGCCCTCAGTTCGGCGCTTCGCCGGCCAGCAGCGCGAACCCGCGCCAGCGCCACATGCAGTCGACGTTGCGCAGGCCGGCCTCGCGCATCCAGGCGAGCTGCGGCTCGATCGGCGCGAGGCGGTCTTCGGGATCGCCGTCGGGGCGGCCGATCGCGTCGTAGAAGCGGCGCTGCAAGAGCTCGCTCGCGCACTGCACCACCTCGAGGTTCGCGAACAGCCCGCCCGGTCGCAGCATGCGCGTGGCCTCCGCGAACAGCGCCTGCTTGCGCGGGTGCTCGAGATGGTGGATTGCGAATCCCGATACGATCACGTCGAACGATCCGAGCGCGCTGATCGGATCGACCAGGTCGTGCTCGCGAACGGCGACGCGCGGGTCGCCGGCGAATCGCGCGCGCGCGGCGGCCAGCATCGGCTCGGATCGGTCGACCGCGACGACGGAGGCGATGCTGTCGCGCGCCGCCATCACGAGCCCGGCGAGCCGGCCGTCGCCGCAGCCGAGATCGAGCACCGAGGCGGGCGCCCGCGGGAGGATCTCGACGAGTGCGCCCTCGCCGGCGATGCGGCCGGGCAGACCGCCCACGCGCGCGAGGTACTCGTCGACCTTGTCGCGAGAGTGCCAGGTCGCGCTGCGCATCGGCCCGACGTTAGCGCGCGCGGGAAAAGGGCTTCTCTGCCCCGGATGCGCCGCGTAGGATGCGGTGCGAGGAGGATCACGCGTGGCGCACGCAGGAGTCACCGCGGTGGCGGCGGCCACCCCGCGCAGCGGCGAGTTCGCAGCGAGCGACACCTACCGCCGCTACGTGCTCGGCCTGTTGTTCGTCGTCTATGTCGTCAACTTCATCGACCGCAGCGTCCTGAACATCCTGCTCGAGCCGATCAAGCGCGAGTTCTCGCCGTCGGATACGGCGCTCGGCTTCCTCTCCGGCGTCGCGTTCGCGATCTTCTACGCGACGCTCGGCATCCCGATCGCGCGCTGGGCCGACCGCGGGGTGCGGCGCGACATCATCGCGCTGGCGCTCGTCCTCTGGAGTGGGATGACGGCGCTGTGCGGCCTCGCGCGCACGTTCGGGCAGCTCGTGCTCGCGCGGATCGGCGTCGGCGTCGGCGAGGCCGGCTGCTCGCCGCCTGCCCATTCGGTCATCTCCGACTACTACCCGCCCGAGCGGCGCGGCACGGCGTTCGCGATCTACGCGCTCGGCATCCCGATCGGCACCGCGTTCGGATTCTTCGCGGGCGGCTGGATGGCCGAGACGCTGGGCTGGCGCGCCGCGTTCCTGTTCGTCGGGCTGCCCGGGATCGCGCTGGCGCTGCTCGTGCGCCTCACGCTGCGCGAGCCGCCGCGCGGGCACTCCGAGGCGCGCGGCGACGCCGGCCCCGCGCCCGAGCCGATGCTCGTGATCCGCGCGATGTGGCGGATCGCTTCGTTCCGGCATCTCGCCGCGGCGGCCGCGCTGCACGCGTTCGTCGGCTACGGCGTCGCCGCCTGGAATGCGGCGTTCCTGATCCGCACGCACGGGATGTCGGTCGGTGCCGTCGGAACCTGGATCGCGGGGATCGCGATCGTGGGCGGCGGGCTCGGCACGTTCCTCGGCGGCTATCTCGCCGACCGCCTCACCCCGCGCGACGCGCGCTTCAGCCTCTGGGTGCCGGGCGCCTCCACGCTGCTGGCGGTTCCGTTCGCGGTGTCGTTCTACCTGCTGCCCGACGTGCGCGTGGCGCTCGCGATCGCGGGGATTCCGGTGTTCTTCGGCGCGATGTATCTCGGGCCCACGTTCGCGATCACGCAGGCGCTCGCGCCGCTGCGCATGCGCGCGGTGGCGAGCGCGTTCCTGCTGTTCCTGATCAACTTGATCGGGATGGGGCTCGGGCCGCAGGTCGTCGGGATCGCGAGTGATCTGCTGGCACCGAGCCTGGCACGGAACTCACTGCGCGGTGCGCTCGTGATGACGGTGGCGTTCAATTTCTGGTCGGGGCTGCACTACTTCCTCGGCGCGCGGACGCTCGTGGACGACCTCGCCGGCGCTGAGGATGCGCACCGCTTTGGCAAAAACCCCGCCGGGCCGCCGCGGGTCGGCCGCTAGATGCCCTCGACGCGGTGCACGTTCCACCACGTGAGGCGGGGCACGTGGCGCCGCATCCACACCGTGATCGCCGCGGGTCGATTCGGGAAGACCATCAGTACTCCGCGCTCGAGGTCGCGCTCGATCGCGTCGAGCACGCGCTCCGGCGTGATCGGCGGCAATTCGTTCAGGATCTTCGGCTGCGACTTGGCCTGGTCGAGCAGCGGCGTCGCGACGGGCGGCGGGCAGACGCACGCGAAGCGCACGCCGCGGCCGCGGTTCTCGTGGTAGAGCACCTCGGTGAACGCTACGACGGCGAACTTCGACGCGTTGTAGGCGCCGAAGTGGAGCGTGGGCAGCCAGCCCGCCACCGAGGCGAAGTTGACGAGGTCGCCGGATCCGCGCGCGAGCATTCCCGGCAGCACCGCGAGCGTCACATTGACGGTGCCGCCGTAGTTGATCGCCATGATCCGGTTCACGAGATCCGCGTCCTGGTCGACGAGCAGGTCGGTCGGCATGATCGCCGCGGCGTTCATCACGCGGTCGATCGGACCGAGCTCGGTCTCGATCTGGTGCACGGCGGCCGCCACCGCGCGCGCGTCGGTCACGTCGATCGGAATCGCGCGGATGCTCGCGAGGTCGCCCTTCGTCTCGCGCAGGCCTGCCTCGTTCACGTCCAGGATCGCCACCTGCGCGCGGGCGGCGGCCAGCCGCCGCGCCGCGAGGCGGCCCATCCCGCTCGCACCACCCGTCACCAGGGCGACTTTGCCGTGGAAGGCCATTCGATGTCTCCGGAAATCGAACTAACGAATCGCACCTGCCTCGCGCAGCTTTGCGATCTCGCCGCCCGCAAAGCCCCAGTCCGCGAGGGCGGCGTCGGTGTGCTGGCCCGGGTGCGCGGGCGGGATCCGGATCTCCGGCGGCGTGCGGTCGAAGCGCGGCGCAGGCGCCGGGTGCACCTTGCCGGCGAAATCGACGAACGTCTCGCGCGCGCGGATGTGGGGGTGCGAGGGCGCCTCATTCATCTCCAGAACCGGCGCGAAGCAGACGTCGCTGCCCTCCATGATCTCGCACCACTGAGCGCGCGTCTTGGTCTTGAAGATCTTCTCGAGCCGCTCCTTCATCGCGGGCCACTGCGCGCGGTCGCCCTGGCGGGGCAGCTCCTCGCCCGCGAGCCCGGTCTTCTCGATCAGCTCCGCGTAGAACTGCGGCTCGATCGCGCCGATCGACACGTACTTGCCGTCGGCGGTCTCGAACGTGTCGTAGAAGTGCGCGCCCGTGTCGATCAGGTTCGAAGCGCGCTGCTCGAGCCACAGCCCGTTCTGGCGCATCCCGTGGATCATCGCCATCAGGATCGCGGCGCCGTCGACCATCGCGGCGTCCACGACCTGGCCCTTGCCGGACTGACCGCGCTCGACCAGTGCGCACGCGATGCCGAACGCGAGCAGCATGCCGCCGCCGCCGAAGTCGCCGACCAGATTCAGCGGCGGCGTCGGCTTCGCACCCTTCCGGCCGATCGGCGCGAGCGACCCCGCCAGCGCGATGTAGTTGATGTCGTGGCCGGCCGCGTGCGCCATCGGACCTTCCTGGCCCCAGCCGGTCATGCGGCCGTAGACGAGCCGCGGGTTGCGCGCGAGGCAGACGTCAGGGCCGAGCCCGAGCCGCTCCATCACGCCGGGCCGGAAGCCCTCGATCAGCGCGTCGGCGCGCTCGATCATGCGCAGCGCCGCGGCGACGGCGTCGGGATGCTTCAGATCGAGCGCCACACTGCGCCGGCCGCGCTGCATGATGTCCCAGTGCGGTCCGCTCGGAATCGGCGTGCTCACCGCGCCCGCGCGGTCGATCCGCAGCAACTCGGCGCCCATGTCGGAGAGCATCATCGCCGTGAACGGGCCGGGGCCGATGCCCGCGAATTCGAGGATGCGGATGCCGGTCAGCGGTCCACTCATGGTCGTCTCCGTTTCGGGGTCCGCATCATATCGCAGGCGGGTGATCGGGTTCGCACTCGCCGAGCGCCGCCAGCAGCGAGCGCAGCTTCGCGCGCGACTCCGCATACTCGGCGCCGGGCTCCGAGTCGGCCACGATGCCGCCGCCGGTGTGGAGGTACGCGCGACCGCCGCGAACGAAAGCGCTGCGGATCACCACCGCGAGGTCGGCGCCGCCGCGCACGTCGAGGTAGCCGAGCGCGCCCGAGTAGAAGCCGCGCCGCACCGTCTCAAGCCGGTCGAGTGCGCGCATCGCGGCGATCTTCGGCGCGCCGGTCATCGAGCCGGGCGGGAACGCGGCCGCGATCGCGTCGAGCGCGTCGCACTCGGGGCGCAGCTGCCCGCCGATCGTCGACACGAGCTGGAACACTGAAGCGTACGGCTCGACCGAGAACAGCTCGGGAACCGCGACGCTGCCGGGTGCGCAGACGCGGCCGAGGTCGTTGCGCACGAGGTCGACGATCATCAGGTTCTCGGCGCGGTCCTTCTCGGAGCTCGCGAGCGCGCGGCGCGCGAGCAGATCGGCCGCGGGATCGGACCCGCGCCGCGCGGTGCCCTTGATCGGGCGGCTCTCGACGCGGCCGGCCGCGTCGACGCGCAGGAAGCGCTCGGGCGAGCTGCCCGCGACGGCGACCTCGGGCAGCTCGAGATAGGCGGCGAACGGCGCGGGGTCGGTGCGGCGCAGCGCGCGGTAGAGCTGCCACGGGTCGCCCGCGAACGCGCGGTCGATGCGGTAGGTGAGGCAGGCCTGATAGAGCTCGCCCGCGGCGATCTCCTCGGCGATCGCCTCGACCGCCTTGTGATATGCGGCGACGTCGAGGTCGGCGTGCACGCCGGGCGGCGAGGGGATCGACGAACGCGGGTGCGCTGCGGGGGTCGGCCGCGCGAGCCGCTCGGCGAGGCCGTGCGCGGCGCTCTCCGCGCGCTCGCGCGCAGTCGCGGCGTCGCGCGCGGCTCCGAGCCCGACGATCTCCGCGCGGCCGCGCTCGCGATCGAAGCCGATCAGCGCATCGACCAACAGCCACACGGCGTCGGGCAGGCAGAGATCGTCGGCGCCGTGCAGGCGGTGCACGTCGAGCTGCTCGGCGAGCTCGTAGCCGAGCACGCCGACGGCGCCGCCGCAGAACGGCAGACCGCAGACCTCGGTCGGCACCGCGGGCAGGTGCGCGCGCAGCGCGGCGAGCGCGGCGCCGCGCTCGTGAGACGTTCCAACCGCGAGGCCTTCGTACACTGCGCGGCGGCACTCGAGCTCCACGTCGAGCCCGCGGCAGCGCAGGATCAGGTACGGGTCGGCGCCGGCGAACGAGAAGCGCCCAATCCGCGCCATCGGCAGCGCGCTCTCGAGCAGCCACGGCGCGCCCTCGCCGCGCAGCCGTTCGATCGCGCCGGGCGGGTCGAGATCGACGGGAGCCGGCAGCGTTACCAGGGCGGTGCAGCGCGGGGGGCGGGACACGGGGCCTCTCCGCCCAACCGTATCGCAGCACCGGCCCGCGGATCAGCTTGCACTGCGGTCGCTCGCTCGCTCTCGATCGCGAGCTAGAGCCCACCCGAATGGGGATCGACCGCCACAAACATCATCGCGTCCTGACCCCAGGAGCAGCACGTTGGTGTCGATGAACGCGAGCAGGCTCTGCGGCGCGAGCGCGTCGCCCCACGCCACCCAGTCATCGAGCGGTCGGATCGCCGAACCGGTCAGCCACGACACGGCGCCGCACACGACCAGCGTGAACACTGCGACGACCGCATAGCTCGGGTAGAGCCGCAGGAAGCGGTTCGTCACGAAGCGGCGAGAGCACCCCGGGCCCGTGTAGCGGCGGTGGAGCACGAGCGCCATGTAGAACCCGGAGATCACATAGAACATCTGCACGGCGAGCAGCCCGCCGGTCAGCCGAGTGAAGGTCCAGCCGAAGATCGGCCCGCTGTGCGCGATGATCACGGCCAGAGCCAAGCACAGCCGGAGGACTCCCATCGGCACCTCTTCGTGCTTCGAACCATCGGATGACCGCGGCCGCAGCCTGAACGCCGGCTCGGCGCGAATCCGTCGGTATCGAGCTAGCTTTCGCGCGTGGAGCGCGTCTGTTACTTCCATGCCGGCTGCCCCGACGGCTTCGGCGCGGCGTGGTCGGTGTGGCGGGCATGGGGCGCCGAGGCGCGCTACGTGCCGCGCAGCCACGATCCCGATCCGCCGCGCAAGCCGCACGTCGGCGGCACCGTCGTGTTCGTCGACATCGCGCCCGACAACGAGTACCTGCGCCAGCTCGCCGACCAGGCCGCGCACGTGGTCGTGCTCGACCACCATTGGACCGCGCGCGAGCGATATGCGGCCGATCCCGGCGTCGAGAACCTGATCGCCGATGGCGGGCACCGCGTGGTGTTCGATCTCGGCTATTCGGGCGCGGTGCTCGCGTGGCGCTATTTCCACCCCGAGAAGCCCGTGCCGCCGCTGCTCGCCTACGTGCAGGACCAGGACCTGTGGCAGTGGGCGCTGCCGCGCTCGGAGGAGGTGAACGCGGCGATCGGCTCCCACGAGCGCGACTTCGCGGTCTGGGACGCGCTCGCCGCGCGCACGCCCGACGAGCTCGCGCGCGAGGGCGAGCCGATCCTGCGCACGCAGCGGATCGAGGTGCAGCGCGCGCTCGCCAACGCGCATCCAACCACGGTGTCCGACCGCCGCATCGAGGCGGTCAACGCGCTCCAGAACCGCAGCCAAATCGGGCACGAGCTCGCGAAGCGCGCGGCGTTCGGGCATCCGATCGGCCTCGTGTACCGCGTCTCGGGGCGCACCGTGGACGCGTCGATCTACTCGATCGGCGACGTGGACGTCTCGGGGATCGCACGCCGCTACGGCGGCGGCGGGCACCGCAACGCGTCGGGGTTCTCGGTGCCGCTGCGCAGATGGCTCGACGAGTTTTGCTAGCAGAACGACCCAAGACTCGACCTTCACGCCGCTAAGGCAGACGGAGGCCGCCTCTCGACTTCGCTCGCCTGCGGCTCGCTGCGCGCGCCGCTTCGCGGCGCTTGCGGTTAGTCCGCGCGCGCGGCCCACTCTCCGGGCGTGAACGTCTTCAGCGCGAGCGCGTGGATCTCGGCGCGCATTTCGGCAGCGAGAACGTCGAAGACGAGGCGCTGGCGCGCGACCCGCGACAGTCCGGCGAAGCGATCCGAGACGACCGTGGCGCGGAAGTGCCCGCCGCCCGATGCCGCTCCGGCGTGCCCAGCGTGCAGGTGGCTCTCGTCGGCGACGTCGACGTGGCTCGCCGCAAGCTCCTCGCGCAGTCGCGCCTCGATGTGGCTGCGCCGGTCCATCGCGAGCAACGCTAGCTTACCGGGCCGTGGTTCGTGCGAACTGGAAGCGCGTCGCCGCCGATCTCGATCGCTGGGGCTACGCGCGCATTCCGCGCGTGCTCGGCGCGCGCGACTGCGATCGCCTCGCCGCGCTCTACGCGCGCGACGAGGCGTTTCGCAAGACGATCTCGATGGACGCCCACCGCTTCGGCTGCGGTGAGTACCGCTATTTCCGCTACCCGCTGCCGCCGCGCGTCCACGAGCTGCGCGAGGCCTTGTACCCGCAGCTCGCGCGGATCGCGAATGCGTGGCAGGAGCGGCTCGCTGATCCCGTGCGGTTCGAGCCCACGCTCGCGGGCTTCGTGCGCCGCTGCCACGTGCAGGGCCAGACCCGTCCGACGCCGCTCCTGCTCCACTACGAGGCGGGCGGCTTCAACAACCTGCACCAGGATCTCTACGGCGCGATCGCGTTTCCGCTCCAAGTGACGATCCTGCTGTCGCGGCCGGGCATCGAGTTCGAGGGCGGGGAGTTCCTGCTCGTCGAGCAGCGCCCGCGCCAGCAGTCACGCGGCTGCGCGATCGCGCTCGCTCACGGCGAGGCAATCGTGTTCGCGACGCGCGAGCGTCCGGTGGACGGCGCGCGCGGCACCTATCGCGCGGCGCTGCGCCACGGCGTTAGCCCATTGCACTCGGGCCGCCGCACCGCGCTCGGGATCATCTTCCACGACGCCACCTGAGCCGGCTCTTTCGCTCGGCTTCGCCGCGCGTCGGCCGACTTTCTCGGCCTCCACCTTTCCCGGGCCATCGCGCTCGCTAATCGCGCGCGCTCGGGCTCCGGGCTTCGCTCGGCTTCGCCCACCTGATGGCCTTCGCTCGCCTGCGGCTCGCTGCGCGAAACTTGCGGTGCGCGTCGGCCGACCTTCTCGGCCTCCTTGCACGAAGCGCGCGCCTTCCCCCGTGGAAGGCGCGCGCCGTGTTCGAGCGGATCGGTCGATTGGGGTTTACGAGCCGCTCGTTACCTGGATCACGCGCGGCTGCGGCTGCGGCGTCTTCGGCAGCGTCACGGTCAGGATGCCGTTGCGGTACACCGCGTTCACGCCGTCGGCCTTCACTTCCGCCGGCAGGCGGAGCGAGCGCACGTACTTGCCGCGGAACGTCTCGACGTGGCGGACCTCCTTCTCGTCCTCGCGCTTCTCCTCCGAGCCGCGCTCGCCGCGGATCGTCAGCACGCCGTCCTCGAGGGAGACGTGGATGTCCTTCTCCTCGAGACCCGGCAGCTCCGCCGCTACGCGGATTTCGCTGTCGGTCTCCGTGAAGTCGATGCGCGGCGCGTAGGACGCCTCCGCGGACCGCACGGCCGGACCGAAGCCGTTCCAGAGCTGGTCGAATACGCGGTCGAAATCGCTCCAACTAAACGGCGCGAGCGAGGCCGCGCTGCGCCGGGGTACCAAGAGGTGGGTGGTCAACATGATGGTTTCTCCTTGAGCGGACTTCGAGCGCGCTGCCCGTCGGGGGCTCCTGCGCTCGCCGAGGCCGGTCGACCCGGCCTCCCGTCCGATGTGCGAACCCTAAGCGTCGAGTCGGGGGCGTCAACCCGGCGCCGAAAAATTTTCTTACGCTCGCCCGCGCGTGGATGAAGCGCTCCGGCAATCTTCCGGCTGTCGCGTGACCGTCGCCTACGGCGATGGCCGCCCCGATCTCGAGGACGTGGACGGCGACCTCCAGCTCGCGGGGGGTGCGCTGCTGCTCACCTACTGGGACGAGCACGGCCCGGTGGTCTTCGCGGGCGCCGAGGCGGCGCCCGGGCGCTACGAGCTCACCGCGCGCAGTCGCCCGCGCCGCTGCACGCTCCAGCGCGAGGGGCCGCACTCCTTCACCGGAACCTGGGTCCAGGGCCCCGAGTGCGGCACCCTGCGCGTGGAAATTCGCGCCGGCGCAGCGCCCGAAGAGGAGGACTCCTGATGATCCATCCGCCGAGCCCCGACGAGCTCCGCGCGCTCGCGCGCGAACAGGGCCTCGACCTCTCGGACGCCGAGCTCGAGACGTACCGCAACTTGATGATGGGCTCGCTCGCCACGTTGGCCGCGATCGACGCCGCGCCGTCCGCGCTTCCGGCTGTGCCCGCCGGCCGCGACTGGTGGGAGCCTGCCGCCGCCGACAACCCGCACAACGCCTGGTACGTGCGCTGCGAGATCCGCACGCGCGACGAAGGACCGCTTGCCGGCCTGCGCTTCGCGGCCAAGGACAACGTGATGGTGGCGGGTCTGCCGCTGCTGAACGGGTCGCCGATCCTCGAGGGTTATGTCGGCGAGGTCGACGCGACGATCATCACGCGCCTGCTCGATGCCGGCGCGACGCTCGCGGGCAAGGCGCACTGCGAGAATCTCTGCCTCTCCGGCGGGAGCCACACGAACGCGCGCGGCCCGGTCCACAACCCGCGCCGGCGCGGCCACTCCGCGGGCGGATCGTCGTCGGGCTCGGCGGCGGTCGTCGCCGCGGGCGACGTCGAGCTGGCGATCGGCGGCGACCAGGGTGGCTCGATCCGGATCCCGGCGGCGCTGTGCGGCGTGGTCGGTATGAAGCCGACCTGGGGGCTCGTGCCCTACACGGGCATCGCGCCGCTCGATCCGCACCTCGACCACGCCGGCCCGATCACCGCGAACGTGCGCGACAACGCGCGCATGCTCGCCGCGATCGCCGGTCCCGACGGCATCGACGTGCGCCAATCCGGCGCGCCCGCGCGCGACTACGAGCGCGCGCTCGCGGGCGGGATCGACGGAATGCGGATCGCTCTGGTGACCGAGGGCTTCACGGCACCCGGCATGCAGGCGCCGGTGGCGAGCGCAGTGCGTGCCGCCGCCGAGCGCCTCGCCAAGGGCGGCGCGCGCGTCGACGAGGTCAGCATTCCCGAGCACGTGCAGGCGAATGCGCTGGTCTACCCGCTGCTCGTGCACGGGATGTACCGCACCGTGCTATGCGAGGGCGGGCAGGGCAGCGGCCGCCCCGACGTCTATCTGCCCGGCTTCTACGAGCGCATGGCGAAGTGGCGCGACTACAGCCCCGGGTTCCCGCCGCTGCTCGTGCTGATGGCGCTCTCGGGCGCGTTCCTCGAGCGGCGCGCCGGCAGCCGCTACTACGGGCTCGCCGCCAATCAGGCGCGTCGCATCCGCGCGTGCTACGACCGCGCGCTCGAGCACGCCGACGCGCTGCTCATGCCGACCTCGCCGGTCGTGGCGCCGCCGCTCCCGGGGCCGGGCGCGTCGATCGCGGAGCAGTTCCTCCGCGCCGCCGAGACCTCCCCCAACACGATGCCGTTCGACGCCACCCACCATCCCGCGATCAGCGTGCCGTGCGGCGACGTGGACGGGCTGCCGGTGGGGATGATGCTGGTCGGCCGCCACTTCGACGAAGCGACGCTGTACCAGATCGCGTACGCGGTCGAGCAGTCGTGACGGCGATTACGGCCTTCGGCCGAATCCGCCATCAGTACAAGCCGACGGGCTCGTAGCGCGGCAGCGTCTGGAACACGACGCCCGGATTCGCGGCCTGCTTGGACCGCAGGAACTCGAGCGTTCGGTCGCTGCCGCGCGAGAGGATCCCCTCGGCGCGCAGCGGGCCGCGGAACGGCCCCTCGGTTGGCGCGGTCAGGCTGTCCCAGTGCACCGGGATGATGCGGCGCGGATGGGTGCGGTCCACCGTCTCGCGCCAGTAGGCCTCGCGATAGGCGTCGGTCTGCGAGCCGAGGCCGCCGATTCCGAGGAACACGCTATCGGCGGCATAACCCTCGAGCGCACCCTCGAGATAACCTGCGCTGCCGACGATGAGGAACGTCCCCTTCGGGTGTGAGACGTGCAGCACCCATGCCACGCCGACCTTGTAGGC
>Ga0066710_100000182_pt1 | contig 31903 bp, 35 predicted proteins | sample GraSoiAngelo_159_FD_79666 | JGI IMG/M metagenome (GOLD analysis project Ga0066710, IMG submission 79666) | Grasslands soil microbial communities from the Angelo Coastal Reserve, California, USA - 14_1009_16_40cm | ecosystem: Environmental > Terrestrial > Soil > Grasslands | place: USA... | reverse complement strand
CACGCATCAGTCGCGCCGCATCCACCACGAGCAGCTGCTTGCTCTGCACCCGCGCCAGCACTCCCACTCTTTCTAACTCCCCCTTGCTCATTTCGGTCCGCCCCAATCTGACCTCCTTTTGGAAGTCCTATTAAGGGGACATTTCTATCGAGGACAAAAGGGGACATTATCATCGAGGCGCAACACTACGGATAAAGGCGGAGAGTTATTGAGAGCCGGTGAGGTAGGACTTGCGGTGGCGGAGGTGGTAGCCGGCAAGGGTGACGGCAACCTGGATGGAGCGGTAGGTGTTGGCGGGAGCGCGCGGAGTGGGATAGTAGGCCAGGAGATACTGGGTGCGGAGCTCGCGGTCGATGCGATCGAAGATGGCACCCAGCTCCTGGGACGTGTCGGGATAGAACAAAGCACCGCCGGTGGTTTCGGTCATGGTTTCCAGCGCGTGTTCGCCGGCGGTGTTGCGCCCGCTTTCATTTTTCACGGGGCGGATGACGATGGTGTAAAGAAGCGCATTGGAGCGGACGGCTTCCTTGCGAGCGGCGTCGAAGTCGGATTGGCTGGTGGTTTCGCCTGCGTCGGTGACGAGGATGATGACGCGGCGGCGGTCGTCCCCGCGGCTTTCCAGCGCGCGAGCGCCGAGAAGCACGGCGTCGTAAATCGAAGTGCCGGCCCCAGCCGGAATCCTGCGAACCGCCGCTTGCAGATCGGCGACGTTATCCGAAAACGCTGCAACTTGCGTCACGTTTTCATCGAACGCGAAAACGGCCAGCCGGTCGCCGGGCCGCAGTACCTGGCGAATAAAATGGGCGGCGCTTTCCTGCTCGAAGCTGATCTCCTTGTGGGCGCTCAGGCTGGAGTCGATCATGATTGCCAGGTCCAGGGGCTGAGAAGTCTCGGACTCGAATCTGTCGATCTTCTGTTCAACGCCCTCTTCAAAGAGTTGGAAAGCCTCCCTGGGAAGGTCGGGGGCGGGGCGGTTTTTCTCGTCAAGGACGCTGACAAGAACATTGACGAGATTGACGTTGACGCGGATGCGGCCGCGCTGGGCGGCGGGCTCCTGGGAATCGTTCCCGGGGGCCGACGTCCTGGGCTGGACGATTTTTCCGGGTTCCCCCGTAGGAGACGGGCTGGAGGTGGAGTTGGCGCTAACGCTGGGTTTCGTCTTCTGCGCCCAGGGAGGGCGGTCGGGCTTGTCCTGGGCAAATGCACTCGCCGTGAAAAGCAACGCTGGGACGGCCATGAGCAACTGCGTGTAGGGGTGAAAGGGTGTCATCGACATTGTGAGTTAAGATGCAGGTTTCGCGCGCGGTGTCGCCGCGGGTGCAGGAGGGAGTTCACCGTCGGCCCAGACCGCGCCGTCTTCGAAGTACTCCTTCTTCCAGATGGGCACAGTGCGCTTCAGGGTGTCGATGGCGAAGCGGCAAGCGTCAAAGGCAGCGGCACGGTGCGGAGCGCTCACGACTATGAATACGCTGGTTTCGCCGATTTCGAGGCGGCCGAGCCGGTGGGCCATGGCGACGCGATGGATGCGGTATTTTTCATGGAGCTGAGCGCCGATTTCGCGCATCTTGGCGAAGGCCATGGATTGGTAAGCTTCGTAGTCCAAGTAAAGGGTCGGGCGGTTGTGAGATTGATTGCGGACGAAACCGTCGAACGTGACGATGGCGCCGTCTTCGGGCGCGCGCACATGGCGGGTCAGCGCGGCCATGTCGATGGGTTCGCGCACCAACTGGTAGATGTCATCGTGGGGAAGTGTCGCCATGTTGATGCGTCATCCGCCGCTAACGGGAGGGAGAAAGGCAACTTCGTCGCAGGTGTGGAGAGGCGTGTCCCAAGCAGCAAATTCCTGGTTGCGTGACGCAACTACCGAAGAGCGGTATTTTGCCAGCTCGGGATGGCGCGCCGCATAGTGAGCGAAAAGTTGCTCGATCGTCGCGGCGTCGGCGAACTCAACAGAATCCTCGGCATGTCCCGTAAGTTCTTTGAGACGGCCGAAGAACAGGACCTTGACGCGAATCGCTTGTGAGGCAGATGGCACAGGGGAATTGTAACCCGCGCTGCGTGGGGGAGCCAGTGGCATAGGCTTGCTTGCCCTGAGCATGGCCGAAGGGCTTCAGCCATTACAGTCCGAGTATTTTGCTGCACTCGAACCCTGTATGGCGACGGCGGATTCAACATCTTCGTCCGAGAGATAACATCTGAAAGTTTCAATTGCTTGACGGTTCCGTGTGGGTTGCGTAGCGTGCAAGGAGTTGGTCTTTTGTCCGCGCCGGACGGAGAAGGGCGAAGAGGAAGAAGATGAAGATTTTGGTGACGGGTTCATCGGGGTTGGTGGGGACCGCGCTGGTGAGCGCGCTGGCTCGGGCTGGGCATACCGTGTGCCGATTGGTTCGACCGCAGAGTGCGGGCCGCGATGGGGCAAAGGAAGGGTTTGCTGTGGCGTGGAATCCGGCAACGGGAGAATTGGGCGGCGCGGGCGTCGCTGCCGATGCGGTTGTGAACCTCGCAGGCGCCTCGATTGCGGACGGGCGATGGACAAATCAAAAGAAAGTGCTGTTGCGCTCAAGCCGAATCGATACGACGCGCGCACTGGTGGAGGCGCTGGCTAAGATGAATGCGCGGCCGAGCGTCCTGGTGTCGGCATCCGCGATCGGATATTACGGCGATCGCGGAGACGAGGCGCTGACGGAAGAGAGCAAGGCGGGGACTGATTTTCTGGCTGGGCTGGCGCAAAAGTGGGAAGCGGAAGCGCTGAAGGCCGAAGCGCTGGGGATTCGCGTCGTACTGGCACGGTTCGGGATTATTTTGGCGCGCGAGGGCGGTGCGCTCCGGAAGATGATGATGCCGTTCAAAATTGGCGCTGGGGGAAAACTGGGTTCCGGGCAGCAGTGGATGTCGTGGGTGACGCTCGAAGACGTCGTCGGAATTTTGCGATTCGCGATCGAGGGCGCTTCGTCAAGGGGCGCGATCAATGTCGTATCGCCGCAGCCGCTGCAAAACGCGGAATTCACGAAGGTGCTTGCAAAGGCGATGCACCGGCCGGCGCTGTTTCCTGCTCCGGCGTTTGCGCTGCGCATCGCGCTGGGTGAAATGGCCGACGCGCTGCTGTTATCCAGCCAGCGCGTCGCCCCTCAAGTGTTAGAAAAAACCGGCTATCGATTTCTGCACTCCGATTTGTCTGCCGCTCTGAAAAATCTGGTATAGAGGATCTAATGCGCAGCACAAGTCACTTCACGATCGCGAAGCTGATCTCAACCTTGAGCACCTTGCCACTGATAGGGTCGGTTGCCACAATACTCTCGACAGATTGTCCTTCACGCAACTTCAGGTCGAGTTCTGAGGTAAAGTTCCTGATGATCGGTTCCCGGAAATGACCGCTGGAGGTTTCCGATGCAGAGCCATCTGATTTCGCCACTGGGACAGAAACGTCGCCCTCCACCCACGACCGCTCAATCTTCGTTTGTAGCAACAAGCGTCCATCACCAGAGTAGGCGGCGCGAGCGTCGATGTTGGTACCCACATCCAGGTAGGTCATGCTTCCCGTGTTGCCGCCTGTATACACCGGCACGCGACTTCCAACCCGTAGCTTGACAAAGCTACTGGATTTCCACTCCGGCGCATCGGGAGCGTTAATATAAAGGGCATACGGAAGACTCTTGAACTTTTTATCATTTTCGAATTCCGTGATCACAATCTGAACCTTCACAGGAGTCGTTCGCACCTCTGCCTTCTGACTATCTTCGGCTTTCGGTTTGTCCTGGGCCCAGCAGAACGGCGAGAGCATTCCGGACAGCAGCACCACTAGCGTAATCACTGCCTTCTTCATTTTGTCCTCCACACTCTTGCGAAACTGATTCGACCATCCGCTACTGTTTTTGCTCCGCTCCGTCGGACGCCACGGTTTGCCGTTCTTCCAGCGGTTTGATCTCAAGCCCATTGATCTGGAGCGGCTCCAGGCTGGCTGATTCGTCTTTCGTCGGTGTGGCCGGCGTCACTAGAGCAACTGCCACTTCCCTGCGCGCCTGCAATACGACCACGAAGCGGGCAAGCGCCTTGCGTTCGTCAGGAGGAACGAGGACTTCCGGTTGGCCAGATGCCACGGGGCGCAATAAAGTTGAGTGACCTGGCGTTTGGGGATTGCTCACGCCAGACGAAACGATCTGCGATCCCGCACCAGAATTCTGATGGCCAGTGTTTGTCACTGGTGCTTTGTAAATGGGGATCTGGGGAGTCTGTTTTGCTCGGTTATCACGACCAGTGTGATGCGGCCGTGCAAACAAAAAGATTGCCAATGCGAGAGCGACGCTCGCCGGGACAAAGATCCAGGGTTGAAACCAGCGACGCTGTACCGCGGCAGCTTCATCGAGGCGGGCGCGGACGCTCGGCAAAAGAGAAGCAGGCGCGTCCGCGTTTGCGGTGACGTGAAGCCCGGCATCGATGGAGGCAAAGAGAGATTGCTCCTGTTCGAATGCCGCACGGCAATCAGCGCAACCGGCGAGGTGTACCCGCAGTTCATCTTGTGGCTCGGCGCCGCCGGCGGCGACTTCGATCAACGCGCCTTTATAATGTTTGCATGGCATCGCAACTTCTCCGCTAACTGTCTTCGCGCATAGAAAATTCTGGATTTCACTGTGCCCGTGGAAATGCGCAGCAGGGCCGCGATTTCATCGATCGTGTGGCCTTCGATAGCTGCAAGCAAAAGGACCAGGCGCAATTTCTCCGGCAACTCCGCGAGGGCGTTATCGAGATGCGCCTGGAACTCGTTCGAAGCGGCGAAGTCCTCGGCGGTCGGCGCAGGCGGCTGGTGCTGCGGTTGCGACCAAAGCGTGTCGCGCAGTTCGCGGCGTTTCCCGGAGCGCAAACGGTCGAGCGCGAGACGAAACGCGATTCGAACCAGCCAGGCGCGGAAGCGGTGGCGGTCGCGAAGGCGATCGAACCGTTGATAGGCGCGCAGCAAGGCTTCCTGGGCGACATCTTCGGCATCGGCGGTGTTGCGCAAAACGCCGCGGGCCACGCGATAGGCGAGCGGGCCGCACTCGGCGAGGCGCTCCTCGAACTCGCGTCTCGTGTCAGCCTGGGCTGCTTCGCGCGCCAGCTCATTCTCCTTGTCATGCGCGACCGCAAAGCGGTCGACCGTGCGACCTGGCTGGACCAGAACCAGCTCCTGCATTTGTTATCGTGCGCGATCTTCGAACGCGCGTCCTCCCCGTACACCTAACCAGACGCCGCCATCTGGGGATGGGTTCAGTGCGAAACAGCGTTTCCTGGCGTTAGGACGTCCCGAGCTAAATTCCCAGTTGTCTGAGCAAGTTTTCGAGATTGGATTCGTCGACGAGGACTTCTCCGGACTGGACGGAGCCTTCATCAAACGCCTGAAAAAGGCGCATCTTGGCGACGGCATATTCCTCACTGCTTGTGAGCGGGCGGCCGTTCTGCTTTGCCCAGGCGTCCAGCGCCGATTGCATGACGAAGATTTTGAAGGGCAACGCGGTGCGGCGGTCGGAGGAAACCACGTACGTAAATTCGCCACCGAGACTGCCGTGCCGTTGCGCACGATTCCCTTCGAAGAAGTAGTACTGATAGACGTAGCCGTCGGCGGCAGAATAGCTCTTAACACGGCGTACGGCATCGGGGCGAGGCATGGGCGGATTATTGGAGGGTCGGCGGGGGAAGTCAATGCAGGAATTTGCGCTCGCAAGTAGTCCCGATTTGAAATAGCACTTCAATCGTTCGGTTCCAAATTAGGACGAGGTTTGGCGAAGGTGAACAGAGAGAACCATTCTTTGTCATGCGTCGGCGAGAAACATTCGGCGTTGCGAATGCGGCAATCTGCTGATTCGAAACGGTTTCCTGCCGGGGGTTTCCTGAGCCGTCTGTCTAGTCCTCTTCCCCGATTCTCTTTTTTTTTCGCTGGCCCTTCGCCTGCTTTTCGGATGGTATCAATCGTGGGGAGTGAGCCAGCCGCCGCCGAACAAAAGGCCGGGACCAAGCGAGGCAAGAAAAATCGGGCGGCGCCGTGGCGCCCTTGCTTCGAAGCATTCCGCAGGGCTTCATGCAGGGCCGCGCCGCACGTGGACGAGCCGAGATTGCCGGACACTCGGGCGATCGGCGGAAAAGTGCTGGGGGAAACGCCGCAGTGCTTCACGAGCAAAGCCAAGAGACGGGGTTCGGTTGGTGCGTCGCAAAACCGCCGACGGACCTGCGCGGAATGCCGCTGCGCAGTTCAACGGACGCAAGAACTCTTTCCATGCGCGTGATCGCCGCACGAGAAAGGGCTTCGCCGTCGAACTGCACGGTGAGGTCACCATCCTTCGAATCGTTGACCTGGGTCGCGGCAGCGTACTGGCCCGCACACCCGAAGAGGAATTCACCGAGGCAATAGCCTTCGTTGGAACCGTTAATGGCGCTTCGAAGGATAAAAGCACTGGCGCCGTCGCCGAAGAGGCCGCCGAATTCGCCGGCGACGCGGCTGACAGTGAGCGTTCGGCTGTGGACGTCGGCGGTGACGACGGCGACGGTTTGAGCCTGCCCCGATCCAATCAGCAATTGTGCAACCACGAGTGCATTGAGCAAACCGAGGCAAGCGCCGCCGACATCCATGGCGCCGCAATTTTCGCGGACGAGCAATCGAGAATGCAGCTGAGCCGAAAGCGAAGGGTAAACGTGATGCGTTTCGCTGGTGGCGACGATCCAATCCAACTCTTGTGCTCCGCGCCAGGTCGCGCGCAACGCTTCTTCCACCGCTCTTGCGCTGAGCGTCAGTTCGTTTTCACCTTCGGCGGCGTAGGCGAGCGATTCGATTCCTGCGCGGTGCCGAAGTTTTCCCGTGGGCATGCCGAAGGCGCGGCCAACTTCCTCGGAAGGAATGACACGCAAACCAGTCACGGCTGCGGAGGAAATGACCGAGACCTTGGGGTAGTCGTCAGTTGATGTTCTCGGTCTTCTGCAGGCCGTTGGGTCATCCTCATTCCTCGTATTCCTCGGGGCCGTTCGATTGCGCGGAGCTCATTCCCTATCTTCGCATCAGACTTTGACGACTTTCTAGCGAAACAAGCCAGCAAGAAACCAGATTCCGAGGCGCTAGAAATGCACAATAGCCTTCGAAACGTGTTAAAGCTGTGTTTGCTATTTTGCCTCCGAAGACCGGAGTGGAAGCACCCACTAGAATGAAGTTTCATGCTAACGTGAAAAAACGACTCTGATGGCGGCGAGAGGTGCCTTGTATATCGAGCCAGTGGCTGCCGCTTTCGTTTGGATCGATCGATAGAGATGTTCGCGAGAAAAACAACACGGTTCATTGGAGTTGTTGCGCTTTTCTTCTTGAGCGTGCTAAGCGCCTGGGCTCAGCGCGTACGGGGTGAACTCCGGCTTGAAGTGCATGACCCGCACGGTATGGCCGTGTCGCCCAGGGGCGAGCTGGTCAGCGAAGCCAATGGGTTTCGGAGGACATTTGTGGCGGGGCCTGAGGGACGCTACGTTGCGCAGGATCTTCCGTTTGGAGTTTACCGGCTGAGTTTGCAGGCGGAAGGATTCGCGCCGTGGAGCGATTTGGTTGAAATTCGCTCCGAAGTGCCGGTACGCGTGGCCGTGACTCTGGGCGTTGCGCCGGTGACGACGCAGGTGCAAGTGAATGATTCGGCGACCCTGGTGGATCCCTATTCAACGGGATCGCTGTACTCCATTGGGCGGCAAACGATCGAGGAACATGGGGCAACGCACCCATGGCGTGAGCTGCTGGATTTGGTGTCGGAACAGCCGGGCTGGGTCTATGAAGCAAACGGCGTGCTTCACCCGCGAGGCTCGGAATACGACGTGCAATTCGTGGTAGATGGGCTGCCACTGACGCAGAATCGCTCGCCGGCGTTTGCACCTTCGTTTGATGCGGGCGATGTTGAGTCCTTGCGCGTGCTCACGGCAAGTTTTCCAGCCGAATATGGACGGAAACTGGGCGGAATCGTTGAAGTCACATCCAAGAAAGATATTTCTGCCGGATGGCACGGGCGGTTTGACGTGGGTGCGGGAAGTTTCTCCACGCTGAACAGCTCGGCGGAAGTTTCCTATGCACGGGAAGCAGAGCGGTTTTCGGTGAGTGGCGCGGGATTTCACACTGATCGTTATCTCGATCCTCCGGTGATGGCGAATTACACGAATCGGGGAAACGCCGCCGGGTTCTCGGCTTCTTACGAACGGGATTTTTCGACCAGCGACCGGTTGCGCGTGAGCGTGATGCACAATGTCGTCCGCTTCCTCGTGCCGAACGAACTCGTACAGCAGCAAGCCGGCCAGCGGCAGGATCTCCAGAACACCGAGACAAACGGACAAATCTACTTCCAACACACAATTTCGGCTAATCTGTTTCTGAGTTTTTCGGGAAGCGTGCGGGACTCGAGCGCAACGCTTGCGTCAAACCCGCAGGCCACGCCCGTGATCGTTTCGCAAGACCGCGGCTACCGCGAAGGGTATGCGCGAGCCGACCTCGCCGGGCATCATGGGCATCATGATTGGAAAATGGGCGTGGACAGTATTTTCTGTCCGGTGCATGAGGCACTGCAATACACGATAACCGATCCGGCTCAATTCGACCCGGGGACGAAGTTGAACTTTCCTTTTCCCTATCAGCGGAAATGGGACGTAGAGCCTTCGATTTATGCCCAGGACCAGATACGCCTGGGCCGGTGGAACGTCAGCGCGGGCCTAAGGTTCGATCATTACGGATTTGTGGTGCACGAGTCCGCGGGGAGCCCGAGAATCGGTGTCTCGAGATTCGTGCCCGCGCTCAACTTGCTGCTTCATGCTTCGTACGATCGCGTTTTTCAAACGCCCGCTGTCGAAAATCTGCTTCTCGCGAGTTCGCCGCTTCTCGATGCCATCAGCCCTTCGGTGTTGCGATTGCCGGTGAGGCCGGGGCACGGGAATTTCTATGAGGGCGGAGTGACCAAGGCATTCTTTGGCAGGTTGCGACTGGACGCCAATTTCTTCCGCCGGGATTTCCGGCAATATTCCGATGACGACGTTCTGCTGGATACGGGAGTGAGCTTTCCGATTGCGTTCGCAAAGGCCCGGATCTTCGGAGAAGAGATTCGCATAGAAGTCCCTCAGTGGGGACGCTTCTCCGGCTACCTGAGCTACGCGAATCAGTCCGGCTACGGGCAAGGGCCGATCACCGGCGGGTTGTTCCTCGGAAACGACGCGGCCAACGCGCTCACCGATACGAGCAAGTTCGCGGTGACGCAGGATCAGCGGAATTCGCTGCACGCTCGAGTGCGTTTTCAAGCTCCGCGGCACGCCTGGCTGGTGATGGGCGCGCAGTACGGCAGCGGGTTGCCGGCGGATATTGGCAACGCCAACGTCAGTGACTTGCTGGCGGCCTTCGGACAACAGATTCTGGACCGCGTGGATTTGGCACGCGGGCGAGTGAGGCCAAGTTTTTCCCTCGACCTGACGGCGGGCGCGGAAATCTATCACAAGGAATCGAAAAGCGCCGCGCTGCAGATTCAGGTGGCGAACCTGGCAAGCAGTCTAAACGTGATTAATTTTGCGAGTTTGTTTTCGGGGACTGCGCTGGGGGAGCCTCGGAGCGTTTCGGCAAGCTTGCGGCTGACGTTTTGAATCGTGGGGGGAAGCAGCCCATCGAGACTCAGGGAAACAGGGGTGTGCACCTATTTGGCGAGGGATTCGAGTTCCGTTACAACGCGGTCGAGCTCGTCGATGAGCGGGTTTGAGCCGGCTTTGCGGAAAACATTAACCAGCGTGCGGTAGTACCAGAGCGTGCCGTCCTTGCGGCCGGTGAAACGGCCGAAGACGGCGTCGCCTTCCACGCGATAGTCGAAGAGGATTTCGCGAGCGTTGGCCAATTTGTCGGCGGCGGAAACGAGGCGGACGTCATCGGGCTCGTGCGCGACCTTCTCGATGTAGGCGCGCTTCCTTTCGCCCCATTCCCGTTTTTCACCGACGACCTCGTAAGAATCCGTGCAGCCATCGACGATGAGCGCCACGCGGCCGCCGAATTTTTCCCGGATTTCATCGAGGCGCGGGAGCCCGCCCTGGTCCTCGACGGCATCATGCAACAGTGCCGCGATGACTTCGTCTTCACCGCCGCCGTGTTGAATGACGATGGCCGCAACGCCAAGCAGGTGGCCGACATACGGCTGGCCCTTACCCTTACGGCGCTGATGCAGATGCAGTTCTGCAGCGTATCCAAGCGCCACCACAAAACGGTTTGTGAGGATCGGTTTTTCGATGATGGATTGTTGTCGAGTCAATTCTTCTACCCGTCCTAAATTTTACGTCTTGGTATGTGTAAATTCCATCGTCCCCGTGAAAGACGAAATTAGTCAGGAGGACTTTGGCTCCCCGGAGATCTGGCGCTGGACTTGTTCTCTGAATTCCAAAGGATGATAGATTTTTTCGAACACCTCGGGCGTGCCTCCCGTGCCTCGCACGATGACCGTTCCGTAGCCCAGGATTCTCCCCATAGCCGACTCATCGACCACTACGCTCTCGATTCTCGAGAGTAGGATTTCGATGCTGCGGCGATCCGCAAGGCCGGTTTTTGCGATTACCCTCTTGCTGGTAACAGCCATCTCCGTGGCATTGCGTTTCAGCAGACCGATCGTGAAAAAAATCACTCCGATTACAAAACAAAGGAGTGCACCAAAATACAGGACGCTAGGTGGAGGAGCGACTTCGACCCCTTTCCAACTTGAAAGCGATGCGAGGAGAAAGGTGATGGCGAGGAACTCAAGCACTGCGGCGGCCAAAACATACCCAAGCATTACAACCCAGTGCAGCTTGGTCTGATACTGGACGGTCTCACCCGGAATGAGATGCTTTTCGACGTAGCCCAAGGCGGCTCCTTGCATACAGTAACAACGACGGGTCCGCGGGTGTGCTGCGGCGGATCACGATCCCGAATAGTTCAGATCCATAATAAACAGGAAAGGGAAGGAATTCAGCCAGAGATCTTTGGTAGCGCTAACGGGAATCGAACCCGTATTTTAGCCTTGAAAGGGCTACGTGCTAACCGTTGCACCATAGCGCCACCGGGTTGAGAAACGGAACGATTCTAGGATACGGGAAATGGGGTGCGCGAACAAGCGCGGCGGACGAGGGCCTACGAGGAGAGATCCTATCCGGCAAGGCCGGAACCTTCGGTTGCTTCGCTCAAAATGATCGAGGGCCAGGGATCGTTGCTCGAGCCAGGAGCTAAGGCTGGCGGTCCTGAAATTCTTCGTGCCAGGCCATCTGGATGGCTTCGAGCTTGGCTTCGTTGGAGGCCGCGGGATCGCCGGAGAAGCCGGGGAGTTCGGTGATCCATTTGTGCATGTCGGTGAAGCGCACGGTGAGAGGATCGACGTCCGGGTATTTGTCGGCTAGGCCGATGGCGATGTCTTCGAAATTCTCCCAACCGAATGTCGGTGGCATGGATGGCTCCTGGTGGAAGCTTTCAGCAGTCAGTTATCAGCCAAAAGAGAAGAGCAAGAAGAGTTTATGACTTCTACTTGATTGCTGAATACAGAGAACTGGCCACAGAAGATTCTCAGTGATCCAGTTCCTTGGCGTAGTTTTTGTTCCAGTCGGGTATTTCGACGACGACGTCGGTCGTGCCATCGGGCACGGTCTGGCAGCCGAGGCGGGACTTCGGAGTGATCCCGGGCGCTTCGTCGAGTTCGTCGAGTTCGGCGTCGGTGGCTTCGTTGCATGATTCGAAGCCTTCTCTAACGATGACGTGGCAGGTCGAGCAGGCGCAAACGCCTCCGCAAGCGTGGTCGAGCCCGGCCTTGATGCCTTCGGAAATGTCGAGGATGCTGCCCGGGAGGCCGTTGTGTCCGTACGGAATCTTCTCCGGGTCAACTTCGATGGTCTTGCCGCTCGGAAGAAAAGTGACCCTGTATTTCTTCGTGGCGGGTTTGTATTTAACTTCTTCGATGTATGGGTTACTGCCGCCCATGTTGTTTCCCCCCGATTCTTGTGGCGCCCAGTGCACGCCAAGCAATGGCGCAGCATGCTGCGCCCCTACAAAGAAAATCTAAACCTCAGCAAGCTTGCGGCCTTCGAGGGCCGTGGAAACGGCCGAATTCATCAGCAGCTCCGCGAGATGCTCGGTGGTGTGATTCAGCTCGTCGATGCGCTTGCGAATCAGCTTGTAATCGTTGCCAGCGACGGATTCTTGCAAGGCCGCAACGCTTGCTTCAATTCTGGAGCGCTCCTCGGCAGACAAGCCGGCGGCTTGCGGATTGGCCAGCGCCTTGGCGGTGGCCGTCAGGATCGACTCGGATTCCGTGCGCGCTTCAATGACTTGCCGCTCGGCGAAATCCTGCTCGGCGTATTCGATGGATTCCTCAAGCATGCGCTCGATTTCGGAATCGTCGATGCCGTAGCTCGGCTGGACTTCGACGGAATGCTGTTCGCCGGTGCGGAGGTCCTTGGCGCCGACCTGCAGGATGCCGTTGGCGTCGATGAGGAACTTCACCTCGATGCGCGGCAGGCCAGCAGGCGCAGGCGGAACGCGCAACGTGAAGCGCGCTAGCGAGCGGCAATCTTTGGCGAGTTCGCGTTCTCCCTGGAGGACGTGGATGTCGATGCCGGTCTGATTGTCGACGCCGGTGGTGTAAAGCTCCTGGGCGCTCGCGGGAATCGTGGAATTGCGCGGAATGATTTTGGCGACCGCGCCACCGTAGGTCTCGATGCCGAGCGATAGCGGCGTGACGTCGAGCAGCAGCATGGTTTTCACGCCCTGATCGAGAATATTGGCCTGTACGGCGGCCCCGAGCGCCACGACTTCGTCGGGATTCAGCTCGACGTGCGGCTTGCGACCGAAAAATTTCTGCACGGTGCGGCGGATCAACGGCGTCCGCGTAGTGCCGCCAACGAGCACGACTTCGTCCATGTCTGCGGGCTTGAGCTGCGCGTCCGCAAGCGCTTGTTTGACCGGGCCCATCGTGCGGTCAAGCACGGGACGAATGAGGGCGTCAAGCGCGCCGCGCGTGAATTCGTGAACGAACACTTTGCCGTTCGGCAACGGGAAACGAAGCGTGGCCACGTCCGATTTGGAAAGCTGATGCTTTACGTCGATCAGCGCTTTGCGAAGCTCCTGCGCGACTTCACCGTGAGGTGAAAAATCGATTTCAGCATGCTGGAGGATCAGCTCATGAACAAAGGTCTGGAGCAAATTGTCGATGTCGTCGCCGCCAAGGTGCGTGTCGCCGTTGGTGGAGAGCACCTGATAAATGTCGCCCTCGGCCGTGGAGATGAGTTTCAGGATGGAAATATCAAACGTGCCGCCGCCTAGATCGTAGACGGCGACTTTGCCACGCTGCTTCTCGTGGAGACCGTAGGCAAGCGCGGCCGCGGTCGGCTCGTTGACGAGGCGGAGAACTTCGAGACCGGCGATCTTGCCGGCATCTTTGGTGGCTTGGCGCTGGGCATCATTGAAATAGGCAGGAACCGTGATGACGGCGCGGTCGACGGTTTCGCCGAAATGGGCTGCGGCCCAATTTTTCAGCTCGCGAAGGATGAACGCAGAAATCTCCGGGGGAGTGAAGGTTTTTTCACCGAGCATCACACGAATGACGTTTTTGCCCGCAGGATCGACGCGAAACGGAAACAGCTTCAGTTCGTTCTGGACGTCTACGGGACCCCGGCCCATCAACCGCTTCACCGAATAGATGCTGCGCTCCGGTTGCGTGAGGAGCCTTCTCCGAGCGGCCTCGCCTACAACGATGGTCCCATCCACATCGAGGCTAACCACGGAAGGGCAGAGCGTCGATCCATATGGACCCGGAACGCAAACCGGCCGGCCAGCTTGGTTGTCCCAACAAGCCACCAAGCTGTTCGTCGTACCTAGATCGATTCCAACAATTCTCCCCATGATCGTGACCAGAAACCCGCAAGGGGCTAAAGCCCCTGCACTACAAAAGCTCCTTTTCTACGTTGGCGACCAAATTCCGTATATAGGAACGACGATTCAATAGCTCGTTCAGGCGCGCCATGATTTTTTTCCGCGTGGCGGCATCACCTTGCAGGGCAGTGTCCCATTCGCGGGCCGCTTCCTGGAGCTGCGTATCCACTTCGCCGAGTTTCTCCTGAAGATTTTTCTCAGCAGACTGCAGCTGCGATTTCAGCGCGCTCAGGTCTTCGCCCGACACTTTTGCTTCGCGCAGCTCATCGAGCGACTCGTTCAGCTCAAACACTTCCTCGAGCAGTTCCGGAGGCGCTTGCTGCTTGTGTTCGCCCTCTTTGCGCGCGCCCTCGATGCCGAGGAGATACTCGACGCGGCCCACGGGATCTCGCAATGTGCGATAGGCGTCGTTCAATTCCGAGCTGTGCTTGAGTGAGAGCTCGCGCTCCCGCTCGGTCGCGTTGACGAAATTGTCGGGATGCAGCTTCCAACTGAGCTGCAGAAATTTCTGCTCCAGGCCACTCATCTCAATCCACAGCTTCCGCGGCATCTCGAAAAGCGCGAAGTAATCGACCGCCTGGGGCAATTGTAAGAGCTTGCCACAGCTCGAACAAAAATGCGTGCCGAGCGTGCGCTCGTGGCAGTTCCAGCAAACGAGCGGCGGATTCGTGAAAGTCGGAGCTGTACTCATAAACTGTTCTTCAAGAAACCCCAGAAGGCACAAAAAAAAGTGGCTGGCGGGTGCGGCTGCCAACCACTTGTCAGACTCGCCTGCGTGCTTCCCCCGCTGGAATTGAATCAGAAGCGAAGAGCACAGACTGAAGTCTGTGCTACTAGGCCGTGAAAGAGCTGCCGCAACCGCAGTTCCTCGCCGCGTTGGGATTCTGGAAAACGAATCCCTGGCGCATCAGCGTTTCTTCGTACTCGAGCGTCGTGCCGTTCAGGTACAGAAAACTTTTCTGGTCAACGAAGAGACGCGCGCCGAATTCCTCGAAGATCTTGTCGCGGTCGCGCGCGTGCGTGTCCAACCTCATGGCATAAGAGAGACCGGAGCAGCCGCCGCCTTGCACGCCGACACGCAGGCCGCCGACATGGGGAGACACACCTTCCTTTTCAAGCAGCGCGCGTATTTTCAGCGCGGCACGCTCGGTCAGGTGAATCTTCGCGATGTTTGGCCTCGCCACTTCCGTTGCCATGGTCAAATACTCCCAGACCCTTCCAGCTTCATTCTTGCCGAGTAGGGGCGCAGCAGGCTGCGCCCCCACAATCTAGGCGTCAGCAATTGCCGCTCCGCAAACGATTAGTGCGAGCGCTTCTCGGAAGCTGTCACTTCGACGCCGTGCTTTTTCTTCCAGTCGCCGATAGCGGCCTTGATGGCGTCTTCCGCGAGCACGGAACAGTGGATCTTCACCGGCGGGAGTGAAAGCTCGCGCACGATGTCCGTGTTCTTGATCGAGAGCGCTTCCTCGACCGTCTTGCCCTTCACCCACTCGGTGGCGAGCGAGGAGCTGGCGATGGCCGACCCGCAACCAAAGGTCTTGAACTTGGCTTCTTCAATGACCTTGGTATCGGGATTGATCTTCATCTGCAGCTTCATGACGTCGCCGCACTCCGGCGCTCCGACGAGACCCGTGCCGACGTTGGGGTCCTCCTTCGAGAGACTGCCCACGTTGCGGGGATTATTGTAGTGATCCACCACTTTGTCGCTGTATGCCATTAGCCGTTGCTCCTTGCGAGATTCACGAGATTCCCGAAACCCGCGCTCTTGACCGCTTTGTCCGTGAGCGAAACGTTCGGCACGGAAGCCGAGCGGCCCGCGGTCAACTGACGAAGAGCGTCCTTGATGAACTCCGCGCCGAGCCCGAGCATTTTCAGAAAGGCGCGGACCTGCTGAAGCTCGTGGAAAGAGCGCTCGCCGGCGACGGCGGCCTCTTCCCCCTCCCCACCATAGGGCACAAACGTCACGCGGAAAGCCGCGCCGGTGCCGCCGATAGAGCGATGAATGCGAATTGTTCCTTCATTTGCCATGTTGTCTCTTCCAGTCCTTCAGGCGGTTTGCCATTTCATTTTCGAGATGTCGATTCCCTCTTTGGCCATCTCATAGAGCGGGGACAGTTCGCGCAACTTGGTGACGACCTGTACCATCTTGTCGATGACGTAGTCAACTTCCTCCTGGGTGTTGAAGCGCCCTAGGCCAAATCGAATCGAGGTGTGGGCGAGGTCTTCGCCGACGCCTAATGCTTTGAGTACGTAGCTGGGCTCAAGGGTTGCCGAAGTACAGGCAGAACCGCTTGAAACCGCGATGTCGTTAATACCCATAAGCAGCGATTCGCCTTCGACATAAGCAAAGCTCATGTTCAGGTTGTTCGGCAGGCGGTGCTCCAGCGAGCCGTTGATGAAAACCTCGTCCAGCTTGGCTTCCAGGCCCTTTCGGAGACGCTCGCGCAAGCCGAGCAGACGCGCCGCTTCTTCCGGCATCTCCTTTTGCGCGATTTCGCAAGCTTTGCCGAGGCCCACGATGCCGGGCACGTTCAGCGTGCCGGAACGCATGCCGCGCTCGTGGCCACCGCCGTCGATGATGGCAGAAAGCTGAACGCGCGGATTGCGGCGGCGGACGTACAAAGCGCCAACGCCCTTGGGTCCGTAAATCTTGTGCCCGCTGATGGCCAGCATGTCGATGTTGTCCTTCTGGACGTCGACGGGAATTTTACCCACGGCCTGTACGCCGTCCACGCCGAAGAAAATGCCGTGTTCCTTGGCGATTTTGCCGATTTCCGCGATCGGGTTGAGCACGCCAATTTCGTTGTTGGCGTACATAATGGTGATCAGAATCGTTGTCGGCTTAATCGCCGCCTTCACATCCTCAAGGCTTACGCGGCCATCGCGTTGGACCGGCAGATAGGTGACTTCAAAGCCGTGCTTCTCCAGGTTCTTACAGGTATCCAGCACAGCCTTGTGCTCGATCGCCTGGGTGATGATGTGGTTGCCCTTTTCGCGGAACATCTCCGCGATGCCCTTAATCATCAGGTTATCGGATTCCGTGGCGCCACTCGTGAAGATGATTTCTTTCGGCGTGGCGTTGATCAGCGAGGCGATCTGCTGACGCGAGGTCTCCACGGCCTCTTCGCCCGCCCACCCGAACGAATGATTGCGGCTGGCGGCATTGCCGAATTTCTCGGTGAAATACGGCAGCATCGCTTCGACGACGCGGGGATCGACCGGCGTGGTCGCGTGATTGTCCATATAAATCGGCAGTTTGACGGCCATATTCCCTCTTCTCCTAAGTCCTCAGCGCTACGAGCCCGGGCTCCTGCGGCTCTTCGCTCATTTGAGAAATCGTGACAGTGCTCAACACATTCAAAATGCTTTCGTTCACGCGGCGCAGCGGCTCGCGGACAGAACACTTCTCTGTGGCGTCACAGTTCCCGTGGCTGGTTACGCAGGAAGTGATTAGCACCGGACCGTCGATGGCCGAAATCACATCGAGCGCGCTGATCTGCCCTGGCTCTTTGGCCAATTGGTACCCCCCGCTGGAACCATGCTTTGCAGCCACAAGTGAATGATGCGCCAGTTTTTGCAGCACCTTCGCCATAAGCGTCGCGGAGATGCCGTACTCCTCGGCAATCTCGTTCGCGCTACAAGCGTGCTGCTGGCGATGCATCGCCAGGTGTTTAACGGCAATCAGTCCGTAGTCGGCTTTTTTGGAGAGCTTGAACATCGTTCAAGAGACTTTCCGGACGCTCCTGAATATACGACTGAATCAGTCGCACTTGAATTCTATCCCTAGGGGCCACTAAAGTCAACCCAATCTTTCTCCAATATCACCGCAACCCCTGTATTTCTAGCAACTTATAGTAAGACTGGAAAAGTCTTATTTGGGGTTGAATTTCGACTAAGGTTTCTTGTCACAGCAAGTGGCAGAAATCTCGGGATGCATAGGGATGAAAAGCGATTCGATGAGTTCGCTGTCACAGCATGGTAGCCTAGAGTTTCGATGGAGGAGAGGGATGCTGGGATGCAGGGGGGAGTGCAAAGAATTGGTGGGACGATCTGTGTGGGGGCTAATCCTGGTGCTCCTGCTGGTTCCCGCATATGCCCGAGCGCAAACACAACTGCCTCCGGCAACCCGTGGGTCCAAGCAAGCTCAGGTCAAAGCCAAGAAGAAGCACCCGCCGGAGCGGACTTTTGTTCTTGTTGGCGCGGGCGACATTGCCAGTTGCAAGAATCCGGAGGGCGCACAGGCGACAGCCAAGCTGATCGAGCAAATCCCCGGGACGGTCTTTGCCGCAGGCGACCTAGCCTACGAAAAAGGAACCGCGGAAGACTTCAAGAATTGCTATGACCCAGCCTGGGGCCGCTTCAAAGACCGAACGAAACCTGCTCTAGGAAATCATGAGTACGTGGATCCTACGGCGTCAGGTTATTTCCAATACTGGGGACCAGCGGCGGGGCTACCGGACAAGGGCTACTATAGCTACGACTTGGGCGACTGGCACATCGTCGTGCTGAATACAAATTGTGATGCAAAGGACTTGGGCGGCTGCGCCACCGGCTCGCCGCAAGAGGCGTGGCTGAAAGAGGATCTAGCAACGCATCCTCAAGCGTGCATTCTGGCGTATGGCCATCACGCGCTCTTTAGCAGCGGTGTCTTCAAGAAACACGCCGTCCATCCCGAACTGAAGCAGCTCTGGGAAGACCTGTACGCCGCGCATGCCGACCTGGTTCTTGCGGGACACGAGCACTCCTACGAACGTTTTGCGCCGCAAGACCCCGAAGGCAAGGCGGATCCTGCGAATGGAATCAGGGAAATTGTCGCTGGGACCGGCGGCCGCAGCCACGATCTCCTTGGCTTTGCCACTCCAAATAGCGAAATTCGGAATTGGGAGACGTTCGGTGTGCTGAAACTCACGCTCTCCCCGGGGAAGTACACTTGGGAATTCCTCCCTGAAGAGGGCAAGACCTTTCATGATTCCGGCAGCGGCCCCTGCCACAACTATCCCGCCGAATCGAATTAAGTGGCCTGTGTCTGGCGCAAATTACGGTTAGGGCTGTGGGCTAGAGCAGGCACCGCCTGCGGCCGCGGCTTCGATTAGCTTCTGTACTGCGGGCGCGGGAATCAGCAGCAACTGTGCTTTAGGCTTTTTGATTTGTTCCAAGGTGGCGAGCTGCTGCGCTTTCCAGGAATCAGGCGCTACTTGCCCCTTTGCGATGGCGTCAAGTGCGGCGAGCCCCGCAGTCCCCAGCGCAGAGAGATCCTGAGAGTTTGCCGTAACTTCCTTCACCAGAAAAGAGCGCTGTGCGAGCGGCTGAAGTATTGCGTCATTGTCGCGCCAAGCCGTGAGTTGTGCGCGGAGCCGCGCCTCCGCTGCCGCGTCGTGGCAGGCGGATGCGACAAACTGCTCGACCAAGTCACCGAAACGCCGTCCCTCGTCGCTCTCCAGCGGAACTGCATCCACGACCCGATTCATCGGCGTGGCGCTGGTCGGCTCGGCCGGAGCCGTCTGTTCGCGGGTGTAATCCTTCACCGGTTCGATGACATCGGTAAGAGTGCGCAGTGCGGCAAATTCCGCCGCCGATGCTGAACCCGCGAGACGCTGCAGCATGTGCCGCGAAACGGTCCGGTGCGTGAGACCCAGCCACTCCAGCCGGGCGCTGACAAAATCCAACCGCGCATACATGGAGGCGGGGTCGCGGACTTCTTGCGGAGACCACAGGCGCTCCGCAATCGCGGCATTCCTGGGCCAGATGCGCGAATCGACGTTTTCCGGATTCACGTACTCCGACCACATGCACGATTCACCGCCCAGGATTCGCTGCTGTTCCTCCGCAGCTAGACTTGCCGCATCTCCACTCATCGGGTCCACCGCGTAGTGCCGCGCCGCCGACCATCCCAGATCCAGGTAATACCCGTTCGAAAGAATCCCGCGGAAGCCCTGCCTAGCGGCTCTCGCCAGCGATGCTTGTCCGCGCCAAGACTGAATCACGATGTCCTTGGGTACCCCCTCCACCAGAACTTCGTCCCAGCCAACGACGGTTTTCCCGTGCTTGGTCACCAACTTTTGGACGCGTCCGCTGAAATACGCTTGGAGCGCTTCATTCTTCTTGATTCCGTGAGACTTCATGAATGCCTGAATCTTTGGGTTCGCGTCCCACTCTTTGCCGTTCACCTCGTCGCCGCCAATGTGAAAATAGTGGTCCGGAAAAATCTTGGCCATCTCGCCGATCAGTTCATCGAGAAACTTGTAGACCTTCTCGTTCGTGGGATCCATTGCCGGATCAAAGATTCCCCACTTCCGCTCGATTTCGTACGGTCCCTTTCCGCTGGCCAACTCGGGATGCCCCGCAAACCACGCCGTGCTGTGCCCCGGCATATCGAATTCCGGCACCACACGAATCCCGCGGTCCTTGGCGTAGGCGATCAGATCGCGAATTTCATCCTGGGTGTAGTAAAGGGAGTCGGAGCCCAATTCGTGAAGTTTCGGAAATTTCCTGCTCTCGACGCGGAAGCCTTGATTCTCCGAGAGGTGCCAGTGGAAAACGTTCATCTTCACGGCTTCCATGCCGTCGATATTCCGGCGGATGACATCGAGCGGGATAAAATGGCGGGCGGAATCGATCATCAATCCGCGCCACGGGAAACGAGGTTGGTCTTGAATCGTGACCGCTGATGCGGCAAATCCACCGGGAGAAACATCGACCAATTGAAGAAAGGTCTGGAGTCCATGCATTGCGCCGAGCGGCGTTGGCGCGGTGAGCTTTGCGCCCGCGGCGTTCACTTCCAGAACGTAGCTCTCGTCCTCGCCCACTTCCTGAATTTCCTTGCTCGCGTGGTCAGTCTGAACGACGAGCGTTGCTTTCGCCCTCTTGGCCGGCTTGAGGGAGAGCGGGAGACCCGTTTGACGCGCGAGTTGCCTCAAGAATCGCTCGCCGGAACGCTCCAGCCGCGGCTCGGTATAGCCCGTGAACGCCACCGAAAACGACCAGTCCAAGCCCAGGCTTCCCGTCCCGAACTGCACACCCGCGGGAAGAGGCATCAGATGCAATGCAGGCTGTTGAGCTGTGGTCATCACCGGGTTCATCAAAACGCAAAAAACAAGTATGCCAAGGCCTTCGAGCCGCACATTCTGAGCCATGGTCCGGAAAATCCTCCCACGTAGGGTAGAAATCTCTGATAACTGCTATGTAGCACAGGCTTCCGCATACTGTCACATCTTCGGGGTCCCGCGAAGCGGATTCCCTCCGCGATCGAAAGAATCCACTTTGGCCTCTCGCTCAGTTTGCAAGCTGCGGTTTTCCCCGCCTGAGTTAGAATAGCCCGAGGCATGCGGCGCCAATGATTCCACGATGAAGACTTCGATTGCTATTTACCCCGGTTCGTTTGACCCGGTCACCAACGGCCACCTGGACCTGATCGAGCGCGGGGAGAAGATGTTCGATTTGCTAATCGTCGCGGTCCTGCGGAATGCCGACAAAGAGCCTCTGTTTTCCGTGACCGAACGCGTCGAAATGCTGCGCGAAGTAACCAAACAGTGGATGAGCGTAGAGATCGACGTTTTCGACGGACTCTTGGTGGACTACGCACGGAAGCGCGGGGCTGGCGTTATTTTGCGCGGAATCCGCGCCGTTTCCGATTACGAATATGAACTGCAGATGGCGCTGATGAACCGGAAACTTGAGCCACGGCTTGAGACGGTCTTCATGCTACCAGGCTTGTCGTACAGCTATTTGAGCTCGAAACTCGTCCGCGAGATTGCGCAGCTCGGAGCATCGCTCAAAGGCCTCGTGCCGGAAGTGGTTGAACAACGCTTGCGCGCCAAAGTTTCGTAAGCGAATCTGGCATCAGCCGTAAACCGTGAACTTTTTTTGAGGAGCCAAAGTGCAATTAACGGACCGCATCAACCGCATACAAATCTCGCCGACGGCGGCGGTGATCGCCGAGGCGGACAAGCTGAAGTCGCGCGGCGTGGACGTCGCGGACTTCGGCCCAGGCGAGCCGGACTTCCCCACGCCCGACCACATCAAGAAAGCGGCGATCAAGGCCATCGAGGAAAACAAATCGAAATATACCCCGACGGGCGGGATTATGCCGCTGCGCGAAGCCATCTGCGCATGGCACAAGCGCGAGCTCGGCTCGTCGTATGAACCGAAAGAATGCGTCGTGAGCGTCGGCGGAAAGCACTCCATCTTCAACGTGATGAGCGTGCTGATCCAGCAAGGCGACGAGGTCATCATCCCCGCCCCATACTGGGTGAGCTTCCCGGATATCGTGAAGTATGCGGGCGGAACGTCGATATTCGTGGAGACGACGCCGGAAGATGGCTTTATCGTGAAGGCAGCCTCGATCGAAAAAGCTATCACTCCGAAGACGCGGTTACTGGTCCTGAATTCGCCGAGCAATCCCACGGGCGGCGTGGTACCGCCGGATGAGTTCGAGCGCATCCTGGCGGTTTGCAAGAAGCGCAACGTCTGGCTGATGGGCGACGAGTGCTATTCGCACTTCACTTACGAGCCACATAAGCCCTACTCGATCGCCAGCGCGGCGGGTTCGAGAGAAAACGTCATCATTATCGGCTCGGTTTCAAAAACGTTTGCGATGACAGGCTGGCGCATCGGCTACACGCTCGGACCGGAGGCTCTGATCCAGGCGCTGATCAAACTGCAAAGCCAGTCCACCTCTAACGCTACATCGATCGCGCAATATGCCGCGCTGGAAGCGATGCGCGGCACAATGGAAACCGTGCCGGTCATGCTCGCCGAGTACGCCAAGCGCCGGAAACGCATCGTGGAAGGTCTGCGCGCGATTCCGGGCGTGACCTGCGGATGGCCGGGCGGCGCGTTCTACGCCTTCCCGAACATTTCAGCGCATCTTTCAAGCAGTTCTGGCAAACCGGCGCTGGCGAAGACGTGCACGGAAATTTCCAAGATGCTCCTGGAAAAAGTGCAAGTGGCCGTCGTGCCGGGCGAAGCCTTTGGCGCGCCAGGCTACCTGCGGCTTTCCTACGCCACCTCCATCGAACGAATCGACGAAGGACTGCGCCGTCTCAAACGTTTTTTCTCTCGCGCTGAAGCCGCATCGTAAACCGTGAGGCCTACGCCCACACACATCGAGCCCATCTTCAGCCCGCGCCTCTGGGGAGCGCGCTGGTTGGCGCCGCTCTTCCCCGAAAAATCGAATCTGGCGGAGCCGCTGGGCGAAGCGTGGCTCACGGGAGTGGACTGCCGCATCGCTTCCGGTCCGTTCGCCGGAAATACGCTCGGCGCCGCCTGGACGGAAATGCCCGTGGAGTGGCGCGGTAGCCAACTGGCCGCCGAACGGAACTTCCCTCTCCTCGTCAAATTTATTTTCCCAACCGAAAAACTTTCCGTCCAGGTTCATCCGGACGACGCCTATGCATCCGTCCACGAAAAGGCCGCCGGCGGCCGCGGAAAGACGGAGATGTGGCACGCGGTGTCCACGACGGTCGGTGCGCAATTGCTGCTCGGACTGAAGCCGGGCGTAGATAAGAAGAAATTTCGCGAGGGATTGGCGTCACACACATTGGAAGACCTCTTCGAAACGCACCTGGTGCGAACCGGCGACACGTTTTTCGTGCCCGCAGGCACGCCCCACTCCATCGGTCCAAACATGGTCGTCTGTGAGGTGCAGGAGTATTCCGACCTGACCTACCGTGTTTACGATTTCGGGCGCGTTGATGCGCATGGAAAACCCCGCGAATTGCATGTCGAGAAAGCGCTCCAGGTGACGAACTTCGGGAAACCGGCGGGAGGGAAAGTGACTCCGCTGCTCCTTCCCGCCGATGGCGCAACGAGATCTCTGCTCGCTGCTTGCCGCTACTTCGCGGCAGAACGTTGGGAGTGCTCCGCAAAATGCGAAATCCCGATCGATCCGGAGCGGTTCGAGCTCATCGTGATTCTGGAAGGCGCAGGCAGCTTTGCCTGGCCGGATAGCGCGGCGCGCTATCACCGCGGCGAATGCTGGCTGGTGCCCGCGTCGCAAGTGCACATGGACATTTTGCCGGAAACAACTACGTCTCTGATCCGGACCTATGTGCCGGACATTCCGGTACTGCTCTCAGAATTGCATCGCGATGGAATTTCGGCGGCGGCGCTCGCGCAAGTTGTTTTCGATTAAGGCTGCGCAACGATGGCGAGGGAAAAACTAGAGGTGCACGCCGCGATCCTTGCAGGAGGTCGCGGCACTCGTTTCTGGCCGCGCAGCCGCGCGCGCACACCTAAGCAACTTTTGAACATCGTCGGCAAGGACACCATGTTGCAGCAGACCGTCGCGCGTCTGAAGCCGCTGATTTCCGCCGAGCGCACCTGGACGGTCACGAATGTGCAGCAGGCCGCCGCCGTCCGCAAACAGGTTCCCGCAGCCGCGCGCAGACGCGTGTTGATCGAACCGATGGGCCTGAACACTGCGGTGGCGATTGGGCTGGCGGCCGTTCACGTGCGCCATGCGGCACGCGGCGACGCGTTGATGGCGGTGCTTCCCGCCGATCACTACATCGAACAGCCGCAAAAGTTTCGGGAGATCGTGAACGCCGCCCTCGACGTGGCTCGCGAACCTGGGCGAATGGTGGTGCTCGGCATTCCTCCAACCAGGCCGGAGACGGGTTTCGGCTACATCGAAAGAACGGGGGAACCGGTCGGAGCCAAAGGCTTTCCCGTTTTTCCCGTTCGGCGATTCACAGAGAAACCCGAACTGAAGCTCGCACAAGAATACCTTGCTTCCGGAAACTATCACTGGAACGCCGGGATGTTTTACTGGCGGGTTTCCACCTTCCTCGAGAACCTGAAGAGTTTTTTGCCAAAGACACACGCGGCGCTGGAAAAACTCGCCGAATTTATCGGAACCCGAAATTACGAGCGCAAGCTCCGCGCCATCTATACGAAGCTCGAAAATATTTCCGTGGACTATGCCGTCCTTGAGCCCGCCACGCGCATGCAGGGGCCGCCGCGCGTGTTTGTGATTCCCGCCGAAGTGGGCTGGGGCGATATTGGCTCCTGGGCTGCCGTCCACCAGTTGCTGGCCAAGAAAAGCGGCGAGAATGTCCTTGCCGGGCAAGGTCACGTGCTTGACGCGGAAGGCAATTTTTTGTGGAGCCCATCTAAATTCGTGGCGGCGATTGGTGTGCGCGACCTGATCGTCGTCGAGACGCCCGACGCGCTGCTTATCTGCCCGCGCGACCGTGCACAAGACGTCGGAAAAATCGTGAAATGGCTGGAAGACCAGCGAAAGAAAGATCTCCTCTAACAGGCCAATCCGGTTGTTGGCGAGGAGTTCGCATCGCGTATACTCACCTACAATGACCTCGATTCGATTTGGAACCGATGGCTGGCGCGGCGTCATCGCCGAAGATTTCACCTTCGCGAACGCACGCGTCGTGGCGAAGGCCATCGCCCGTTACGTCGTGCGGTGCGAGGATGCGCGCAAGGGCGTCATCATCGGCTACGACCATCGCTTCGCCTCGGACGGCATCGCTGCAACCGTCGCCGAAGTGGTGTCCGCTGGCGGCACACCCGTTTTTTTGACGGACAAGCCCTGCCCTACGCCGGCAGTTTCCTTGCTCGTGCGGCAACGCCGAGCGGCCGCCGGCCTCATGATCACCGCGAGCCACAATCCCTATCAGTGGAATGGCCTCAAATACAAGGCGAGCTACGGCAGTTCGGCATTGCCTTCGATCGTGGCACAAATCGAAAAAGATCTCGAAGTCGTGCAGAAAGAAAGCGTGCCGCCTCTGCCGCCGCGGAAAAATTTGATTCAACCCTTGGAGCCGCGTGCGCCGTATCTCGACACGCTCGAAAAACTGGTCGATTGGCAACGGCTGCGCGACGCGAAACTTCGTTTCGTCTCCGATGTCATGCATGGCTCGGCCGCGGGCTTGCTCGCCGAACTTTTTAGGCGCAATGGCATAGCCTGCGATGAAATTCGTGGGACGCGCGACCCGCGCTTCGGCGGCGTGCACCCGGAGCCGATCGAGCCGCATATCGACGCCTTGCGGCAAGCGGTGCTCGGGGGAAAATTCGACGCAGGCCTGTGCGCCGATGGCGATGGCGATCGCATCGGTGCCATCGACCGCGACGGCACCTTCGTCAATCCCCACCAGATCTTCGCACTGCTCGTCTGGCACCTTGCAGGGACCCGCAACCTGCCGGGAGATATCGCCAAAACTTTTTCCGTCACCAAACTCATCGACAAACTCGCCACAAAATTCGGACGAAAACTCCGAGAAACGCCCGTCGGCTTCAAATACATCTGCGAGCTGATGCTCGAACAGAACATTTTGATCGGCGGCGAAGAAAGCGGTGGCATCGGCACCAGCCTCTACTTGCCGGAGCGTGACGCCACCGTTTCCGCGCTCTTGCTCGCGGAATTGATGGCCTGGCATGGCAAATCTTTGGGAGAATTGCTCGCGGCGCTCCATGCGGAATTCGGCGAGTATCATTACAGTCGTGTGGACCTCGATCTGAAACCAGGCCAAAAAGAAAAAGCCATCGCTCACTTTTCGGATGGAAAGCTGACCCGTATCCTTAATCTGCCGGTGGTGCGCCGGGAAAATATGGACGGCATCAAGCTCTTTCTGGGTGAGACCGGATGGGTGATGGTCCGCGCATCGGGAACCGAGAATCTTTTGCGCGTTTATTCCGAAACCTCCAGAGCCGAAACGACTCGCCGCGTTCTCGAAGCTGTGACTCAGGCGGTTCACAATCTATAGGTGTGATCATGAAAACGGTCAATCTGAAAGAAAAATTCGGTCTCTTCTCCGATTACTGCAACCCCCGCGTCATCGGCGAGGTGAACGATTGCCACGTCAAAGCCGTAAAGCTAAAAGGCGAATTCATCTGGCATCATCATGAAAGCGAGGACGAACTGTTTCTGGTCGTAAAGGGCACGCTGCGGATGAAGTTCCGCGGCCACCAAGCCGTCATCAACGAAGGCGAATTTGTCGTTGTGCCGCGCGGCGTCGAGCACTGCCCCGCCGCTGACGAGGAAGTCCACATCATCCTGATCGAGCCAAAATCGACGTTGAACACCGGCAATATCACCAACGAAAGGACTGTCGCCCAGCTCGAGCGCATCTGAACCTGCAATTTGCTCCCGCGGCGATCTGCGACCAGCCATGGAACACCGCTTCTACACCCTCGACGTCTTCACCAATAACCGCTTCGAAGGCAACCCGCTCGCCGTATTCACCGACGGCGACGAGCTTTCGGACGACCAAATGCTCGCCATCGCGCGCGAAATGAATCTTTCGGAGACGGTCTTTGTACAAAAGCCGACGGAGGAAGCGGCGCTCGCCCGTCTGCGCATCTTCACGACAAAAGAAGAGCTCAAGCTCGCCGGTCATCCCGTGATTGGAACCTGGTTTCTGCTCGCGGGACTAGGTGTCGTTCCTGCCCGGGATGGCGGCGTGCACATTCTGCAAGAGACCGGAGCAGGCGTCTTGCCGGTGGAAATTCGTTTCAAGGACGGCCGCCCCCAGCGCGTCACCATGACTCAGAAAGAAGCCGTCTTCAAGTCCGCGAAAATCGACAAGAAGAAGCTTGCCTCAGCACTCGGAATTTCGCCGCAAGACTTCGATCCAAAACTAGAACCTGAGTTTGTGTCCACCGGCATCTTCAACTTGATGGTACCGCTGCGCAATCGCGCCGCGCTTGGCAAAATCGCTATGAACATGACCGAACTCCGGCGCCTTCAAGGCAAAAATGCGACGATGGCCTACTGCTTCGCCCTCGCTGGCAACGGCAAAGCCTTCTCCCGCGGCATGCTGCCCTGGGAACTCTATGAAGACGCGGCGACGGGCTCCGCTGCCGGTTCGCTGGGCGCGTACCTTGTGCGAAACGGAAAATTGGCACCTGGCCACACGCTGGCCATTCTCCAGGGCGCGGAAATGGGTCGCCCGAGCCACCTCGAAGTGGAAGTCACGCAAACTGGGAAGAAACTCGTCCCGCGCGTAAGCGGAGCCGCCGTAACAGTCTTTGAAGGCATTATTCACATCTGAAGTTAACCATTTCTGAGTATTGAAAAAGGCCGCTCGGAACTTTGAGCGGCCTTTTTTGAAACTAACAACTGAAGACTGACAACCTCATCTTAGTGTCCGTGCCTGTCGTGGCGCAGATCCTTGCGATCCCGGTGAAGGTCTCTCTTGTCCTTGTTGATGTCCCGCTGGTCCCTGTTGCGGTCTACGCGGTCCTTGTTCAAATCATGTCGATCGTGATTGATATCCTTTTGATCTTTATTCCGGTCGACGCGATCCGCACGAAGATCCTTGCGGTCGGCTTGCGCCTGCGGGCTGTTGGCGCCGTACTTCTTGTCGTCGCGGGCAAGCTGGGCCTTGTCGTGATTAATGTCGCGCTGATCCCGGTTGCGGTCCACACGGTCCTTGTTCAGGTCCTTGCGATCGTGATTGATATCGCGTTGATCGGCGTTGCGATCCGCACGATCCTTCACCAGATCCTTCTTATCGTTTCGAATGTCTTTCTTGTCGTTCTGAACGTCCTGCTGTTGCTGAATCGCATCCTGGCTCTGGGCATATGCACCACCGGCAAGCAAACCGGCAAAAGCAATCGTGAGCACGCCTCCCCGGACCACGTGTTCTGCGTTCATCGTGTTCTCTCCTATTGAAAACGTTCCTGGCGTCACCACCACACTTACAAAATCAAACACCAGGAGCGCGGCAAAGTTTCACGACCCCGCGCACTGCTTTTCATGGAAAGACCTGATCGCAGCAGAATGCGATATAACTAGTGTATTTTCAATGACTTATGAACCGCATCGAGGACCCCGTTCACAAACGCTCCGGACTCTTCGCAGGAAAATTTCTTGGCCAATTCGACAGCTTCGTTCAGGACGACTTTAGGCGGCGTGTCCGTGCCGTTCATTTCATGAATCGCCAGCCGCAAAATGGCGCGATCGATGGCGGCCAGTCGTTCAAACCGCCAGTTGTCGGCGTGCTTGACGATAATCGCGTCGAGCGCGGTGACATCCTTCGCCGCACCTTCAAAAAGCTTGTTCGCGAAGACGCGCGTTTTGTCCGCGGCCTTCGCGCTCTTCCAGAATTTCACTTCCAGCTTGGTGAAATCCTGCTGGCTCATGTCCCACTGGAACAGCATCTGCATCGCAAACTCGCGGGACTTTGTGCGGAGAGACACGTTACTTGCGCCGCGGCTTTCCAGCAACGGCAGGCTTCAAATGAGAAGCATGAAGCTTGCGTGACAGTTGAGCCATTTCAATAGCGGCGAGCCCTGCCTCGAATCCCTTGTTCCCGCCCTTCAGTCCCGCGCGGTCGATGGCCTGCTCCAGCGTGTTGCACGTCAGCACACAAAAAATGATCGGCAAGCCGCTATCCATTTGCGCGAGCTGCAACCCGCGCGCTGTCTCCGAGCAAACGTAATCGTAATGTGCAGTTTCGCCACGCAGCACGCAACCGATGGCGATAAGCGCATCGTACTTTCCCGTCGCGGCCAGTTTTTTCGCCGTCAGCGGCAATTCGAATGCTCCCGGAACGTGCACTACATCAACATCCTTGCTGGCGGCGCCCGCCCGCTCCAGCGCATCCACCGCCGCCGCAAGGAGCCGCTCCGTAATAAAGCCATTAAATCGGCTCACGACAATCCCAAATCGAAAACCGGCAGCGCTTAGATCGCCGCTGATTTTCCCGGGTTGTAATTTTTCACCCATCGCCCGTGCGAATCGCTCCAGCTGCTCCTATTCCTTGACTTCCTCTACTTCATTGTTTCTTTTACTTCCCCTTGAACTGCGGCGGCCTCTTCTCCAAAAACGCCTTCGTGCCTTCACGCATGTCTTCCGTCGCGCAAGCCACTCCGAAAAGCGTCGCCTCCAGGAACAATCCCTCTTCCTGCGCCATCTCCACGCCGCGTTCGATCGCTTCCATGGTGAATCGCACGGCCAGTGGCCCATTGGCGATGATTTTCTTCGCCATCGCTTCTGCCGCCGGAATCAGCTCCGCCGGCTCATGGACGCGATTGATCAGTCCGATGCGCTGCGCTTCTTCCGCCGTGATCATTTCGCCGGTAAGGCAAAGTTCGTGGGCCACACCCTTGCCGCACAGCCGCGCCAGCCGCTGCGATCCGCCATAACCGGGAAGAATCCCGAGTTTCACTTCGGGCTGCCCGAGTTTCGCGGTCTTGCTGGCGATTCGAATCGTGCAAGAAAGCGCCAGCTCGCAGCCGCCACCCAGCGCAAATCCATTGATCGCGCAAATCGATGGCTTCCCCATCGTTTCCAGCAGATGGAAAACACCCTGGCCGTACAGCGAAAATTCTTTCCCGTTGACAGGTGTTTGCAGTGCCAGCTCGCCGATATCCGCCCCCGCCACGAACGCTTTTTCCCCCGCGCCCGTGAGGATCAACACGCGCACCGCCTGGTCATCGTGCGCATCGAGCAGCGCATGCTGCAACTCTTCCACCGTCTTGCGATTCAGAGCATTCAGCACCTTCGGCCGGTTGAAGGTGATATACGCAATCCCGTCTTTCTTCTCGTACAAAATGTTTTCGTAACCCATCTCTTCCTCTATAGGGCGCGCTTGTTACAAGACTCTACTTGAAAACTCAGATAACTGTAGAAGCCCAGCACGCGGCGCCCCTATTGGCACAAACTAAAACTTCATCGCTTTCGGATTCTGCGGATCCGCATAATCGTAAAACCCGCGCCCCGCTTTGCGCCCGTTCCACCCCGCCAATACCATGCGCTTCAGCAGCGGCGGCGCCGCGAATCGCCGTTCTTTGAATTCCTCAAACATAATTTGCGAAATGTAATAGGTCGTGTCCAGCCCCACGAAATCCAAAAGTGTTAGCGGCCCCATCGGGTGCCCACAGCCCAGCTTCATGGAACTATCGATGTCCTCGATGGACCCGACGCCCTCTTCCAGCGCGCGAATCGCATCCAGCAGATACGGCACCAGTAGCCGGTTGACGATGAAGCCGGTGCTATCATGTGCGCGCACCGGCGTCTTGCCCAGCTTCGTGCCAAACGTCACTATCTCTTCATAAACCGCCGCATCCGTAGCGATCGTCCGTACAACTTCAACCAACTTCATGACCGGCACAGGATTGAAAAAGTGCAAACCGAGAAACCGTTGCGGCCGTTTGGTAGCAGTGGCGATTTCAGTGATGGTCAGGGAAGACGTATTGCTCGCAAAAATCGTCGCGGGCGGGCAGATCGCATCCAGCACCGCAAAAAGTTCTCGCTTCGCCGGGAGCTGCTCGATGATCGCTTCGATGATGACGTCGCAATCCTTGAGGTCCTCGACCTTCGTGGTTCCCTTGAGCCGTCCGCGGATTTCGCCCTTCGCCGCTTCCGTGATCGTGCCTTTCTCGCCCAGCCGATTCAGGTTCTTGTCGATGCTCTTGAGCCCCTTGTCTAGCAATTCCGCACTCACTTCGCACACCACTGTAGGGAATCCCGACACCGCAGCCACTTCGGCTATCCCCGAACCCATCAAGCCACACCCCACGACTCCCACTTTTCGAATTGCCATTTTTTCCTCTTGGAAATGCCGCCCACCACACCGGCAGGAAGAGCCATGCAATCTCGCGTACCTAGGGGCACGATACATCGTGCCCTCTTCGATTGCGCCCAAATTCTACCTCATTTACCTCATCTAGTTCAGTGCTTCGACAACCATAGCGATGCCTTGCCCACCACCGATGCACGCCGTCGTCAGCCCATAGTGCAGCCCATTCCGCCGCAGCTCATTCAAGATCGTAATCACCAGCCGCGTTCCCGAAGCCCCCAGCGGATGCCCCAACGCGATAGCCCCGCCGTTCACATTCGTTTTGTCGCGATTCAATCCCAGCACTTTTTCCACGGCGAGATACTGTGCCGCGAATGCCTCATTCACCTCCACGCGGTCCATCTGCCCCAGCGTGAGTTCCGCTAGCTTCAACGCCTTCTGCGACGACGGCACCGGTCCGATTCCCATGATGCTGGGATCTACTCCCGCCACCGCCCAGGACACAATGCGCCCAACAGGTTTCAAT
>Ga0066710_100000180_pt1 | contig 31916 bp, 27 predicted proteins | sample GraSoiAngelo_159_FD_79666 | JGI IMG/M metagenome (GOLD analysis project Ga0066710, IMG submission 79666) | Grasslands soil microbial communities from the Angelo Coastal Reserve, California, USA - 14_1009_16_40cm | ecosystem: Environmental > Terrestrial > Soil > Grasslands | place: USA... | reverse complement strand
GGTTCCCCCATCCTGTGCGGATGAGAGGACTTGAACCTCCACGCCCTTACGGGCACACGGACCTGAACCGTGCGCGTCTACCAATTCCGCCACATCCGCGCGGCTGATCGATTCTAGCGTCGGTGCGCCGCGGGTCTTGACGGGTGCTGGTGAGCCAAGAATTTGACGCCGAAGGCCGGTTCACCCGGCCGAGAGGCTCACTGACAGCCCGTCTGTGCACCCGCTGAAGGAGTGGGGGAACCATGGGTTCCCCCACGCAGAAGTCCGCCACATCCGCGCGGCGACGGGCATTCTACCCGGAGCCTTCGGGCCCTTCTCTCGTCGTTCGTCTCATGTTCAGGGGTCTTCTCATCACCACGGTGGTCGCGGCGCTCACCTTCGGCGTCACGGGTCATCACGCCGCCGTTGGAGGCAGGACCCAGCTGGTCGAAGTCGTCGTCCGGCTCGCGCCGGTACCGCTCTCGCACCACGGCAACCCAGCAGCGATCCACCGCGTGCAGCAGGCGTTCGAGCGCGCGGTCAGGCGTGAGGTGCCGTCGGCTCGGGTGCGCTGGCGTTACCGGATCGTCCTCGATGGCGTGGCCCTCGTGCTGCCCGCGCGCGACGAGCCCCGTCTGGCGCGTCTGCCCGGCGTCCGCGAGGTGTTCCAGTCGAGGACGTATCCCGAGGCGGCGGGGCCTGCCGTCGATCAGATCGGCGCGCCGCAGCTCTGGGGCCCGGACCTCGCCAGCGCGGGTGACGGGGTCAAGATCGGGATCATCGACGTCGGCGTCGACCAGAAGCATCCGTTCCTCGATCCCACGGGCTTCGTCATGCCTCCGGGGTATCCGAAGGGGCAACTCGCGTACACGACGGCGAAGGTGATCGTCGCGCGCACCTTCCCGGCGCCGGGGCAAACGGCACCCGTAGACCTCGCACCGGTCGATCCCGACGACGATCACGGCACGCACGTCGCCGGGATCGCAGCCGGCGACGCGGGCACGAGAGCGTTGGGAGCCGTTCTCTCCGGGGTCGCCCCTCACGCCTACATCGGCAACTACCGCGCCCTCACGGTGCCGACCGACAGCGGCGTCGGAAAGGACGGCAACGCCCCGGAGATCGTCGCCGCCATCGAGGCCGCGGTCGCCGACGGCATGAACGTCATCAACCTGTCCATCGGCGAGCCGGAGATCGAGCCCACGCGCGACGTCGTCGCGCTCGCGCTGGACGGCGCTGCGGCCGCCGGCGTAGTCCCCGTCGTGTCGGCGGGGAACGACTTCAGGGAGTTCGGCTACGGGTCGGTCAGCTCACCGGGAAACGCAGCGGCGGCGATCACGGTCGGTGCCGTCTCGACGATGCGGAGCCGGACGGTGCCGAACGTCGTCGCGGACTTCTCGTCGGCCGGCCCGACCACGATCTCGCTCCGGCTGAAGCCGGACGTCGTCGCCCCGGGGGTCGACGTGCTCTCGTCCGTCCCGGGCGGCTGGGGAACCCTCTCCGGCACGAGCATGGCGGCCCCGCACGTCTCCGGCGGCGTCGCCCTGCTCCGTGAGCGGCATCCGACCTGGAGCGTCGCCGAGATCAAGGCGGCACTGATCGAGACGGCGGACGACACCTGGCTCGACAAGAAGCACAGGAAGCGGGCCGGACCGGCTCGGACGGGCGGGGGCGTCATCGATCTGCCTCGCGCCGACAACCCACTCGTGTTCACGCTTCCGAGCTCGGTCTCGCTCGGGCTCGTCCGCGCAGGTGAAAACGCGTCGGCGAGCGTCACCCTGGCCGATGCGGGCGGTGGCAGCGGGATCTGGAACGTCTCGCTGCGGGAATCGACACCGGCCGGAACCACGGTCTCGGTACCGCCCACCGTCGACGTGCCCGGCACGGTCGTGTTGACCGCCACGACGTCCCCTTCCGGAGACGAGGGTGACGCGTCCGGCTATGTCATCCTGGAGGGGGCCGGCGACATCCGACGCATCCCGTTCTGGTTCCGCGTCACCCGGCCGAAGCTTCCACGCGACGGTGCAACGCCGCTCGTTGCGCGAGGCCTCCATCAGGGAGACACGCGAGGCCGACCGGCGGCCGTCAACACGTACCGCTATCCCGAGCTCCCCGGCGACGGCATCGCGGACGTCCTCGCCGGCCCCGAGCAGGTGTTCCGCGTCGTGCTCCGCCAACCCGTTCAGAACTTCGGCGTCGTCATCGTCTCGCGCGCTCCCGGAGTTCGAGTCGAGCCGCGTGTCGTCGGACGGGACGACGAAAATCGCCTCACCGGCTACGCCTCACTTCCGATCGTCCTCAACCCGTATCTGGCAGGCCTCATGGATCCCGTTCTCGCGTCGGGGGCGGTGCGCCCGTCAGCCGGAACGTACGACGTCGTGTTCGACAGCCACACGAGCCGCGGGGCGGGCAAGTTCACCTTCCGGTTCTGGGTGAACGACACGACACCGCCGACTGCACGCCTACGATCGCCCACCGTCCATCGCGGACACACGCTCGTCGTCAGGGTCGCAGATCGCGGCTCGGGTGTCGATCCGTACACCGCTGTCGCCCTGATCGACGGCAAGAGCCGGAAAGTCACGTTCCGCGCCCAGGACATGTTCGTCGACACCGAGGGCATCTCGCCCGGCCGCCATCGGCTTCGTTTCCAGATCTCCGACTACCAGGAGACGCGCAACATGGAGAACGTCGGCGCAGTCCTGCCCAACACGCGACGGATCACGCCGACGTTCAGGATCGTGTCGCCGTAGCCTTACAGGTCGCTTCGGCCGGACTCGCGCTCTTCGATCGTGGGCAGACGCTCGAGGTCCCGCTGGACGCTGGCCTCGAACTCCTCCCTCTCGGTCGGCACGACGTGCAGCTTCGCCTTACGGCGCTCGCGGTCCCGCCGGCGCCGCGCGTCGGATCCGATCACCGCGCTCACGCGGGGCCACTCTGCCGCCCCGACGATCATGACGGCAACCACGAGCAGCGCGATCCACGGCACGCTCACACCTCGATTGTAGACCCGGCGAGTACGATCTTCGCGTGCGGATTCTCGGCCGCCTCGCACTGGTAACCGCGTTTGCGCTGATCGGCCCAGGGATTGCGCGAGCCGAGACGCAGACGCTGACGTTCCGAACCGGGCCGATCGTCGTGCCGGCCTACGGGGTCGCGACCGCGCCGACGCTGGCGCCGTCTCCCTCGGTCGACGGCTTCGTCGTCGGCATGCGAGCAGAGGTCGTCGACGCCCAGGGTCACGTTCAGGGGCGGCGCCGGGTGATGCTCCACCACATCGTGATCGCCAAGCTCGGCGCTCCCGACGCGACCTGCGGGGGCCTGGCGCAGCGCTTCTATGCGGAGGGCGAGGAGCGAACTGCGATGCGGCTTCCACCGGGCTACGGCTACGCCAATCGAGGTACCGACCGGTGGGGGCTCCTGTACATGCTCATGAACCACACGCCGAGAGTGCTGACCGGGTACGTGCGCTACACGGTGCAATACGTCGTCGGCGAGCAGCTCACACCGGTCAGGCCGGTCTGGCTGGACGTCCGCAACTGCACCGGGCCGGATCCGTCGTTCGACGTGCCGGGCACCGGCGGACGGTTCTCCGTCTACAGCCGCACGATGAGCTGGACGAGCCCCGACAGTGGCTTTCTCGTCAGCGGCGGCGGCCATCTGCACGGGGGCGGGATCCGGCTCGAGCTTCACAACGTCACGTGCGGGAAGGATCTGTTCACCTCCCAGCCGACCTGGGGCGGCCCCGTGCCCCGTCCGATCCTGCACGAGCCCGGGCCGACGCACATGTCCCAGTTCACGAGCGCACCGGGAATCCCCGTGGCAGCGGGACAGACGCTTCGCCTGCGCGCTGTCTACGCCAACGGGGCTCCCCACACCCGCGCAATGGGGATCATGCTCGTCTACATGGCTCCGGGCCAGGTGAGCGGCTGCCGGCCGACGCCGAAGCTCTACGTCGACCTCGGGCACCCTGCCTACCCGCCGTCGTTCAGCTTCCCGCTTCCGGCCACGCCGCGTGGCACCTTCGCGAGGAACGTCGCGTCGACCCGGATCGACGACGCCGGTTTCGCGCGTCCGCTCCTCTCGATCCGGCGCGGAACGACGTTCAGCTGGAACTTCGGCGGGCTGTTCCAGCACGACGTGACGCTCGTCTCGGGCCCGGTCGGGTTCTCGTCTCCGTGGACGCTCACGGGCACGTACACGCACACCTTCACGAGAGCCGGCGTCTACAAGTTCTACTGCTCGCTCCACCCGGCCCAGATGACGCAGATCATCGTCGTTCGCTGATGGCTCCCGGCGTGACCCGGGTGCGGGCACCTTCGGCGCGGACGCGGATCGAGCAGCCTTCGATGTGGTCGTTGACGAGCCCCATCGCCTGCATGAAGGCGTAGACGGTCGTCGGCCCGACGAACGTCCAGCCGCGTTTCTTCAGATCCTTCGCCAGCGCCCGCGACTCGGGGGTCTGCGCCATCGACTGCAACGCCGCCCAGGTCAGCGGTTGCGGCCTCGACTCGGGAGCCGGCTCGAACCGCCACACGTATGACGCGAGCGACCCTTCGGCCCCGACGAGCTCGACGCACCGCGTCGCGTTGTTGATCGTCGACTCGATCTTGCCGCGGTGGCGGACGATCGACGCATCGCCGAGCAGCCGCGTGACGTCGCGCCGCCCGAACCGCGCGACGCGCTCGAAGTCGAAGTCGACGAAGGCGCGCCGGAATGCCTCGCGCTTGCGCAGGATGGTCAGCCAGGAGAGCCCGGCCTGGAAGCCCTCGAGGCAGAGCTTCTCGAACAGCCGCCGGTCGTCCCTGACGGGGAACCCCCACTCCTCGTCGTGGTACGCGCGGTACTCGTCCGAACCGGCGCCCCAGAAACAGCGCGCGACGCCGTCCTCGGCGATGACAATGCCCTCCTGCATGTCAACTAGCGCTTTCGCGCTGCGAAAGCGCGTGATCCTCGTCCTTGATGAAGATCTGCATCGGGAGGCGTGACAGCGGGACGCCTCCGTCCGGCGTGACGAGCCACGTGTCCTGCATGTAGAGGCAGTCGCCGTCGTCGGGGGAGATCGCGTGTGGGTGCATGGAGAAGACCATGTTCGCGGCGAGCTCGGTGTCGATGCTCTCGCCGATCTTCGGGTGCTCGATCATCGTCATCCCGATCGAGTGCCCGGTCACGTGGCCGAGGACGTACCCGCGATCGACGAAGCCCTTGGACACGACGCGGTGCACGTCGTGCGAGCTCGCACCTGGTCGCATCGACATCTTCGCCGCGGCGAAGTACTCCTCGTAGGCGTCCATCATCTGCTGTGTCGCGGCGCTCCAGACGCCGCTCGCCGATGCGATCGCACGCGACACCTCGACCCAGTGCATTCCGGGTCCCGCCACCTCGAGCGACGGCAGCATGAAGTCGCCGAGCCGCTCGTCCTTGCGCGCGATCTTGAACTCGGGGAGCGCCTTCCCGTTCGGCCCGGTGAGCACCATGTTCATCGTCAGGCGGCCGCAGCCCTGGGAGACGAAGAAGTCCTCTGCTGCGGCCATCACCTCGGCAGCCGTCTTCGCCGCCCCGTAGTGGGCGAAGAACACCTCGAACCCTTCCTCGTTGATGCGGACGCTGTCGCGGACCGAGTCCAGCTCGGCGTCGCTCTTCACCGCCCGGGCATGGTCGAACTCGACGTCGAACGGCACGAGCTCGAACCCGTCGAGTGCCGCGTAGTCCCGCACCGACATGATGTAGTCGAGGCCGTAGACGCCCACGCGCCGCCAGCCCGCGTCCCGCGCCCGTCCCGCGATATACGCGCCGGGCCGGTCGACGAACACCTGCTCGAGCACAGCGGTGCCATGCTCGCCGACGTAGCGCGCCTCGCTCGGGAAGACGATCAGCGGGTCGCCGTCCGCGGGGACGACGACATACGCGTAGCGGTGGACGATCTGGAACCCGGAGAGGTACGTCACCGACCCCTCGAAGCCGGTGTACTCGGAGCCCGACACGACGAGCGCGTCGAGCTCTCGCGCAGCCATCGCTGCCCGGACGTTGGCGAAACGGCGTTCGAGCTCTGCCCCTAGCTCCATGATTGCTCCACTCCCTTGATCAGCGCGGTGACGGCGTCGTTCAGCGGTGTCGGCACGCCCAGCTCCCGCCCGAAGCGCGCGATGCCGCCGTTCAGGTAGTCCACTTCGGTGCGGCGGTGCGCCTCGACGTCCTGGAGCATGCTCGCCTTGTGCCCGTAGGCGACGTCGGGCCGGGCCGCGTGGTCGATCAGCTCCTCCGGGTCGGCGTCGAGAACGATCCCCTGCGCAGCGGCGACCGCCTTCCCCTCGTCGACGAGACCGCTCACCAGCGCACGCAGTCCAGTGTCCTCGCAGACCCGTCCGTGCGTGAGGCCCGTCAGCGCCCCGATGGGGTTCGTCGACGCGTTGAAGATCACCTTCCGCCACTGCGCGGGCCTGGCGTCGGCGACGGCATGGGTCGGCATGCCCGCACGCGTACATGCCTCCGCCAACCGCTCGATCTCGTCGGCGGCTGCAGGTCTCGCCTCGAACGGCCCGATCGTCGTGTCCCCCTTCACGTCCCACTGCACGACACCGGGAGCGATGATCTTCCCGGCCGGGAAGGTGGTGCCGCGGATCACCTTCCCCACGTGCTCGGCGATGACCTCCTCGTTGCCGACACCGTTCTGAACGGTCGCGACCGCCCCGCTCGCGAACGCGTGTGCCGTGGCCGCGATCGCTCGCTCGGTGTGCATGGCCTTCGTCGCGACGATGCCGAAGTCGCACGCGGGCACCTCGGACGGGTCGCTCGTCGCCCGCGGGTGCGCCACGACGGCGCCGGCGCCGGTCAATTGCAATCCTTCCTCGTTGATCGCCTCAACATGTGCTTCGTCAAGGTCATACGCCCAGACCTCGACGTCCTCGAGATTTGCGAGGTTGGCCGCGAAGAGCGAGCCAACCGCCCCGCAGCCGACGATGCAGACCCTCACGATCCCTCCTCCCTCGGTCTCGCCGCCGCGAGCACGCGCCGGAGCCGAGCGGCCTCCAGCCAGCGCAGCGAGAACTCACGCCCGCCGGTGATGCCGCTGGGACGGAGGATCAGCGTGAGCGCCATCAGCGCACCCACCGCAACGAGCCGAGTTCCGGTCGGCAGGTCGAGCTGGAACCCGATGTTGACGCCGCTCTCGGCCTGGCCGAGGAACGAGTCGACACCGCTGACGAGCAGGGCGCCGACCACGGCTCCCCAAAGGCTCGTCACGCCCCCGATGACGAGCATGGCCAGGCTCAGAAACGTCAGCTCGAGGTACAGCTGGTCGGCGGTGAGGCTCCCGATCATGTGCACGTAGAGGGCGCCGGCGAAGCCCGACAGGGCGCCCGAGAGCGCGAACGCCCAGAGCCGCTGCCGATGCACGCTGATGCCCACCGCCTGTGCTGCCGCCGGGTCCTCACGCGTCGCTCGCAGCTGGCGACCGAGCCGCGTGCGCTGGTACCAGAAGGCGACGCCGATCACGACGAGCGCGCCGGCGGTCGCCTGCAGCAGCCCCGTCGTCTCCGGAATCAGGGACAGGAGCCCGGCGCCCGGGCCGATCTTCGTCCACTCGTGGAGGATGTTGTGCGTGATCTCCAGCACGGCGAGCGTGGCGATGCCCGCGGCGAGACCTGAGAGCCTCATCAGCGGAATGCCGACGAGGAGCGCGTACGCCGCGCCGATCGCCGTCGCGAGCACAAACGACCAGGCGTTCCCGATCGCGTGATCTCGCAGCAGCGGGAAGACGTCGGGGAGGGTGCCGACCTTCGACTCGACCGGCACGGTCATGATCCCGGCCGCGTAGGCGCCGACCGACGCGAAGCTCGCCTGCCCGAACGAGAGGACGCCGGAGTTGCCGACGAAGACGTAGAGGGCGACGACGATCGCGACCGAGACGATCGCGGTCTGGAAGTAGATGGCCGTCGCGTTCGACGTGAACGAGCCGACGATCCCGACCGCGCTCACGAGCACGCACGGGCCGGCCAGCTCTACGAGTGGCCGGCTCCTGGTCACACGCGCTCCACGACGGAGGAGCGGCCCCGCGCGAACAGACCGGCTGGCCGGATCAGGAGGACGAGGATCACGAGCGTGAAGAGGGCGGACGGGAGATAGACGCTCTTGTCGGTCGGAAGCGCGCCGTTGATCACGCCCGACGCGAAGCCGATCGCGAACCCGCCGAGGGTCGCGGTCCACAGGCGTTCGATGCCGCCGACGACGACGCCGACGAGGACGATGATCGTGTCGTGGAGGGCGAAATCGCTCTGCACGTACGGTGTGCGTGCGGTGAGGAGCACCGCGACGGCCGCTGCGATCACCCCGGCGAGCACCACTGCGAGCGCGATCACCCGGTTGGCGCTGACGCCGAGGAGCCGCGCCGTTGTGAAGTCGGTCGCCGCCGCGCGCATCTGTAGGCCGATGGTCGTGCGGCCGAGCAGGACGGCGAGCAGCCCGAGGGCGACCACCGCGACTACGAGCGAGACGATGGTCACCTTGCGGATGTCGACGCCCGCGATCGTCACCGCTCGCGACAGCTGCGCAACGGCGGATGCAGGCACACCCAGCTGTCCCTGCACCTTGAGCACGATCAGCAGCGCCACGCTCTGCAGGAGGAACGCCACGGCGAAGGTGGCGACCAGCATGACGGCGGGAGACTGCGTGCGCAGCGGGCGAAAGACGGCAACCTCCATGATCAGCGAGAGCGCCAGTACGACCCCGAAGCAGGCGAGAACGGCTGCCCACGTCGGCCAGTTGGCGCGGCTCGCGTAGGCGAGCGTGAACGCGCCGGCCATGATCAGCTGGCCGTATGCGAAGTTGACCAGGCGGAGCACGCCGAAGACGAGGCCGATGCCGACGGCCATCAACGCGTAGATGGCGCCGAGTCCGAGCGCGTCGACGAGATTCTGGGCGTCGACGACCGCGACGATCATGCGGCGAAGTACGCGGCGACCATGCGATCGGTGTCTGCCGCGTCGGTCGGGGTCAGGGTCAGCCGGATCTCGCCGTTGGACATCAAGTACGTGCGGTCCGCGAAGGCAACGGTGCGCTGGGCACGCTGCTCGACGAGCAGCACCGTGACGCCGCGCTCGCGGATCTCGGCCAGCGCGTCGAACACGAGGTCGACGACTCTCGGGGCGAGACCCAGCGAAGGTTCGTCGAGGAGCAGCAGCTTCGGGCGCGCCACGAGCGCACGGGCGATCGCGAGCTGTTGCTGCTGCCCGCCGGACAGCGCGCCCGCAGACCGCCGGCGGAACTCGCGCAGTACCGGGAAGAGCTCGTAGACGGCCGCGAAATCCTCAGCCGCACCGTCTCGCGAGCGGCGGCCCGCGAGCCCGAGGCGGAGATTTTCCTCGACTGTCAGCTCCGCGAAGATTCGCCGCCCTTCGGGCACGAGCGCCACGCCGGAGCGGGCCACGCGTTCGGGAGCCGATCCATGCAGTCGATGCCCGGCCACCCGAACCTCGCCCGCCCGGGGCGGCACGAGGCCCATGATCGCGTGCAGCGTCGTCGACTTCCCGGCCCCGTTGGGGCCGATCAGGCCGACGATCTCGCCGGCACCCACGTGCAGGGAGACCCCGCGAACGGCCGCCACCGGTCCGTAGCGGACGTCGAGGCCTGCGACCTCGAGCATCGGCGCCTGGACCGCCGCCGCGGTGCTCATTCGCCGCCCTCGTGCACGGCGCTCTCGCCGAGATAGGCGGCCGCGACGTCGAGATTGGCGCGAATCTCGTCAGGAGTTCCCTCCGCCAGAGTCCGCCCCTGGTCGAGGACATGGATCCGGTCGCAGACCTCCATCATCAACGCCATGTTGTGGTCGATCAGCAGCACGCCCGCGCCGTGCTGGTCGCGAACGCCACGTACGATGGACGCGAACTCCGGCACCTCAGCCTCGGGCATGCCGGCGGCCGGTTCGTCCATCAGCACGTAACGAGGCTCGGTGGCGAGAGCGCGTGCCACCCCGAGCCGGCGCTCGACGCCGTGGGCGAGCGCCGATGCCGCCCCACCCGCGTAGGCTGACAGGCCGAGCAGGTCGAGGATCGAGTCGGCGCGCTGACGGGCAGCCCGGGGACCGGCGCCCACACCGAGAGCTGCCACCTCGACGTTCTCGCGTACCGAGAGGCTGCCGAACGAGCGGCTGTGCTGGAACGTCCGCGCCAGCCCGGCGCGGCCGCGGCGATGCGGGCTCCACGACGTGACGTCGTCGTCGTCGAGCTCGATCCGGCCGGTCGTCGGGCGATCGAACCCGGTCATAACGTTGACGAGTGTCGTCTTGCCCGCGCCGTTGGGGCCGATCAGCCCGACGACCTCGTGCCGGTGGAGCTCGAGGGTGACGTTCTGGAGGGCGTGCACTCCCTCGAACGAACGGGAGACGGAGGCGGCCCGGAACGCCCCGGGCCGCCTCGTCTCGCTGGGGGTGGTCGGCTCAGCCATCCCCCTCGTGCGCTAGCCGATGTCCGCGGGCGACGAGGCGGTGACGAGCCCGACCCGCTTCAACACGTTGTTCTGAATCTCGATCACCCGGTACTGCCGACCGAAGACCGAGTGGTAGCGAGTCGAGAAACTGACCAGCCCCGAGATCGTCGGCACCTTCTTGAACTTCACCATCTGCGCAGCGAGCTTCGCCCCGTTGGTCGAGCCACCGGCACGCTTGATCGCGGCGACGATGCCGTCGATCGCCGCAGCACCCGTGACGAACCCCCCCGTGCCTGCCTTCACCTGGGCGGCGAGTGCGTTCACGGCGGGACTCGGATCGTCACCCGCGATCGAGGCATAGGTGACGGCGAAGTAATTCGTGACCTTCGGGTTGCTGGTCACCCAGTACGTGCCGTCTCCGGCCCACGAGTTGAGAATCGGGGTCTCGTTGCCGAGAGAACGCAGCCCCGAAACGAGGCCGGGCAGCTCCCCGAACGACGTGGACGTGACGATCACGTCCGCCTTGTCGCCGTTCAGGCGGGAGACCGCGTTGCCGACGTCGTTCTGTCCCGTGGTGTAGCTCTCGCGGGCCACGATCTTGCCGCCGAGCTCCGTGAACCGCTTGTCGAACGCCTGGACGATGTTCTTGAAGTAGATGAGCAGGTTGTTCGTGGCGAGGGCGGCGGTGCGCCATCCCTTCTGCTTGTACGCCCACTCGGCCATCGCGGCGCCCTCGTCCTGTGCGAGGTTGCCGAAGCTGAAGGCGAGCTTGCCCTTCGCGCCGAACCGCTTCGGCCCCATCTGATCGGTGCCGATGCACGGCGCCACGGTCAGCAGGCCGTGGTTGAGGAACTCCTGCGTCGCCGGTGCGGCGAATTCGACGTCACAGGTGACCATGCCGATCACCGCGCCCTTGCCGACGAGGCTCGCTGCGCACGCCTTCGACTTGGCCGGATTCGAGTTCTGCGTGTCGCAGATGATGATCTTGAGCCGACGCCCTTTGACGCCGCCCGCGGCGTTGATTTTCGCGATCTCACGTCCCGCGGCTGCGAGGGCTGGACCGTCGAAGGGCGCCATGTTGCCCTTCAGGTCGGTCGGGTAGCCGATGATGATCGGCTTGCCCGCGGCAGTCGCGGAGCTCGCGGCAAGTGCGGCGACCGCTCCGATCACCACGAGGAGCGCGAGCAGCGCTCCCGTCGTCCTTCGTGTCATCACACCCTCCTCGTGCGCTGAACTGGTCTGCTCGTCGTTCGAGTGGTGCTCACCAGGACGCCTCCTTCGCCTTGACGAGCCGATACATCGCGGTGTGCAGGGGGACGGGCACGCCGTGCTTCTCCGCCTCGCGGACGAGCGCTCCCGTGATCAGGTCGATCTCGGTCGGTCGGTGGTTCTCGAGGTCCTCGAGCATGGACGGGTAGTGGGCACTGCCGCGCCGGGTTGCGAGCACGTTCATCTCCCATGGGTCGTCGTGCAGCTCGACGCCCGCCGCGGCCGCCACGGCCGTGCCCTCGTCGACGAGGTCGTGGACGAGGTGACCGAGGTCGGTCGGGCTCTCCTCGGCGGCGAAATGCGCATCGTGCGGCAGCTCCGTGAGCCCGGCGACGGAGTTCACCGTCGCGTTGAAGATCAGCTTCGACCATTGCGCCGGCCGAAGATCGGGAAGCGCCTCCGCCTTCAGACCCGACTCGACGATCAGACCCGCGATCTCCTCGACGCGCTCGAAGGGGGTCTCCTCGTAGGGGCCGAGCCAGGTCTCCGTGTCGAGGACGTACTCGACCTCCGTGTCCGAATGCTTCGTGCCGCTCATGAACGTGACGGAGGAGACGATCGGCCAGTCACCGTGGGCCCGGATGACCTCCTCGGCGCCGAGACCGTTGAGGACGGGCATGATCGTCGCGTCCGGAAACCGCCCTTCGAGCGATCGCGCAGCGGCTTCCAGGCCGCCCGCCTTGGTGGCCACGATGCCGACGTCGAACGGCTCCAGGTCGTCGGGATCGTCGCTCGCCTTCACCCGGGCATGCCGGTCGCTCCGTCCGGTGATACGCAGCCCTTCGGCGTTGAGCGCGTCGGCGTGGTCACGGCGCCTCGTCAGCAGGCTGACCTCGGCCACACCTGCCAGATGGCCGGCGAACAGGCTGCCGATCACCCCGGCTCCGATCACGCAAACCCTCCGAATCACCTAGTTTGCCGTCGCGCGGTCGAGATCCGCTGCTCGCAGATCTCGACCGCGCAAACCCCTGAAGAGCGGCCGCTTCGCGACCGCTGCGGTCGCGCATTCAATTCCGGCCTCCCATGGCAGCCGTTGCCTGCGTGGCAGCGGCCTGGATGTTCGGAATCACCTGCGCCGCGAACAGCTCCTGGTTCTTGATCGCCATCCAGTGCGGTGCACCTCCCGCGTTGACGGTGATCGCGATCTCCCGGATGCCCGCGCAGATCTCGCGCGTCTTCTCGATCCGCTCGACGATCTCGGCCGGCGTCCCGACCCAGACGTAGTCCTCGTCGACCAGCTGCTCGAACGAGAGCTCGTTCAGCGCCTCCATGATCCCTGCTGCATAGAAGCCGTAGTCGGCTTTGACGAGATCTTCGGTAGCGGGCTTCTCGTACTCGGTGAGCGGTGAGCAGTTGCCGCGGATGAACCCGATCATCCAGTCGCGCGCCTCGCGCAGCGCGGTGTCGCGATCCTCGTCGAGGTGGCAGGCGTGGATCCAGACGATGTCCGGCTCGGTGCCGTGCTCGGCGCATTTCTCGCGGTAGAGATCGAGCTGCTTCTCGAGCGCCACGTAGGGCAGCAGCGGGGGCACGGCGACGCTCCAGCCGTTTAGCGCCGCGAGCTCGTACGTGCGGTCCGACGTCCCACCGAGCGTGACCCGGAACTTCCGGTCCGGGAACGGGACGACGTGCGAGTCGGGGACCTGGAAGTACGTGCCGTCCCACGAGAAGCGCTCCTTTCCAAGCGCCTCGAAGAGCAGGTCGACCGCCTCCTCGTAGCGCGGTCTGGCGTGCTCGTCCAGGGGGACGCCGGCCTTCGGCGGGATCCAACCGTGCCCGCGCCCGACACCGAACTCGTAGCGCCCGCCGGTGAGGATGTCGGTCACCGCAATGGCAGACGCCAGCACCGCCGGGTTGTGGTAGGGGAGCGCGTGCAGCATCGTGCGGAAGCGGATGTTCCGCGTCCGCTGCGCCGCGGCCGCGAAGAGCGCGGTTGGATTCGCCGAGATCGAGAACTTGGGGAAGAAGAAGTGCTCGATCACGGCGTAGACGTCGTAGCCGAGCCTGTCGGCGTTCTCGATCTGCTCGAGTACCTCCTCGAACAGCGTCTCGGGCGTCTGGTCCGGATGCAGCTGGACCTCCGAGTAGAGCCCGAATCTCACGCGTCCGTCACCCCGCTCGTCGCTGACATGTCAACGGTTCGAGTATCCCATCCGTCTGACATGACAGTCAACCGCCGACGCGCTTCGAGCGGGGGCGCCTTCTGTCCAGATCACCGCGCACGAGCGAGTACTGCGCCAGGTCGACGTGGCCGCGCTGCTGGTCGAGCACCGATCTGACGGTTCCCTCCTCGGTGAAGCCGCCGCGCTGGATCGTGCGCAGCGATGCCGTGTTGTCGACCGGAACGTACGCCTCGATGCGATTGAAACCGAGCTCCTTGATCGCCCAGTGTGCGAGAAGAGTGACCGCCCGCCCAGCGACGCCCTGTCCTCTGGCCTCGGGGAGCACCCAGTAGCCGATCTCCGCCTGGGAAGCCGCCCAGCGGAAGCCGTGGAGGATGATCGAGCCGAGAAAGGCGTCCGTAGCCGCGTCGGCGATGGCGAACTCGGCGGCCTCTCCCGTGCGCATCTGCGCCGGGCGCGTGCGCTCGATCTTCTCGCGCACCGTCTCGGCCGTATGCTCGGACGGCGGGAATCCCGCGTCGCGGAGGATCTGCGGGTCGTTCAGACCTCGCAGGACGTGGTCGGCGTCGTCAGCGGTGAGACGCCGCACGCGGACAACCCCATCGCCCAGCCCTGCTGCGGGGAAGGGCACCTTTTCGCCGTGCAGAGTCTCCCCGGCCGCGATCCTGCGAAGCTCGTCGTCGGTGACCAGGCCGCGCTTCTCGGTGCCGACGCGCTTCACCTCGGCCAGGAGACCGGGATATCGGTCCTCCGGGACGGCGAGACCGAGCTCCGCCGCCTTGATCCGGATCGAGTCGACACCGCTCTTCTTGCCGAGCACGATTCCGCGCTCCTGGCCCACGAGCGCTGCGGCGTAGGGCTCGACCGCAGGCGGATCCTCGAACTGCGCCGCCACCGCCCCCGACTCGCGCACGAACAGGTTCTCGCCCGTGACGGCCTTCCACGGTGCGAGCGGCGTGCCGGCGCGCTCCTGGACGAGGCGGGAAAGCTCATGGGCCTTGCTCAGGTCGAGCCGCGTCGGGATCCCGTAGAGCGCTTCGAGGGCGAGCGCGACCTCGATCAGGTCGGCGTTTCCGGCCCGCTCGCCCATGCCGTTGACCGTCCCCTGCACCCAGGTCGCTCCCGCCTGGACGGCCGCCACGGCGGCCGCGGTCGCCAGGCCGAAATCGTCGTGACCGTGCCAGTGCACCGGGACGTCGTGCCCGACCAGGTCGACCGCCTCGCCGACGAGGAGCGCCGCGGCCTCCGGCGTGGCGATCCCGATCGTGTCGACGACCACCACCTCCGTGGCGCCCGCCTCGACGGCGGCGGCGTACGCGCGGCGGAAGAACTCGAGATCCGCACGCGACGAGTCGACGCCGAAGAACGCGACGTCGATCCCGTTCTCCGCGGCGAACGACACCGCGCTGCGGATCCGGTCGAGCATCGTGTCGCGTGAGACACCGAGCGCGCTGAGCTTCCCGTCCGAGATCGGGCTCTCGATCACGGACGCCGTGATACCGAGCTCGACGAGCGCCTCGACGTCCGCCCGGACGGCGCGAGAGAAGCCCCAGACCTCTGCCCGCAGGCCTGCCGCGGCGATCAGCTCGACGGCCCTCCAGTCGTCCTCGGACACTCGCGGGAAGCCGGCCTCGATCCGATCGATCCCCGCCGCATCGAGTGCGCGGGCGATCTCCAGCTTCTCGTCGGGCATGAGGACGACACCCACCGACTGCTCCCCGTCCCGCAGGGTGGTGTCGTAGAGCCCGATCGTGTGCCGTGGCTGCGGCTCCAGCGCCTGCTTGTTGATCGTCCCCGTCCAGATCTTGTCGCGTTCGATGCTCATACCTGGACGATCCCGTCGGGGAAGGGTGAGAGCTTGTCGGCCCCTGCCGCGGTGATCAGGAAGTTGTCCTCGACGCGCAAGCCGCCCCCACCCTGCCAGTAGATGCCGGGCTCGATCGCCAGAACCATCCCCTCGCGGACCTCGCCCCCACCTGCCTGGTGCGCATACGGCGGCTCGTGCGCACGGGCGCCGACGCCGTGGCAGATCGGGTGCGACACGGCGACGGGCGTCCCGATCGCGTCCAGACCTGCGCGCACCTGCCGGTCGAGCTCGGCGAGGCTGGCGCCCGGACGGCAGAACCCGACGGCGTCGTCGTAGACCGCCATGAGCCGTTTCTCGAGCTCCGCGTAGTCCGGTTTCAGGTCGCCGCAGACGAGGTTCTTCGTGTGGTCTGCCCAGTATCCGTCCGCGCAGACCCAGATCTCGAACAGTGTCGGCTCACCCTCGACGACGGGGCGGTTCGACGTCGCCGTGAACGTCTTGATCCCGCGGCCGGACCAGATCAGCGAGAAGCCGAGCGCCAGGTCGACTTTGCGCTGCCAGCCGGTTCCCTCGCCGTGGACGAAGCCCAGCCATTCTGCGGCGACCTGCGCCTCGGTCATGCCGGTGCGAATCCGGCCGCGGACGTGCTCCGTGGCCGCGGCGGCGATCTCGTTCGCAAGCCGCATGCGCTCGATCTCCTGGCCGGTTTTCTGCGCCCGCGCCTCGTTCAGGAGCGGGGTCGCGTCGGCGGCGTCCGGAAACGCGTCGAACCACGCCTTCGTGAACGTGGTCGGCTCGCCGATCATCCGGTCGGAGGCCTGCGTGCCAAGCGACAGCTCGACCCCCACCGTGCCGAAGCCGGCCGCGGCCTCACACGCGATGTCGAGGGCGCGCGAGCCCGGCGGCCGCTGATCGGCCGGGTCGTACCCGGGAAAGAGGCGCATCTCCTGCGTCCAGGCCGAACGAGCGGCGTCCTCCTCCGAGGCCGTCAAGGTGATCAGTACCGGCTCGCCGTCGCGCGGGAAGACCACGGCGTCGTAGCCCTTCATGCCCCAGAAATTCGTCAGGTAGAGGACGTTGTCGGGAGCGCGCACGACGAGCGCGTCGATGTCGCGCTCGGACATCGAGGAGCGCACGCGCGCGAGCTTCTCGTCGTCCCGCGGCCACGTCACGGCGCAAGCTCGATCCAGAAGAGGCCGGGCCAGCCGACGTACTTCTGCGCCCGCGGCACCCGGCTCGCGAGCTCTTCGTCGACCGCGTGCTCGCCCACCTGCACGATGCGTAGCCCGCCGCCGACCGCGGCGTTGACGTAGTCGGCGATGAGGTTCGGTTGGCTCTCCGGCCGCGTCTCGCGCCCGGTGTCGGGGTCGACGAAGCGGGCCTGCGTGCCCTTCAGCATCATCGCCGGGTGCATCACCGTGACGACGACGCGGCCCTCCGGTGCACACAGCCGGCCCAGCTCGGTGAAGAACTCCGGCAGCTCGCGGATGTGATCGACGACGAGCGCGCAGAGGACGCGGTCGAACGCTTGGTCGGGGAGCGGCAACGGCAGCTCGTGGACGTCGTGGACGACCCAGCGGACCTGCGACGCGCCCTCCTTCTCTCGCGCGCGGGCGAGCATGCCGTCGCTGAAGTCGACCCCCACGACGTTCGCGCCCCGCCCGGCGAGGCGCACCGCGTGCCGGCCCGTGCCACATCCGACATCGACGATGTCCAGACCGGCGACGTCGCCGAGCAGGCGGTCGACCTCCGGCTCCTCCAGCAAGATCAGCCAGTTCTGCTCGACGTCGTAGATCTCCGACCAGCGGTCGTAGCCTTCGCGGGTCGGGATGATGAGCGGCGGCTCGCTCACCTCACCAGCGTATTCGCGGCGGCGTCGACTCGCCGTGGCCTTCCTGCAAGGAGACGACCGGGTTCCGCAGTACGCCGATCCGCTCGATCTCGCACTCCATCACGTCTCCCGGCTTCAGGTACAGCGACGCGGCGTCGGGTGAGAAGCCTGCGACACCCGAGACCGTGCCGGTCGAGAGGACGTCTCCCGCCGAGTACCCGAGCGCGGAGTAGTGCGAGAGGATCTCGGGGATCGTCACGCTCATGCGTCCCGAGTGGGACACCTGGCGCTCCTCGCCGTTGACCCTGAGCACCATCGCCAGGTCGTGCGGATCCGGGATCTCGTCCGGCGTGACGATCCACGGGCCGACCGGGCAGAAGGTGTCGATCGCCTTGCAGAAGGAGAACACCCCGGAGCGCATCTCGCGCCGCTGGATGTCGCGGGCGGTGATGTCGTTGAAGATGACGTAGCCGCCGATGTAGTCGGCCGCCTCCTCCGGCGAAAACCAGTTCCCCGCCTTCTTCAGCACGACCGCCAGCTCGAGCTCGTAGTCGAGCTCCTCCGTCAGGTGCTCCGGGTAGATCACGGGCTCGTCGGGCCCGACGATCGCATCGACGTTCTGGAAGAAGACGATCCACGGCGCGATCTCGTGCGTCCAGCCGACCTGCTTCGACTCCTCCTCGTGCTCACGAAAGTTGCCTGCGGTGTGGAAGAACTTCCTCGGCTTGATCGGGGCGCGCAGGCGGGTCTCCGCGAGCGTCACCCGCTCGCCGGTCTCGTCCGCGCCACCCCGCTCGAACCACGCGCGCATCGTCGGCACGTCGAGGACGGCGATCTCCTCGCCGTCGAGCCAGCCCACTCGCCCTGCGCCCTCGCCGAACGTGACGAGCTTCACTGCTCGACGATCTTCCAGAACGAGTTCTTGCACACGATCCGGTCGTCCCGGAACGTCCAGAGGTCACAGCCGTGGACCTCGAGGCGCTCTCCGTCGACGGTCGTCCCGGTGAGGATCCATTCCGACACGCCTCGGTCCCCGGATACGAAGTCGCCGGTCCCCTCGTAGTGGACGTCGGGAATCCCGCGAAAGCGCGCCGCGAACCCCTCGCGGACCTCGTCCCGGCCGACGAAGCGTCGTCCCCACGGATCGGGCCCACGCGGCGACTCGAAGACGCAGTCGTCGACGAACTCGGCCACGATCGCGTCGGCATCGTGTCGGTTGAATCCGTCGAGGACACGTGCGAGGACCTCGAGCTTCGTTGCCTCCTCGGACACGGAAACCTCCTCTCTCACGCGAGCCCGCAGACCCGCATCGCCGCGCGGGCGTAGACCTCGGCGGTCTTGACGAGGCCCTCGATCGAGAGGTTCTCGCCCTTCACCGTGTCGAGCAGCCCGCTCGACGTGCCGTAGTTCACCGTCGCGATCCCGTAGCGCGTCAACGCCGAGGCGTCGGAGAACCAGCGCGTCACGTCGCGTTCGGGCGTCGCGCCGAAGACCTCCTCGTGGGCGCCGTCGACAGCGGCCACGAGCTCGTGCGACTCTGGGATCTCTGCTCCAGGGGCGGTCACGTAGACCTCTCCCTCCACCCCGTACTCCGGGAACCGCTCGGCGAGCCCGCGCACCATCTCGAGCACCTGCCCGCGCGCGAGCGCCATCGGCTTTGTCGGCGGCACGCGCACGTCCAGGAACAGGTCGGTGTGGTGCGGCGTCCGTGAGACGCGCCAGCCGAAGCCGCCCTGGACGGCGCCGACGTTGACGATCGCCTTCACCGCGCGATAGGCGTTGTCGGGATCGTCCTCCCAGGTGGGGATCCACTCGAGCACCGCGTCGAGCACCTGGCGCATGCGCAGGATCGAGTTGAGCTCGCGCTTGCCCTCCGTGAACGCGGTGTGGATGAAGTTGCCCTGCGTCGAGATCCGCAGCCACAGCGAGCCGAAATGGCCGAGCACCACCTTGGACTGCGTCGGCTCGCCGAGGATGCACATGTCGGCGACGCCGCCATGCGTGACGAGGTACCGCGAGCCCGCCGCGTAGCCGCGGTATTCCGCCCCCTGCGCGTCTCCCCACTGGGTCTTCTCGATCTCGCCGCAGACGGCAGCGATCATCATGTCGCCGCGCAGCCGTACGTCGGCGTCGGCGAGCGCTCGCAGCGCCTCGACGTAGCACGCGAGCGCGCCCTTCATGTTCGAGACGCCGAGGCCGTAGAGCCGGCCGTCCTCGACGAACGGCGCCGGCTGGAAGCCGGCGACGTGCGCGAGCCAGGGCTCGCTTCCCGAATACGAGGTGTCCATGTGCCCGTTGAACATCAGCGACGGGCCGCCGCCGGCGCCGGCGCGGATGCCCAGGACGTTGGGGCGGCCCTCCTCGACCTGCTGCCACTGCACCTGCAGGCCCATGTCGTGGAAGGTGTCGCGCATCAGCTCCGCCATCGCCTGCTCGGAGCCGGTGAAGCTCGGTGTCGCGATCGCGCGGCTCGCCCACTCGACCAGCCGCTCCTCGTCGATGTGCAGATCGCTCATCGGCGGAAATGAGGCAGGACCTTCTCGCCGAACAAGCGGATCTGCTCGTGCCGATCGGCGCCCCACAGCTCGAGCATGACATGCGTGCAGCCGGCGTCTCGGTACTCCTCGATAGCCGCGATGCAGTCCGACGGCGTGCCCGCGATCGGCTTGCAGCGGTCGAGCAGCGAGTCGGTCACCTTCTCCTTCGCTGCGAGACGCCCACCCGCCTCCATCGCCTCCGCGACCGGTCGGATCTCCTCCGGGTCGATCTCTGCCAGGTCGAGCAGCGTGTCCGCCGCGCCCCTGATGTTCTGCACCTTGTTCGCGAGGTACATGCCGGCGATCTCCCGGGCTCCGTCACGACCGGCGTCGCGATCGGTCTCGTGGATCGAAGCCACGACCGTGCAGCCGATGTCGATGTCGGCGTGAACGTTGTCCCGGGTGTAGCGGACGAATGCCGGCGTCGTGATCGACGGCGTCAGGCACCCGTCGGCGATCTCGCCCGCGAGCGCCTGCATCTTCGGCGCCGTCGCGGCGACGTACACCGGCGGGATGCCCCTCGGCGTGTGCGCCTCGTCGCTGAGGGCCGGCACCGACGCGCTCCACGTCTCGCCCTCGTACTCGAACTCCTCTCCCGAGAGCACCCCGCGCACGATCGTGACCGCGTCGCGCATCGGACCGAGGGTCTTCGACGTCTGCGCGCGGATGTTGTTCAGGAAGATCTTCGATGTCCCGTAGCCGAGGAGGAACCGGCCCGGGCCCGCGGCCTCCTGCACGACTCGCGCATCCATCGCGACCTGCACCGGGTGCCGCGTCCACGGCGAGATGATCCCCCAGCCCACGGTGAGCTGTTTCGTCGCGCGCGCAATCAGCGCGGAGACGACGGTGGACGAGCGCGCCTCCATCTGGTGCTTGCGCCACCAGGGATAGGCCTCGGCGAGCCAGATCGTGTCCATGCCGGCCTCGTCCATCGTGCAAGCCGACGCGAGCATTTCGTCGAGCGGCTCCATCGTCAGCTGCATGACCCCGATGCGAAACGGCACCGTCGGTGACATGTCACGGGACGCTACACCATTCCGAACGGGCGTTGGCCTAGACTCATCGCGTGGCGGCCTGTGCCGGCTGCGGCTACGAGTCCGCGGCTCCGTTCCGGTTCTGCCCGGAGTGCGGCGCCGAGCGGACCGACGCGGCGTCGCACGAGCAACGGCGAACCGTGACACTGGTGTTCTGCGATCTCGCGGGGTCGACGTCACTTGGTGAGAGCGTCGACCCCGAGCGCCTACGGGCTCTACTCGCCCGGTATTTCGACGAGATGCGGTCGGCGGTGGAACGCCACGGCGGCAGCGTGGAGAAGTTCATCGGGGACGCCGTGATGGCAGTCTTCGGCGTGCCGGTGCTGCACGAGGACGACGCGCTTCGCGCCGTCCGCGCGGCAGTGGAGATGCGGGACGCGCTGCCGGCGCTCGGTATGGAGGGACGGATCGGCGTCATGACCGGCGAAGTGGTGACCGGGACCGAGGAGCGCCTCGCGACCGGCGACGCGGTCAACGTCGCGGCACGGCTGGAGCAGGCAGCGGCGCTCGGCGAGGTACTGATCGGCGAGCCAACGCTCAGGCTCGTTCGGGACGCGGTCGAGGTCGAGCCGGTGGAGCCGCTGGTCCTCAAGGGCAAGACGGAGCCCGTGCACGCGTACCGGCTGCTGAACGTCGGCGCGGCCCCGGATCGTCCGCACGACACGCCCTTCGTGGGACGCGATCGCGAGCTCACCGTCCTCCATGACGCATGGGAACGCGTCACGAGCGAGCGGCACTGCGAACTGGTCACCGTCGTCGGCGACGCAGGCGTCGGCAAGTCACGGTTGATCGCCGAGTTCCTCTCGTCGGACGGGAGGAGAGCCGTGCGCGGTCGCTGCCTCCCCTACGGCGAAGGCATCACGTACTGGCCGGTCGTCGAGACGTTGAAGCAACTCGACGTGCTCCCATCCGAGGAGGCGGCAGCAGCTGCGATCCGCACCCTGCTGGGCGAGCGCGTGGCGACAACCTCAGCCGAGGAGATCGCGTGGGCGTACCGCAAGACGCTCGAGCACGCGGCCGCGGAGCGGCCGCTCGTCGTCGTGTTCGACGACATCCAGTGGGGCGAGCAGACCTTCCACGACCTGGTCGAGCACGTCGCTCTGCTCTCTACCGGGGCGCCGATCCTCCTGCTTTGCATGGCACGGCCCGAGCTCGTCGAGCGACGCCCCAGCTGGTCGGTCACCCTCCGGCTGGAGCCGCTCGGCGGCGAGGAGGTCGACCAGCTGATCGGCGACAGGGTCTCCAGCCGGCTCCGCGAGCGAGTCGCGAGGGCAGCGGGCGGCAATCCGTTGTTCGTGGCGGAGATTCTCGCTCTCGCACTCGAAACGGACGAGGACGTCGCCGTGCCGCCGACACTGCAGGCGCTGCTGGCATCGCGGCTCGACCAGCTCGAGCCGTCCGAGCGTGGCGTGCTCGAACGCGGCGCCGTGGAAGGGGAGGTCTTCCACCGCGGCGCCGTGCAGGCGCTTGCACCGGAAGAGCCCCAGGTCACCCCGCACCTCGCGGCCCTCGTGCGCAAGCAGCTGATCCGGCCGCAAGCGCCGCAGCTTGCCGGCGACGACGGCTTCCGCTTTCGCCACCTGCTGATCCGAGACGCCGCCTACGACTCGCTCTCCAAGGCGACGCGGGCCGACCTGCACCAGCGCTTCGCAGCCTGGCTCGAGCAGCACGGTGCCGGCCTTGTCGAGCTGGATGAGATCCTCGGCTACCACCTCGAGCGGGCCTGGCAATACCGGACCGAGCTCGACCTCTCCAGGGACGATGAGCTCGCGGTGGCCGCGAGGATGCGCCTCACCGCGGCCGCCCGCCGAGCCCAGAGCAGATCGGACCACATCGCAGCAGCGAGGCTTCTCGAACGCGCCGCCGGCTTGATGCGCGCGGCGGAGTTCGACCTCGGACTCGAGAGCGAGCTCGTCGACGCCCTGTTCTGGTCGGGCCAAATCGAAGCTGCGCTCAGACGCGCGGAGCTGATCGTCGAGCGCGCCGCGACCGCGGGCGACGACGTCGGCGAGCTGACCGGGCGAATCCGGGCCGGCACCATCCGCACGTTCCTCGAGCCGGAGGCTGCCACCGGACAACTTTCTACACTCATCGAGAGGGCGCTGCCCGTCTTCGAGGCGACCGGCGACGACGTCGCTCTCCGCACCGCCTACGAAGCGCTCGGCCAGGTGGCGAACATGCAGGGCCGGATGGACGCCGCGCTTGCTTCGTATGAGCGGGCAGACGACCACGCGCGGCGAGCCGGCCTTCCGGACCGCAACCTCGGGTGGCGCGGGACCTGTCGCGTGATGGGCACGACGCCCGTGATCGATTCGGTGGCGTGGCTCGAGGCGGAAGAAGCTCGAGCGTCGCGGAACCACTGGCTGCGTCTGAACCGCGCGCGTGTGCTCGCCATGCTCGGACGCTTCGACGACGCGCGCACGATCCTCGCTGCGCTGCGCGTGGAGCGCCTGGAGCGAGGTGAGCGGCTGCTGCTCGCGACGACGTACTGGGGGTGGCTCAATGTCGAGCTCTGGGCCGGCAACGCTGCCCAAGCGGCCGAGTTCGGACAGGAAGCTTGCAGGCTCCTCGAGGAGCTGGGCGAACGTGCGCAGTTATCGAGCGTCGCAGGGGAGATCGCGCGGGCGCTCTACGCAGCCGATGAACTCGAGGAGGCCGATACCTGGGCCGACCGGTCAGCCGAGCTCGGCGCGAGCGACGACGCGCTGACCCAGATGCTCTGGCGCCAGGCCAAGGCGAAGGTGCTCGCCCGCCGCGGCGAGCACGCCGAGGCGGAACGGCTCGCACGGGAGGCTGTGGCAATCGGTGAAGATTCGGACTTCCTGGACGGACAGGGAGACGCATTCGACGACCTTGCCGAGGTGCTCGTCGTCGTCGGCAAGGCCGACGAGGCGGCGGAGGCGCTCGAGCAGGCGCTGGAGCGGTTTGAGCGCAAGGGCAACGTCGTCTCGGCGGGGCGGGTGCGCGCGAGCCTCTTCGAGCTCGGGCACGCCGCGCGTTCTTAGGCATGGACTGTTGCGTCGCCGCGATCAGCTGCCTTCCTCGGGCGCGAACCGCTCGGATCGGGCCGCTCCGGAGGTTCCTGCGAGCCGCGCGTACAACTCGGCAATCGTCTGTCCTCGGTCCGACGGCGGGAGCTCGTGTGTGCTCAGCCAGCCGTCCGCCTCCTGCCCCGTCAGGCGCTCGAACGTGATGTCGGCGGCACACCGCCCCGGTCGAGCGACCGCCGGATGGAGCTTTCGGATCTCCTCGTTGGTCGTAACGAGAACGAGGACTCGCAAGCCTTGACCGATCAGTCCGTCGACGAGGTTCAGGAATCGGCCGAGGCCCTGCCCGATCACCGCCTTGGCATCGGGCTGTAGCAGCTCGCCGGTGTCCTCGAGCACCAGCAGACGCCAATCCTTGCCGCGGCGCTCCGTAGGCGCGTCCTCGTCAACCTCGGGCGCCTCTGCGGACGTGGTCATACGAATCGCGTGGATCCCGCCGTAGGACGTCCAGCCGACGCTCTCCGCCTCGGACTGGAGCAGAACGTGCATGAGGTAATCGGCATGCTCGCCGAAGAACGAGTCCGGGTCCACGACGTAGTGGATCTCGCACCAGTCGCGCCACTCCCACGCCAGGGCGCGTAGCGCGAATGTCTTCCCGGTTCCCGATTCACCGTGCCAGAGCACGAGCTGTCCGCCCGCGGCGGGCCGAAACTGCGTCATCAGGGGCTCGAGCGACGAGCGTAAGCGCTGCCCGTAGTTGTGCTCGATTTCCGACCATTGCGGAACCGAGATCGTCCGCCACGAGGGCTGAGGGCCGTGAGGCCCATACGTCCAGAACGTGACGGTGACCTCCTGACGACCGCTCGGATCAGGCGCGGGCAGCTGCTCGCGCAGAAGCCGGACCAGCTCTCCCGCCCGATCCTCCGTGTTTGCCGCAACGAACACGGAAGCATGGCCCATCTGCAAGGACACCGAGATGATCGCGTCGCCCGTGTCGACGACCTCGGCTCTCCCCCAGGCCGAGGCAGCGGTCAGCAGTCGCGTGCCCGGCGGTTCGAAGGACTTGGCCTGCGTGGTCCACCCGTCGTTGAGGACGAACGGGAAGCCACGCTCGACCACGCGCGCAGCGAAGACAGCTCCCGTGAGCTCTGCGTGCTCGAGTGCGAACGAGGCGGCGAATGGGAAGTGTGCGCCGCGTTGCGGGTGGTCAGGCGCTTTCGCCACCGGCGACAGCCTTCGCCTTTTCGACCTGCTGCTCGAGCGCCGTGAGGACGTTCGAGACCTGCTGGTTGACGATCGGCTGCAGCACGCGCTGTCCCATCGAGCCGACCGGCCCGGCGATCTTCACGTCCGCGGCCCAGTCCATCGACGTCCCCGAACCTTGCTCGTTGAGCGTGAACCGCGTGGTCATGTTCATCAGCGCGCCGACGCCGTTCCCTTTCGCGTTCAGAGACGCGAACTCGGGCTCGCGCTCCTCGAGCTTCTCGAAGTCGATCGTCATCTTCAGCCCACCGAGACCGAGGGGGATCTTCACCTTCGCCCGCCAGTGCTTCTCGTCCTTGATCTCGAAGCTCTCGACACCGGGCATCAACTGCGCCATCTGGGCCGGGTCGTTCAGGACCGACCAGACCGTGTCCCTCGGGGCGTCGAACTCCTTCGTACCGCTGACGTTCACCTGGAAACCACCTCGACGTTCGCTCGGGTTGACTCCGGGTCCCGGAGCATCTCCCAGACCCGGTGGTACGGGTTGCAGGAGTCGTACACGATCGGGCGTCCGGCCGGTCGCAGTGCGTCCTGGATCGCCGAGCAGATGCAGTGGATGCCGCCGCCGCCGCCCTCCCCCATGCCCTTCGCGCCGAGCGGGGTGACCGGCGACGCCGACTCGATCGAGCCCGTTTTGAGCGACGGGACGTCGAGCGCGTGCGGGACGTGGTAGTCGTAGAAGTTCGGGGTGAGCAGCGTCCCGTCCTCGTCGTAGACGAAGTTCTCGTGGATCGCCGCGCCGATGGCGTGGGCGGTCGCGCCGTGCACCTGGCCCTCGACGATCTGCGGGTGGATGCGCGTGCCGCAGTCGTCCACGGCGGCGTAGTCGACAATCTCGACGTGCCCTGTCTCGGGATCGACCTCGACCACGCACGCGTGGATCTGGGTTGCGTAGGTGAGGGTCAACTGCCCCTTCTTCTTCTCGGTGTCGACGACGCCGAAGTACGGCCGGTAGACGTAGCGGTGGTTCAGCGTCGGATTGAAGTCGGGCGGAAGGAAGGCGTTGTTGGCGTTGACGATCGCACCGAGCGCCATGAACGGCAGCGCCGCCTCCGGCGGACCGTCCTTGATCCGCGCGAAGCCGTCAGAGAGCTCGATCGCCTCCTCGGGCGCCTGCAGCACGAACGCCGCGAGCTTGACCATCTCGTCGCGGAGCATCTCGGCGGCGCCCTTGACAGCACCGAGACCGGTGACGGCGAACTGGCTCGCGTACGTCCCAGAGAAGCCGGCATGCGTGTTGAACCACGTGTCGTGCCCGCGCCGGACGTTCACCTGGTCGACGGAGCACCCGATGATGTCGGCCATCACCTGCGCCGCGGTCGTCTCGTGGCCCTGCCCCTGGGGCACCGTCCCCAGCGTGACGACGACCTCGCCGAAGATGTCGAGCTTGGCCGACGCCGCCTCGTTGTTGCCCGAGAACTGCAGCTCCGGGTTGAGGAGCTGTGACTGGCCGAAGTTGTTCGTGCCCGAGTCGAGCGTCGAGCCGATCCCGACTCCGAGCAGCTTGCCGCGCGCCTTGGCATCCTCGCGCCTGGCTTCGACTCCGTCGTAGCCGATCAGGTCGAGCGCGATGTCGAGACAGCCCGCGTAGTCCCCCGAGTCGTAGACGCAGCCGTTCGGGGTCTCGTACGGGAACTCCTTGACGTAGTTCCGCTTGCGCATCTCGACCGGGTCGAAGCCGAGCTCGGCGGCGACGATGTCGATGATCCGCTCCGTCAGCCACAGGTGCTGCATGCGCGAGTAGCCGCGGTTCGGCGAGACCGGCGACTTGTTCGTGCAGACCTGCGTGAAGTCGACCCGGATGTTCTTCCACTCGTAGCACCCGGGCGTGACCTGCGCCCAGATGATGCAGCCGAGCGGCTCGTAGCGCGGGAACGCGCCGCAGTCGTCGATCGCCCGGACGTTGAAGCCTGTCAGCGTCCCGTCGGCACGGACCGCCACCTCGACGTCGAGAAACGTGCGCTCGTTCCCGTGCGCGTTCGCCGTGTGCTGGTCGGTGCGCCATTCGGTCCACTGCACCGGCCGTCCGAGCTTCCGCGCCATGAGACACAGGACGACGAACTGCGGATGGAGACAGATCTTGTTGCCGAAGCCGCCGCCGATGTCGCCCGTCACGAAGCGGAGCTTGTCGAGCCCCGTCCGCAGCGCAGGCGCCATCCAGATCGCGCCGACCCCGGGCATCTGATGGTTGCAGTGGATTGTCCACTCGATGGTGCCCTTGTCGTACTCGACGAGCGCGCCAGAGCACTCGAGCGGCGTCGAGGAGAAGCGGTGGAAGTGGAGCTTCTTGATCGTGACGACGTGGTCGGCCTCCGCCTTCGCCTGTTCCCAGTCGCCCCAGTCGAAGACGCCCGACCACACGACGTTCGTGCCGGCGTCGTCGTGCAGCACCACCTCGTCCTTCAATGCCTCGACGCCGTCCACGAGCACCGGCAGCGGCTCGTACTCCACCTCGATCAGCTCGGCGGCGTCACGGGCGAGCTCGCGCGTGGCGGCGCACACGGCCGCGACCGGCTCGCCCATGTGGCGCACCTTGCCGACGGCGAGCGCGTAGTCCTTGATCTGGTTGCCGGGCGCGACCGACATCTCGAAGAACGGGTCGGTCTGGATCGCCACCTCGTCGCCGGTGATCGTCCCATAGACGCCATCGAGCGCCAGCGCCGCGGAGACGTCGATGGAGACGATCTTCGCGTGCGCGTACGGCGAGCGGACGAAGTGGAGATAGCCCATCCCGTGACGGCGGATGTCGTCGACGAAGAGCCCCTGCCCCTGCACGAGCCGCCGGTCCTCCTTACGCGGCACCGACACACCGATGAACCCCTTCTGGAGCGTGGTCTGCTGACTCTCGGTCGTGACGGCGCTGTCGCTCACTTCGCCCCTCCCGCCGACATGACAGCCTTGACGATGTTCATGTACCCCGTGCAGCGGCAGATGTTCCCCTGCAGCGCCACCCGCACTTCCTCCTCCGTCGGGTGTGGTGTGTGCGAGAGCAGCGCGGATGCGCTCATCAGCATCCCGGGAGTGCAGTAGCCGCACTGGAGCGCGTGGTGCTCGGAGAAGGATCGCTGCAGGGGCGTCAGCTCGCCGTCGGGCGCGAGCCCCTCGACCGTCGTGATCTTGGCGCCGTCGGCCTGAGCCGTGAGCATCATGCAGCTCTTGATCGACACCCCGTCGTAGTGGACGGTGCAGGCACCGCAGTTCCCGGTGTCGCAGCCGATGTGCGTTCCAGTGAGACCGAGGTCGTCGCGGAGGAAGTGCACGAGCAAGCGCCGCGCCGGAACCTCCATCTCGACGAGCTCGCCGTTGACCTCGACGGCGATCGTCAGATCGGTGGCCGGCGCCTGAGTCACGAGGCTCCCATCGCCTGCGCTGCCGCCTGCAGCACCGCACGCGTCGCCGACACCTCGGCGAGATGGCGGCGGTAGCCCGCGGACGCGTGCACGTCGGACGGCGGATCGAGCGTCGCGCCGAGCCCTTCGGCGGCAGCGCGCACCGTGTCGGGGCCGAGGTCGGCACCGGCGAGCCGCGTCTCCATGTCCTGGGCGCGAACGGGCACCGCGTCGACGCAGCCAATCGCGATCCGGACGCCGTCGCCCGAGACGGTGGCGGCGGCGTCGACGATGTACGTGCCGTGAGCGCCGATCGCGAGCCCGGCGAACCCGTCGCCCGAGCCCGGCGTCCGCGCCGGCACCGAGATCTTCGTCAGCAGCTCGCCTTCCGCGACGGCAGTCAGGTAGACGCCGAGGAAGAAGTCGTCCGCGGCGACCGTCCGCTCGCCGCTCGCGCCGCGGATCGTGAACGTGGCGTCGAGTGCGACCAGCAGGGGCGGGAAGTGGTTGGTCGGGTCGTTGACGCAGACGTTGCCGCCGATCGTGCCCCGGTTTCGCACCTGGACATCGGCGATCGTTGCCCCGACCTGCGCCAGGATCGGCCGCGCGACGTCGACCTCGGAGGAGGCGACGATCTCCGACGTCGTCACCATCGCGCCGAGCTCGAGCATCCCGTCTGAGGAGAAGCCGATCGTCTTCAGCTCGTCGAGGCGTCCGAGATCGACGAGGACGTCCGGCGATGCAGCCCTCGCCTTCATCACGTTGACGAGCGTCTGCCCGCCTGCCAGCGCGCGTGCTCCGTCGTGCTGCGAGAGGATCGCGACCGCCTCGTCGACGGTCGACGGGCGCGCGTATTCGACCTCACGCAGAAGCATGCGAGCACGCTCGCATACGTCTCCGTGACATGTCAAGGAGGATCCAACGGTGGTACGCTCGCCCGCGATGGCGAGCCACGACGCGGTCTTCGTGGGGGCAGGGATCAACTCGCTGGCAGGTGCCGCGCTGCTCGCCCGGGCCGGCTGGAACGTCTGCGTGCTCGAGCGCGAGGAGGTCGCCGGAGGGTGCATCCGCACCGTCGAAGGCCTGACGGCGCCAGGCTTTACGCACGAGCTGATGGCCTCGTGGCACCCGCTCTTCACGGGCTCGGCTGCCTACGCCGAGCTCAGGGACGAGCTCGGCCGGCGCGGTCTGGAGTACCTCAACACCGACCTCCCCACCGGCTCCGCATTCCCCGACGGATCGGCATCGTTCGTCTGGGGATCGCTCGAGCAGAACGTCGCGGAGCTCGAGCGCCACACGACGGGCGACGGCGCGGCGTGGGAGTCGATGTTCAACGGCTTCATGGCGAACGCCGACCTCTCGTTCGGGCTGCTTTCGACCGAGCTCTGGTCGACGGCCGGCCTCGGTCTCGGCAGACGGGCGTACCGGCGGCTAGGTCGCCGCGGCGTGCTCGCCTTCAGCGGCACGATGCTCGCCAGCTGCCGCGACTGGCTGTCGGCGACATTCGCCTCGGAGGCGGCGCACGGGTTGCTGGCGCCGTGGGTGCTCCATACCGGTCTCGGTCCCGACCAGGCGACTTCGGGATTCATGACGCAGGTGATTGCGTGCGCCCTCCAGCTCGGCGGGATGCCGGTGCCGCGCGGCGGCGGCGTCAAGCTGGCCGAGGCGCTCGCGGCGATCGTCACGGACGCGGGCGGCACGGTGCGCACCGGTGCGCACGTCGAGCGCATCCTCGTGGCCGGCGGGCGCGCGACCGGCGTGCGCCTCGCTGGTGGGGAGACGATCCAGTCTTCCCGGGCGGTTGTGGCGAGCGTGACGCCGACGGCGCTGTACGGGCATCTGCTCGGCGAGTCGGACGCACCGGCGGACGTCGTCGCTGCAGCGGGTCGGTTCCGCTACGGGCGCGGCGAGATGCAGATCCACATGGCGCTCGACGAGCTCCCTCGCTGGAAGGGGCCGCGCGCCGACGAGCTGGCGCGGACGCCGATCGTCCACGTCACCCCCGGTCTGGACGGGGTCTCGCGCGCTGTCAACGAGGCCGAGCGCGGCCTGCTCCCGGCGGAGGCGACGATCGTCTGCGGCCAGCCCTGCGCGCTCGACCCGTCTCGCGCACCCGACGGCAAGTGGGTCATCTGGATCCAACTGCAGGAGCTCCCCGCCGGCCGCGTCAAGGGCGACGCGGTCGGCGAGCTCGACGTCGGCGACGGCTCCTGGAGCGAGACGCTGCGTGAGGCCTACGCCGATCGCGTCGTCGCCCGGCTGGGGACGGCGATCGAGAACCTCGGCTCCGCCACGATCGGCCGCGCAGTCCTCTCGCCTGCCGACATCGAGCGGGCCAACGTGAACCTCGTCGGCGGCGACATCTACGGCGGCTCGTGCGCGCTCGATCAGAACCTGCTCTGGCGCCCATTCGCGGAGGCACCCGGTCACCGCACCGCGGTGGACGGGCTGTGGCACATCGGCGCGAGCACCCATCCCGGTCCCGGGCTCGGCGCAGGCTCCGGCTACCTCGTCTACAAGGCGCTGACCCAGCCTCCGCTCGCTCGCCGCCTCCTTGCAAAGCTTCCATCACGGTAGTGCGACTCGCGCTCTCGGAGATCTCCACGATCAACGCCTCCTTCGCCGAGGACGTCGCGGCGTACGCGGCCGCCGGCTTCGACGCGATCGGCCTCTGGGAGTTCAAGCTCCCGGCCGACGACGAGGCTAACCGCGCACTCCTTCACGAGCACAGGCTCGCCGTCGCCAACTGCGTGCCCACGGTCCCGGCCATCACCCAACTGGCGATTCCGGGCATGGAAGGGCCGAGCGACGTCGAGGAGCGCGTCGAGTCGATTTGTGCCTCCGTGCGGCGCTTCGCGGCCTACGAGCCCGAGTGCGTGCTGTGCCTGACCGGCCCTGCGGGCTGCCGATCGGCAGAGCAGGCGCGGGCAGTCACGGTGTCGGGACTGCAGCGGATCGCCGCGGCCGCGCTCGAGGAGGGCGTCCGGCTGGGTCTCGAGCCGATCCACCCCGCGGAGCAGGAGCAGACCTCATGGCTGAACACCGTTGCCGCTGCAGTCGATCTGCTCGGCGAGGCGGGGCTGGACGGCGTCGGGATCATGGCCGACACGTACAACCAGTGGGAGGATGCGGACGCCGCAGCGTGGTTCCAGCGGAACGCCGCGCAGGTCTTCGGGCTCCACGTGGCCGGGCCGCCCGGGGATGATGTTGCCGGGCGTACACTGCCCGGGGAGTCCGGGCAGCGCGAGCGGGAGCTCGTCGGTGCGCTGCGTGTGGGCGGCTGGGACGGGTCGCTCGACGTCGAGATCTTCTCCACCCCCGACGGGTTCTGGGCGCTGCCG
>Ga0066710_100000179_pt1 | contig 31940 bp, 28 predicted proteins | sample GraSoiAngelo_159_FD_79666 | JGI IMG/M metagenome (GOLD analysis project Ga0066710, IMG submission 79666) | Grasslands soil microbial communities from the Angelo Coastal Reserve, California, USA - 14_1009_16_40cm | ecosystem: Environmental > Terrestrial > Soil > Grasslands | place: USA... | reverse complement strand
GGCCTCGGCCCGGTTCTTCTCGGCGTCACGCGCGAAGCCCGGGAACCTCTCGAGATCGGACTGCGCCATCGCCCACTCCGTGCCCGGACGCGTGAGCGCCCCGACGTCCCGCAGACCCGTCAACCCGTGCAGCACCTTGCCGCCCGTGTAGCGATCGATGGCCAGGGTGAGGGCCTTGCGCACTCGAACGTCGGTGAACGGCTTCACCGTGTTGTTGATCGTGATGTCGAAGTGGATGACGAAGGGCGTCTGCTGGACGACGACCTTGTCGCCGAGCTGCTTGCGGATCGCTTCCACCTCGGCCAAGGGCAGGTCGCGGAACTCGATGTGGGCGCGGCCGGACCGGATCGCCGCCGCGCGCACCGACGTCTCCGTGCTGATGAAGAACTTGTAGCCGTTGAGGTAGGGCCGGTCCTTGACGAAATAGTCCGGGTTCCGCTCGGCTTCGAACGTCGATCCGCGTGTGTAGCTCTTGAACCGGAAGGGGCCGGAGCCCATGACGTTGTTCTTGAAGTAGTTCGGATCGTTGTCGAGGTACTTCTTCGGAAAGATGACGTTCGACGGCGAGGCGAGGTTTGCCAGAAGGGACGCCGACGGGAACTTCAGCTTGAAGACGACGGTGCTTGGATCCGGGGCTTCCACGCTCGCCACCGCCGAGTAGTGATGCTTCCGGATGCTGCGGACCCCTTCGGGAGGAAAGAGGATCTTGTCGTGGCTAGCCTTGACGTCGGCGGCCGTCAACGGCGAGCCGTCGTGGAAACGGATGTCCTGACGGATCTTGAACGTGTAAGTGAGCCCGTCCGGCGAGATCTTCCATTCGCTCGCCACGTCGCCGATGACGTTCGGGTAGCTGTAGGGGTCGATCTGGAGCAGCGTGCTGTAGAGCGGCGCGACCGGCTGGATGGTGGCGAAGGTTTGTTCCTGGTGCGGGTCGAGGCTCGGCGCGTCGGCGCCGATGGCCGCCAGGAGGATTCCGCCGCGGCGCGGCGTCTCTGCCGCCTGAACAGCCGTTCCGACGGTCGCCGAGCCGATGAGGACTGCGAGGACTACGACGATGAAGAGTGGTCCGTGACGTCGAGCTCCTGTCTCCATCTGACACCCTCCCGTGCTCACGATACGTTGGGACAGGACAGGTCAGGACAGGACGTCGAACTCGCTTCGGGGATCGGACACTTCGCCGGGTCTTCGCCCGACGCGGCGGACCCTACCAGGGGTCAGGCGCACCTGTCAACCAGGCGCGGGCCGATCGCGAGTCAGCCGTCACGCGGGCCTCGCGTCGCCGGGGCTCAGATGGGGGAGTAACCGCGGTACTCCATCTGTGCGGCCACCTTGATTCGCGCGTCGACGCCCCAGAACTTCTCGACGAAGTAGAGGCCGAGGTCGAGCGAGGACGAGACGCCGCCCGCCGTCACCACGCGCCCCTCGTCCACGATGCGCCGGTCCGTCACCACCTCACGGCAGAGCGGACGGAGCAGCTCCACCGCGAGGAGGTGAGTCGTCGCGCGCTTGTCGCGGAGGTACCCGGCGCGGCCGAGGAGGAGTGCGCCGGAGCAAACCGATGCCAGGGGCCGCTCGTCGCCCGAGCTCATCAGATAGTCGACGGCGCGGCGGTTGTCCATCAGCGCGACGGTGCCGAGTCCCCCCGCCACGTAGAGGAGATCGAACGCCTTGAGGTCCTCGTACACCGAGTCGGGCTTGATGCTAAGCCCGGACTCGTCGACGATGTCGGCGTCGGTGCCGATGATCCGGTGGGTGACCGTCGGGTCGATCGACATCGAGGCGATCCGCCGGAGGGCGTCGTAGGCCCCGACGAAGTCGAGCAGCGTCAGACGCGGGAAGACGAGAAACGCGATCCGCTTCGGCGCCATGGCGTCAGCAGGGCTGGACCGAGGTTTTGTGACGCTGCGCGAGTGCCTGGTAGCCTTCGGGGTTGGCGCGCACCCAGCGCTCCGCCGGCGTGCCCGCGAGCGGACCGCGCACCTTCGCCGGCGCGCCCAGGGCGAGCGTGCCCTCGGGGATCTCGGTCTCGGGCGTCACGAGCGCTCCCGCTGCCACCATCGCGCGGGCGCCGATGCGCGCCCCGTCGAGTACCGTCGCACCGTTGCCGATGAGGCACTCCTCGCCGAGCGATGCCGCGTGGATCGTGCAATTGTGCCCGACCGTCGAGCCGGCGCCGATCTCAGTGCCCGCGCGGGGCGTGACGTGCACGACCGCGCAGTCCTGCACGTTGGCACCGCGACGGACGACGATCGGGTTGAAGTCCCCGCGGAGCACGGCGTTGTACCAGACGGAGGCGCGCTCCTCGATGGTGACGTCGCCGACGACCACGGCGGTGGGCGCGATGAACGCGGTGGGATGGATCTTCGGACTCTTGCCCTCGAAGCTGAACAGTGGCATGGGCTGGACCCTCGCAGTATCCTCGAAGTGCCCACATCTTACTCGAACCCGCCGCGACAGGAGGAGGGAATGCCGCTCCCGAAGATCGCGGCCGTCGCCACGGCGACGCCGCCTCATCGGTTCACGCAAGCGCAACTGCTGGCGCTCGCGGGCTACCGCGACGAGGAGCGGCGCGGATTCTTTCGGCGGAGCGACATCGAGGGCCGGCATCTGTGGATCGATCCGGCGAGCTTCCGGCCGGACGAGTCTGTCGACGAGCTGAATGATCGCTTCCGCGCCGGTGCGCTCGCGCTCAGCGAGTCGGCGGCGCGGCGCGCGCTCGCCGGGGCGGGCTGGGACGCGGCCGACGTGGATTTCGTTGCGACCACGACGTGCACGGGGCGTCTCACGCCGAGCCTCGACGCCCACCTGATCGGCCGGCTCGGCTGCCGCGCCGACGTCCAGCGGGTTCACGTCGGCGACACGGGCTGCGCATCGGCGATGGTGGCGCTGCAGCAGGCGTCGAGCTATGTCGCGGCGTTCCCCGGGCGCCGGGCGCTGGTCGTCGCGGTCGAAATTTGCTCGGCCGCCTACTTCCTGGACAACCGACTCGAGAGCGCGGTGGCCCACGCGATCTTCGCCGACGGCGCCGGCGCCCTCGCGGTCACGACCGACGACGTGGGACCCTCGATCGTCGCGCACCGCACCCTCTTTCGCCCCGAGCACCTCGGCGCGATGGGGTTCGAATACCCCGGCGGGCGACTGCGCGTGATCCTCTCGAAGGACGTGCGTCGCATCGGTGCCAGCATGATGGGTGAGATGGCGGCGATCCTGATGTCGACGCAGGGGCTCAAGCGCGAGGACATCCGGTACTGGGTCCTGCACTCCGCGGGCCGACGCGTGATCGATCGCGCGCGAATGCTGCTCGACCTCAGCGAGGAGCAGGTCGGCCACTCGCGCTCGGTGCTGCGCCGCTACGGCAACATGTCGTCCGCCACGATCCTCTTCGTGCTGGATGAGACGCTCCGCGACGAAGTGCCCGTCCCCGGCGACTGGGGCGTGATGATCGCCCTCGGTCCCGGCTTCGCCGCCGAAGGAGCCCTACTGCGATGGTGAGCCGCGCGTCGGAGGGATCGGACGAGTCGGAGCCACGCGCTCTTCTCGTGAAACGGGTGAGATCGGGCGTGTCGCAGCCACGCGCTCCTGTCTCAGGCCATCCTCGGTCCAAGCCGGCCTCGAGGCACCCGCTACAATGAAACGCGCAGACAACACACGCGAGGTGCTCGACGGCGTGGTCGGCGCGGCCGATCTCGCCGCCACGCTCGGCGACGTCGACCGGCTGAACACCTGGTTCGGCGGCTATGCCCTGACGCTGCGCGAGGTCCGGCGTCTGGCGGCCGTGGTCCCGCCGGACCGCTCGCTCCGCGTCGTGGACGTCGGCGGGGGCTCGGCCGCCTTCGCGGTGCGCCTCGTCGAGTGGGCGCGCCGGAACAGCCGGACGATTCGCGTCGTCGTCGTCGAGCGCGACTGGACGACGTTGGCGCTCGCGCGCGAGGTCGCCGCCGCGTACCCCGAGGTCCTGCTGGTCCGCGGCGACGCGGCCGCGCTGCCTTGCCGCGAGCGGGCCGCCGACATCGTCACGAGCGGGCTCACGCTCCATCACCTCGAGCCGGAGCAGGCCGTGGAGGGTCTTCGCGAGATGACGGCCGCCGCCGGGATCGCCGTCGTCGTGAACGACCTCCTTCGCCGTCGTCTCTCGCTCGGCCTCGTCTGGCTCGCGACGCGCCTCTTGCGGTGCCATCCCATCTCGCGTCACGACGGCCCGCTCTCCGTGCGGCGCTCGTACTCGAGGGACGAGCTGCAGGCACTCGCCCAGAAGGCGGGGGCCAGACGGCTGACGATCCACGAGTATCCCGTCCTGGGGCGCCTCCTGGCGGTCCTGTCGTGACGACCGACGTCATCGTCGTCGGCGCTGGACCGGCGGGGGCGGCCACGGCCATCCTCCTCGCCGAGCACGGCCTCTCGGTGCGTCTCCTCGATCGCGCGCGGTTTCCACGGCCGAAGATCTGCGGAGAGTACTTGAGCCCCGAGGCGCCCCGGCTGCTCGACCGCCTAGGCGCGCTCAAGGCGGTGGACGCCGTCGCAAGCCCGCTCACCGGGATGCGGATCACCGCGCCCGACGGCACGACGCTCGTGGGCACGTACCGGCGGATCGGGTCCTGGCGTCCCTATCGAGAGCACGCGATGGCGATCCCGCGCGAGGCGCTCGACGCGATCCTGGTGGACCGTGTCCGCTCGCTGCCCGTCGACTTCAGCGAGCACGTGCGCGTCACCGACGTGATCGTCTCCGGCGACCACGTGCAGGGCGTCGAGGCGCTCGACGCCGACAACCGGCGGCTGACGCTCCGCGCGCCGCTCACGATCGCCGCCGACGGCCGCGCCTCGGTCATCGTCCAGCGTCTCGGCCTCCGGCGGCCCCATCGACTCCAGCGGATGGCGCTGGTCACGTACGTCGAGGACGTGCAGGGCCTGGGGCGCCTCGGGGAGATCTTCGTCGATCCGCCCGACTACGCGATCCTCAATCCGGTGGCGCCCGGGAGGGCGAACCTCAGCGTCGTCGTGCCGCTGGCTCACGCGATGCCGTGGAGCGGGCGCCTCGACGCCTTCTTCGCCGCACGCGTGAAGCAGCTCCCGCATCTGGCCCGACGCATCGCCGGCGGACACCGCGTTGCGCCCGTGCGGGCGATGGGACCCCTGGCGTACCGGGTGGACGCGCCGCGGGTCGGCGGAGTGCTCGTGGTGGGCGACGCCGCGGGCTTCTTCGACCCGTTCACGGGTGAAGGGATCTTCAAGGGGCTCCGGAGCGCCGAGCTGGCCGCAGAGACCGCCGTGCGCGCCCTCCGCCGTGGTGACGTTTCGGCCCAGGCGCTCGCCGGCTACGATCGCGCCCGCCGCCGGGCGTCGCGTGACAAGGAGCGCCTCACGCACGCGCTCCAGGTCGTGATCGCCCACCGTCGGCTCGCCAACCTGACGGCGCGGCTCCTCGTGCGCCGCCAGCGCCTGCTCGACCTCCTGCTCGGTGTCCTCGGCGACTACGTGCCGCCCCGCGCGCTCGTGACCGGCATCCTCGCGCGCTCACGATCCTGACCACCCGCTGTCCGGACGGAGGAGACACGCGATGAGCCCGAGCGACAACCTTCCGCGCCGTTTCGCGCGCATCTACACGGCGGCGATCACGGACGTCATGGACGAGATGGGGCTCCGGCGCCAGACGCTGCCCTCGGCGATCCAGCCGCTCGCCCCCGGCATGCGGACGGCCGGCTACGCCTTCACCGCGCGCGGCCGGCCGCACGCCGGGTCGACGCGCGAGCGTGATCAGACGCTGCGCCGCTTCCTCACGATGCTGGGCGCGGTGCCGGCCGACTCGGTCCTGGTGCTCGCTGCCCACGACAACGTGGCGGCGCACTTCGGCGAGCTCAGCGCATCGTGGTTCCGCGCCCGTAAGGTGCGCGGCGCGGTGATCGACGGCGCGACTCGCGACACCGCCGCGATCGTGCGCATGGCGTTTCCGACCTTCGTCCGCTACCGGACGCCTCAGGATTCGGTGCCGCGGTGGCGGGTGGCCGACTGGGGCCAGCCGGTGACGATCGGCGGCGTGAGGGCGAGCCTCGGTGACCTCGTCGTGGGCGATCTCGACGGCGTCGTCATCATCCCGCGTCGCGCGGCCCACGAGGTGCTCAAGCGTTGCGAGAAGCTCGTCGGGACGGAGACCCGGGTGCGCCTCGCGGTTCGTCGGGGGACGACGCCCCTCGCCGCCTACCAGCAATTCGGGAGCTTTTAACAGACGCGCAGCCGGATCTCGGCGTCGCGTGGGAGTAACCGCGTTCGAGCGCGGCTTTGCCCGCGCAATCCTTTCCTGGGGGAGGCATCGGAGGGGGCCATCGAGGTCCCCTCCGAGTCGCTAGCGTCGGCGGCGGGCGGGGCGGGGCGCCGGGCGCGCCGCCGCCTCTTCATCGCGCGCCTCGGCACCGCTGATCTCAGGCAGGCCCGCCTCCTTCAGCGGCCGTCCGATGTGATCGCGGATCCACTTCGTGTCCCACCACTCCAGCGGCGTGACCGACACGCCGTTGACCAGCACCTCGTAGTGGAGGTGGTCGCCGATCGCGAGGCCGGTCGAGCCCGTGCGCGCGATCTCCTGGCCTTTCTTGACGGCGTCTCCCACTTTCACCGCCGTGCTGGAGAGGTGGGCGTAGAGCGTCTGGAGGCCCAGGCCGTGGTCGACGATCACGGTGTTGCCGTAGATCGTGAGCGGCTCGGCGAAGACGACGACGCCCTCGTTGGCGGCGGGCACGGGCGACTGTCGGGTGGAGGCGAGGTCGTATCCGTAGTGGACCTGACGATCGATCTCGCGGCCGCCGTAGACGTAGGTGCGCGTCTCGGCGAAGTTCGCGAACACCTTCGTGTTGCGCGCCTGCACGAACGATCCTTGCCACAGCGGCTTGTCCGCGGTGGTCGCGCCGACGCGCCGCTTGGTTTCTTCGGCCTGGCGCCGCAAATCGCGATTGATGGTCAGGAACCCGTCGACCAGCGGCGCGGTCGTGGGACGCTGCGGCAGGAGCTCCGCGACCTTGGCCTGGATGAAGGCGTCCTTGATCTCGATCGTGTCGCGCGGAAACTTGCGGGGACGAATCTCGGCCGGGATCCCGCGCGCCGCAGTGTTGCCGGCTTCGTCGCTGGCACGGATCGCCAGCGGCGTCGCCGGCTCGAAGTCCCAGGGCAGCGCGATCAGCGCGACGCGGGCGCCCCGGTCCGCCGGGCCGAAGGCGAACGACGGGAACGTGAGCGGGCCGGCGCTGACGTCGGTCCGCATCGCGCCGGTGACCCGGAACGCGACGAGTCCGCTCCCGCCAGGCGACAGGTAGTGCGTGGCGGCGAGCAGCTCGATCTTCGGCGGGGTGAGATCGATCGTGACCGGGTAGCCGGCGATCGCGCGGTCCTCGCGCCGGAGGGGCCGCCAGAAGTCGTCGCGCGCCCACACTTCGACGGTGGCGCTGCCCTCCCGGAGCCCGAGCGCGGCGCTGTCGACCACGACCGGGATCTCGAGTCGGCCGAGCGGGCCGTCCTTCATGGCCACGGGCGTCGATTTCCCCGACTGCACGACGCGGACCTCGGCCTTCGCCACGTTGCCGCGGCGGGCCTCGAGTACGACCGTGAACGGGGTTTTCTGTCCAAGGAATCGCGGCGGCGTGGTGAGGGACTGCACGCCCGGCGCCGTCTGGCGCCAGGCGAGATACGACACGGAGCCGACGACGGCCACGACCAGGAGCAGGAAGAGGAGCACCCAGGCTTTCGCGCGCGACCGCTGGGGCACGAGGCGGATGATACCATGCCGGGCGACTCACGAATCGGGAGGCTATGGCGCCATGCCCCCAAGACTGGTTCTCACGTCGCTCGCGCTGTTCACGCTGGCCGGACTCTGCGAGATCGGCGGCGGATATCTCGTATGGCTGTGGCTCCGCGAGGCTCGGAGCGCAGTGCTCGGCGCCCTCGGTGGTGTGGTGCTGTTCGTCTACGGCGTCGTGCCGACGCTCCAGCCCGCGCCGTTCGGGCGCGCCTACGCGGCGTACGGTGGAGTCTTCGTCGTGCTGTCGCTCCTCTGGAGCGGGCTCGTCGCGCGAGAGATACCCGATCGGTTCGACCTGGTCGGCGGCCTGGTGTGCCTCGTGGGCGTCGCGGTGATCATGTACGCGCCGCGGAGCTGACGGCCACGGACCACCGCCGTTCCTCGACACGCCGGTGGCGATCTTGACACCGCGGTGGCGATCTTGACACCCCCGGTGGCCGTCGCTAGCATGACCCGGTGTCGACCACCGTCTGGCTGATTCCCCTCTTTCCGCTCGTCGGCGCGCTCCTCAATATTTTCCTCGGCAACGTCATCGGCCGTCGAGCGCACTGGGTCGCGGTGCCGGCGCTCGCCGGCTCGTTCCTCGCGTCGTGCGTGCTGTTCTCGCGCGTCGCGTCCGGCGAGACGCTCACCACGACGCTGTTCACCTGGATCGTGGCGGGCGACTTCGAGACATCGGCGACGGCGTACGTCGACCCGCTCTCCGGCATCATGCTGCTGGTCGTCACGGGCGTCGGCGCGTTGATCCATCTCTACTCGGTCGGCTACATGCACGGCGACCCGGGATACGCGCGCTACTTCGCCTACATGAATCTCTTCGTGTTCTCGATGACCATGCTGGTGCTGGCCGGCAACTTCCTCCTTCTCTACGTCTTCTGGGAGGCGGTCGGCCTCTGCTCGTATCTCCTGATCGGCTTCTGGTACACGCGGCCGGCCGCGGCGCAGGCGGGCAAGAAGGCATTCATCGTCAACCGCGTCGGCGACTTCGGCTTCGGTCTCGGCATCATGTGGCTGTGGACGGCCCTGGGCACGCTCGACTACGACGCCGCGTTCAAGGGGGCCGCCGAGCTGCCGCCGGCGACGGCGACCGGCATCGCGCTGCTGCTCTTCATGGGGGCGTGCGGCAAGTCGGCCCAGCTGCCCCTGCACACGTGGCTGCCGGACGCGATGGAAGGCCCCACGCCGGTGTCGGCGCTCATCCACGCGGCCACGATGGTCACCGCCGGGGTGTACATGGTGGCGCGCAGCCGCGTGATCTTCGAGCGCTCGCCGGTCGCGCTCGAGGTCGTCGCCTGGGTCGGGGTGGCGACGGCGCTCTTCGCCGCCACGATCGGTCTCGTCCAGACCGACATCAAGCGCGTGCTCGCCTATTCCACGGTGAGTCAGCTCGGCTACATGTTCGCCGCGGTCGGGCTCGGCGCGTACGCCGCGGGGATCTTCCATCTCGTGACGCACGCCTTCTTCAAGGCGCTGCTGTTCCTCGGCGCCGGCAGCGTCATCCACGGCCTCGGCGGCGAGCAGGACCTCCGGAAGATGGGGGGACTGTCGTCGCGGATGGTGACGACGACGATCACGACGACGATCGGCGCGCTCGGGCTCGCGGGCTTGCCCGGGCTGGCGGGGTTCTTTTCGAAGGACGAGATCCTCGCGGCCGCGTTCGCGAGCGAGCACCGGGGGATGTGGGCGCTCCTGCTGCTGGGCGCGTTCCTCACGTCGTTCTACAGCGCGCGCATGCTGTTCCTCGCCTTCTACAGCGGTCCGCGGATGACGAAGGACGCCGCCCACCGCGTCCACGAGTCACCGAGCGTGATGACGCTGCCGCTCGTCGTCCTGGCCGTGCTCACGGTGGTCACCGGTGTCGCGTTCGGGATCCCCTCCGAGCACGGCACCCGGTTCGACCACTTCCTGGCGCCGGTGTTTTCCGTGCACGAAGGTGGGCACGGCGGCGTCGTCGCGCTGATGCTCCTGGTCTCGGCGGTCGTCGCGTTCGCCGCCGGATTCGGTGTCGCGTGGTCCATGTACATGTCGTCGCCCGTTCGCGCCGACGCCATCGGACGGCCGCGAACGGCGGTCCATGCGCTGCTGCTCAACGCCTACTACGTCGACGCGCTGTACGATCGGGCGATCGTGCGGCCCCTGCTGAGTCTCTTCGAATTCCTGGCCCGCGTGTTCGACCTGCGCCTGATCGACGGCCTCGTCAACGCGCTCGGTCGCACCGTCGTGGCGTGCGCGGCGGGGCTGCGCCGGCTCCAGACCGGCTACACCGTGAACTACGCGCTCACGATGCTGGCCGGGGCCGTCGCCATCGTCGCCTTCTTGCTCAGCCGATGAAGCCGGGCCGCATCGTCCTCAGGCCGCCCTCGGTGCTCCGGGTGCTCCGAGCGCACGATCCATGACCCTGCCGTGGTTGTCGGTCGTCACGTTCCTCCCGGGCGCCGCCGGGCTGGCACTCCTGCTGGTGCCGCGACGGTTCGCCAGCGTCCTCCGCGGCGCCGCGCTCGCGATCGCCGTGGTGACGTTCCTGCTCTCGCTCCCGCTCTATTTCGGCTTCGACGACGAGATCGTGGGCTACCAGTTCGAGGAGCACCGGCGGTGGATGCCGACGCTCGGCGTGGCCTACCACGTCGGCATCGACGGCATCAGCCTCCTGCTCGTCCTCCTCACGACCTTCCTCATGCCGCTGGCGCTCGCCTCGGCCTGGGGCGCGATCGAGGACCGGATCAAGGAGTTCGTGGCGACGATGCTGATCCTCGAGACGGGGATGCTCGGGGTCTTCGTGAGCCTCGATCTCTTCCTCTTCTACGTCTTCTGGGAGGCGATGCTGATCCCGATGTACTTCGTGATCGGAGTCTGGGGCGGGCCGAACCGGATCTACGCCGCCGTGAAGTTCGTCCTCTACACGATGGTGGGCTCCCTCCTCATGCTGGTCGCGATCCTGGCCCTCTATTCCCAGTACGGGGCGGCGACCGGACGCTACACGTTCGACTTGCCGGTGCTGGCGCAGTTCGTGATGGCGCCCGGCCGCGCCCAGGACCTGATGTTCCTGGCCTTCGCGCTGGCCTTCGCGATCAAGGTGCCGCTATTTCCCTTCCACACCTGGCTGCCCGATGCCCACGTCGAGGCGCCCACGGCGGGCAGCGTGATCCTCGCGGGGGTCCTGCTCAAGATGGGGACGTACGGGTTCTTGCGCTTCTGCCTGCCGCTCTTCCCGGATGCGAGCCTGGCGTTCGGGCCCCTGGTGTTCACCCTCGCGGTGATCGGCGTCATCTACGGCGCCTGGGTGTCGACGGTGCAGCCGGACATGAAGAAGCTCGTCGCCTACTCGAGCGTGAGCCACCTCGGCTTCGTGATGCTTGGGCTCTTCACGCTCAACCAGCAGGGGCTCGTGGGCGGCCTCATTCAGATGGTGAACCACGGGCTCTCGACGGGCGCGCTCTTCCTGATGGTCGGAATGATCTACGAGCGCCGCCACTCACGGCTCATCGAAGACTTCGGCGGCCTCTGGCGGGTCGTGCCGGCCTTCTCGGCGCTCTTCCTGGTGGTGACCCTGTCGTCGCTGGGGCTGCCGGGGCTGAACGGGTTCGTCGGCGAGTTCCTGATCCTGGTCGGCGCCTTCCAGCGGAGCCCGTGGTTGGCCGCGGTCGCGACCAGCGGGATCATCTTCGCGGCGGTGTACATGCTCTGGATGTATCAGCGCGTGATCTTCGGCGAGGTCACGCGCGAGGCGAACCGCGGCCTCTCCGACCTCACCACCCGCGAGTGGGCGGTGCTCGTGCCGATCGTGGCGCTCATCGTGTGGATCGGGGTCTACCCGGCGGCGTTCACCGGGAAGACCGAGACGACCGTCGAGGCGCTGATCGCCCAGGTGCAGAGCAAGGCCAGCGCGAACCGATAGACATGGACGCGATCGTCTTCCCGCCCGTCGTCCTCGGCCCCTTGGTTCCGACCCTGATCGTGTTGGCCGCCGGCGCCCTCGTGCTGGCGCTCGAGCTGTGGCCGCGCGCGCTCCCCCGCGAGCTCGCGGCGGTGCTCGCGCTGGCGGGCATGGTCGGCGCCTTGCTCGCGACGCTCGCGCGGTGGGGCTTGCCCGGGCGCGCGTTCCGCGACATGGTCGTGCTCGACGACTTCGCGCTCTTCTTCAACGTCGTCATCTGCTACGCGGGCGCCTTGATCGTGCTGCTCTCGATGGACTACCTGCGTCGCACCGGGAGCGACTCCGGCGAGTACTACGCCCTCGTGCTCTTCTCGACCGCCGGCATGATGCTCCTCGCCGCCGCCGGCGACCTGATCGTGGTGTTCCTGGCCCTCGAGCTGATGTCGCTCTCGCTCTACGTCCTGGCGGGGCTCTTCAAGCGGGAGCTGGCCTCCGGCGAGGCCGCGATGAAGTACTTCCTCCTCGGTGCGTTCGCGTCGTCGTTCCTTCTCTACGGGGTCGCGCTCGTCTACGGCGCCGCCGGGACCACGAACCTCGACCGGATCGCCGCGGCCATGGCCGCGCGCCCGCGCGACCCGATGTTCGTCATCGGTCTTGGGTTCCTGCTGGTCGGGTTCGGCTTCAAGATCTCGTCGGTGCCCTTCCACATGTGGGCGCCCGACGTCTACCAGGGAGCGCCGACGAGCGTGACCGCGCTGATCGCGACGGGGTCCAAGGCGGGTGCGTTCGCGGCCCTCATCCGCGTGCTGGCGGTGACCCTCCGCGGCGTCCCGCCCGACTGGGCGACGCTGCTCTGGGCCGTCGCGGCCGCCACCATGACCGTCGGCAACGTGGTCGCGATCGCGCAGTCGAACCTCAAGCGGATGCTGGCCTACTCGTCGATCGCGCACGTGGGGTACATGCTCGTCGGTCTCGTCGCCGGGGGGGTGGGCGGCGCGAGCGCCGTCCTCTTCTATCTGCTGACCTACACCTTCACGACCGCCGGCGCCTTCGGGGTGATCACGCTCTGCGAGCGCGCGCGCGTCGAGGCGGTCGAGGTCGGCGACTACGCGGGGCTCGCGCGCCGCCACCCGGTCCTGGCGGCGGCGCTGGGAGTCTTCCTCCTGTCGCTGATCGGCATTCCCCCGCTGGCGGGGTTCGTCGCCAAGTTCTACGTGTTCGGGGCGGCCGTGCGCGCCGGCTATTTCTGGCTCGCGGTCATCGGAGTGCTGAACTCCGCGGTGGCGGCCTACTACTATCTGCGCGTGGTCGTGTTCATGTACATGCGCGAGCCGGACGGAGCGGCGACCGCCTACGCGCCCTCGTTCGCCGGCAACCTCGCGCTGGCGATCGCGCTACTCGCGATCGTGCTACTCGGCGTCGTGCCGGCGCCCTTCGTGGATCTCGCCCAGGCCGCCGTCGCGCCGCTCCTGCGCTAGGCGGATGGACGCGGCGGTCTGAGCGCCGTGCCCGCCGGCTTCGCCCTGCCGCACCGCGGCTGGCTCTTCGATCTCGACGGCACCGTGTACCGCGGCGAGGCGCTGATTCCCGGGGCCGACGACGCGATCGCGGCCTTGCGGGCGGCGGGCCGGCGCGTCGCCTTCCTGTCCAACAAGCCGCTCCAGACCCGCGCCGACTATGCTCGCAAGCTCACGCGCCTGGGGATCGAGACCGGCGAGGACGACGTGATCAACTCGTCTCTCGTGCTGGCGCGCCACCTGGCGCGCCTCGACGGGGGCGCCCCCGTGTTCGTGATCGGCGAGCCGCCCCTGATCGCCGAGCTCCGCGCCCACGGCTTCGAGGTGCGCGGGGACCATCGCGTCCGCTGGGTGGTGATCGCCTTCGATCGCACCTTCGACTACGCGAAGCTGAACACCGCGCTCCAGGCGGTGCGTCAGGGCGCCAGACTGATCGCCACCAACCCGGACCGGACGTGTCCGACCGAGGACGGCGAGATCCCGGATTGCGCGGGGATGACGGCCGCCGTCGAGGCGGTGACCGGCCGGACCGTCGAGGTCATCGTCGGCAAGCCCTCACCGATCATCCTCGAGGTCGCGCTCGCACGGCTGGGGGTGTCGGCACGCGACTGCGTGATCGTCGGGGATCGCCTCGAAACCGACATCGTGATGGGAAAGCGGCTCGGGCTGGCGACGGTCCTGGTCCTCACCGGGATCACGCACGCGGGCGATGCGCGCATCGCCGACACGGCTCCCGACCTCGTCGTCTCCTCGATCCGCGACCTCGTCCGCTGACGCGGAGGTCGCGAGGCGGAGGTCAGCGAGCCCGATTTCTCCAACAGGACGTTGACGGCCCTCGGCGGCGGGCAGTACGGTGATGACGGGGGTCGCGCGGCCGGCGCCCGGGGGAGCGAGCCATGAGCAGGCCATACCGCAGTGGCCGGAGGTGATCGAGCGTGAATGCGCCTTCGTACGTAAGCGCGCGGTGGTCGCCCTGCTGACTGTGGCCACCGTGCCCGCCGTCCCGGGTCGTCGCGAGGCCGCCTGATCCGATGAACAGCCGTCCCGCGCCGCTCGAGGACGCCGCGTACGACGTCGTCGTCGTCGGCGGCGGCATGGCGGGCGCCGGGGTCGCGCGCGACCTGGCTCTGCGCGGCGTGTCGGTGGCGCTGGTCGAGAAGGGCGACTTCGCCGGCGCGACGACGTCACAGTCGTCCAAGCTCATCCACGGCGGTCTCCGTTACCTCGAGCTGTTCGACTTCGCCCTCGTGCGCGAGTCGCTCCGGGAGCGCGAGACGCTCCGCCGCCTGGCGCCGCACCTGGTGCGGCCGCTGCCGTTCCTGGTGCCGATCTATCGCGAGTCCTCGCGGAGCCTCATCAAGGTCCGCATCGGGTTGAAGCTCTACGACTGGCTGGCGCCGGGGCGGAACCGCGAGCGGTACCGGGTGCTGCCTGCGGTCGACGCGCTCTCCCTCGAGCCGGCGATCCGCGCGCGCGACCTCCGCGGCGCCGGCTACTACTTCGACGACCTGCTCGTCTTCCCCGAGCGGCTCTGTCTCGAGAACGTGCTCTCGGCCTGCCGGCTCGGCGCGCGGGCGTTCAACTACGCGCAGGTCGCGGAGATCGTCCGGGACCCGAGAGGCGCGATCGGCGGGGTCCGCGTGCGTGACCTCCTGACGGGACGCGTCGCGACGCTGGGCGCGCGCGTCGTGGTCAACGCGACCGGCCCCTGGGTGGACGAGCTCCGCGCAGCCGCGCGCGTGTCCGAGCGCGGCCCACGGATCCTCCGGCGAACGAAGGGCATTCACTGTCTGCTGCCGCGGCTCACCGAGCGCGCCCTCTACCACGCGACCGGCGACGACCGCATGATCTTCGTCATCCCGTGGCGCGATTTCTCGCTCGTCGGCGCGACCGACAGCGATTTCGACGGCGACCTGGATCGTCTGTACGCGACCGGCGACGAGGTCAACTACCTGCTGGACGAGATGTACAAGGTCCTGCCCGACCCGCGCGTCTCGCCGAAGGAGGTCGTCTACACGTACGCCGGCGTGCGCCCGCTCTCGTTCGAGAAGGGCAAGCGTGAGTCCGACGTCTCGCGGGCCCACAAGGTCGTCGCCGAGGAGCAGGGGCGCTTCCTCTCGATCACCGGCACCAAGCTCACCTGTTTCCGGAGCCTGGCCGCCGAGCTGGGCGATCAGGTCATGCGCACCCTCGGCCGTCGCGGCCCGAGCCGCAGCGACCGGGTCGCGCTCGACGGCAGCGACGACGACGTCGTCCGCACCGAGGCGCGCGCGTGGCTCGACGTCTCCGGCGAAGCCGCGGCCACCGGGCTCGACCGCGAGACGCTGGAGACGCTGGTGACGACGTACGGACGCGGTTGGACGCGCGTGGTGGACCTCGCCGGGAAGGTGGCGGGCGGAACCGAGCGGTTGTGCCCGTCGAACCCCGACGTCGTCGCCGAGCTCCACCGCGCGGTGCAGGAAGAAATGGCCGTGTCGCTCCAGGACGTGCTGCTGCGGCGGACGGGCATCGGCACGAGCCGCTGCCAGGGGCAGGACTGCGCCGAGTCGGTCGGGCGCCGGATGGCCGAGCTCCTCGGCTGGACGCCCCGGCGGCTCGACGCCGAGCTCGACGCGTACCAGGCGCACGTCGCGCGCTCGCACAAGTTCCGGACGTAACCGCCGCGCCGCGCCGGCGTCACCGGGCCGTCGTACGCCTATGCTATAGTGCGGCACCGAACCCGCAGCAGACCAGCAGACCACGATGGAGGTCCTCATGACGCGCTCGGCGTTGGGCGTTCTCGTCGCGGCGGCGGTGCTCGTCGCTGGATTCCCATCGACGACGGTCGCCGCGACGGAGATCCAGTTCTGGCACGCCATGACGGGCGTGCTGGACGAGCGGGTCAACGAGATCACCGCCAAGTTCAATGCCTCGCAGAGCGACTACGTCGTGAAGGCGGTGAACAAAGGGTCGTATCCGGAGACCCTCAACGCCGCGATCGCGGCCTATCGGGCGAAGCAGCCCCCGCACGTCGTTCAGGTGTTCGAAGTCGGCACCCAGACCATGCTGTCGTCGGGCGCGGTGTACCCGGTGCACCAGCTCATGAGTGACCACAAGTTCGCGATCGACTGGAACGACCTGATCGGGCCCGTGAAGAGTTACTACTCGACGGGCGGGCAGCTCGCCTCGATGGCGTTCAACTCGTCGACGCCGATCCTCTACTACAACAAGGACCACTTCAAGAAGGCGGGTCTCCCGGACAAGGCGCCGTCGACGTGGGACGAGGTCGAGGCGATGGCGAAGAAGCTCCAGGCCGCGGGGGTCAAGTGTCCGTTCGGCTCGGCGTGGCCGTCGTGGGTGCTGGTCGAGAACATGCACGCCTACCACGACCAGCCCTTCGCCGATCGCAGCAACGGCTTCGACGGCCTCGCGACCACGCTCAAGATCAACGGCCCCTTCGGCGTGAAGATGATGGAGTTGCTCGCGCGCGGCGCCAAGGAAGGCTGGTTCACGTACGGCGGCCGAGTCAACAAGGGCGAGGCGCTCATGACCGCCGGCGAATGCGGGATCTTCACGACCTCGTCGGCCTACATCGGCAACCTCACCCGCGCCGCGGAAGGCAAGTTCACGTGGGGCACGGGCTTTCTGCCCCGTCTCGCGGGTTTCCCGCAGGGGAACTCGATCATCGGTGGGGCCACGCTCTGGGTGATGAAGGGCGCCAAGCCGGGGGAGTACAAGGGCGTCGCGCAGTTCTTCAAGTATCTCGCCTCCACCGAGAACCAGGCGTGGTGGGCGGGGGTGACGGGATATCTGCCGCTCACGAACAGCGCGACCAAGGCCCTGGAGGCCTCCGGCCACTACGCGAAGAATCCGCACCAGAAGACAGCCGTCAGCCAGATGAACAGCGGCAAGACAACGCCCAACAGCCAGGGGATCCGGCTCGGGAACTTCAACTCCGTCCGCGACGCCATCGAGGAGCAGATGGAGAACATCTTCAGCGGCAACAAGACGGCCAAGCAGGGCCTCGACGACGCCGTGGTGAAGGGGAACGAGATCCTGAAGGAGTTCGCGGCGCTCTACAAGTAGTCGGCGACCCTCGCCCATGAAACGCACGGTCTTCCGCAATCGGTGGCTGCCCTACGCGCTCGTCGCTCCCCAGGTTGCCATCACGATCGTCTTCTTCTTCTGGCCGGCGTTCGACTCGCTGCGCCTGTCACTCTATCGGGCGTCACCGTTCGGCGATCGGCTCATCTTCATCGGCGGGGGCAACTTCGTGCGACTCCTCGGCGATCCCGCCTATTTCCGGAGCGCGGCGACGAGCTTCGGGTTCTCGCTCTTCGTCACCTTCATCGGCCTGGCGCTCGCCCTGCTCCTCGCCTCGCTGGCCAACGCGAAGATCCGCGGGCTCGCCATCTACCGGACGCTCCTCCTCTGGCCGTACGGGATCGCTCCCGCGGTGGCGGGCGTCATCTGGCTCTTCGTCTTCCATCCGTCCTTCGGCGTCCTGCCCTACCTCCTGTCGTTCGTGACCGCCTATCAGTTCAACTGGTTCTTGAAGGGCTGGGTGGCGCTGACGCTCATCGTCATCGCGGCGATCTGGAAGCAGTTCGGCTACAACCTCGCCTTCTACCTGGCCGGGCTCCAGGCCATCCCCGGCTCGGTCCTCGAGGCGGCCAGCGTGGACGGGGCCGGCCCGATCAGGAGGTTCTTCGCGATCACGTTTCCCCTCCTGTCGCCGGTGACCTTCTTCCTGGTCACCCTCAACATGACCTTCGCGTTCTTCGACACGTTCGGCCTCGTGCACGCGGTGACGCAGGGCGGGCCGGGCGACGCGACGTCGATCCTGGTGTACCGCGCGTGGAAGGACGGCTTCGACGGCCTCCAGCTCGGGTACTCGGCGGCGCAGTCGGTGATCCTGATGCTGCTGGTGATCGCGCTGACCGCCGTGCAGTTCCGGTACGCCGAGAAGAAGGTGACGTACTGATGGCATCCACCGGGCGTGTCGCCGCCACCGACGTCGCCGCGCCGGCCGAGCTCGCGGGCGGCCTCGGCGCCGCCCGCCGGCGGGACCGGAGCGGCCTGATCGCCCACGCGATCCTCGTCGCCTCGGTGGCCGTACTCGCGTTCCCGCTCTACTACGCGTTCGTCATCAGCACCCAGACGCTGGACGAGGTGACGAGCCTCCCGCCGAAGCTCGTGCCGTCGACCCACCTGCTGCAGAACTATGCCGACGCGTGGGCGCGCGTGAAGATGGGGCGACTCCTGGCGAACAGCGCGATCGTCGCGCTCGCCGTCGCCTTCGGAAAGATCGCGATCTCGCTCCTGTCCGCGTTCGCGATCGTGTACTTCAACTTCCGGGGCAAGCAGCTCGTGTTCTGGATGATCTTCGTCACGCTGATGTTGCCGGTGCCAGTACGGATCGTCTCGACGTACCAGGTCGTGAGCGTCCTCGGCTGGGTCGATACCTACTGGGGACTCACCGTGCCCCTCATGGCGTCGGCGACGGGGACTTTCCTCTTCCGTCAGTACTATCAAACCATTCCCGACTCGCTCGCCGAGGCCGCGCAGCTCGACGGCGCCGGCCCGCTGCGGTTCCTGTGGTCGATCCTGCTGCCGCTGTCGACGGCCAACATCGCGGCGCTTTTCGTCATCCTCTTCGTCTACGGGTGGAACGACTACCTGTGGCCGCTCATGGTGACGAACAGCCCCGAGATGCGAACGGCCGTCATCGGAATCGATTCGCTGATCCCTCGCACCTCGCAGCTCCCGGAATGGAACGTGGCCATGGCGGCGGCGATGATGGTTCTGCTCCCCCCGGTGGCCGTCATCGTCGTCATGCAGCGCTGGTTCGTGAAAGGCCTGATCGAGACCGAGAAGTGACGCGGATCGCGGCGCACCGCGGGGGCGCGGCCCTCTGGCCCGAGAACAGCCTGCTCGCGTTCGCCAACGCCATCGCGCTCGGCAGCGACCTGCTCGAGTTCGACGTGCACCTGACCGCCGACGGCGCCGTCGCGGTGATCCACGACGCGACGGTCGAGCGGACCACCGACGGTCGGGGCGCGGTCGCCTCGATGACGACGGCCGATCTGCGCCGGCTCCGGCTCAAGGGGCCGGACGGGACCCTGACCGCCGAGCACCTGCCCACGCTCGACGCGGTGCTCGGGGAGGCCGCCGCTGCGCCGGTGGCGCTCCTGGTCGAGGTGAAGGGGCCGAGGCGGGGAGCCCGCTACGACGGGCTGGAGGAGAAGATCCTCGCCGCGCTCTCCAGCGCGGGAATGCTGGCGCGGGCGACCATCATGGCGTTCGACCCCGAGGTGATCGCGCGCGTCCGCACGCTGGCGCCGCGCGCGCGCACGACTCTCCTCGTCGCCCGCGGCGTGGTCGAGCGGGCCGGGGCCCGTCCCGAGCAGACCATCGACTGGGCGGTCGCCGCCGGCGTCACCGACGTCGGGCTCGAGCACACGCTCGTGGACGAGCGGGTGGTCGCGGCGGCACGCGCTGCGAAGCTCGCGCTCGGCGTCTGGACGGTGAACGACGAGCCGACGATCCGCAGAATGCTGGCCCTCGGGGTCGACGTCCTCACGACCGACCGACCCGACCTCGCCAAACGGCTCCTCCGGGGCGATTCGTGAAGCGCCTCCGGGAGCGATGACCGCGCGCCGCTACGTCCTCGCCCTCGATCAGGGCACGACCGGGTCGACCGCGCTGGTCGTCGATCCCGACGGCCGCGTGCTCGCGCGTGGCTACGCGGAGCTGCCGCAGTACTACCCGCAGCCCGGGTGGGTCGAGCACGACCCGGAGGAAATCTGGTCCACCGTCGAGCGCTCGGTGCGCTCGGCGTTGTCCGAGGCCCGCGTGCTCGGGACCGAGATCGCGGCCATCGGCATCACGAACCAGCGCGAGACGACCGTCGTGTGGGAGCGGGCGACGGGCGTCCCGATCCATCGCGCCATCGTCTGGCAGTGCCGCCGGACGGCGCCGCTGTGCGACCGGCTGCGCGCCGACGGTGTCGAGGACCTGGTGCGGACGAAGACGGGGCTCGTCCTCGACGCCTACTTCTCGGGCACGAAGATCCGCTGGCTCCTCGACGAGATTCCCGGGGCGCGCCGCCGCGCGGTGCGCGGTGAGCTCGCCTTCGGCACCGTCGACTCGTGGTTGCTCTGGAAGCTCACGGGCGGCCGCGTCCACGCCACCGACGCGACGAACGCCTCGCGGACGCTCTGCCTCGACCTCCGGACGGTTGACTGGGACGACGAGATGCTGAAGATCCTCGACGTCCCGCGCGTCATGCTGCCCGCGATCGTGGCGTCCGCGGGTGTGCTCCGCGAGACGGAGGATCTCGGCTGGCTTCCGCGCGGGGTGCCGATTGCCGGGGTCGCCGGCGACCAGCAGGCGGCCTTGTTCGGCCAGGCGTGCCTGGCACCCGGCGCGGCGAAGAACACGTACGGGACCGGTTGCTTCCTGCTGCTCAACACCGGGCCCGCTCCGGTCGCCTCGTCGCACGGGCTCGTGACGACGATCGCGTGGCGGATCGACGGGCGGACGACGTATGCGCTCGAGGGCAGCGTGTTCATCGCGGGCGCGGCCATCCAGTGGCTGCGCGACGGGCTCGGGCTGATCCGGAACGCCGCCGAGAGCCAGGCGCTGGCCGAGTCGGTTCCCGACACGGGCGGCGTCTATTTCGTCCCGGCGTTCGTCGGCCTGGGCGCGCCGCACTGGGACATGTACGCGCGCGGAACCATCGTGGGGCTGACCCGTGGGACGACGGGCGCCCACCTCGCGCGCGCGGCGCTCGAGGCGATCGCCTTCCAGAGCCGCGACGTGCTGGAGGCGATGGCGGCGGACGCCGGGATGGGGGCGTGGGAGCTGCGCGTCGACGGCGGCGCCGCCGCCAACGACTTCCTCTGCCAGTTCCAGGCGGACGTCTTGAACGTCGCCGTGCTGAGGCCGCGCGTCATCGAGACGACCGGGCTCGGCGCCGCCTACCTGGCGGGGCTGGGCGCGGGCGTCTGGCGCTCGCTGGACGACGTCGGGCGCCGCTGGGCCCTCGAGCGGAGGTTCGAACCGGAGTTGGGCGAGGCGGCGCGGGCGGCGCGTTACGATGGCTGGCGGCGGGCGGTGGAGCGAGCGAAGGGATGGATAGTCTCATGAGAGGAGACGGTCGATGAAACGATTCGGGGTCCTGGCGCTGGCACTCCTTCTCGCCGCGAGCACGTCGGGCGCGGCCCTCGGGCAGGCGCCGCCGATCGAGAGCGAGCTGGCCATGATCACGCCCGTGTCGAAGTCCATCCACGACGCCGCGCTCAAGGCGTTCGCCGACTACGCGAAGGAAAAGTGGAACGTCACGGTCAAGGTGAGCGCGATCCCGGCGGGCACGCCGGTCGCCTACGGCCGTATCGTCGAGTGGAAGGGGCGGCCCGAGGTCGACATCTTCTGGGGCGGGGAGTCGGCGCTCTTCGAGAAGCTCGCCGAGCAGAAACTCTTGCAGAAGGTGGAGATCGCCCGTGAGGCCTGGGACTCGATCCCCGCATCGATCGGCACGCCACGGGCCATTCCGCTCAAGGACAAGAACGGCTACTGGGTCGGCACCGCGCTCGAGCCGTACGGGCTCGTCTACCATCCCAAGAAGATCCAGCGCCTCGGCATCGCCGAGCCCAGAGAGTGGGACGACCTGCTGAATCCGAAGCTCAAGGGCGAGGTCGCCCAGTGCGCGCCCACACGCTCCTCGTCGTCGAACGCGACCTACGAGGTGATCCTGTCGATGCACGGGGAGGACAAGGGCTGGGAGTGGCTCCGCAAGCTCGCCCTGAACACCGGACACTTCACGGCCCGTAGCCGTGACGTGCCGACCGTGGTCGCCAAGGGCGAGTTCGGCGCGGGCTTCGCCGTCCCGTCGTACATGGCGTTCGAGGAGAAGCTTGCGGGCTTCGACCTCAAGTTCGTCGCCCCGAAGAACGCCTTCGTCACGCCCGAGCCGATGGCGATCCTCGCGGGCGCCCGCAATCCCCGGACGGCGCGCGCCTTCATCGAGTTCCTCCTGAGCGAGCGGGGGCAGAAGGTCTTCATGGAGCGAGGGCTCTTCCCGATCACGCCGAAGTACAAGGTGCAGGGCCCGCCGGGTTCTCCCGCCGAGCTGGCCGTGGAGTTCACCGGGGGCGTGCGGTCGTACTTCGAGCGAGAGGTCTCCAACGTGTACGACGACGCCGTCGCGCAGAAGCGGTCGGACGCGCTCAAGCAGAAGTTCCGCACGGACATCGAAGCGACCTGGAAGAAGCCCTAGCGGCCGACGGTGAAGATCCGGCTATCCCGGGTCCTCAAGCGGTTCGGGAGCGTGACCGCGGTCGACGGCGCGAGCCTCGAGATCGGCGACGGTGAGCTCTTCACGCTGCTCGGGCCCTCGGGCTGCGGGAAGACGACGTTGCTCCGGCTGATGGCCGGCTTCGGGACCCCGGACGGCGGCGAGATCTGGTTCGGCGATCGTCGCGTCGACGGGCTCCGACCCTACGAGCGGAACATCGGGATGGTGTTTCAGAACTACGCGCTCTGGCCGCACATGACGGTGAAGGCCAACATCGCCTACGGGCTCAAGCTCCGGAAGCTCGACGGCCCGACGATCGCCGAGCGGATCGCGGCCGGCCTGCGCAAGGTGAACCTGGCGGGCCTCGAGCTCCGCTATCCCGGCCAGCTCTCCGGCGGCCAGCAGCAGCGCGTCGCGCTCGCCCGCGCCCTCGTGCTGAACCCGGACATCCTGCTGCTGGACGAGCCGCTGTCGAACCTTGACGCAAAAATCCGGGTGCAGGTGCGCGCGGAGATCCGCGCGCTGCAGAAAGACCTGCGGATCACGACCGTGTACGTCACCCACGATCAGGAGGAAGCGCTGTCGCTCTCCGATCGCGTCGCCGTCATGCGGGACGGCCGCGTGCTCCAGGTGGCGCCCCCCAAAGAGCTTTACGAACGGCCCCTCGGCCGGTTCGTCGCCGATTTCGTCGGCACCAACAACTTCCTCGCGGGCACCTGCCGCGAGATCGGGGCTGACCGCGTCGTCGCCGAGACGACCGTCGGCACCGTGCGGGGCTCGCCGACGCCGCGGGTCCGCGCCGGCGGCCCCTGCGTGCTCGCGGTGCGTCCCGAGAACATCGCGCTCGGGGCCGGCCCCGAGAACACCTTCGAAGGACGGGTCGTGCTGGCGTCCTATCTGGGGAGCACGCTGCGCTACGACGTCGAGGTGGCAGGCCGCGTCGTGCTCAAGGTCGACGTGGGCGACCCGTGGCACCACGAGGTCCTCCCGACGGGCGCGGCGGTGCGCGTGACGTTTCCGGCCTCGGCGGCGCTGGCGCTTCCCGATGACGACGACTAGCGCCTCGGTCGCTCGGCCGCTGGCGCGTGCGCGCGCGCGGCGCCTCCTGCCGGCGCTCGGCGTCGGCGTCATCTGGCTCTTCCTGCTGCTCTTTCTCGTCTACCCGCTTGGGCGGATCCTCTATGACGCGTTCAGCGACGACGCCGGGCGCTTGACGATCGGGAACTTCGTCGAGTTCGCCCACGATGCCTTCTATCTGCGCTCCCTCGCGAACTCGCTCCTGCTCGGCCTCGGCACCGTCGCGGCGACCTCGGCGGTGGGGTTCGCGGTGGCGTTGCTCCTCGTCCGCTACGACTTCGTCGGTCGCAACCTGTTCAGCTACCTGACGCTGATCCCGATCATCTCGCCGCCGCTGGTCGGGGTGCTCGGGTTCACCTTCATCATGGGCCGTGCCGGCACCGTGAACGTGCTCCTGGAAGACTGGTTCGGGCTCGTCAAGCCGATCAACTTCGTGTACGGGCTGCACGGCGTGCTGTTGGTGGAGACGCTGCACCTCTTCCCGATGATCACGCTCAACGTCGTGGACGCGCTCGCCAAGATCGACCCGGCGCTCGAGGAGGCGGCCGAGAGTGTCGGCGCCCGAGGCTGGACGAAGCTCGTCCGGATCACGCTGCCCCTGACGACGCCGGGCTACGTGGCCGGGGCGCTGCTGGTCTTCATCTGGACCTTCTCGGACTTCGCCACCCCGCTGGTGCTGGGCGTTCACGATCTGCTGGCCTCGCAGGCGTACCTCAACATCGTGCAATTCGTGGATCGACGGCTGTTCCGGATGGGCATCGTGATCTCCGCGATCATGGTGGTGCTCGCCGTCGTGTTCCTGATCGCGGCGCGCCGGTACGTCGCGATCAAGGACTACTCGTCGCTCTCGTACTCGAAGGTCGCTCGGCGGCGCCTCTCGCCGCTCGCCCAGATGGGAGCGGTCGCGTTCCTCTCGGTCGTGATGCTCCTGTCGTTCATCCCCTATCTCGGCGTGGTCCTCGCGTCGGTCGGCCGGGGCTGGTCGCTGACCCCGTTCCCCGTCCGGTACACGCTCGTCTACTTCGAGCGGGTCATCGTCGAGACGCCGAAGTACGTCGTGAACAGCTTCCTCTACTCGGGGCTCGCGGTGGTCCTGTGCGTGGCCGTCGGCGTGCCGATCGCGTGGATCCTGGCGCGCACCCGGCTGCCAGGCCGGGACGCGCTCGACGGGATCAACACACTGATCCTGGCGATTCCGGGCACCGCCATCGGGATCGCCTACATCCGCGCGTTCCGGTTCGACGTGCCGGGCGTCGGCTACGGGCTCACGAGTCTCTGGATCGTCCTGCCCCTCGTGCTCGCGATACGCCGGCTCCCGTACACGGTGCGGGGCTCGTACGCGTCGCTCCTGCTCGTGCATCGGTCGATGGAGGAGGCGGCGGCGAGCGTGGGCGCGCGAGGCTGGCGGTCCTTCCGTGACATCACGCTGCCGCTGATCTGGCGCGGCGTCCTCGTCGGCTCGCTCTTTTCGTTCATGACGTCGCTCCAGGAAGCCTCGGCGGTGCTCTTCCTCTCGCTCGGGGGCTGGGAGACCATCACCGTCGGAATCTTCTCCTTCTACATCGCCGGCAGCGCCAACGAGGCCGCCGCGCTCGGCGTCATCCTCATTCTCGTGGCCGCCCTGAGCGTCGCCGTCATCAACCGCATCGCGGGCGCCCGCATGGGCGGCATGTTCGGCTAGGTTGTGCCGCACCGACTTGTGGAGGCGTGCACTCACGACTGTGAAATCAGCCAGTTACGATTGCTTGTCCGCTCGGAGTCAATGTGCTAGTGTCCTTCTTCACATGGCGCCGTCCGGGGAGCAGGGGACCTGGAAAGCGCTCGGGGAGCTGTCCTCGATCGGGCTGACGCTGGTCGTCGCGACGGTCATCGGGCTCGTCGGCGGCTACTACGCTGACCGTTGGCTGGGAACGAAGCCCTGGCTCCTGCTGATCGGGCTCGGACTCGGGATCGCCGCGGGATTCGTGAACCTCTTTCGATCGGTGAAGCGTGCGGAGCGAGAGCTCGATGACTCCAAATGAGCTGACGACGCGAGTGACGCTCGACACCTGCGCTGCCGTCGCCGCGCTCGCCGCACTCGTCGCCTGGCTCGGCGGAGCGTCGGCGGGCGTCGGCGTGCTGGCGGGCGGAGCGCTCGCCGTCGGAAACTTCCGGTGGCTGACGGCCCGCGCGTCGGCGGCGACCGCGGCTGCAGGCGCGCCGGCGAGTGCCTGGCTGGTGGGCGCGGGGCTGCGGTTCGCTGCGTGTACCGCCGCCTGCGCGCTCCTCCTCACCACCGGCTGGGCGCACCCGGTCGCGCTGGTCGCGGGGTTCACCGTATTGCCGTGCGACTTGATCGCGCGCGGGCTCGCGGCGTCGCGCGCGGAGCGCTGAGCATTGGACGCGATCGAGCACCCCCCGATTTTCCGCCTGCCGGGCATCCCCGACCACGTGACCTACACGTGGCTCGTGATGGTGATCCTGGCGGCGGTGACCTTCGCCGCGTCGCGCAACCTGCAGCTCGTGCCCCGCGGCCTCCAGAACTTCCTGGAGGTCGTGCTCGAGCAATTCATGCAGATGATCGACGACGTCATGGGCCACGAAGGCCGGCGCTACCTGCCCCTCATCGCAACCCTCGGCTTGTTCATCCTCACCGCCAACCTCATGAGCCTGGTACCGGGGTTCGCGGGCCCGACCGGCAACCTCAACACCACCGGCGCCTGCGCCATCGTCGTGTTCGTGGCGTACCACTGGATCGGCGTGCGAAAGCAAGGCGTGCTGGCGTATCTCAAGCACTTCGCGGGGCCCGTCCCGCTCCCGCTCAAGCCGCTGATGTTCGTGATCGAGCTGATCAGTCACCTCGCCCGGCCTCTCTCGCTCACGCTCCGACTCTTCGGCAACATGGTCGGCGGTCACATCCTGCTCGCCGTGATCTTCCTCCTGATGGGCCTGGACGGGCTGATCGGCTGGGCGCTGTCGGGCAGCGTGGTGGGCGCCGTCGTCGGTGGGATCGGGGGCGTGATCACGATCGTCTTCACGGTCGGGTTCCTCTACCCCCTGAAGATCCTGGTGGCCTTTCTGCAGGCGTTCATCTTCGTGATGCTGACGATGCTCTACATCTCCGGAGCGATCGAAGAGGCCGAGCATCATGCCGAGCACCACTAGCAGATCACACGCATAGAGGAGGGAGTCGTGCGACGTTCACTGATTCTGGGGGGTGTGGCGGTTCTGGCGTTTCCGACGGCGGCGCTCGCGGCCGACGGTGGCGCAGGCGGCTGGATCGGTCCGTTCGCCGTCATCGCGGCCGGCATCGGCATGGCCATCGCGGCGGGCTTGTGCGGGCTCGGCCAGGGTAGGGCGGTCGCCTCTGCCGTGGACGCGATGGCCCGGCAGCCGGGCGCCGCGGCGCGGATCCAAACGGCGATGATCATCGGCCTGGCGCTGATCGAGTCCCTCGCGATCTACACGCTCGTCATCGCGTTGATCCTCCTGTTCGTGAAGGGCATCCAGTTTTCGTGATGTCCAGCGGATAACGGGACCGGCGCGCCGCGCGTCCCGCGCGCGGCGCGCCGCACGATGACGCCACGCTCGAACGCGCGCTTCCCGAAGATCCCCGAGATGACGATCCGTCGTCTCTCGGTCTACACCCGCTGCCTCCTGCAGCTCGAGGAGGATGGGGTCAAGACCGTGTCCTCGCAGGAGCTGGCGGAGCGGTTCAATCTCAACTCGGCGCAGGTCCGGAAGGACCTCGCCTACTTCGGCGAGTTCGGCGTCCGCGGCATCGGCTACTACGTCTCGGGCTTGAAGGCCGAGCTCCAGCGCATCCTCGGCCTCGATCGCGAGTGGCCGGTGGCGCTCGTCGGTTTCGGCAATCTCGGCTCCGCGCTCTTCCACTACAAAGGGTTTGCCCGTCAGGGGTTCCGGATCGTGGCGATCTTCGACGAGGATCCGGCCAAGGTGGCGCGCGAGATCGAGTCGACGCCCATCTTCGCGAGCCGTGACATGAGCCGTGAAGTGAAAGCGCGCGGGATCCAGATCGCGATCGTCGCGGTGCCCACGGACGCGGCGCAGGCGGTGGCCGATCACCTGGTGACGGCGGGTATCAAGGCCATCCTGAATTTCGCCCCGGCCCGGATCAAAGTCCCTAAGGACGTGCGCCTCAAGCACGTCGACCTGTCGATCGAGCTCGAAACCCTCTCCTTCTATCTCGCGCGGACCTCCCGATAACGGGCCGGGGCTGGGGGCGTGCGGGGAAGGGGTCGCGCCGCCTACGCTGCACGTGTGCGCTGCTCCCCGGCGGCTGGGCTCCATCCGGGCGCGCGGCGCCCGCCGCCGCTTGCAAGGAACGGGTCCGCACGACCCCTTCCCCGCAGCCCCGGCCCTGCGCTCTCGCCCAAGCAGCCAGCAACATCGATCTCGCGCCTCTTCGGTCTACGCGTTTTTTGAGCCACGCACGAGCATCGGGCTGGTGGGGGCGCCGGGTGGGGGGTAGGGGTTGCAGGGACCCGTTCCCATCAAGTGGCGACGGACGCCGCGCGCCTGGATGGAGCCCAGCCGCCGCGGAGCAGCGGACGCGTGCAGCGTGGTCCCTGCGACCCCTACCCCGCGCCCGGTGCCCCCACCAGCCCGCCTCGAGTGCCGTGGTACGGTAGAGCGTCCGTCCGATGCTGAGAGAGTGGCCGGCGTTCGATCAGCTGGCGAAAAGCTTCGCCGAGGGAGATCCCTGTCTGCGCATCGCCGGCCTCACCGGCGCGGCGCGCGCACTGGCGGTCGCCGAGCTCCTCCAGGCTCACCCGCGTCCTGCCCTCGTCGTGGTCGGCGGCCTGGCCGACGCGCACCGCTGGACGCAGGATCTGAGGCTCTTCGGAGCCGCCACGCTCGAATTTCCTCCGTCGGAGCCACGGCTCTGGCGCGGCGGCCATCACCGCGAGGCCGATGCCGAGCGCGCCGTGATCGCGCGACGCTTGACGGTGGCCGAGCCGATCACCGTGGTCGCCACGCTGGCGGCGCTCAACGCGCCCCTCTGGGGCCGCGCCGAGTTCGCGGAGCGTACGCTTCGGCTCGCCACCGGCGACCGTCTCGATCGAGAGCTCCTGCTCGAGGCCCTCGAGCGATGCGGCTACGAGCGAGTCGAGACGGTCGTGGCGGTCGGACAGTGGAGCTTGCGCGGCGGCATCGTCGACGTGTTCTCGCCGAGCCAGGCGGGCCCGGTGCGGCTCGAGTTCTTCGGTGACGACGTCGAGTCGATTCGGCTCTTCGACCCGACCTCGCAGCGCTCGGTGGCGGCGCTCGACGAGCTGCTCGTCCTGCCGCTCCCACCCGAGAACGGCGGGCCCGAGCCGCCCGCGCGGCTGCTCGACTATCTGCCGGCGTCGGCGCCCGTCGTGGTCGACGCGCCGAAGCTGCTCGACGGCCCGACCGAGGAGACGCCGGCGGACCGGCCGTTGCGCGAGCGCCTCGCCGGCCGCCAGCTTCTCGAGCTGAGCCTGGTCGCCGGCACCTCCAGCGCCGGGGCCGGTGCCTCCCCGGCGACCGAGTTCACGCTGGAGACCCACGAGGTCCCACGCTTCACGGGGCGTTTCAATCAGCTCACCGCGGAGATCGGGCGCTGGCGCGAGGAGGGCTTCCGCGTCCGGCTGACCGCGGCCGACGAGCGCCAGGCCGAGCACCTCCGCCAGATCCTACGCGAGCACGGGGTCGAAGCCCTGCTCGCGGCGTCGCTCGAGGGAAGCGAGTCGCTGGCGGTCGTCGTCGGCGAGTGCTCGGCCGGATTCGCGATTCCCGCCCTCGGCGTCATCGTCCTCACGGAGGGCGAGGTCTTCGGCTCGCGCCGGCGGTCGCTGCGCCGGCCGAAGTACCAGCGGGGCGCCGAGCTGACGGCGTTCACGGACCTCGCGATCGGCGACATCGTCGTCCACGAGGACCACGGGCTGGGGCGCTACCTCGGTCTGCAGACGATGAAGATCGGCGACCGCGAGGGCGATTTCCTGCTTCTCGAGTACTCGGAGGGCAACCGACTCTACCTGCCGGTCGAGCGCCTCGACCGGATCTCGAAGTACCTCGGCGGGGACACCGCCGCCGCGCGGCTCGACCGGCTCGGCGGCGCGTCCTGGCAGCGGGTGAAGGAATCCGTTCGCGCCGCGCTCCGCGAGATGGCCGAGGGCCTGCTCCGGCTCTACGCGCAGCGCGCCGTGGCCGATGGCCACGCGTTCGCGCCGGACACGCCGTGGCAGCGCGAGTTCGAGGCGGCATTCAGGTTCGAAGAGACGGCGGATCAGCTCCGGGCGATCGAGGACGCCAAGCGCGACATGGAGTCCGGCCGCCCGATGGACCGGCTCGTCGCCGGCGACGTGGGATACGGCAAGACGGAAGTCGCGCTGCGCGCCGCCTTCAAGGCGGTGGGCGACGGCCTGCAGGTCGCGGTGCTGGTGCCGACGACGGTGCTGGCCCAGCAGCACTGGTCCACGTTCGCCGATCGCTTCGCGCCGTTTCCGGCCAAGGTCGAGCTCCTGTCGCGCTTCCGCTCGCCCAAGGAGCAACGGGCGGTCGTCGAGGGACTGGGCCGCGGCACCGTGGACGTCGTGATCGGCACGCACCGGCTCCTGTCGAAGGACGTCGTCTTCAAGAATCTGGGCCTCCTGGTCGTCGACGAAGAGCATCGATTCGGCGTCGCCCACAAGGAGCGGATGAAGCAGCTGCGCGCCTCCGTCGACGTGCTCGCGCTCACGGCCACCCCGATTCCGCGGACGCTCTATATGTCGCTCTCGGGCGTGCGCGACATGTCGGTGATCGAGACCCCCCCCCTCGACCGGCTGCCCGTCGAAACGGTCATCCGCCGCTTCAGCCGCGGCGTCATCAAGGAGGCGCTCGAGCGTGAGCTCGAGCGCGGCGGACAGGTGTTCTTCGTCCACAACCGGGTCCAGTCGTTGCCGTCGATGGTGAAGTTCGTCCGGGAGCTCGTGCCCGACGCCCGCGTCATCATGGGCCACGGCCAGATGAAGGAGCGCGAGCTCGAAGCGACCATGGTGAAGTTCGTCACCGGCCAGGCCGACGTGCTCGTGTCCACGGCCATCGTCGAGTCGGGGCTGGATATCCCGGCGTCCAACACGATCATCGTCAACCGCGCGGATCGCTTCGGGCTCGCCCAGCTCTACCAGCTGCGGGGGCGTGTCGGACGCGAACGGCAGCAGGCGTACGCCTATCTCCTCGTGCCCGCGGACGGCCGGGTGGACGAGCAGGCGCAGCGTCGCCTGCGCGCCCTCCAGGAGCTGACCGAGCTGGGCTCGGGCTTCAAGCTGGCGCTCCGTGACCTCGAGATCCGGGGCGCCGGCAACCTCCTCGGCGCCCAGCAGCACGGCCACATCGCCGCGGTGGGCTACGATCTTTATTCGAAACTCCTGGCCGAAGCCGTGCGAGAATTGGCCGGCGGTCCGACGGCCGCCACGGTCGATCCGGTGATCAGCGTGACCGTGGAAGGGTTCTTGCCCGACGACTATGTGCCAGAGGTCAATCAGCGACTCGCCCTGTACAAGCGCCTCGCCGGTGTCGGCAGCGACGCGGAGGTGGCGGACCTCCGCGCGGAGCTGGCCGACCGGTTCGGTCCTCTGCCCGTCGCCGCCGACCAGTTGCTCGACATCGTGCGCATCCGCGTGGCCGCGCGCGCCGTGGGCGTCGAAAAGATCGAGGCGGGCGAGGGCACCGCGCTGGTCACGTTCTCTCCGGCGACCCCACTCGAGCCCGACCACATCGTTCGCGCCATCCAGCGCAGCCGTGGTCGCCTCAAGATGAAGCGCGAGTTCACGCTCGAGGCGACGGTCGCGCGTGGCGAGTGGGCGCGCGTCCGCGACTCGGTGCTCGGCCTGCTCGGCGATCTGGGGCGCTCGTGAGAGGGCGACTCGCGGTTCCAGCGCTCCTGATGCTGGTCTTCGGCGGCTGCTCGGTGCCGCAGTGGATGCCGCTCATCGGCGCCAAGCCGACCCCGACCGAGGAGCCACCGAAACCTGCCCCGGCGACCTCGTCCGTTCCGGTGAGGCCCGCCGGGAAGCCGGCGGCGCCGCCCGACGAGAGCGTGACCGACCGCGTGCTGGCCATCGTCAACAACGACGCGATCACGCTCTCGGAGCTCCAGGAAGCCATCGCGGTGTATCGATACGAGCACCGCGATCGGGGGACGGAGAACTCGGACGATCTCGCCCAGCAGTTCCTCACCCGGATGATCGACAATCGGCTCCAGATCCAGGAGGCCGAGCGCGAGAAGATCATCATCGACGACGCCGAGGTCGACGAGGAGCTGGCGGAGCGTGTCAAGAAGATGAACGTGAAGGACCGTGACGAGTTCGAAGTGCTCCTCAAGGGTCAAGGGCTGTCCATGGAGATGGTCAAGAAGCGGATCCGCGACGAGCTCCGACGCAACCGCATCGTCGGCCGAAAGGTACG
>Ga0066710_100000177_pt1 | contig 32056 bp, 30 predicted proteins | sample GraSoiAngelo_159_FD_79666 | JGI IMG/M metagenome (GOLD analysis project Ga0066710, IMG submission 79666) | Grasslands soil microbial communities from the Angelo Coastal Reserve, California, USA - 14_1009_16_40cm | ecosystem: Environmental > Terrestrial > Soil > Grasslands | place: USA... | reverse complement strand
GCGGGCCGAGTCCGTGGACCAGGCCGTCCAGCTGCTCGGCGAGCACGAAGACGCGAAGCTCCTGGCGGGAGGTCACTCGCTGCTGCCGCTCATGCGGCTCCGCCTGGCCAGGCCATCGTTGCTCGTCGACATCGACCGCTTGTCCGATCTCGAGTACGTGCGGGAGGCCGGTGACACCATCGAGATCGGGGCCTTGGCTCGGATGTCCGACTTGGCCACGGACCAGACGCTGTGGAAGCACTGCCCGCTCCTGGCCCACGTGTGCGGTGAGGTCGGCGATCCGCAGGTTCGCCATCGCGCCACGATCGGCGGGTCGGTGGCGCACGGCGATCCCGCATCCGACCCGCCCACGGCGCTGCTCACCCTGGATGCCGTGCTGGTGGTGCGGGGTCCGTCGGGAGAGCGCACCGTGCCGGCGAAGAGCTTCTTCACCAGCGTGTTCGAGACGGACCTGGGTCCCCAGGACGTCCTGACCGCGGTCCGGGTCCCCAAGCTCGCCTCGGGGACCGGCTGGTCCTATCAGAAGTTCCACCGGCGTGCCATCGACTGGGCCATCGTCGGGGTGGCCGCGGTGGTCGAGCGCGACGACGGTCACTTGAAGCGAGCCGCGGTAGGGCTGACCAACATGGGCTCGACGCCGCTCCGGGCCTCCGGCGTGGAGAGCGCGCTGGCCGGGGCCGAGGCCGCCCCCCAGGCCCTGGCCGCGGCGGCCGAGCACGCTCCCGAGGGGACCGCCCCCGTCAGCGACACCAACGCCAGCGCGGAGTACCGGACCGAGCTGTCCAAGATCCTGGTCCGCCGGGCGCTGGAGGAGGCCCTGGCGAGGTAAGGGGGGGAATCCTTAAGCTCGCCCCCCTTTTCTGCCGACCCCTAAGTCGAGGGGCGTGACCCGTCCCCGAAGCAGGGAGAGGCATGGAAGCGACGGCGCAGGCTCTGGTCCCGTGTTCCTGGTGCGGGCTGCTGAACGACGGCGGCCCGGTCTGCGACGTCTGCGGTTCCCCCGCCGTCGACGCCGAGAGCCGGACCACGGTCCTTCGGATCGCCGAGAGGGGGTCGGCTTCGAGAGCGCAAGCGACGGGCGAGCCCCAGTCGGACGTTGGATCCCCTCAGGCCACACCCCTGCAGTTCTGGCACGCACCGACGGCGGCCCCATCGCTGCTCCCCGCCCAGCCGGCGGCCCAGGCCCTTCCGCAGCCTCCCGTGCGGCCCGCTCGGCCCCGGCGGAGAGCTGCTCGAAGCGCATCCCATCGATGGCTCACGCTGGTCGAAGCAGCCGAGGCGTCCGGACTCCCCGAGGCCTCGCTTCGAAGCTGGACCAGCGCCCAGCCGCAGCCTGAGCCCGTCAGCGGGCCCGTCGACCCTCGGTTCCTCCTCGTCCCGAGTGACCTCGATGAGCTCGAGGACGACATGTGGCTGGTCCGCCGTCCCGAGCCCGAGGCGACCAAGCCGACGGTCGTGCCCGCGGTGCCACTCGTCACGACGTCCGCGCAGTCCTCACCGGAGCTTGCCGGCCCGCCTGCCTTCCATCCGAACCGTGAAGCCTGGATCTACCCACCTTCACTGGACGAGCGGCGGTACCTGCGCAACCGCGCGGCCATGAAGGCCGTCGGTGGTGCGGTCGCCGCCGGAGGAGTCGCCGAGCTCATCGATCTGCTGCTGAGCTACCTCCTGCACTGAGCCGGCGGCCCGAGCCTGACCCTCCCTTGGTATAGCCTCGCCCCTATGTCCGGGCGCCCCACGCCGCACGTCATCGTGGTCGGCGGCGGCGTCATCGGGTGCGCCTGCGCGTTCGAGCTCGCTCGGCGCGGCGCTGCTGTGACGCTGTTCGAGCGGGACGAGCTGGCCGCCGGCGCCTCGGGACGCAACCACGGCCTGCTCCTGGCGCCCCTCGATCCGGTCCTGGTTCCGATGGCCCAGGCCAGCACTCGCCTGTACGAGGAGATCGAAGAGGGCTCGCCGCTCCCCCTCGGCCTCGACCCGAGCCCGATCGGGTTCCTGGTGGTCGCGGCCGAGGAGGATGAAGCCGACGCCGCCAGGGCCGAGGCCGAAGCCGCGGCGTCCTCGGGTGTTCGGATCGAATCGCTGACCGCCGGCGAGATGCGGAAGCTGGAGCCCGCCCTCGCTCCCGGCGTGGCCGCGGGCTGGCTGTTGGACGACGGCCGGAGGCTCGACCCCGCCGCCCTCACCGTGGCGCTGGCGCTCCTGGCCCGCGATAAAGGCGCGGTCGTTCGTCGCCACGCGACCGTTCGGGCGTTGCTGCGTGAGGGCAACTCGGTTCGGGGTGTGGTCAGCGACGAGGGAGCGGTGTCGTCCGACGCCGTCGTGATCGCCGCCGGCCCCTGGTCAGGCGGGCTCCTCCGTCCTGTTGGCGTGGACCTTCCGATCACCGGAAGCCGCGGGTGGCTGGTTCACCTCGCGCAGCCCGAGCGGCTGCTGACCCGCTTGGTGAACCGGGCGGGTTGGCATATCGTCGGCGAGGAGTCCGGCGTGTCCCGTCCTTCCGCGGATGAAGTGGCCAGGCAGTATCCGGAACCCGACCTCGGGACGCTCCTCCAGCCGAACCGGGACGCTAGCCTGCTGGTGGGCGGGTCGCGCCAACCGGTGGTGACCAGCGAGCCGGAGGACCCGAGCGTTCCGCGTCGGATCCTGGAGGCCGCCATCGAACTCCTTCCTGCGCTCAGCGCGTCTGCGGTGATCTCCGCGTGGTGGGGCATCCGGCCCACGACTCCCGACGGGCGGCCGGTGATCGGCCAGGTCCGCGACGGCCTGTTCGTGGCCACCGGTCACGGGGGGCAGGGCGTGATCCTCGGCGGGGGGACGGCACAGCTGGTGGCCTCCATAGTGCTGGGCGAGAAGGCTCCCTTCGATCCGATGCCCTTCGATCCGGCGAGGTTCGTCGGTGTCCGCTGAGGGACGTCTGACCCGTAACATGGCTCCGTGAACGAGCGGTCGCGCCCCTTCCAGTCTGTCGACGACGTCCAGCAGGCTCTGCGCGACCAGTCCTACCTGGCGGACCACGGCCTGGGCGTGGCCATCCACCTGGCGCTGTCGCTGGACAAGCCGCTGCTGCTGGAGGGCGAGGCCGGTGTGGGGAAGACGGAGGTAGCCAAAGCCCTGTCCGCAGCCTTGTCCCGACGGTTGATCCGGCTCCAGTGCTACGAGGGTATCGACGCGAGCCAGGCGCTGTACGAATGGGACTACTCGCGCCAGCTCATCGCGGTGCGGGCGCTCCAAGCGGAGGACGCAGCGCGCCACCTCGGCGACCTTTTCGGCGAGCAGTTCCTGGTCGAGCGGCCCCTCCTCGCAGCGATCAGGGCCGGCGACTCCGCGGTGCTGCTCGTGGATGAGCTGGACCGTGCCGACGACGAATTCGAGGCGTTCCTTCTCGAGGTGCTGTCGGAGTTCGCAGTAACCATCCCCGAGATCGGACGGGTCGCGGCGGCCCGGCCTCCGGCGGTGGTCATCACGTCGAACCGGACCCGCGAGCTGCACGACGCGCTGAAGAGGCGATGTCTGTACCACTGGATCGACCACCCGACGCTGGAGCGTGAGGTCGAGATCATCCGGGTCCGCGCCCCCGAAGTTCCCGAGGAACTTGCGCAGCAGGTGGCCGCGGCGGTGGCTCGGATCCGTCAGCTCGACGTGGCCAAGCGGCCCGGAGTCGCGGAGTCCATCGACTGGGCCCACGCCCTGGCCTTCCTCGGCGCCGACGCGCTCGACGGCGAAGCCGCCGGCGCTACGCTCGGCGCGGTGCTGAAGGATCACGAGGACCTCGAGATGGTGCGTTCCTCCCTGGCTCGAGTCGTCGGATCGGATGGCTGAGAAGCCGGGGTCCGCTGCGCTCGAACGGCTGGTCGGGTTCGGGCGCTACCTCCGCTCCCGGGGACTCCCCGTTGGAACCGGACGAGTCACGGCCTTCTGCCGGGCCGCGGTGGTGCTCGATCCGTTCGATGCGACGGACCTGCGATGGGCCGCGCGGGCCACGCTCGTCTCCAGGCACGAGGATTTCGCTGCGCTCGACGAGGCGTTCGACGCCTATTTCGGTTCCGGCGCCGAAGCGGTCACACGGGCTCCCGCAGAGACGATTCCACAGCCCCGCCTCGCTGACGACGCGTCCGCCGAGGGCGGCGAGATCGCGGTGGGCACCGCCACGGCCGTAGCCGGGCTGGAAGCCGAGGAGGATGAGGGCCGTGCCGCGCTCCGAGTAGTCGCCAGCGACGTCGAGCGGCTGCGAAGGAAGGACTTCGGGGAGCTCTCGGAGGAGGAGCGCCGCGCGGCGGTCGCCATGATCCGCCGGCTGGTGCTGACCACGCCAGTTCGCCATTCGCGGCGCTACCGCGCCGCCCCGCGCGGCGAGCGATTCGACCTGCGCCGCACGCTCCGCCGCTCGCTCCGGACGGAGGGCGAGCCGTTCCGGCGGGCGTGGAGGGAGCGCCGCCAGCGACGCCGCCCGTTGGTGCTGATCCTGGACGTGTCGGGGTCGATGTCGGCCTACTCCAGGCCGCTTGTCGAGTTCGCCCACGCCGCCACCCTCGCCGGTGATCGGGTAGAGGTGTTCTGCTTCGGAACCCGGCTGACCCGGATCACCCGAGCGTTGCACACCCCAGATCCCGGCAAGGCGCTGGCCGCGGTCGGTGCGGCCGTCAACGACTGGGAGGGCGGCACCCGCATCGGCGACTCCCTCAAGGAGTTATTGGATCGATGGGCCCCGCGGGCCGCTCTCCGGGGGAGCGTGGTGGTGCTGTGCTCGGATGGGCTGGAACGAGGGGATCCGGAATTGCTGTCGCGGCAGATGGCTCGGCTGGGCCGGCTGGCCCACCGGGTCGTGTGGGTCAATCCGTTGAAGGGAAGTCCGCAGTACGAACCGCTGGCCTGCGGCATGGCCGCGTCACTGCCGTTCGTCGACGTCTTCCTCCCCGGCCACAACCTGGAGAGCCTGGAGGCCCTCTCAGCGTCGCTCTCCAGTCAGGTCGACGGAGCCCGACGCGAGTAGCCCAAACCGCAAGCGACAGCTCATCAGCATCGACCTTCCTCTAGGAGCCAGGCGCCCCCATACGGTGACGACTGTCGAGCGTTAGCCGAGCGGTCCAAGATGAGTCGACCAGTTGAAAGACTTGGCCCTCCCCCTCAATAACCAGTGGGGCTACGGTAGGGTGCGGGTCCGTGCCCGGGTGCGAAAGTGGGAACCGGGCCGACCGACCGACCGAGGACTATGGGGGGGGCCTTCCAAGTCTCGACAGCGGCCGGACCTTGAGCTGGGGCTGCAATTCAGGCAGGCTCAACATTTGGCGGCGCGTTGAGTAGCGGCTAGGAGTCGAACATGAGCAGGAAGCGGCACACGACCCGAACCCTTTGGACTGTCGTCCTCTTCGTTTTGGCCGGTTTCCCCGTGTGGGCAGCTGCGACCTTACCAGGCTGGCCCGCTGTGGCCGATTCGATTTCGCCGGCTTCAACACTCTTGCCTGGAGAGCCAGGTCTGTCAGACGCGGACGTTGTCTGGTGTCTCGATGAGCCCGAACGCGTGGCTAGGGCGGCCCAGTTCTTGGACTTGGAGACAGGCCTTACGGCAAACGGCCAGAGTGTCAGCGTGGGGGAAACCTCACTTCCTGTGGACCAGTGGGGTAAGGAAAGCCCGACGCTCTACAAAAGGGCATGCATTGCCGCAAGAGGTGCCGCCTTTCCTCCTCCGGCCCCGACTCCTGTCTATCTCGCGATTCTCGATGAAGCGGGCGCGGTCCTCTTCGGCGCCGGGATTACAGGTGTGGGGTTCCTTTTGAAGCGTGGGATTGATCGTCGGGACGAGCTGACCCGAGATAGACAGCGCAGGGCGAATGAACTCCGAGGAAAGGCTCGGTTCATTGCGAGCGCGATTGAGCGGTTCATGGATCTCGGGCCACGTGGGCGGGACGAGAGTCCACTGCGAAACCAAGCAGTGGAGGCTATGAACGAAGTCGAAGGCGAGCTCCAGAACGAGAAGCGGAGTCACCCAGAATGGACGACGGTGCCTCGTCTAGATGAAGTCATCCGCAGGATTCGAGATGACCCGCTCAAGGATATGGGCAGTACAACGGCTAAGGGCTCAGCTTCGCACGAACAGATACGGACATTCCTCAAATCGCTTGAAGCGGTAACCGATGAGCTTCAGAGGGCGGAATATGGGGAAAGAGCAGCGGTGGCGTCCCTGCAGTCTCCAATCTGATGATCGGCCCCTTTAGGCGTGAGTGGTCATTCCAAGCATCTCCCGCGCCCTTGTTCAGCAACCGAGGCGGTACAAGGCCTCTGTAGCGCTCGCAGGATAGGGCCAGGAGGGGAAGATGACGGATGAGTTGAGTGAAGACAGACTGGTGGACCCGAGCGCGCTTCCCTACCCGTGGCCGCCGGGAGCATCACCTTCCGCGACGAGTCGACGGTCGGGGCGACTTGAGCTTGTTACGTTCCTTGGCGCGATCTCGGCGGGAACGGCTCAGTTCCCCATCATGTACTCACACCGTCGCCGAGCCCCGGTCAGTAGTTCAGAAGGCCCCCTCGTCTTTTACCAGGACCGGGTCGTGTTCTACGCGGACAACGGAGACCAGTGGGCCTGCACCTATGACTGGATTGATAGCTACACACTGAAGAGGGGACTCCGCATGTGCCGCCTGACGCTCCACCGAGCGATGCTGCGGACAGAAACAGAGATTGGGAGGGACGAGGCCAACGCGATGTGGTTCGGCGGCCGCAAGGTGTGGTTCAGGGTCAGCCGCAAGGCGGCCAAGAACGCGGCTTATGTCCTGGCGGCCAAAGGCCTGGCTTCGACTCGCGGGTAGCCGGGTATTCGGTCTTGCCGCTTGAGGCGAGTCCTGGTATCGCGATCCAGACTCAGGCCGGGTGCCAACGTGGGAAGCTGGCCGACCGACCGAGGACTATGGGGTTGATGGCTCGGCACGCCCCTTGGTTGATCCATTGACTCAGCAATCCGCCCAAAACAGAATGCCGTGGAAGTCACGAAGGCGAAGCCGGACGCGCTCGTGGAAGGGAGACCTGATGGGTCGTTCTCGGTGGGGTGTCCCCATCTCCCTGTTGGCGGCAACCCTCTGGATACCTAGTGGTCATCTCGCGGCCAGGCCCGCGGGTCTTCGGGCCGCGCCTGCGATCCCGCAAGATTACGGTTTCTGCCTCGTAGAACTCCATCCGGCTGGCGCCCCCGGGACCACTGCGGGCCTTCGCGCCTCGCGTGGAGTCCCAGCCAGGCTGACCACCCCGGGTGAGGAGCTCTGGGTGCACCGCTACAACGGCCCAGCAAATGACTGGGACCAGGCAACCGCCTTGGGGGTGAGCCCCGACGGGTCCATGGTATTCGTCACAGGAAAGAGCACCGGATCGACGGGTTATCCCGACTACGAAACTGTGGCCTACGAGACCTCCACCGGGCATCGGCTGTGGGTGCGCCGCTACATGGGCCCGGGGGATAGCTCCCTTGATACGGCCACCGCCCTGGCGGTAAGCCCCGGCGGGTCCATGGTGTTCGTGACCGGGGGCAGCGCTGTCGACTACGCCACCGTGGCCTATGACGCCTTCACCGGGGACCGGCTGTGGGTGCGCCGCCACAGCGGCCCGGGGTACTACGACGTCGCCACCGCCCTGGGGGTGAGCCCCGACGGGTCTATGGTGTTCGTCACCGGAGAGAGCAGTGGGGAGTATGAAACCATTGCCTATGACGCCTCCACCGGGCACCGGCTGTGGGCGAGCCGCTACGGTAGCCCCGGCTACAACGAGGATGTTGCCACCGCCCTGGCGGTGAGCCCCGACGGGTCCACGGTGTTCGTGACCGGATGCAGCTCGCAATCGGACGGGGGGGTCTTCGACTACGCCACCGTGGCCTATGAGGCCTCCACCGGGCACCGGCTGTGGGTGCGCCGCTACAACGGCCCAGCGAACGGCTACGACATCCCCGTGGCCCTGGGGGTGAGCCCCAACGGGTCCATGGTGTTCGTGACCGGAACCAGCGACGCGCCGTGGAACACCGAACACTACGCCACCATTGCCTATGACGCCTCCACGGGGGACCGGCTGTGGTTGAAGCGCTACAAGGGCCCGGCGGATAGCTATGACGAGGCCGCGGCTCTGGGGGTAAGCCCGGACGGGTCCTCCGTGTTCGTGACCGGAGTCAGCGGATCGATTTTCGCCCCCGACTACGCTACCGTGGCCTATGACGCGTCCACCGGGCACCGGCTATGGGTGCGCCGCTACAACGGCCCAGCCAATGACTATGATGAGGCCACCGCCCTGGGAGTGAGCCCCGACGGGTACACGGTGTTCGTGACGGGGTTCAGCACGGTGCGGAGGGCCGATGGAGACTACGCCACCGTGGCTTATGACGCTGCCACCGGGGCGCGGCTGTGGCTCAGGCGCTACGACGGCCCCGGGAATGGCTACGACGCGGCCACCGCCCTGGGGGTGAGCCCCGACGGGTCCAGAGTGTTCGTAACCGGGAATAGCTTCGGATCCGGAAGCGGCTCCGACTACGCCACTGTGGCCTACAGCCCCACCTGAGGGGCAATGGTGTCTCGGCCATGCCGCCACCATCTCCCAATCATGAGGTGATCCCATTGTGTGTGTCCCTCTCCCGCTGGGCGGCGTGAGCCTCCGATGTGGTCGAACGCGCCAGCAAGCTACCCGCTTGGCCAGTCGGGCTTGGGCTTCGGTTTCTGGGCCAGGATGTCGTCCAGCGACTTCTTCGGCTGCTCGCCCTTCGACATCAGGTCCTTGAGGTCAGGGCCGCCCAGATCGCCCGCGGCGTCCATCAAGTCCTCCAGCGACTTGCCCGGGTCCCCTTTCAACCGGATGCGCAATGCAGCGAGGACGCCGGCGTGCGGCTCGGACAGCCCTTGCGCGACCTTGATCTCGGTGAGCGCCTTCTCCGCGCGGCGCAGGAGCTTCTCGTCCTCGGCCAGCTGCTGGCGCTCTTCGTTCTCCATGCCCTCAGTCTCTCATCCGCCCGGGACGGAGAGGAACGAGGCGGGGTCCTTCTCGAACGCGGCGCGGCAGCCGGCCGAGCAGAAGTAGTACGTAACGCCGTCGTGGACCACGCGGTGCCCGGCGTCGGACACGCGGACCGTCATCCCGCACACCGGGTCGACGGCTTCGTGCCCGGCCGAGATCGCCGCACCCTTGACCCCGCCGGCCAGGCCCTTGGCCTTGAGCTGGACCAGCTCGGCCAGGATCGCCACCGCGATCTCCTCCGGACGAACGTGGCCGAGGTCGAGGCCGGCGGGCGCGTGGATCCGATCGAGCTGCGCCTGATCAACCCCCCGATCCCGCAGGTAGCCCTTGACCGACTCGGCCCGCCTGGCGGAGGCCACCAGCCCCACGTAGGCGGCGTCGGAGCCCAGGGCCCGTTCCAGCGCGGCCTCGTCGAAATGGCCCTGGGTGGCGATGACGACGAACGAGCGGTCGGCCACGCCCGCGGCGTCGAAGTCGCTCCCCATCGTCTCCTCCGCCGCGACCAGCTGGGTCCGCCAGCCGAGCGCTTCCCCCATGCCGGCCAGCGCCTCCGCAGCCGGAGACCGGCCGATCACCACGAGATGAGGAGCGGGAACGACGGGTTCCACGTACACCTCCAGGGCGCCCTCACTCTGGCACGCGATGGGCACCGTCACCACGCCGGCACGGTGCTCGCCTGCCAGCTCGTCGGGGGTCCCAAGGAGCATCAGCCGCGGGGTGCCCTCCGCCAGCGCCCGCCGAGCCTCGGCCACCACCGCGGGCTCGGCACACGCCCCGCCCAGCCACCCACGGCTCCGGCCGTCGGCCGTGATGACCGCCTTGGACCCGACCTGACCGGACGACGGCGAGCGCCGCCACACCACCGTGGCCAAGACATACGGCTCGCCTCGCGCGGAGAGCTCGCCCGTCAACTCGACGGCGTTCGAGCCGGCCGCCCGCTGTGTCATCCCGCCGGCGCCCCCGCGCTGGATTGCTGGATGGCCTCCCACACCTTGGACGAGGTGAGCGGCATGTCGATGTTGCGGACCCCCAGGTGGGCCAGCGCGTCGATCACCGCGTTGACGAACGCCGCCGGCGACCCCACCGTCGCCGACTCCCCGACCCCCTTCGCCCCGATCGGATGGTGTGGCGAAGGCGTGACCGTTTCGCCGAGCTCGAACCTCGGCGTCTCCCACGCCGTCGGCAGCAGGTAGTCCATGAAGTTCGACCCGATGCAGTTGCCGGCTTCGTCGAAGGTGATCAGCTGCATCTTGGCGATGCCGAACCCCTCTGTCAGCCCCCCGTGGAGCTGCCCCTCGACGATCATCGGATTGATCCGGACGCCGCAGTCGTCCACCGCCACCACCCGCCGCACGTTCCACTCGCCCGTATCGGGATCGACCTCGACGGCCACCAGGTAGGTGCCGAACGGGAATGTCAGGTTCGGCGGGTCGTAGTAGTGCACGCCCTCCAGGCCCGCCTCGGTCCCCGCCGGGAAGTTCGTGTACGCGGCGAAGGCAACGTCCTGGATGGTCTTGGCGCGGTCGGGCGCGCCCTTGACGAAGAAGCGGCCCTTCTCGAACTGGACGTCCTCCTCCGCAACCTCCAGCAGATGGGCCGCGATCTTCGTCGCCTTCTCCCGGACCTTGCGGGACACCATGGCCGTGGCCGCGCCGGAGACCGGCGTCGACCGCGAGGCGTACGTGCCCAGCCCGTACGGCGTGTTGTCCGTGTCGCCGTGCATGACCTTGACGTCCTCGGGTTGGATCCCCAGCTCCTCGGCAACGATCTGGGCGAACGTCGTCTCGTGCCCCTGGCCCTGGGTCTGCACGCTGAGCTTGAGGATCGCCTTGCCCGTGGGATGGATGCGCAGCTCGGCGCCGTCGTTCATCTTGAGGCCGAGGATGTCGTAGTCGGCGGACGGCCCCGCTCCCACGATCTCGGTGAACGAGGCCATCCCCACCCCGAGGAGCTTTCCCTCGTCCCTGGCCCGCTCCTGCTCCTTGCGCAGCTCGTCGTATCCGAGCTTCTCCATCGCCAGCTTGGCGGCCCGGTGATAGTCCCCGGAGTCGTAGACGAAGCCCGTCGCGGAGCGATATGGGAACTGATCCGGCTTGATGAAGTTCTTCAGCCGGAGGTCGGCCGGGTCCATCCCCAGCTCGTATGCGGCGTTCTGCACAAGGCGCTCGATCAGGTAGGAGGCCTCGGTCACCCGGAACGAGCACCGGTAGGCCACGCCCCCGGGCGCCTTGTTCGTGTACGCGCCGTCGGCGACGACGTGCGCCGCGGGGAAGTCGTAGGAGCCCGTGACGATGTGGAACAGCCCAACCTTCAGCTTCGAGGGCTGCGCGTCCGCGTGGAAGGCGCCTTCGTCGGCCAGGAGCGAGGCCCGGAGGCCCAGCATGGTCCCGTCTCGCTTCAGGGCCAGCTCGCCCTTCATGTAGAAGTCGCGGGCGAACCCGGTGGAGATGAGGTTTTCGCTGCGTTCCTCGATCCATTTCACCGGCCGCCCCAGCAGGAGCGAGGCGGCCGTGGCCACCACGTAGCCGGGGTAGACCGGGACCTTGTTGCCGAACCCGCCCCCGATGTCGGGGGAGATGATCCGGATGTTCTCCTCCGGGAGCCCGGCCACCAGGGCGAACACCGTCCGGATGGCATGGGGGGCCTGGGAGGTCATCCAGATGGTGGCCTGGCCGGTGGCGGGGTTCAGGTCCGCCACGCACCCGCACGTCTCGAGAGGGGCAGGGTGCGACCGGGGGTAGAACGTGTCGAGCGACACGGTCAGATCTGCCTGGGCGAACGCCTTGTCGGTTGCTTCCTTGTCCCCCGACTCCCAATGGAAGATGTGGTTGTCCTTCTGGTCCTCCTTGTCGTCCCGGATCACCGGCGCGCCCGCTTCAAGGGCCCGCTGCGGAGTTACCACCGCCTCGAGGGGCTCGTAGTCCACCTCGATCAGCTCGAGCGCATCCTTGGCGATGTACGGATCCTCGGCGACGACCGCGGCCACCTCCTGTCCCTGGAACCGCACCTTGTCGGTGGCCAGCACCGCCTGGGTGTCCGCGGAGATGGTCGGCATCCACGCCAGCTTGTGTTGTGCCATCAGCTCGCCGGTCACCACGGCGATCACGCCGGGCAGCGCTCCGGCCTTCGACGTGTCGATCGATCGGATCCGGGCGTGGGCGAACGGGCTCCGGAGGATGGCCATGTGCAGCATCCCGGGCAACTTCACGTCGTCGACGTACGTTCCCTTGCCCCGGATGAAGCGGTCGTCCTCCTTCCGCTTGACGGAGTGGCCGACCCCGCGGATCTCGGTGGCCTCGGTTGCCATGTCGGACCCCTCCTCAGCTCGCCGCGCCGGCGGGTTCGGGGGCCTTCTCGTCCTGCATGGCCCGCCCCGCGGCTTGGATGGCCTTGACGATGTTCATGTAACCCGTGCACCGGCAGAGGTTGCCGGAGATCGCCCACCGGACGTCGTCCTCGGTGGGATCGGTCGTCTTCTCCAGGAGCGCGGCCCCGGTGAGCATCATGCCCGGGGTGCAGAAGCCGCATTGCAGCCCGTGCTCCTCCTTGAACGCCGCCTGGATCGGGTGGAGCTGCCCGTTGGTCGCCAGCCCCTCCACCGTGGTGACCGAGCGCCCATCCGCCTGGACCCCAAACAGGGTGCAGGACTTCACCGGGGTCCCGTCCAGCCGGACCGTGCAGGCGCCGCAGTTGGTCGTGTCGCACCCGACGTGCGTGCCCGTCAGCCCGAACACCTCGCGGATCAGGTGGACGAGGAGCAACCGGGGCTCGACGTCGGCGGTTCGTTCCGTGCCGTTGACCGTCACCGTGATCTGCATGGCCCCTCCCCCCTCATGCCTTCGCCATCTGGTTGGCGCGGGCGAGCCCCCGGCGGACGAAGACCTCCACGACGTGCCGCTTGTAATCCGCGCTCCCCCGGACGTCGGATTGCGGCTGGGCCGCCGCCGCGGCCAGGCGGGCAGCCTTGGCAAAGGCCGCATCGCCGGGTTCGGCCCCCGCCAGGCTCTCCTCGGCGTCCCGGGCCCGGAGATTCTTGGGGCCCACGGCCGTCAGGCCGATCCCCGCGGTCGCCACGTGACCGTCGTTCAGGGCCAGTTGCACCGCCACCCCCACCGTGGCGAAGTCGCCGACCTTCCGCTCCAGCTTGAGGTAGGCCCCGCCCGAGTGGGGGCTCGGGGCGGGCACCCGGACCTCGACGAGCAGCTCGTTGGGGCGAAGGTCCGTGGTGAAGGTGTCCCGGAGGAAATCGTCGATGACGAGCGTCCGGTCGCCGCTCGAGCTGCGCACCACCACCTCCGCCCCCAAGGCCAGCATCACCGAGCCCCAGTCGCCGGCCGGGTCCGCGTGCGACAGCGACCCGCCCACGGTGCCCAGGTTGCGGACGATGGGGTCCGAGATCTGCGGCGCGGCCGAGGCGACCAGCGGGTACCTGGCCGTGATCACATCGGAGTCCGCGATCTCGTTGTGGCGGGCCAGCGCGCCGAGGACGAGCTTGCCGCCGGACTCCTTGATGTCTCCCAGCCCGGGGATGCGATTGATGTCGACCAGATAGGCCGGGGACGCGAACCGCAGCTTCATCAGCGGGATGAGGCTCTGCCCTCCTGCCAGGATCTTGCCGTCCTCGCCGTAGCGATCCAGCAGGAAGAGAGCTTCCTCGAGTGTCTCCGGCCGTTGATAGTCGAACCGTGCCGGGAGCATTCACGCCTCCTTCATCAGGACGTGCCGGCCAGAGGGAAGTGCCGGCTCGATGCTGTTTCTACGCCCCGATTTCTCGAAAAAGCAAGCCCGCGTGCCGGGAGGGGCTCAGGACGAGCGCCCGAACAGCCGCCGGAAGAAGCGGACCACTGCCCGCCACAGCGCCCACACGGCGAGACGGATGCCCTTCACGGGCTGGGCGGCTGCCGCCGGAGCCGATCCAACCGGGCCGGAGGAGGCCACAGCCGCCGGATCCGACCCGGCCGGCGGCGCGGACAATCGCTCCCCCAGGCACCGGGCGAAATCCCCGGTCATCCGCTGGGAGATGTCGCCGATCATGCCCCGGCCGTATTGGGCGGCGGCCCCGGTGATGGTCAGGTCGGTCTGGATGTTGACCCGGGTCCCGTCCTCCACCGGCTCCATGCGGGAGGTCACCACAGCCGTGGCGGCCCCCCTGCCCCGTTGTTCGCGGCCCTCGGCCTTCAACACGGCCCGGTGGCTCTGGTCGTCCCGTTCCTGGAGCACCACGGTCCCGGCGAACGACATCGAGATCGGCCCGACCTTGACGTTGAGCTTCCCCTTCCACGTCCGGTCGTCGACCACCTCGGTCAGCTCCGCCCCCGGCGCGCAGGGCGCAAGATTCGCCACGTCGAGCATGTAGGTCCACACCCGGTCGAGGGGCGCCTTCACGGTGAACTCGTTCTCGATCAGCATGGCCGCACTACAGCACCACGGCCATCGCGTTCGCAACCGAGGAGAAGGCTGGGCTCAGGGCCGGGCGCGGGAACCGAGCTCCGCGGCCCGGGCCTTCAGCCGCTGGAACTGATCGGGTGGCGTGGTCCGAGACCCCAGCCGAACCGGGTCGTAGCGCGTGCCGTGGCAATCCGATGACCCGGTCCAGATGAGGCCCCACCGCTCGGCCATCTGGACGTACTGGAGCTCCATCTCGGGGGTGTGCTCCGGGTGAGAGGCCTCGATGCCGTCGAGTCCCGCCTCGACCAGCTCATCGATCGCTTGCACCGGCACGGGCGAAGCCTCGCGCCAGGTCCCGGGGTGGGCGAGGACACAGACCCCGCCCGCGCCATGGATCAGCCGCAGGGCATCCACAGGGTGCAGCGCGTGCTTCTCCACGTACGCCTTGCCGCCCGAGCCGATCAGCTCGTCGGAGAAGGCGTCCTTGACCGAGGGCACCACCCCCGCCTCGACGAGGGCCTGCGCCACGTGCGGGCGGATGATGTTCCCTCCCTGGGCGATCTCCCGGACACGGTCGAAGCTGATCGGGTAGCCGAGCTCCTGGAGCCGCGCCACCATCCGCTCCCCCCGGGTGAACCGGTCCGCTTGCAGGCGCTCCAGCTCTTCCTTCAAGCCGGGATCGGACGGGTCCACGAAATAGGCCAGGATGTGCATCCCCTCCCCATCCCGCACGGTGGAGAACTCGACGCCGGGGACCAGCTCGATCCCCAACGGTTCCGCGGCCGCTTCTGCCTCCGCCAGGCCGACGGTGGTGTCGTGGTCGGTAACGGCGACCACGTCCAGGCCGCGTTCGCGGGCCAGCGTCATGAGGTCGCGGGGCGTGAACGTCCCGTCGGAGTAGAACGTGTGGGTGTGCAGGTCGATCCCGGGCACGGCCCACGATGTTCTCACACGGATCCGGGTAAAGACCCCTGCTCGGCGGGTCGATGGTTAGGTAGTTCCGAGGCTCGGCTCGGGCTTGGTCCGGTCGGGCCCACCGCCCAGGAGGGGGCAATGGAGGAGCACGTTCCCGCGAACCCCAGCCCGGGGCCCGGCGAAGTGGCGCCGCCGGGGGCTTCGGGGCAGTGGGCCTCGCCCTCCGGGCCTGCCTTCCCGCCGGCGCCTCCGGTCGGCCCCGCCGAACACCCCGCGTCGGCCGTCGCCGTGCTGGACCCACCGTCGGCCACCTCCGTCCTGACCCAGACCTGGGCCTACGGCGCCGACTCGGGCCGGCAGCAGCTCTCGGCGCCCCGAAAGCCGCTGGCCTTCGTGCTCGCCTTCCTCCTGGTGGCGGGCGTGGGCGCGTACCTCGTCATGAACCGCTCCGGATCGGCCAGCGGAACCACGTTCTCCCTGGCGCTGGCCAAGGATCAGACGTTCCGGTACCAGCTCGGCATGTCGTTCAACGGCTCCGTCGTCGCGGGCAGCGAGCAGGTTCCGTTCAACGTCTCCGCAACCGAGATCGTCTCGTGGAGGGTTCTGTCGGTGAACGCCGATGGCGTGGCCATGATCCAGATGCGGATCGAGAGCATGACCAGCAAGGTCAACGGCCGGCGGACGCCAGCGGCCCTTCCTCCCCCCTTCACGATCAGGGTGGCCAAGGACGGACGGGTGTTGACGGCCGGCAACATGGCGCTGCTGAACGGCGACAACCCCGGGTCGATGTTCCCGGGCAGCGACCAGTTCATGCCGTTGCTGCCCGACCACCCGGTGAAGCCGGGTGACTTCTGGACGAAGACGTTCGATCAGGACTTCCCGTTCGGTTCCGGCCATCTGCACTACGTGACGAAGAACCTGTTCCTTCGCTACGAGACCGTGGACGGCGTCCGCGCCGCGGTGATCTCCAGCACCATCGAGCTGCCGCTGGACTTCTCCATCGACCTCGACCAGCTGGCCAAGGCCGTGGGGGGGAGCTCCGACTTCTCCGGGCTGCCCAAGGGGGCCAAGATGATCTTCGGCGGCAGCGCGAAGGTCACGGAGATCTCCTGGCTCGACCTCGCCCACGGCGCTCTGGTCAACGGCTCCGCCAACGGCACCATCGACATGGATGTTCGGATCAAGGGCCTTCCCGAACTCCCCGGGCTGCCCGGCAACGAGATCCGCATGAACGGGAACATGTCGCTGACGGTCAAGCACCTGTCGGATCAGCCGGCGCCGACGCCGTCCGCGAAGAAGCCTGCCAACAAGAAAAGGAAGGGGAGCTAGAAGCTCTTCTTCAGGCCGGCCGGAAGTGCCCCGCGGAAGCCGGTGGGGAAGCGCCATCGCCGAACCCGTGGATCTCCAGCACCTTCTGGGCATCCACGCTCAGGATGAACCAACCGGGCTGCACGGCCATCCCTCCGTACCAGCGCTGACCATCCGGGGTGAAGACCCACATGCCGTGCCGCCCACCCTCGGCTCGAGGGTAGAGGACCTGCCGGATCGTCCGGCGAGGCTGGCCGGTGTCCCAGTAAACGCCGCGGACCTCGTATCGCGGGCCAAGCTTGCGCGCACCCTGGGGTGGATCCATCCGGACCCACTCACCGGTGCCCGCTCCCCAGAAGAACGACGCCACTTCCGCCGGATCGCGCAGGACGATGGGATGTGCCAGACCCGGGCCGCGGATCACGAAGAAGCCGTCTCCCTTGGCCTGGGCTGTGCCATCGAGCGAAGCCAGCATGGCCCCAGCGATGACCACGATCACCGAGATCCGCCGCCTCACACCGAACAGACGGCCGGGCGGTGTGCTCGGTTGGGTAGTGGGCCCTCAGGATCGACGCTCGCTCCCCCCAGCCCTCCTCCCAGCAGCGTGTCGAGGGCCTCGGTCAGGGCCTTCACGTAGTCCCGGTTGCCCGCCTCCCCCATGACCCCGCCCCGCCACACCTTGCCGGCCACGTGCCCGAGCCCTCCGGCGATCTCGATCCCGAACTCCTCCAGCAGCCGAGCCCGGTTCGGGCGGTCCTCGAAGCCCTCGGGCAACCATACGCATGCGAGGTGGGGGACCCGATAGCCCTCGGGCGGGAAGGGCCGGAAGCCCCGGTCCTCGAGCATCGCCAGGAGCTCGCCGCCCACCTCTTCGTGCCGGCGCCACCTGGCCGCCAGGCCTTCCTCCAGGACGATCCGCAGCGCCTCGTGCAACGCGTACAGCATGGAGATCGGGGCGGTGTGGTGGTAGAGCCGGTCCCCGCCGACGTACCGGCGGATCGCCATCGCGTCGAGATACAGCGTCGGCGGTGGCTGCTTGCGCCCATCCATCGCGGCGAATGCCCGGTCGGAGAACGTGATCGGGCCGAGGCCCGGTGGTGCCGACAGGCACTTCTGGGAGCCCGAGTAGCAGACGTCGATGCCCCACCCGTCCGAGTCCACCTCGATCCCCCCGAGGGATGCCACGGCGTCGACCAGGAACAGCGCGCCGTGCTCCGCGCACAGCCGGCCCAGCTCCTCAAGGGGCTGCCGCAGTCCGGTCGAGGTCTCAACGTGCACGGCGCACACAGCCTTGGCTTCCGGGAACTTTTCCAGGGCGGTGGCGACCTCGTCGGGTTGCACCGGCACGCCCCACTCCCCTCCCAGGACGACGATCCGCGCACCACACCGGGAGGCGATCTCGCGCATCCGTTCTCCGAAGAAGCCGCTCACCAGCACGATGGCCACGTCGTCCGGCTCGAGGACGTTGGTCAGGGCGGTCTCCATGGCGGCCGTGCCCGTGCCCGAGACCGGATAGGTCAGGTCGTTGGACGTCTGGAAGACCTGGCGAAGCATGGCCTGGAGCTCGTTCATCATCTCGAAGGTGGCCGGATCCAGATGCCCGATCACCGGTTCTGCCATCGCCTGGAGCACCCGGTCGCTGACCGCGCTCGGCCCCGGGCCCATGAGGAGCCGCCGGGGTGGATGGAAGGGCTTGGGGATCGGCCTCATGTGTCCTCTCCTCGATCGGGGTCCCGCGGCGCGGGAGCAACGGCGGAGCGGTCGATCGCCGGCACGCCAGCCCGTCCCGCCAGGGCCATGGTAAGCGCCAGGTCGTCACGGAGGATCTCCAGGACTCGGCGCACGCCCTCGGGCCCACCGGCGGCCAGACCCCACAGATAGGGTCGTCCCACCAGCACGGCCCGGGCCCCCAGGGCGAGCGCCTTGAAGACGTCGGATCCCCTTCGGATCCCGCCGTCGAGGAGGACCTCGGCCCGTCCGTCAGCGGCCGCCACGACCTCCGGCAGGACGTCCAACGTCGCCGGCGCCCCGTCCAGCTGCCGTCCTCCGTGGTTGGAGACGACGATGGCGTCCACCCCGGCCTCGACGGCCAGCCGGGCGTCCTCCTCCGTGACGATCCCCTTGAGGACGAGCGGGAGCGGCGTGAGGGACCGCAGCCACGCCACGTCCTCCCAATCGAGCGAGGGATCGATCCGGTCGACGAAGAAGGAGAAGAGGGCCGATCCCTCGGCGGTAGGCAAGCCCGCCCCGGCGAGGTTGGCCAAGCCGATCCCCGGCGGCAGCGAGAACCGGTTCCGCTCGTCCCGGAGCCGGCGGCCCAGCACCGGCGTGTCGACGGTCAGCACGATCGCCCCATAGCCGGCGGCGTGGGCCCGCTTCACGAGCTCGGCGGTGAGGTCCCGGTCCGTCAGGACATAGAGCTGGAACCACCGCCGGACGCCCGTCCCCGCGATCTCCTCCAGCGAGGCCGTCGAGATCGTGGAGACGACCATCAACGCGCCGACGGAGGCCGCTCCCTGCGCGGTGGCCACCTCTCCGAGCCGGTGGGCCAGGCGCTGGAAAGCGGTGGGGGCCAGGAGGATCGGGAACGGAACGTCCTGCCCGAGAACGGTGGTTCGCAGATCGACGGTCGATACGTCGACCAGGACTCGCGGCCGGATCACCCACCGGTCGTAGGCCCGTCGGTTCTCCCGGAGCGTCGTTTCCTCCCCGGCCCCTCCGGCGTAGTAGTCGAACACCATCCGGGGGAGCCGCTGCCTGGCCGCGGCCTCGAAGTCCTCGACGGCGAGCGTCGTGGCCTCCGCGGAAGGAACGTCCGAGGACGACGCCCGGCGGCCGGCGGTCACTGGCGGATCAGCACCTCGAGGTCGCCCTCCTTCCGGGGGACCTGCGTGGCGGTGACCCCGTCCCTGGATGAGAAGGTCAGATCCACCCTGGCCTGCCCCACCCGCATGCCCAAGATCTCGATCCGATCGAGCCAGTCGGGGAGCTGCGGGCGGACGATGTACAGCCTCCCTTCCGGCGCGTCCGCGGTGATCCCCGCGTAGGACCGCAGCATCAGCAGCGGCGCGCCGCTGGCCCACGCCTGCGGGCGGCAGGCCACCGGGTACTCGACCGGCACGGGTACTTCCTCGCTGGAGTAACCGCAGAACAGCTCGGGAAAGCGACCCAGGGCGAAGTGCGAACCGGCCAGGACGAGCTGGTCGATCACCTTGCTGGCCTCGGCGTCGAACCCGTACAGCTTGAGGCCGTGCGCGATCAGCGCGTTGTCGTGGGGCCACACGCTCCCGGTGTGATAGCCGAGCGGATCGAAGGGACGCTGCCGCGAGGCGATGGTTCGGATCCCCCACCCCGAGGACAGGGCCGGCGAGACCAGCTTCCGGGCCACCCGGGCCGCCTTCTCCTCGTCCACGATCCCGGACCACAGGCAGTGCCCGGGGTTCGAGGTGATGGTGGCGACCTGGCGCTTGTCCCCGTCCAGGGCGAGGGCAAAGTACCCCTCGCGCTCCATCCAGAAGTCCCGATTGAAGCGGTCCTTCAGGTCCGCCGCCTCCCGCTCCAGTCGTGCGGCCACATCTTCCTCGCCGAGGGCCCGGGCCAGACGTACCAGCCGGGACTTGGCCTGGTACACGTAGGCCTGGACCTCGACCAGGGCGATGGGGCCTCGAACCAGCGTCCCGTCCGGATGGACGATGGCGTTCCAGGAGTCCTTCCACCCCTGGTTGTCCAGCCCTCGGGGTGACCGCTTCCGGTATTCGACGTAGCCGTCGCCGTCCAGGTCGCCGTGCCGGTCGATCCACTCCAGCGCGGCGAGGGCGTTCGGCCACAGCGCGCGCACGGCCTCCATGTCGCCGGTCCACGTGTAGGCGTAGGTGAGCAGCACCAGCCACAGCGGAGTGGCGTCGACCGTCCCGTAATAGGGCGTGTGCGGGATCTCCCCGGACCGGGCCAGCTCGCCGACCCGGACCTCGTGGAGGATCTTCCCGGGTTCCTCGTCGCGCCAGTCGTCGTGGACCGTGCCCTGGAGATTCGCCAGCCCCCGGAGGACCCCCCAGGCCAGCTCCGGGTTCACACCCAGGCACTCGTAGGCCGTGATCAGGGAGTCCCGGCCGAACAGTGCGGAGAACCAGGGCACGCCCGCGTCGAGGTAGGGGCGGCCCTGATCGTCCTCGGAAAGGAGCATCCGCAGGTCGAGGATGGCCCGATCGAGGAACCTGGTGAGCTGGGTGTTTGCGGCGCGGAAGCGCGTGCAGCGCCTTCGCCACTGGGCGTACTGGCGCTCCAGCCGGACCCGGACCTCCCGGATCCCTTGCCGGGTCGGCGCGACGTCGCCGATCTCCGGGGTGATCTCGAGGATCACCTCCGCTCTCTCCCCGTGGGCCAGGACGAGCTCGAAGACCGCCGTGTTCGCGGCGAGCTCGTCGGGGGCCGGTGAGAACCGGATGGTGGTGGTCCGAGAGACCCCGTCGGCGCCGAGGTAGCCGAACCGGACCTGGTTCCTGCCCACCACCGGCGGCTGCGCCTGCCCCGGCTGGACGTTCCTCCGGCCGTAACCCCTGACCTCGAAGACGTCCAGGAAGTCCGAATCGAACTCGAGTTTGACCCGGACGCCGTGCGACTCCGAGCCGTAGTTCGCCACCAGGATGCGCTCGAGCAAGGAGTCCCCGATCAGACGGCTGCGCGACACCGACACGTTCTGCTGCGATTCGAACCCCGTGGGGTCGACCACCGTGATGGGGTAGGCGAGCTCGACGACCTGCCAGTAGTTGCGCTCCGTGGAGGAGTGCAGGAGGAGCGGGCGGAGCTCGTTCACGGTCAGCTCCAGCCTGGACAGGAAGCGAGTGTCGCGGTAGTACAGGCCGAGCGCGGCCTGATTGTCCTCGAGAACGTCCCCGAACCGATCGGAAAGGAAGAACGCCCGGTCGTGCTTGATGACCTGGACGTCCCTGATGTCGGTGACGGCCGGCGGCTTGGCCATTCCCGGATGTTAGCCCGAGGCGAATCTCCTACGGCTTTGGGCCCGATCTGCCGATAGCTACCCACAGTGAGGTATGGCGGGCTCGCCGAGCGAGGGGGCGAGGTGAACGAGGCGACCGGTGGGGCGATCAGGCTCCTGATCTGCGACGATCATCGGCTCCTCACCGAGACCCTGACCGACGTGGTCGGGCACGACCCTGGCTTCAGCCTCCTTTCACCCGTCCACAGCTCCGAGCAGGCGGTCGAGCTGGTGAAGGACCTCCGTCCCGACGTCGTCCTCATGGACATCGAGTTCGGCGGGGCCATGAGCGGGATCGACGCCACCCGCCTGATCAAGGAGTCGTCCCCCGCCACCAAGGTGGTGGTCATGACCGCCCACCAGGACGAACGGCTCCTGGTGGACGCCGTGGAGGCCGGCGCCTCGGGGTTCCTTCACAAGACCGAAGGCGTGGACGATTTCCTGGGGACCCTGAAAGCGGCCGCCGCCGGAGAGATCCTGATCGACCGGACCGCCCTGGCCCGCCTACTGCCCCGCGTGGCGCGCGAGCGCGAGGCCAGGCGCGACGCCCAGCTCCTGATCAACCAGCTGACCGAGCGGGAGCGCGAGGTCCTCGGCCTGCTGGCCCAGGGGTACCGCAACGACGACATCGCCGGACGGCTCTACATCAGCCCCCAGACCGTGCAAACCCACGTGCGCAACCTCCTGGGCAAGCTGGGGGTCCACTCGAAGCTGGAGGCCGTGGCCTTCGCCGTGAAGCACGGCGCCGTTCGGGTCTGACCCCGTCACCCGGCGCGGCCCGAAGTCCGGACCGCTCGTCCTATGCTGTGCGCGACGTGACCCTGCGCGTCGTGCCTCTGCTGCTCCTTGTGCTCGGCGCGTGCACCGGGGCTCCCGCGGTATCGTCTCCGGCCCGGTCGTCGAGCCCGGCTCCCCAGGCGCCATCTCCGGCCGCCCGCGTTCGCACGTCCCTGGAGCTTGAGGTCGGACCCTCCGAGTACGTGGGGTCCTTCCGTGCCTCCGGGACCCTTCGCGATCAGGCCGGCCGCCCCGTGATCGGGGCCGCCATCCACGTGACGCTGACCCCGCTCGAGGGGCCGGGGACCCTGGAGAGCTACACACTCATGGGCACCGTCCCCGAGGGGGCAGATCGGGCTGCCGTGGGGCTCCGGGTCAACACCGAATGCGGCTGTCTCGGCCAGACCGACCTCTCCCTCTACGGGGTGGAGTACCAGGGGGGCGGACGGGCCAATGCGGTGCCGGACGGCGAGTTCGGTCACGGCAAGGACGGCTGGTCCCTTCGTGGCACCGTGGTGGCCGAGGTCAAGCCGAGCGACCGGGGGGCAGGGTCGATGCTCCGGGTCAGGGCCACCCGGCAGCAAGCCGTCGTGGTCGACTCCCCCCGGTTCGCCGTCCGGCCGGGTGACGCGTTCAGCGTCGCCTTCGACGCCAGGGTGTCGCCCGCCTCTGAAGGAAGCGGCTACTTCGTCGTGCTGTTCAGCGGCCGGTCCGGCGAGGTCGGCAGGGAACGGATCCCCTTCACCCCCGCCACCTTCGATCTGGGGATCCGCGTCACCGACGAGAAGGGGTTCTTCCGGGCTACGTTCCATCCGCCCGGCGCTCTTCTGCACATCGGCCCGGTCCGGGTCGATGCGTGGTTCGCCGGCGATGGCCTTCGGGGTCCGGCCTCGGCCACGGGGACCATCCAGGCCTGACCGACCGCGTCTCGTCGGCCCCACCGGCCTGCGATATATCCTCCGGACCGTGGCCAGGATCACGGTGTTCGGGGCGGGCGCCATGGGCACGGCCATCGCCATGCACCTCGCCCGGCAGGCCCACGAGACCGTGCTGTGGGGCAGCGAGTTCGACCGGCCGGTCCTCCGCGCTCTTACCGAGGAGCGCCGGCACCCCGCGCTGCCGGCGATGCTCCCGGAGCGGCTGTCCGTGGTCGGCCCCGAGGAGCTGGACGCGGCGGCGAAGGAGATCGACATCGGGGTCATGGGGGCGCACTCGGGCGGGGCGCGGACCCTCGCCAGGATCGTGATGGATGGTTGCGGGAAGCTTCCGGTGATCGTGGGGATCGCCAAGGGGCTGGAGCCCGAGACGCTGAAGCCCATGTCCCAGGTGTACGCCGAAGAGGTCGGGCACGAGCGCATCGTCTCGGTGGGCGGTCCGTGCCTTGCGGGGGAGATCGCTCAGGGACTGCCCACGGCGGCCGTGTTCGCGTCGAGCCCGGTGGCCACCGCCAAGGAGGCGGGGGCGTGCTTCCGTTCCAAGGCCTTCCACGTCTCGGTCACCGACGACCTGGCCGGCGTGGAGTACTGCACCGTGGGGAAGAACGTGGCCGCCATCGGGGTGGGCATCCTCGACGGTATGGCCAAGGTCGCCGGCGCCCAGTACAGCAACGCGAAGGCCGCCCTGTTCACCCAGGCCTTCGCCGAGCTGGCCGAGCTGGTCGTGGCCATGGGTGGCCGGGCGGAAACGGTGAGCGGCCTGGCCGGGCTCGGAGACGCGCTGGTCACCAGCCTCGGAGGCCGCAACCGCCTGCTCGGCGAGCTGCTGGGTGAAGGAGCCCGGCCGCGCGAGGCGCTGGAGGACCTGAACCGGCGGGGCATGACGGTCGAGGGGGTGGACTCGAGCCGGGACCTCCACACGCTGGCGAGGCGGGCCGGGCTGGATCTCCCCTTCTTCGACCTCGTCCACCGCATCCTGTTCGAGGACGCGCCCGCCCCGGACGTCATCGATTGCCTGGGAGGGCTGGACGGATGAGCGAACGAACCGCCGCCGGCGGCGAGCCCGTCGAGGCCGCCCCGCCGGGCGCGCCGGACCGCAACCTCGCCCTCGACCTGGTGCGGGTGACCGAGGCGGCGGCGCTCGCGGCGGGGCGTTGGATCGGGCGGGGAGACAAGGAGTCCGCCGATCAGGCGGCCGTGGACGCCATGCGGCTGATGCTCCAGACGGTGACGATGGACGGCCTGGTCGTGATCGGCGAGGGCGAGAAGGACAAGGCGCCCATGCTGTACAACGGGGAACCGGTGGGGAACGGCCGTCCGCCCCACGTCGACGTGGCCGTCGATCCGCTCGAGGGCACCCGGCTCACCGCGTTGGGGCGCCCCAACGCCATCTCCGTGGTTGCGGTGGCCGAACGCGGCACGGTGTTCTTCCCGGGCGCCGCGGTGTACATGGACAAGATCGCCGGGGGCCCCGAGGTGGCGGATGCCATCGACATCACAGCGCCGCCCGAGGAGAACGTTCGCCGCGTGGCCAAGGCCAAAGGAATGGAGCCCGAGGAGGTCTCCGTGGTCGTCCTCGACCGTGACCGCCACGAGGAGCTGATCGCCGCGCTCCGGCGGGTCGGGGCCAAGGTCATGCTGATCACGGACGGGGACGTCGCCCCGGCCATCGCCGCGTCGGAGGAGGGAACCGGCGTGGACCTGCTCATGGGGGTCGGGGGGACGCCCGAGGGCGTGATCTCGGCGGCCGCCCTGAAATGCCTCGGGGGGGCGATGCAGGGCCGGCTGTGGCCCCGCGACGACCAGGAACGGGCCAAGCTGGTCGAGGCGGGCTACGACGTCGACCGCGTCCTCTCCACCGACGACCTGGTGTCCGGCCAGGACGTGTTCGTGGCGGCCACGGGGGTGACGACGGGGGCCCTGTTGCAGGGCGTTCGATACACCGACGAGGGCGCGGTGACGGATTCGCTGGTGATGCGATCACGGTCCGGGACCGTCCGGCGGATCGAGGCACGCCATGCCTTCGAGAAGCTCATGAAGTTCTCGACGATCCCCTACCGCTAGGATCGGGCTCCGCGCCGGGCTTGCCTCCCTCGGACCCGCTCTGCGATCCTACGGGTTCGGCCTTTTCGAGGAGGGGACAGATGGATCTCATGGATCGGATCGACGCGCTCATCGACCGCCGGCACCTGCTCGGGCATCCCTTCTATCGCGCGTGGGTGGCCGGCACGCTTCCGACCGACGCGCTGCGCGAGTACGCCAGGCAGTACTACGCCTTCGAGTCCTCCTTCCCCAGATTCCTCTCGGCCATCCACTCTCGCTCGGATCAGCCGGATGTCCGGGACGCCCTGTTGGAGAACCTCTGGGACGAGGAGCACGGGGCCGCCAACCACCAGGAGATGTGGCTTCGCTTCGCGGAAGGCATGGGCGTGCCCCGGGATGACGTTCGAGGCGCCCAGTGGAACCAGGCAACGCAGACGCTGGTGCGGACGTACTGGGACGCCGCGCGGGAAGCCGACGTCCCCTCGGCCGTGGCCGCGGTGTATGCCTACGAGCGGCAGGTTCCCGCGGTGGCCCAGGCCAAGATCGCCGGGCTTCGGGAACGGTACGGGGTCGCGGACCGGAGGACGCTGGGCTTCTTCGAGACACACGCCGAGCTCGACGTCGAGCACTCCGAGGCCGAGCGGCGCATCATCGCCGACGGGGCGAACGGCCAGGCCGAGGATGCCCTCCGGTGGACCGATCGCGCGCTGGACGCATGGTGGGGATTCCTGGACGCCGTGACGCCTGAAGGTTCGGCCCAGGCGTAGCTCAGCCGGTCAACCCCAGCGCTTCCTTCAGGAAGGCCACCTGGAGGAGCAACAGGTTCTCGGCCACCGCCTCCTGCGGGGTCATGTGCGTGACGCCCGACAGCGGGAGGAAGCGGTGCGGGCGACCCGCCTCCAGGAGGGCCCTGGAGAACCGGAGCGAGTGGGCCACGACCACGTTGTCGTCGGCCAGGCCGTGGATCAGGAGGATCGGCCGCTCGAGCTTCGCGGCGTCGCCGAGCAGCGAGCTGCGCTCGTACGCGTCCGGATGGGCGTCGGGGTGCCCCAGGTAGCGCTCGGTGTAGTGCGTGTCGTAGAGGCGCCAGTCGGTGACCGGCGCGCCGACGACCGCGGCGTGGAACACGTCGGGCCGGCGTAGCACGGCCAGAGCGGCCAGATACCCTCCGAACGACCACCCCCGGATGGCCACGCGGCCCAGGTCGAGCTGGGGGAAACGCTCGGCCAGCGCATGGAGGGCCTCGACCTGATCCTCGAGGGCGGGGGTGGCCAGGTCGAACCGAACCGCCTTCTCCCACTCGAGGCCCCGCCCCGGGGTCCCCCGCCCATCTGCCACGACGACGGCGAACCCCTGATCGGCCAGCCACTGTGACACCAGGTACATCTGGCGGGCCCGGACCACCCGCTGGAACTGGGGGCCACCGTACGGGTCCAAGAGGACGGGGAGCCGGTCGTCGGGGCGGGCGCCGGTGGGGAGCAACACGGCCGACCGCAGGTCCTTGTCCCCCGCGTGCACGAGCGTGACGTCGGGCCGAAGGACCGGCCGGGCCGCGCCCGATCCGACGCGGCACACCTCCCGGTTCCCCCGCCAGATCACGGTGGCCACGTCGTCGCGGTCGATCGAGGAAGAAGAAACGACCAGCACGTCCCCTCCCGCCACGCCGCCGTGCACCCCAGGCTCCTCGGTCAGCCGGACCGGCGGGCCCGAGGCCGGCGCTCGCCACAGATGGACGTCCATGGGTTCGCCGTCCGACCCCGCAAACACGATGTCGGCGCCGACATGGACCACCTCGCAGACCTGGAGCCCCGGCGCGGTCACCGCTCGCTCGTCCACGGTGAGCCGCCGGGTGTCCTCCTCTTCCCGCACGAACACCAGCTCTCCCGCGTCGGTCCACGCCGGGACCCCGGTCACGATCTCGAGCCACGTATCGGAGCGGTCCTCGGCCAGGACGGTCGTTTCCCCGGTCGCGGGCTCGGCCGCAAGGACCTGCCAGCGCCCCTGGTCCCTGGACTGGACCAGGAGGGTGAGGGGGCGGCCCTCGGACCAGGTCACGGCCACCAGGTAGGGGAACGCCGCTCGATCCCAGGCCACGTCGACCCTCGAGCCGTCCAGGCGGAGCAGGGCGAGGGACACGTCGGCGTCGTTCGTCCCCGCCGCCGGGTATCGAACGGCCTGCGGCGTCCGGGTCGGCTCGGACGGATCGGCGATGTGCCATACGGGAACCGGCCGGTTGTCCACCCTGGCCGCCGCGACCGTATCGCCGTCCGGTGACCACCAGTAGCCGCGGAGCCGTTGCATCTCCTCGGCCGCCACGAACTCCGCCATTCCCCAGGTGACGTCGGGGTCTTCGTCGACGGCCAGGACATGATCCTCGCCCTCCAGGATCACGTGGAGCGCTCCACCCGAGACGTAGGCGACCCGGCGTCCCGCGGGGTCGGGTCGCGGATCGAACACCGGAGGGATGGCCGGGAGCTCTCGCACCTCGCCGGATCCCAGGTCGGCCACGAACAATCGCCCTCCCAGGGGGAAGGCGGCCACGCGCAGGTTCGGGTCGGCCGCGTAGGAGACGATGCCTCCGGCCGTCTCCCTGGCCCGCTCCCGCCGGGCCCGCTCCTCGCCTGAGAGGTACTCCTCGCCGCCGAGGAGGGCCCGAGGGTCCGCCACCAACCGCTCCTTCGGCGTGCCGTCGGCGGCGTCGAGGTCCACGACCCACAGGCAGGTGTTCGGATCCTCCCCACCCGGCGACCGGAGGAAGGCGACCCGCGAGCCGTCGCCCGCCACCGAGAAGCTTCGGGGCAAACCCAAGGTGAACCGCTGGGTTCGCGCGTACTGACGAGGGAACGAAAGGCGCTCGGAGGACGGCACGTGGCTCATCATTCCGTATCCGACGGCAACCCGTAGAGGCCGGTGCCCCGCTTCACGACCACGCCCTCCCTGACCCCGGCCGACAGGGCGGCCAGGAGGTTCTTGCGGATGTCCCGCTGGGTGAAGGGATCCAGGTACCCGCGGCGGAGGGCCAGGTCCTGGATCACCGTCCAGTGCAGAACGGAGCGCTCCTCGCCCAGCACCTTGAGGGCGGCGTCGAGGAACTCCACCTGGCTACAGGGATCGGGCAGCTGGGAGGATCGTGTCGGCGATGAGCTCGACCATCGACCAGTCGGACACCGAAAACGGAAGGGAGCCGGCCCCGGCGATGAACCCGTCCACGCCCTGGCGTGCCAGCCACGCCAACCGCTCCAGACAGGCTTCCGGGGTTCCCGTGAGGGTGTCACCGGCGAAGTCCTCGAGCCGCACGTCGTCGAGGGCGCCGCCCGGGGTCCACTTCTGGAGGGCGCGGAATCGCCGCCGGAGGTCGTCGTGATCCTCGCCCACCAGGGTGTACAGGCCGATCGATATCCGAGCCGACGCCGGATCCCGGCCCTCGGACGCCCAGGCCATCCGCAACGCGTAGGCGCGCTCGGCAAAGGCGCTGAGATCCCACCGCCACACGGTGTTCCAGCCGGCGCCGTGCCGCGCCACCAGGCGAAGCAACCGGTCCCCGCCCTTTCCACCGATCCAGATGGGCGGCCCGGTCGTGCCGTTCCTTGGAACGGGCCTGGGCCGGTTGTAGGCACCGGAGAGCTCGAATCGAGGCCCGCCGTGGTCGACCGGTCCCTCCCCGAACAGCCCGGCGATCACCTCGACCGATTCCTCGAGGATGCCGAACCGGTCCCGCGTGCTCGGGTACTCGTACCCGAACGGCGCGAACTCCCGTTCGTACCACCCCGCTCCGATGCCGAGGTCGAACCGGCCCCCGCTCACCAGGTCGATGGTGGTGGCCATCTTGGCCACGTGGGCGGGGTGCCGGAACGGCGCGCAGGCCACGAGCGTCCCCAGCCGGACCCGCTCGGTGGCGGTGGCCAAAGCGGCCAGGGCGGTGAAGGGCTCCACCGTCCCAGAGGGCTCGGGCGACCCTCCGTACCGCTCCAGGTCGAGGAAGAAATGGTCGGAGATCCATACGGAGTCGAACCCGAGCGCCTCGGCCCGCCGGGCGGCGTCGGCCAGCCGCGACCAGGACAGCGGTTCGCCGTCCGGGAAGGAAAAGTCGTAGTGAGGCAGGGCCAGGCCGATCCGCACTGACCGCCAATGCTACGGGACGCCCGCGCCCGGGTCGTGCAGCGGTGACCTACAGGTAGCGGAGGACGTCCGCCGGGCCGGTGATCTCGGTGCCCGGGGGGATGCGAAGGCCGGGTGGGATCTTCAGGCGTGGGTAGATCGAGACTTCACCGTTCAGGTGCACACCCGGGTAGACGATGACCTCGTCCCCCAGCCCCACGTAGTCGTCGAGCGCGGTCGGGTTGGCTGCATCGCTGCGGATCTCGCTCATGGACCCGACCACCGCGTTCCGCAGGGTCGCCCCGTGGCCGATGATCGCCCCGTCCCGGACCTGGGACCGCTCGATGCGGGCGCCAGATCGAACCTCGACGTCGTCGTCGAGGTTGGACTCGTTGATCACCACGTCCGGGCCGATCTCGCAGTAGCGACCCACCCGCACGGCCGGACCGATCGACACGAGCCCCTCGCTGATCTTCTGGGCCAGAGACTTCCCGGTCTCCGCGTCCCTCATCGACAGGGATTCGGGGGCGATCCAGACGTGGCGCTCGGGATCGAACGGCGGGCCCATGAGCCGGACCACCGACTCGAAGTTTCCGTGGAGCACGTCGACCATGGTGTCGATGTAGTCGCGGACGTTGCCCAGGTCCCCGATCCGCCGGACGGGGTGGGCTTGGACGGGGTACCCGTTCCCCACCAGCCACGGCAGGAGGTCCTTGCCGAAGTCCAGGCGGTGCCGGCGGAGGGCAACCACCTCGGGGGTCTCCGCCAGCTCGCGGAGGACGGACGCGTCGATCAGGTAGAAGCCCGCGTTAGTCAAGAGGGGAAGCTGTTCGAACTCGGCCTCGTCGTGGATCCCGAAGTAGTCGCGGATCTCGGCCAGCGTCGGCTTCTCCACGAACGAGAACACCTTGCACGAGGGGTCGCTCAGCATCACCCCATATTTCTCGGCCACCTCGGTCGGCGCCCTGGTCATCGCGGCGATGGTCACCACCGCCCCGCTGTCCACGTGGGCCCGGACCATGGGCTCGAGGTCGAAGTCGATCAGGGAGTCCGTGGGAAACACCAGAGCAGTGCCGCCCAAGTCCCAGTATTCGAGCATGCGCAGCGTCGAGTCGGCGCTGCCCATCGAGAGGGCGTCGTACTTGACGGGTGAGTACATCACGTCGACGCCGAACTCCTCGCCGTAGCCGATCAACACCTTGATCTGGTAGCGGTTCTCCTTCCCATGGGCGATCACGTAGTACTGCTTGATGCCCTCACCGGTGAGGATCTGGATCACCCAGCGGATCATCCGCCGGCCGAGGAAGGCCATCGCCGCCTTCGACCTGAGGTATCCGGGCGCCTTGAGGGTGAGTGGACGGGCCCGCACGCCCTGTCCTCCGGCCAGTCCGATGCCCACCACGTCGGTGATCCCGGACATGCCTGGATCATACGGGGCGGGAGGCGCTGCGGAGGTTTGAGGCCGAGATCGAGCTGGGCGAGCATCACCCGGGCTGGTTCGTTTGCTGGCCGCGACGGGGGGAACCAATGAAGGCGAAGCCAGATGAGCATGACCATGACTCGTCAAGACGCCACCTTCCCGCTTCTCCGGGAGACCGGACTGCGAAAGCTCCTCTCCGAGCAGCAGCTCCGGGAGCTGGAGCGGCTGTGCCGTCCGGCAAGCAAGCGGCCGGGCACGACGCTGTTCCGTCAGGGGGATCCGGCCGACACGTTCTACGTCCTGCTGGAGGGGATGGTGGAGCTGCGGGCCCGTCCTCCCGGGCGCCGCGTCTACCGCACGGTCGAGCTGATCGGCCCCTCGTGCACATTCGGGGACGAGGCCGTGTGCGGCGAGACCCATTACCTGGCCAGCGCGCGGGTGCTGGAGACGGCCCGCATCCTGAGCCTGTCCCGGTCGGCCTTCGAACGGCTGTGCGCGACCCACTCCGAGGTGGCGCTCGGGGTGATGCGGTGCGCCGGAAGCTGCCTGGTGAAGACGATCCGTCGCTCGGCTATCCTCACCCAGGCCCCCGCCGACATCGGATTGCGCATGCTCCTAGAGGAGTTGGCCCAGAGCGGCCGGAACGGGAAGCCGGCCGCCGGACCGGTGCCCGTGCGGATCACGCACGCCCAGCTCGCCGGCGTGCTGCACATCTCCCGAGAGACGGTCAGCCGGATGCTGTCGCAGCTCGCCGAGCAGGGCTCGGTCGAAGTCGGCCGCGGGGTCATCCGGGTCAAGCCCTCCTAGCGCTACATGCAGCCCTGGTCGTTCGAGCCGAGGGGACGGTTCGACGAGATCGAGGTCGACAGCACGGTCCTCCGGGGGAACCCGCTCGGCGACCCGCACCTGCGTCCCCTGTGGGTCTACGTCCCGCCGGGCTACGACGATGAGGCCGACCGACGCTACGCCTCGATCTACGTCATCCAGGGACTGACGGGTCAGCTGGACATGTGGCGCAATCGCGCCGCGTTCCGCAGGAACTTCCCCGAGCTGACCGACGAGCTGTTCGCCGCCGGTCAGGCGCCGCCGGCGATCGTGGTGTGGGTGGACTGCTGGACCTCGCTGTGAGGTAGCCAGTTCCTGGACTCACCCGGCACCGGGCGGTACCACACGTATCTGTGCGACGAGATCGTT
>Ga0066710_100000175_pt1 | contig 32177 bp, 30 predicted proteins | sample GraSoiAngelo_159_FD_79666 | JGI IMG/M metagenome (GOLD analysis project Ga0066710, IMG submission 79666) | Grasslands soil microbial communities from the Angelo Coastal Reserve, California, USA - 14_1009_16_40cm | ecosystem: Environmental > Terrestrial > Soil > Grasslands | place: USA... | reverse complement strand
GGCGGATGTTGACGGCTGTGGCGCCCGCCCCCCGTTCGATCCAGATCTCGCTCCCCCGCACCAGGTCTGCACCGTCCAGGCTGCGGTCGACGTCGAACGCTTGCGCGAGTCGCGCCGGCCCACGGCAGAGATCGCGGACCCGGCCGGTGCTCCTGCGGATCGACATGCGATCCATGCCTTCGAGGGGCTCCGCCGCCCTGAGCAACACCGCGCTCCCCGTCCCGTTCGGACCGGTGACCACGTTCATGCAGTGATGCATGCCGTACGTGAAGTACACGTACAGATGTCCGGGAGGTCCGAACATCACGCGGACGCGGGGCGTCCGACCCCGGTACGCGTGACTCGCCGGGTCGTCCTGCTCGTACGCCTCCGTCTCCACGATCCGGGCGCGGAGGACCGCGCCATCCGGGAGCCGGCGCGCGAGGACGTGACCCAGGAGCTCCGGCGCGACCTCGGTCGCGGGTCGCGCGAAGGATCGGCGGGGGAGTCGCGTCATCGCGCTCCTTTCCGGAGGAACCGGCGGAGCTTCGTGAGCGGCCATGCGCCGATCACGTCGTCCTTCGTCAGCCACCCGCGCTGGGCGACGCCGATCCCGTAGCGCATCGCGTCGAGGTGGCCGACCGCGTGCGCGTCGGTGTCGATCGAGAACCGAACCCCGTGGTGGCGCGCCCTCCGGACGTGTTCGTCGCGCAGGTCCAGCCGATCCGGATAGGCGTCGATCTCCAGAGCGGTCCCGGTCCGGGCAGCCGCCTCGAACACCGCGTCGAGGTCGAGGTCCACCGGGTCGCGACGCCCGATCTTCCGCGTCGTGGGATGGCCGATCACGTTCACGTTGGGGTTCTCCATCGCTCGGATCATCCGTCGGGTCATCGCTTCGCGCGACTGATTGAAGTGCGAGTGGATCGATGCCACCGTGATGTCGAACCCCTCGAGGAAGGAGGCTGGCCAGTCGACCCCTCCGTCGGGATCGATGTTCAGCTCGGTCCCGTGCAGCAAGGTCATCCGTGGAGATCGATCCTGGAGCGTCCGGAGCTTCGCGCGCTGCGCAAGCATCTTTTCATCCGTCATCCGTTGCATCGCCAGGTTCGGCGCGTGGTCGGTCACGGCGTAGTAGGCGTAGCGCTTGGTGGCTGCAGCCGTCACCATCTGTTCGAGGGTCGCGACGCCGTCGGTGAGATCGGTATGCGTGTGCAGGTCGCCGCGCATCTGTTTCAACGTCACGACCTGCGGCAGCTCGCCGGCGATCGCGGCCTCGATCTCACCACGATCCTCCCGGAGCGTCGGTTCGATGAACGGCAGCCCGAGTCGCTCATAGACGTCACGCTCGGTATCCGCCGCGATCAGCTCGTCGGTCTCCGCGTGGAAGAGCCCGTACTCGTTGAGCTTGAGACCCTTCCGGACGGCCATCTCCCGGATCCGCACGTTGTGCGGCTTCGAGCCGGTGAAGTAGATCATCGCCGCACCCCAGGCCTCCTTCCGGATCACCCGGAGATCCACCTGCAGGCCCGAGCGCGTCACCACGGAGGACTTCGTCTCACCCCGTGCGAGGATCTGATCCACATCGTCGAACCCCGTGAATGCATCCATCACCGGTCCGGGTGTCTCACTCGCAGCCAGGAGGTCGACGTCACCGATCGTTTCGGCCATCCGGCGCAGCGAACCCGCTTGATCGGCTCGTCGAACGCCGGGAACCGCACGGAGGCGCTCGAGGAAGGATCCGGCAACCCCCATCGCGACATCGATCGTGACCCTGCCCGTGTCGCGGCTGGCTCGCTGGACGGCCTGGAGCACGTTCTGTTCGGTCTTCGCCGAGAACCCCTTCAGCCCCCGGAGTCGGCCATCTCGAGCCGCCGCCACCAGCTGGTCGAGACCATCGATCCCGAGCTCCCGGTAGACGACCATCGCCTTCTTCGGGCCGAAGCCCGGGATCGCGGTCATCGCACGGACGCCCGCTGGGACCTGAGCACGCAGCTCTTCGAGCTCTGGGAACGTGCCCGTCTCCAACACGCTTCGAACCTTCTCGGCGATCGACTTCCCCACGTTCGGGATCGCGCGGATCCCGGCGTCATCGAGGTCCAGGAGCTCATCCGGGAACCCACCGATCGCGCGCGCGGCTTTCTCGTACGCACGCGGCTTGAAGGGGTCCTCCGCGACGATCGCCAAGAGGTCGGCGAACTCGGTCAGCACGCGGGCCACGTCGTCGTTGGATCGGGGCATCCCGGCGGTCCGCCTCAGGCGAGATCGAACAGAACCAAGAGAAGGGCCTTCTGTGTATGCAGGCGATCCTCGGCCTGATCCCAGACCGCCGAACGCGGCCCGTCGATGACCTCGTCGGTGATCTCCATCCCGCGATGCGCCGGCAGACAATGCAGGACGATCGCCGATGCGTCCGCCAGATCGAGCAAGGCCTGGTTCACCTGATAGGGACGGAACACGAGCGCTCGTGCGTCAGCCTCTTCCTCCTGACCCATGCTCGCCCATACGTCGGTGTAGAGCACGTGCGCCCCTTTCACCGCGGTCTGCGGGTCCGAAACGGTTTCGATCGCGCCGCCCGTCTCCTCCGCGATCTCCGAAGCCCGTTGCACGACCTGTGGGATCGGTTCGAACCCGGCCGGAGCCGCGATCCGAACCGTCATCCCCGTCTTGGCGCCGGCCAGGAGCAAGGAGTGCGCAACGTTGTTCCCGTCTCCGACGTACGTGAGGATCTTCCCGGACAGCGTGCCCAGGCGCTCGCGGATCGTCATGAGATCCGCGAGCGCCTGGCACGGATGTTCGAAATCGGAGAGCGAGTTGATCACCGGGACGGTCGCGGCTTCGGCGAGGGCCTCCAGACGCTCCTGCTCGAACGTCCGCAAGACGATCGCGTCCACGTACCGCGATAGGACCCGGCCGGTGTCTTCGATCGTCTCTCCACGTCCGAGTTGCAGGTCCGCGCCCGAGAGCGTGAGCGGACGCCCGCCGAGCTGCCCAACACCCACCTCGAAGGAGACCCGGGTTCGGGTCGAGGCCTTCTCGAAGAGCAACGCAACGGTCATGCCGGCGAGCGCGTCGCGCTGGAGCGTCCGATCCGCCTTCAGCGCATCCGCGACGTCGAGCAGATGCAGGAGCTCGGCCGGACCGAGGTCGTCGACGGAGAGGTAATCCCGGAGGTAGTCACGCGGCATGGGTGCCGAAGTCTAGTCGCGCGTCGTCGACGACGGGACGCTACCCCGCTCGAAGCTTCGCGCCGAAGTGTCGGGCGAGCTCGTCGACGATCCGATCGACGATCTCCTGGGCCTCCTCGTCCGTGAGCGTTCTGTCGGGAGCCCGGAGATCGAGCGAGAACGCGAGGCTCTTCGTTCCCGAGGGGAGCGGATCGCCGACGTACACGTCGAAGAGTGCGCTCGAGGCGAGCAGCGCGCCTCCGGCCCGGCGCAGTGCCTCGTGCAGGGAGCCGGCCGGCGTCGCGTCCTCAACGATGAAGGCGAGATCGCGGTGGACCGGGGGGAAACGCGGCACGTCGGTCGAGGCCGCAGGACCTCGGGCGCCGCCTTGCAGCGCCCGGAGACCGACGACACCCACCGACACGCGACCGGTGATGTCGAGCGCCTCGGCGACGCGCGGATGGATCTCCCCGAGGACGCCCGCGTGCGATCCGTCGATCACGATCCGCGCAGAGCGCCCCGGATGGAACGGGCCGTCGGGAGCCTCGCCGAGGGACCAGTCGATCACCCCGAGGTCGTCCAGCAGCGACTCCACGACGCCCTTCGCGTCGAGCACGTCCAGCGCCCGTCGCTCGCTCCACCAGCCCTCGCCGTCGCCGCCGCACAACGCGAAGCCGGCCTTGCGGATCTCGACGAACGGGGCGGCGAGGCGGAACGTCGTGCCCACCTCGAAGATCCGCACGGTCTCCACCCCTCGGGATTGGTTCAACGCGACGGCGTGCAGGAGCCCGGGCGTCAACCTCGTTCGCAGGAACCCCTCCTCCGCACGCAGAGGGTTCGTGACCGGGATCGCGTCCGTGTCGCCGAACAGGGCGAGATCGGACGCGGCGTCGAAGGGTACCGGCCGGATCTCCCTGAGCCCCGCACGAGCGAGCGCCCCCTTGACCCGGCGGGCGAAGGCGTAGGGATCCGGAACGGCGCCCGGATGGGGAGACCTCGGCATCGTGCTTCCGACGTTGTCGTAGCCCTGGATCCGAACGACCTCCTCGATCAGATCCACCTCACGTTCGATGTCGGTGCGGAAGCCGGGGATCTCGACCTCCAGCCGATCCCCGTCCTGACGGCTCGCCATCCCGAGGCTGTCGAACACCGCTGCGGCGGCCTCTGCCGGCACGGGGTAGCCGAGGAGCGCGGTGGCTCGTGCCGGCCGGAGCGCGACCCACGTGCGTTCCGGCGCTCGCCCGTCCTCGGCGACCCCTCGCATCACCTCACCGCCGGCCCAGCGTGCCATCGATGCCGCGCATCGTGCCGCCGCTCCGGGACACGCTTCCGGGTCGGTTCCGCGTTCGAACCGGTGGGATGCTTCCGTGTGGAGGTCGAGCCGGCGCGCAGTGAGGAGAACGCCGCTGCGTGCGAAGTAGGCACTCTCGAGCAGCACGTCGGTCGTCTCCTCGGACACCTCTGAGGTCTGCCCCCCCATCACCCCTGCCAGGGCCACGGGCTTCTCGATGTCGCAGATGAGCAGATCGTTCGACGTGAGGGTCCGCTCCACGTCGTCCAGGGTGGTCAACCGCTCGCCGTCGGACGCCCGCCGAACGACGATGCCGGGGCCGGCGAGTCGACGCAGGTCGAACGCATGCAACGGCTGCCCGGTCTCCAACATCGTGTAGTTGGTCGCATCGACGACGGCATCGATCGGTCGGACCCCAGAGGCCGTCAGCCGAGCCTGAACGCCGAGCGGGGACGGCCGGTGAGTCACACCGCGGACCGCTCGGGCGACGTAGCGCGGACACGCCTCGAGATCGTCGATCCGCACGGTCACCGCGTCGGCGACGCTGTCCGGCACCTCCTCCACCGACGTGTCGATGGGCACGAGCTTCACGCCGGTGGCGGCCGCCGCCTCCCGGGCCACCCCGTAGACGCTCAGGAAGTCGGGACGGTTGGGTTCGACCTCGATGTCGAAGACGGCCTCGTCCAGACCCAGGCCCTGCTTCAGATCGTCCCCGACCGCGAGCCCCGCCCCGTTGAGGATGAGGATCCCGCCGTGGTCCTGACTGATGGCGAGCTCGCGTGAGGAGCACAGCATTCCGTTCGAATCGACCCCTCGCACCCTACGCGTGGCGAGCGGCTCGGACAGGACCGGTACGCGTGCGCCCGGCGGCGCCCACGGGACGAGATCACCCGGCCCCATGTTGCGAACCCCGACGACCAGCTCTGAATCGCCTGATCCGTGCTGGATCCTCGCGACGCAGAGCTTGTCCGAGTTCGGGTGATCGCGGACCTCGAGGACCCGAACGACGATCACCCCCACGAGTCCCTCCCAGGGACGCTCGATCGTTTCGATCAACACGCCACGCGGGGTCAGGATCTCCGCGAGCTGCTCGGCTCCGAGATCCGTCGGCGCGAACTCACGGAGCCAGGTGAGCGGGACGCGCATCAGGCGGCCCTGAACCGCTCGAGGAACCGGACGTCGCCTTCGATCAGGAGCCGGATATCGGGGATCTCGTACTTGAGGATGGCGACACGCTCGATCCCGAGCCCGAACGCGAATCCCGTGTACCGCTCGCTGTCGTACCCGCAGTTCTCGAGCACCTTCGGATGAACCATCCCCGCTCCGAGCAATTCGATCCACCCGCTCCTACAGGTCGGGCAGCCGACCCCGCCGCACCGGAAGCACGTGACGCCGATCTGAGCGCCCGGCTCCACGAACGGGAAGTAGGAGGGCGTGAACCGGATCCTCCGGTCTTCGCCGAACAACCCCTTGGCCATCGCCTCGAGCGTTCCCTTGAGATCGGCGAACGTGATCCCTTCATCGACGACGAGCGCCTCCACCTGGTGGAACACGGCCAGGTGGGTCGGGTCGGGCGTCTCGCGTCGATAGACGCGGCCGGGGGCCACGATGTACACGGGGGGAGGCTGCGACAGCATCGTGCGGATCTGCACCGCCGATGTCTCGGTGCGGAGCAAGAGCTCCGGATGGCCCGGGATCGACACGTAGAGCGAATCCTTCATCGTTCGGGCCGGATGGTCCTCGGGGATGTTGAGCGCCTGGAAGTTGTGCCAGTCATCCTCGATCTCCGGACCCTCGGCCACGCGGTAGCCGAGGCGGAGGAACAGCCCAACGATCTCGTCCTCTACGACCGTCAAGGGGTGCAGCGACCCGTCGGGCCGGCGCCGCCCGGGGAGGGTCATGTCCACGGCGTCCGCTGCCAGCAACGCGGACTCCACATCGACGGAGAGCGCGTCCCTGCGTGCCTCAAACGCGTCCGCCAGTTCGGTGCGGGCCTCGTTGACGGCCCTCCCCAACTCGCGTCGTTGCCCTTCCTCGAGCGCGCCCAGAGCGCGTTGCACCTCGCCGAGCGGCGACTTGCGTCCGAGCACCGCGATGTTCGCCGCTTCGAGTTCCTCGAGCGATCCAGCCGACGCGAACAGCTCGCGACCGCGCGCACGTTCCGCCTCCAGGGTGCGGAGCATCTGGGCTGCCTCCATCGGTCCGCCGAGTCTACCGGCCGGTCCGAGGCGGCTCGGCCGACCCATCAGCGCGGGAGCGGAAGCTCCACGTGGAACGACAACGTGTCTCCGGAGACCTCCGACCACGCGCGTCCGCCTTGCGTCTCGGCGACCGCACGGGCAACGTAGAGCCCGATCTTGCTGCCGGCGCCGGTGCCGGGCCTGCGGGGGATGAAGAGTCCCTCGGCGCCGGCAGCGTCGATCGAGGCACCCGCTCGCGAAGCCCAGACGTGCAGGTTCCCCTCGCGTCGCTCGGCCCCGATCGTCGTCGCGCCCTCCCCCGCCCACCACGCCAACGCCTCCTCGTAGGAGAGCAGCGTCGTCTTCAGGCGCGCAGGATCGACGAAGTACGGCCCCGGGTCACCGGACCATACGACGGCAGGATGCTCGGGATCGCGACCGAGGAGCTCCCCGATCGCGATCGCGACGTCGGCGATGTCGGTCTGATCGGGGAAGAGCTCCAGGGACCCCGCCGCGACCCTCGCGGCATCCACGAGCAGCCGCAGGATCTGGTCCATCCGGTCGGCGTCGTGGACGATGCCCCGGAGCATCAGCTCACGCTGGTCGTCGTCGAGCTGCGCCCAGCGCTTCTCCAGCGCATACCCGAAGCCCTTCATGGCCGTGAGCGGCGAGCGGATGTCGTGGGCCGCCGCGGCGATCAGCGCCTCGAGCGCGGCGCCCTTGCCGACGCGACGGCGTGCCCATTCGAACAGGCACACGGTTGCCGCCGCGGCCAGGTTCAGCGATTCGGCGCGACCGGTATGCGGCACGCGGACGGTCGCGTCGGCGAGCCGAACGATCTCCTGGGGCAACCCGTGCGCCTCGTTGCCGAACACGAACGCCACCCGGCCGCCCAGATCCAGCCCGTAGAGGTTCTCCGAGCCCTCAGCATCCATCGCGAACGTGCGGAAGCCGCTCCCGCGCAGGGACTCGATCACCTGGGGGGTAGGGACGCCACGAACGATCGGCACGTGGAACAACGAGCCCGCCGATGCCCGAACGGTCTTGGGATTGTAGACATCGACAGACGATGACGTGAACACCACGCCCGAAGCACCGGCGGCGTCGGCCGATCGCAGGACCGTCCCGGCGTTGCCCGGATCGCGAACCTCGTGCAGCACGCTCACGCAGGCGGCGTTCTCCTGCGGCAGCGCCGAGAGGTCGACGTCGAGGTAGGGGGCGACGCCCACGATCCCTTGAGGCGTGACGGTGGAGGTCAGCTTCCGAACGATGTCCGGACCGACGTGGTTGACCTCGATGCCCCGCTGCGACGCTCGGACGGCGAGCGGGTCCAGCGGATCTGCGGCGAGGAGAGCGACGACCCCCGGCGGTTCACGATCGAGCGCCTCGGAGATCCCCCGGGCTCCCTCGACGAGGAACGACCGATCCTGTTCCCGGGCGGCGTGCTTCTTCAGGCGAGCCGCGGCGGCGACCTTCGGGTTCTTGAGGCTGGTGAGCAAACGAACGACCCTCCGCGCGGCGGCGCTCCCGGACGACGGGAGTCTACGTTCGCGGGGACGGGAGGTGCCGACCGAAGGGACGTCGGGTCAGGCGGCCGGTGCTTCGGATGCGTGCTTCGCGGTCTGCACGAGGGATGCGAACGCCGCCGGATCGTTCACGGCGAGCTCCGCGAGGATCTTGCGATCGACCTCCACGCCGGCCGTCTTCAACCCGTTGATGAACCGCGAATACGACAGACCGTGCGGCCGGACGGCGGCGTTGATCCGAGCGATCCACAACCGCCGGAACTGGCCCTTGCGGTCGCGACGATCGCGGTACGCGTAGACGCCGGAGTGCCGAACCTGCTCCTTGGCGATCCGGTAGCGGATCCGACGGCTGCCCGTGTAGCCCTTGGCAGCCTTCAACACCTCGCGGCGCTTCTTCTTCGCGTGGACCGAACGTTTGACCCGTGCCATCTGGTCACCTCACCAGCAAGCGCTTCAGCTTCTTCTGCTCTTTGGTCGCGGTGACCTCGGCCATACCTTCGACGCGACGCCTCCGGCTGCCGCTCTTCTTCGTGAGCATGTGGTTGCCCGTGGCCTTCCGGTGGAGCACCTTGCCTTTCCGTGTCACCCGGAAGCGCTTGGCGGTCGCCCGGTGGGTCTTCGTCTTCGGCATGTCCGATCTACCCTTCGTCTGATGCGGCGGCCGGTTCCGCGTGGAGCTCGACGTCCAGCTGGGGCCCCGATCCGACGACCGGATCCGGCGCGGGAGGGACGGCCGAGACCACCTGCTCCCTCGCCTGGCGCGCCCGTTCCTTCGCGACCGCCTCCAGATGCCGCTTGTTGGGGCTGATCACCATGATCATGTTGCGTCCTTCTTGCTTCGGCATCGCTTCAACGACGACCAGTTCGCCGAGGTCGGCGACGAGACGATCGAGGATCTTTCGACCCAGATCCGTGTGCGCCATCTCTCGCCCACGGAACATGATCGTGATCTTGACCTTGTTCCCCGCCTCGAGGAACCGCGTGACATGGCCCTTCTTGGTGGCGTAGTCGTGCGGATCGATCTTCGGGCGGAACTTGATCTCTTTCAGCCCGGTGCGCGATTGCTTCTTGCGCGCTTCCTTCTGACGGACGTCTCGCTCGTATTTGAACTTGCCGTAGTCCATGATCCGACACACGGGCGGATCGGCCTGCGGCGCTACCTCGACGAGATCTAGGTCGAGCTCACGCGCCTGGCGGAGCGCTTCACGCGTGTCCACCAAACCGATCTGTGAACCGTCGGCCCCGACGAGCCGGACCCGTGGAGACCTGATCCTGTCGTTGATACGCGGATCTGTTGAGACCCCGCATCACCTCCTATGATGAACGAGCACCGGCTGAGGCCGGTGCATGAGGAACGTGGCAACGCTCTTCGCGCCCGTGAAGTATAGGGGGCGATACGGACGCCCGTCGACCGAGACGTTGAAAGACGGATCTACCATTCGTCGTCGGCACCGGTGTCCTCAACCAGCAGCCGGTCGTCCTCGCTCGAATAGCCGAACGCGACCTGGAGGATCCTCCCCGGCTCAGGCCCGCTGCAGCGCACCCGGTGCGCCTCCTCGGCCGGAACCGTGAACTCCTCGCCGGCGGCCGCCTCGACGACCCGGTTCCCGATCTCGACCGTGAGCCCGGGATCCAACACGATCCACATCTCCTCGCGGAGGCGGTGGTAGTGGGCACCCGTGCGCGCACCCGGATTCACGGTCACGATCCGAACCGTCGCCTGCTGATTGAGCGCGTACGTGGCCAAGCGACCCCACGGCCGGTCGACGATCATCCGGCGGCCCTCTCGCCCGGAAGCGCTCGCATCAGTGAGGCCATCTCGAGCGCCGATCCCGCAGCCTCCCAGCCCTTGTTCCCATGTTCCCCCCCGGCGCGAGCCAGTGCCTGCGCGAGATCGTCCGTGGCGAGGACCTCGAAGATGCACGGAACACCGGTCGTTCGCCCGACCTCCGAGATGCCGCGCGCCGCCTCCGCCGCGATCAGGTCGAAATGGGAGGTCTCTCCTCGGATCACGGCCCCGAGGCAGACCAAGGCGTCGAAGCGGCCCGACTCCGCCAGACGGCGCGCGACGAGCGGGATCTCGAAGGCGCCGGGCACCCACACGACCGTCACGTCTTCGGGGACAACGCCATGATGCGACAAGCCGCCGCATGCTCCCTCCACGAGCTTCGAGGTCACGAGCTCGTTGAATCGCGAGGCGACGATCGCGACCCTGCGCCCCGCGCCGAGCGTCTCGCCGCGCAGGACGTTCATCCGAGGTCCCCCGGCACCTCCAGCAGATGACCGAGCTTCTGCGCTTTCGTCCGCAGGTAGCCGATGTTGTGGGACGTCGGCTCGATCTCGAGCGGGATCCGTTCGGCGATGGACAGGCCGTAACCCTCGAGCCCCGCCCGCTTGTCCGGATTGTTCGTCAGCAGGCGCATCGTCCGCACGCCGAGGTCGACGAGGATCTGCGCCCCGATCCCGTACTCCCGTTGGTCCGCCGCGAACCCGAGCTCGATGTTGGCCTCAACCGTATCGCGTCCCTGATCCTGCAGCTCGTACGCGCGCAGCTTGTGCGTCAGTCCGATCGCGCGGCCTTCGTGTCCCCGGATGTACAGGACGACACCTCGGCCCTCCGCGCCGATCAGCTCGAACGCGCGCTCCAGCTGACTCCCACAGTCGCACCGGAGCGAGCCGAACACGTCACCGGTGAGGCACTCCGAGTGGACCCGGGTCATGATCTGCGTGCCGTCACCGATCTCGCCGCGCACCAGGGCGACGTGGGTCCTGCCGTCGACCAGGCTCTCGTAAGCGTAAGCGCGGAACTCCCCCCATGCGGTGGGGATCGTGGCTTCGGCAACCCGCTCCACGAGCACCTCGCGCTTGCGCCGGTACTCGATCAGATCGGCGATCGAGATGAGCTTGAGCCCGTGATCGCGGGCGACCCGGATCAGTTCGGGCAGTCTCGCCATCGAGCCGTCGGGGTTCATCACCTCGCAGATCACGCCGGCCGGGAACATGCCTGCCAGGGTGGCCAGGTCCACCGCGGCCTCGGTGTGCCCGGCACGCCGCAGCACGCCGCCCTCCTTCGCTCGAAGCGGGAAGACGTGGCCGGGCTTCAGGAATTCCTGGGGCTTGGTCCCGAGCTCAGCGATCGCGCGGGCGGTGGCGGACCGATCGTAGGCGCTGGTCCCGGTCGTGGTTGACGGTGCGAAGTCGATCGAGACCGTGAACGCGGTCTCGTCTCCGCCGTTCGAGCTCACCATCTGGGGGATCTGGAGCTCATCCAACCGCCACCCCGCGACGGGCAGGCACACGATCCCCCGGCCGTGGGTCACCATGAAGTTCACGGCATCCGGTGTGCACCGTTCCGCCGCGATGACGAAGTCGCCCTCGTTCTCGCGGTCGGCATCATCGACGACCAGGATGATCTTGCCCTCGCGAAGATCCTCGATCGCACCTTCGATCGTGTCGAAGACCTCCGGCGTCGCGTCGGCCTCCTCAAGCTGTTCGCTCATCGTCCGGACCTTTCCATCGACCGTTCCACGTAGCGTGCGATCACGTCCACCTCGACGTTCACGTGCCCACCGGGGGCCGCGAGCCCGAGCGTCGTCACGGCGAGCGTATGCGGGATCAGCGCGACCATGATCTCGTCGTCCTCGACGGCCGCGATCGTCAGGCTGACCCCATCGAGCGCGATCGAGCAATGCTCGACGACGTAGCGCGACAGCTCCGCCGGAACCCTGAGCGACAGGCGTGCACCGCCGGAGCCGTCGACGTCGACCCGGGTCACCTCGCCCACGCCGTCCACGTGCCCTTGCACCAGATGCCCTCCGAGCCGCGCGACCAGCGTGACGGGACGCTCCAGGTTCACCGGATCGCCGGGGCCGAGGTCCCGGAGACACGTCCGCTCGAGGGTCTGTTCCGACAGATCGAAGCGGAGCGACGCGTCCGTGCGCTCGACCACCGTGAGGCACACGCCGTTGACCGACACGGATGCGCCGACGTCGCTGTCGCGGACGACGGTGCTGGCACCGACCACGAGTTGGCCGTTCCCCGCCACCACGACGTGGCCCCGTTCCTCAACGATGCCGGTGAACACGCGCCACCACCTTGAGATCAGGGCCGATCCGCTCGATCCGTTCGAACACCAATCCGAGCCCCGCATCCACCGGCATCCATCCGGCGCCCGCGACCATCCCCGGCGCCCGCTCACCGCCGATCACCTTGGGCGCCAGATAGAACACGAATCGATCGACGAGGTCACCGTCGACGAATGAACCCGCCAGATGTGCGCCGCCCTCGACGAGGAGACCTTGCACGTCGCGCTTCCCCAGGGCATCGAGCAGCCCGGGGATCGACACACGGCCCGCTTCGTCCCGGTCGATGATCACGACCTCCGCGCCGGTCTCCTCCCACGCGGACACGCGACCATGGGAGGTCCGATCGGTCGTGGCAACGAGCGTGGGTGCCGAGCCATCGAACACGCGAGCCGTGGCGGAGACCCGTCCGGTGGAGTCCACGATGACCCTCCGCGGCGGGCGAGTGTCCGCGTACCGATGGTCCCGCACGGTGAGGGAGGGATCGTCGGCGACGACGGTTCCGGAGCCCACGACGACGGCATCCGACCAGGCGCGGAGGCGCTGCACGTCTGCACGCGCTTCATCGGAGGTGATCCACCGCGAGGTGCCATCCGCCGCAGCGGTCTTCCCGTCGAGTGACGACGCCGACTTGAGGACCACGAAGGGTCTCCCGGTGAGCACGTGCCGTTCGAACGCCTCGTTCAGCGCCCGGCATCCGGCACCGAGGACATCCGTCACGACGTCGATGCCGGCGCCGCGGAGTTCGGCGATCCCCGGGGTTCCCTCACCGAGGCCCGGGTCGGTCGCTCCGACGATCACGCGTGCGACACCCGCCTCGATCAGCGCTGTCGTGCACGGAGGGGTCCGGCCGAACCGGTTGCAGGGCTCGAGCGTGCAGACGACGGTTGCGCCGCGAGCTTCGGTCCCAGCCACGGCGAGCGCCATCGCTTCGGCATGCGGTGTCCCGGGTCCCTCATGCCAGCCCTCGCCGACCACGTCGCCGTCGAGCGAACGCACCAGGGCACCGACCAACGGGTTCGGCGAGACGCGGCCCCATCCTCGTTCCGCGAGCTCGAGCGCCCGGCGCATATCCGCTTCGTGTCGTTCCATCGGTCCCCCACCGGGGCATGGACGACACGTCGGGCGCCGCCGCGGATGCGGCAACGCGACGATCGCGCCCGTTCCTCCCATCCCGACTCTCACGGTCGGTCCCGGTATCGCACCGGATCCACCCACGGCCGGCTGCCGTGGGGTCGCGGACTGTCACCGCCGGTGGGGAGTTGCACCCCGCCCCGGAAACAGGCTTTCCTTGAGTATAGGGGTCGTCCGGACGAAGGCCAAGACGGGCCGAGCGGACTACTCGGCGCGGCGGTCCACGGCGTAGCTCGAGCCCGGCTGGCGCTTCGCGAAAGACTTCATCTCGGTCGCGACGGCCACGGCCTCGCCGTAATGAGCGAACTGTCGCCGATCGGTGCTGGCGATGCCGACCGAGATCGCCACGAGCGGGATGTCCTGGAGGACGCCCTTGCGGTCCTCCACCCGGACGAATCCGCGTTCGAGATCCTCCGGCTCGTAGAACGCGGAACGCGCCTCGTCGAAACGCTCGCAGACGCGTTTGGCGACGTCTTCCGAGGGATCGGGAGCGAGGACCGCGACGAAGTCGTCGCCGCCCACGTGGCCGACGAATCCGTCCGTGCCGACGTGCTCGACGACGGCATCCTGGATGATCCTGGCGACTGCCTGGATCAACCGGTCGCCCCGTACGAACCCCTTCTGGTCGTTGTACGCCTTGAAGTTGTCGAGGTCGCAATACAGGACGGCGAAGGGGCGACCCTCCCGAACCTGCCGTTCGATCTCTTCCTGGATCCGGATGTTCCCCGGCAATCCCGTGAGCGGCGAGAGGTTCCGCATCTCCTTGGCGCGACGGAGCGTGCCCTTCACACGGGCCAGGAGCTCGATCGGATCGAAGGGCTTGATGATGTAGTCGTCCGCCCCGGACTGCAGACCCGTCACCTTGTCGGCCGACAGCGCCTTCGCCGTCAGCATGATGATGCTGGTATTCGCCGTCTGCGGGCTCCGACGAAGGCGCTGTGCGACCTCGAAGCCATCGATCCGCGGCATCATCACGTCCAGGAGGACGAGGTCCGGCCTCAGCTCGGCCGCTCTATCCAGCGCCTCCTCGCCGTCGCCCGCCACCGCGACCTCGTAGCCCGCGGAACGGAGGTTCACCTCGACGAAGCGCGCGATGTCCGGATCGTCGTCCACCACCAGGATCGTCTCCGGCACCTCAGTGAACCTTTCCGGTCGGCCTGGCCGGTTCGGTCGCTGCGATCTCGGCGAGAGCCCGAGCCGCCGCCGACGGATCCGGCTGGGCGAACACGCCCGAGGCGGCGACCAAGACGCTCGCGCCTGCGTCGATCGCGCGGGCGGCGTTCTCGATCTTCACCCCGCCGTCGATCTCCAGATCGACGGCGGGGTTCCGCCGGTCGATCTGGCCGCGCGCCGCTTCCAGGCGCGGATACACCTCCGGGTTGAGCTGCTGGAAGGACCACCCGGGACGGATGCTCATCAGCATCAGGTCATCGATCTCTTCGAGGTATGGCGCGGCGGCCTCGAGCGGCGTCTCGAGGTTGACGGTCAGACCGACACCCAGCCCGGCCTCACGTGCTTTGCGGATCGCCGGACCGGGATCGGGAACCGCCTCGAGATGGAAACTCACCACGTCAAGACCGGCCTCGCGGAGCTCGTCGAAGTACGCCTCGGGCGCGTCGACCATCAGGTGGCCGTGGAGGGGTCGCTCCGTCACGGGCCGGAGGCTCCGGACCACGACCGCGCCCAGCGCGATCGGGGGCACGAAGTGCCCATCCATGATGTCCACATGGATGACCTCGGCATACGGTTCGACCAGCTTCACTTCTTCGCCGAGACGCGCCAGATCCGCCGCGAGGATCGATGCAGAGAGCTTGCCCATGACGCGCGTATCGTACCCGTCGCATCCGGGCGCTCAACCAGCCGCGATGACGGCGGATGATCGGGAGAACGCCGCCACGAACATGCCGTCCGACCCGTCCCGATGCGGCCACAGGCGATGCCGCTCCGAGGTTCCGTCCGGACCGGCGGTCGCGAGCGGCCGAAGATCGCCGCGCAGGCGGAGCAGCGCATCGCAGACCGCCTCGGTCTCGGCCCGCGGGAACGTGCAGACCGAGTAAACCAGTCGACCGCCGGGCCGCACCAGGTCGGCCGCCGCCTCCAAGAGGCTGAGCTGCCGCCCGGCGAGGGACGTGAGCCGCTCCGCGTCGACCCGCCACAGGAGCTCCGGGCGGCGACGCGCCGAGCCGATCCCGCTGCACGGTGCGTCCACGAGTACGCGATCGAAGCCGTCGGCGAGCGCCGGCCGAGTCGCGTCGTGCACCACGATCCACGGTGCGAGGCCCAGACGACCCGCCTCGCGTCGGATCAGCCCGACACGCCGCTCGTTCCGATCGGCGGCGACCACGTCCCCCGGCGGGCCGACGAGCCCGGCCGCGTGGAGCGCCTTGCCGCCGGGAGCGGCGCAGACGTCTACGATGCGCTCCCCCGGACGGGGGTCGAGGACGCGCACGACGAACGCCGAGGCATGGTCCTGGATGGCGAACCACCCTTCCCGGAACCCGGGAAGGGTGGTGGGATCGCCGCGGTCGAGCAGGACGCAGTCCGGATCGAGGGACGACGGCCGCGGATCGCGGCCGTCGTCCCGCAACGCTTCGATCAGCGCGTCGACACCGGCCCTGGGGCTGTTCGCACGGATGCAGAGACGGCCGCGCTCGGCGAACGCGGCCGCCGCCGTCTCCGTCTCGCGACCCAACGCGACCCTGAGCTCACGCACCGCCCAGGCCGCGAGCCCGGTCCGCAGGCTCACCGCATCGTCGTCGTCCCCCTCGGGCGCCGGCGGCGGGTCGGCCGCGAGTCGACGCAGGACGGCGTTCACGAAGCCACGCTCGCTGGCCCCGACCAGGCCGACGGTCTCGCCGACGGCTGCGTGCGGCGGCACGGAGGTATACGCGAGCTGGTACGCGCCCAGCCGCATCGCGTGCCTCGCTCCGGGGGTCATCCGGGCGATCGGCCTGTTCGCGCGCGTTTCGATCGCGTGGTCGAGGGGGATGCGACGCCGCAGCGTTCCGTACGCGAGCTCGGCGGCGAAGGCCCGATCCCGTTCGTCCAACCCGGAGCGCCCGAGCAGCGCAGGCATCAGCAGGTTCGAGTACGCCCGCTCGTCGATCACCCGTCGGATCGCCTCGAGCGCGACGGCGCGCGCCGTCGGCCTCGGCCGTGAGCTCATCCCAGCCGCTCGTCACCGTCGAACCGCGCGCCCCGTGCCCATGCCGACGCCGCCATGCGCTTCCGGCCGGCCGGGGCGACCTCCACCAGCCGGACCCCGCCCCGCCCGCTCGCGACGAGCACACCACGGTGGTCGGTCCCCACCACGGTCCCGGGAGCCTCCGGTCGCGACGGGTCGTGATCCACCCCCGCGGCGATCACCTTGAGCGGCTCATCACGGAACCGCGTGCTCGCGCCGGGCTCCGGTGCGAGCGCGCGGACGCGCCGGACGATCGCGTCCGCCGGCAACGTCCAATCGAGCACGCGATCCTCGGCCAGCAGCCGGGGCGCCCACGTGACCAGGCGATCGTCCTGCGGCCTCGCGGGGACACCTCCTCCCGGCAGCATCCGGAGCACGCCGACGAGCAACATCCCGCCGTTGTGCGCGAGACGCGCGCCCAGGGATCCGGCATCGTCCTCGGGCCGGATCTGCTCCTCGAGCTGATTGAGGATCGGCCCCGTGTCGAGGCCTTCGTCCATCCGCATGACGGTCACCCCGGTCACGTCGTCGCCCGCGAGGAGCGCGTGCTGGACCGGAGCGGCACCTCGCCACCTGGGGAGCAAGGAGAAGTGCAGGTTGAGCGCGCCGAACGGACCGGCCTCGAGAACCTCGCGTTGGAGGATCTCACCGTACGCGACAACGACCACGACGTCCGGCGCAACCCCCAGCAGAGCCTCGAGCGATGCGCCCATGCGGAGGCTCTCGGCTTCGAGCAACGGCAGCTGCGCACGCACCGCGACCTCCGCGACGGCCGTCCTGGTCGGCTGGGAACCGCGGCCCGCCGGCTTCGCCGGGTTCGTGACGACCAGCACCGGCTCGAGATCAGGTTCGCCGAGGATCGCCTCGAGCGGCGGCACGGACCATCGGTCGTTACCGAGGAACGCGACGCGGACGGTCACGCTGCGCAGGATAGGCGACGATTCATTCCGGACGCCTGCGTGCTCGCGGCTCCTGGAGACCGAGCTCGAACCGCCGGAGATCGGCCAGCACCTCGCGGCGCCCCCCCTCATCCAGCCGATCGATGTAGAGCACCCCGTCGAGGTGATCGGTCTCGTGCTGGAAGATCCGCGCGAGCAGACCCTCCCCCTCCATCTCGACGTCCTTCCCCTTCACATCCTGCCCCCGACATCGGATCCGCTCGGATCGGGGCGTCGGGTGGTACGGGCCCGGGATCGACAAGCACCCTTCCTCCTCCACCACCGTGCCCGACGGATCGAGCAGGATGGGGTTGGCGATGAACGTCGGACCGATCTGTCCGTCGTCCAGCACGAACAGGCGGAGCGAGATCCCGACCTGGGGGCCCGCGAGCCCGACCCCCGGCGCCGCGTACATCGTCTCGAGCATGTCATCGGCCATCCGACCGAGCTTCCCATCGAACTCGGTGACCGGCTTCGCATGCTCGCGCAGCACGGGGTCACCGAGCATCCGGATGGGCACGATCATGATCGGACTCCTACAGATGCGGCTCCGCCTCGACGCGCTCAACGACCCCCTCGACCGCCAGGTCGCGCATCGCTCGGCTGAAACCGGGGACGCGTCCAGCCTCGAGCGCGAGCAAGCATATCGTCCGGTTCCCGAGCGTCGTGACCAGCGATGTCAGCGGTCGGTGCTCCGCTAGGGCTGCCTCCAAACCATCGCCGCCGATCACCCGGAACACCGGCGCACCCACCGGGAACCCCGCGGCGGCCCGCTGCTCCCCCTCCCGTGCGAGGAACCGATCGGGGTTCCCACGGACGAGTGCCTGCACGGCGGGATCCGACGGGTGCGAGCTCTGCACGATGGCGCGGCCCGCCGGCCGGGCCCAACCGACCGCCTCCATCCAGATCGCGAGCGCGCGCTCGCGCGCGGCCAGGCCCGGCCGGCGGGCCGCTGCATCCGCGTCCAGCACGGCCACGAGATCCAGGTCCCCCGGGCCGAGATCGCGAACGAACTCGGTCCCTCCCACGACGATCTCGCCGGTGAGCTTCGGCAGCCTCGGACGGGAGGGCCGCGCGACCGGCACCGAAGCGCTCCGGGCGGCCCATCGTTCGACGTGCTCGGCACCACCGCGCCGGATCCCGAAGGTCGAGCCACCGCAGACGGCACAGACGCCCAAGGAAGAGCAGACGATGCAGCGCACCTGTCCCGACTCGGCGCGAAGCAGCCCCCCACACGACGCGCACGCGGCCGGTTGGCCGCAGGTGCGACAGACCTCGGCAACCCCGTACCCGGGCATCGGCGCGTAGAGGAAGCCCCGCCGGACCGTGCGCAGGGCCTGCACGAGCCGGCTGGCCCTCCCTTCGGGTCCGGGACGAACGACCTCCACCAGCGGCCACCGCCGATCGGCTGGCATCACGACCGGGAGACCGAGCGCCGCCGCCTCCCCGGTCGGGCAGAGGGCGGCCAGCACGCACGCGCCGCCCGATAGCCGGGTTCGCTGGAGGGCGATGTCCCGGACATGGTGGTAGGGGGCACGATCGTCTCGGTGCGCGGCGTGGGACTCCCGGGACACGTACACGAGCCCGACGTCGCGCAGCGGCGAGAACACCGCGGGACGCGTACCGACGACGACGTCGTAGCGACCGTCTCGGAGGGCGAGCCAGTCCCGGTAGCGCTGCCGCTTGTCGCCTCCGAGGTACAGACAGACCCGATCGCCGAACGCCGCTCGGAGCGCCGTCGCCGTCGCGGGCACCGGTGTCGCCTCGGGTACCACCACGATCGCACGCCGCGCCTGGGCGAGGCATGCTTTGACGGCGTGGACCGCGACGGCCTGCTCATCCTCGGGCGCCGGCCGCAGGAGGAACGTCCCCGACGCCCTCCCGATCGCCTCGAGCATCTCTGTCCCACCCCGATACCCCGAGAGGGTGGCCGGAACCGTCGCCTCCTCCGGTCCTTCCGGGTTCGCGGGACGGTGCTCGGCGCCGTCGCTCGTTCCCGCAGCGACGGTCTCTTCCCCCGCCACCCTCGGCGGCGACAGCACGCCGAGCACCGTGGCCAGCGGCGCAACGTATCGCTCGCTGATCCACCTCGCGAGCTGGAGCATCGGTTCGTCGAAGAACCGGACCGGGGAGACGAGCCGCATCACCGGGAGCATCCTGCCGGGGAGCTCCTCGGCGGGACCCACGATCCACGCGCGCGTCAGCTTGCCGTGGAACCGGACGCGGACGTACGAGCCGACCCCGGCATCGAGCTCGGCCGGGAGCGTGTACGTGAACGGCCGGTCGAGGGAGAGGACCGGCCGGTCGATGCAGACCGCGACCGGACCCGAGAGTGCCTCAGGCGCCGACGGCGCTCCGGAGCGCGTCGGCGCGATCCGCGGCCTCCCAGGGGAACTCCTTGCGCCCGAAATGTCCGTAGGCGGCCGTCTCCTGGTAGATCGGACGAGCCAGATCCAGATCGCGGATGATCGCCGCCGGGCGGAAGTCGAAGATCTCCCAGATGGCCTCTTGGAGCTTGACGGGATCGACCTGCTCGGTGTGGGAGGTGTCGACCATCAGTGACACGGGGTGCGCCGTGCCGATCGCGTACGCCACCTGCAGGAGGCACTTGTCCGCCAGTCCGGCCGCCACGACGTTCTTGGCCACGTACCTCGTCATGTACGCACCGGAGCGGTCGACCTTCGTCGGATCCTTACCGCTGAAGGCACCACCGCCGTGCGGCGCCATACCACCGTAGGAATCGACGATGATCTTGCGCCCGGTGAGGCCGGTGTCGGCCTTCGGTCCGCCGACCTCGAACCGCCCGGTGGGATTGACGAGGACGCGTACACCTTCGGTGGTCAGCTCCGGGAACTCGCGGAGCACCGGATCGATAACCTCGGCTTCGACATCCGGCCGCAAGAGCGTCTCGACGTCGACCTCCTCCCGGTGCTGGGCGCTGATGAGCACCGTGTCGACCCGGGTGGGTTTGCCGTCCACATACTCGACCGAGACCTGACTCTTGCCGTCGGGACGGAGGTACGGCACGACGCCCGCTTTCCGAACGTCGGACAGGCGACGTGCGAGGCGATGCGCGAGTGCGATCGGCAACGGCATCAGCTCGTCGGTCTCGCGACATGCGTACCCGAACATCATCCCCTGGTCGCCGGCGCCCAGCATGTCCAACGAGTCATGTGAATGCTCCTCGCGCTCCTCGAGCGCATGGTCCACGCCGATCGCGATGTCGGGTGATTGCTCTTGGATCGCCGTGATCACGCCGCAGGTGTACCCGTCGAGCCCGAACCGGGCATCCGTGTAGCCGACCTCGACCACGGTGTTCCGAACGACCGAGGGGATGTCGACGTAGCCGTCGGTGGTGATCTCCCCAGAGACGAACACGACCCCGGTCGTCACCAGGGTCTCGCACGCGACGCGGCTGTTGGGGTCCTTGGCGAGCATCGCGTCCAAGACGGCGTCGCTGATCTGGTCGGCGAGCTTGTCGGGGTGTCCCTCGGTCACGGATTCGGACGAGAACAGGTGGCCCGTGCTCATGATCGCCCGAGTCTACCGGCGAGTACGGTCCCCGGCACGCACGACCTCGCTCGGAGCGGGGCTGTCACCGCGGGCCCGAGAACCGAGCGACGAGGTCGCACACGGCCGACGCGAGCTCCGCCTTCGACCACGCGCGCATCGGTACATCTCGCCCGTCGGCGACCAGAATCGTCGCCTGGTTCGTCTCGCTTCCGAACCCCGTGCCGTCGCGGCCCACGGTGTTGGCCACGAGCGCATCGAGGTGTTTGCTCCTGAGCTTCGCCCGACCGGCCTCCTCCACGTCGTCGGTCTCCGCCGCGAAGCCCACGAGGAACTGACCGGCCCGCCTCCGCTCCCCCAGCTCGGCCAGGATGTCCGGGGTCGGTTCGAGCGTCAGGTCGGGGATGCCTGCCTCTTTCTTCATCTTCGACTCGTGCGGTGCCTTCGGCCGGAAGTCGGCCACCGCGGCCGCCATCACGACCACGTCTGCTGCAGCGAACCGGTCGATCACGGCCGAACGCATCTCGTCCGCCGTCTCGACATGGACCACCTCCATCGCGGGAGGGGGCGCGATGGTGGTAGGGCCGAGCACCAACGTGACCGCGGCGCCTCGGGCGGTTGCCTCACGGGCGATCGCCAGACCCATCTTCCCGCTCGAGCGGTTCCCGATGAAACGGACCGGGTCGATGGGTTCATGGGTCGGCCCGGCCGTGACGAGCACGCGCGCACCGTCGAGATCACGAGGCCGAAGGGCCGCGAAGACAACGTCAGCGATCTCGGCAGGCTCGCTCATCCGACCGGGTCCGGTGTCGCCGTGCGCGAGCGGACCGTCGACCGGCCCGACGAACCGGACGCCGCGCGACGAGAGCGTCGTCACGTTCGCTTGCGTGACGTCGGCACCCCACATCCCCGAGTGCATCGCCGGTGCGAGGACGAGCGGACCGTCGTACTCGAGCAGCGTCGATGTGAGGAGATCGTCGGCCAGCCCGAGCGCGAGCTTGGCCACCATGTTCGCCGTGCACGGAGCGACGACCGCGACGTCGGTCTGGTGCGCCAGACGGACGTGGATGATCTCGCCTGGGGTGTTCCAGAGGGAGACGTGCGCCCGGTGACCCGTCAACGCCGAGAAGGTGTCGGATCCGACGAACCGGGTCGCCGAGGCGGTGAGGACGGCCGTGACGTCCATGCCGGCGTCGGATAGCAGGCGAGCGAGGAGCGCGGCCTTGTATGCGGCGATGCCACCGGTGACACCGAGCAGCACCCGGCGACCGTATGGCTCGGGCACGTCAGTCGGCCTCGATGATCTCCTCGGGGCGCTCGTAGTCGATCTTGCCCTCGGAGATCTCCTCGAGGGCGATCGAGAGCGGCTTGTTGCGGAGACCCGACTCGACGAGCGGCGGGACGAACTCGCCTCGCCCCTCACCGAGCTGGTTGTAGTACGAGTTGATCTCGCGAGCGCGCTTCGCCGACAGGATCACCAAGGTGTACTTGGAGTCGACCGTCGCGAGCAAGTCGTCGATCTTGGGTTCGATCATCGGTAAGGACGCTCCTGTTCGTGGTTCTTTCAGCAGGTCAAGCGGTACGGGACGCCTCGATGATAGCAGCGACCTCGTCCGCGGCGCGGTCCGCGTCGTCGTTCACCACGACGGCGTGGAACCACGGGGTCTCCTGGAGCTCGCGGGCCGCGAGCTGCAGACGGTCCTCGATCATCGCATCGGTCTCGGTCCCGCGACCGCGGAGCCGTTGTTCGAGGACATCGAGCGACGGTGGCTCCAGGAAGATCAGGAGGGCTCGGGGCACCCGCTCGCGCACCTGTTCGGCTCCCTTCACGTCGATCTCCAAGATCACGTCCCGGCCCGCGGCGAGCAGCTCCTCGACGGGCAGGCGGGGCGTTCCCGAGCGGTGACCGACGATCTCCGCCCACTCCAAGAGCGATCCGTCGGCGATCATCCGATCGAAGGCTTGATCCGACACGAAGTGGTAGTGCACGCCCTCGACCTCGCCGGGCCGAGGCGCCCTGGTGGTGACGGACACGGAAAGCGCCGGCCCCTCCGGGATCCGGGAGAGCAACCGTTCGATCACGGTCCCCTTCCCGACCCCGGAGGGGCCGGCGATGACGATCAGCGTGCCTCGACGCACGAGGCGAAGCCGCTACTTCTTCCCGAACTTGTCGAGCAGCAGCTCACGCTGCTTCGAACCGAGCCCGCGCACGCGACGGCTCGCGGAGATGTCCAGCTCTTCCATGATCTTCTGCGCCCGCACCTTGCCGACGCCCGGCAGGGACTCGAGCACCGTCGAAACCTTCATCTTGCCCAAGGTGCCGTCATCACCCGCTGTCTTGAGAACATCAGCGAGCGTTCGCTTCCCCGACTTCAGCTCCCCTTTGACCTCTGCGCGCTTCTTGCGAGCCTCTGCTGCTTTCGCAAGGGCCTGCGCGCGCTGTTCGGGGGTGAGCGTGGGAAGAGCCATCGACATACTCCTTCGTTCGGTGGAAGGTCGGGAACCCGGGGAGTATACGCACGGCCCGAGAGCGGGACAAACGGGAAACGAACCGTGTGGCCTGCGGATTCACCGCGTGGCGCGGAGGATCCCGCGTGCGACACCGACCGGATCGGCCGCGTCCGTGATCGAGCGTCCGACGATGAGATAGTCGGCGCCGCGCTCGATCGCGGCTGCGGGCGTCAGGACGCGCACCTGGTCGTGCCCGTTCGATCCCTCGGGGCGGATCCCCGGCACGGCGAGCACGAAGTCCTCGCCGCACGCATCGCGCACATCGCGAACATCCTCGCCGGAGACGACCACGCCATCGAGCCCGGATCCCTTCGCCTCCCATGCGAGCGACGCGGGCGACGCGAGACCCTCACCGCCGTGCGACGACAGGACGGTCACGCCGAGGACGAGCGGCACCGGCCTCCTCGCGGCATCGGCTCCCCGTCGCGCACCCTCGAGCGCCCCCCGCATCATCGCCTCGCCGCCCAGCGCATGCACGTTGAACATCCGTACACCGAGCCTCGCCACGTTCGCGCTCGCGCGCTCGACGGTGGTCGGGATGTCGTGGAGCTTGCAGTCGACGAAGACCGGCGCCCGTTCCGCGACGAGACGGATCGCCTCGGGGCCGTGCGCCCAGAAGAGCTCGAGCCCGACCTTCAGCATCGCCGTATGCGGCGCCAACGCATCGGCGAGCGCGGCGGCCTCTCCCAGGTCGGAGACGTCGATCGCCACGATCAGCGGGTTCTCGGGGCGCGGTCTCACGGCGTCGACACCGGGTGCGACTCCGCTCCGGCTGGCTCCGGCGGTCGCAACCGGCCGCGGAGCCCGGCGGGCGACGTGAGGCCCGCGGCATTGAGCCGCCGGACGATCCCTTGCGCGACCGTTACCGCCGCGGCGGGGTCGGTCAACGTCGCGGTCCCGACCTGCACGGCCCACGCTCCGGCCAGGAGACATTCCACCGCGTCCTCCCCCGTTCGGACGCCGCCGCTCGCGATCACGGGAACGTCGGGGAGCGCCTGCGCGACGTCGAAGACCGCGCGCAGGGTGATGGGCTTCAGGGCCGGGCCCGAGAGCCACCCGCTTACCGTCCCGATCCTCAGACGCTCCCGTGTCGCGTCGAGACCGAGCGCGGGAGGTGACGCCAGCAGCGTCACGCCCGTCGCGCCGGCTCGCACGGCCGTGCGCGCGAGCCCGACGACGTCATCGCACCCCCCCGGCAGCTTCGCGAAGACCGGCACGAGCGACATGCGCGCGACCGCACCCACGATCTCGTTCAGCCGATCCGGATGCGCCCCCAAGACGTCGCGATCGAGCTCGTCGTCGCGACCCGACAGATGGATCTCGATCGCCGCGACCTCGGGCCGCCCCTGGAGGACGCTCGTCATGTGCACGTATTCCTCCAGCGAACCGCCGCCGATCGAGACGACGATCCGCGCACCGCCCCGGGCGAGTCGCAGCAGCTCGCCGGACACGAACGGATCCAGGCCCGGGTTCTGCAGTCCCGTCTCCCAGACGATCCCCGCGGGAGATTCGGCGATCCGGGGCATGTCGGCGCCGACGCGCTCCGTGACCGTGATGGTCCGAGACACGATCGCTCCGACCCTGCGCAGGTCGACCAGACCGACGAGCTCGCGACCGGTGCCCCCGCAGCCGGCGGCGATCATCACCGGGGTCGGGAGGACGATCCCTCCGAGGTCGACGGCGAGGGATCGAGCCGCGGTCACGGCTCGCCTCCTCCGTGCGGTATGGCCGGCACCGGCTCCGCGGTCGGGGGAACGATCGGCAGCTCGCCGAGCCACCGGTCCCACAGGATCCGCGACGGATCGAACACCGGTCCGTCGACGCATGCCCGGAGATTCTCGTACGCGGAACGATCCTTCGTGGCCACCGGGACGACGCAGGTGTTGCAGAGCCCGAACCCACACCCCATCCGCTCCTCGATCGCCACCTGCGCCGGGAGCCGGTGCTCCCGGCAGAACGCAGCGATCGATCTGAGCGTCGGCGCCGGCGCGACCGCGTACACGACCTCGGCATCCGCGCGGGCGACCGCGTCCGGCAATGCATCGAGGATGCCACCCCGCTCGCCGAGGGATCCGTCGGCGGTCATCACCACGACGGTCTGGGAAAGACGCTTGGCGTCGACCGGCTTGAAGACGCTTTCAAGGGTGCGCCCTCCGAGGATCATGTCGACCCGTTTGTGCCGCGCGACGAGCTCCTGCGCCAGGAAGAACAGGGAAGCGGCCCCGCGCCCTTCGGCCAGCAGGAGGCAGTTCGTGAGGCGCTTCGGGTAGGAGAACGCCTTCCCGAGCGGACCGATCACATCGAGGAACTCGTGGGCGCCGGCACCGGCGAGCCAGCCGGTGCCGGCGCCCACCGACGGATCGACCACGAACTCGAGCGTCCCGGCCCACCCACCGTGACGGGACGCCTGGTGGATCGAGAAGTGGCGGCGCAGGATGAACGCCCGTCCTTCCGGCATCGCGATCGCGAGGAACTGACCGGGGCGTGAGCGTTCCGCGATCTCGGGGGCGACCAGCGTGATCGAACGATAGGCCCCGACCCTGCGCGTCGACAGGATCTCCGCACGAGCGCGTTTCACGCGGGTGCCCCCGCCACGCCGGCGGCCTCGTCGAACGTCAGCCGGACCTGGATCGGCCCTTCACGGCCCGCCGCGTGGTGCTCCTGGAGCGACATCGGGACGGTGGGCTCACCGAGGAGCGCTTCGATCCCGCGGAGCGCAGCGAACGCTCCCGGGAGGGTGGTGATGCAGGGCACGCCGGTCGCCGCGGCGGCGGTCCGGATCAGCGAGCCGTCGGTGCGGGGGGCCCGCCCGAACGGCGTGTTGATCACGAGGTCGACATCGCCCGCGCGGATCAGCCCTGCCACGTTGTCCGAGTCCTCGGAGACCTTCGCGACGAGCACGACGGGGATCCCCGCGCGTTGCAACACGCCTGCGGTCCCGCGCGTGGCGAGGATGCGGAACCCCAGATCCGCCAGTCGCTTCGCCGGGAACACGATCGAACGCTTGTCCCTGTTGGCCACGCTCACGAACACGGTGCCGGTGGTCGGCAGCGCGTGCCCCGCCGCCACCATCGCTTTCGCGAGCGCCATGCCGGAGTCGACGTCGATGCCCATAACCTCGCCCGTGGACCGCATCTCCGGCCCGAGGATCGTGTCGACGCCGGGGAACCGGCCGAAAGGAAGGACGGCTGCCTTCACGCTGGTCGACGGCAGATGACGGTAGTGGTACGGGTCCGCCGGCACGATCCCGTCCTCGCGCAGAGCCGCGACGGTCCGGCCGAGGAGCACGAACGTCGCGACGCGGGCGAGCGAGACCCCGATCACCTTGCCGACGAACGGGACCGTCCGCGACGCCCGAGGGTTGGCCTCCAGCACCCAGATCCGTTCGTCCTTCACGGCGAGTTGGAGGTTCAGGAGCCCGACCACCCCGAGCCGCCTGGCGAGCCGGCACGTGATGTCTTCGATCGTATCCAGCTCGTCGTCGCTGAGCGTCGCGGGCGGGATCTGGCACGACGAATCCCCCGAATGCACGCCGGCCTCTTCGATGTGTTCCATCACCGCACCGATGAAGACGTCGCCGGCCGCGTCGCACACGGCGTCAACGTCGACCTCGATCGCACCTTCGAGGAATCGGTCGATCAGGACCGGGTGCTCGGGTGAGGCCTCGGCGGCCATGCCCACGAAACGCTCGAGCTCCTCGTCGTCGTACACGATCTCCATCGCTCGTCCCCCGAGCACGTAGCTCGGGCGGACCACGACCGGGTACCCGATCCGCGCAGCGATGTCGCGAGCTTCGGCCATCGTCCGAGCCTCGCCGTGTGGCGGCGCCGGGATCTGGAGTTCATGCAGGAGCGCCGCGAAGCGACCACGATCCTCGGCCAGGTCGATCGCCTCCGGGGTCGTCCCGAGGATCGGGAAGCCCTCATCGAGGAGCGTCCGTGCGAGCTCGAGGGGCGTCTGACCGCCGAGCTGCGCGATCACCCCCACGGGTCGCTCGGCGCGACAGACGGCAAGAACATCCTCTGCCGCAAGGGGTTCGAAGTAGAGGCGGCTGGCCGTGTCGTAGTCGGTGGAGACCGTCTCGGGGTTCGAGTTGATCATCACCGAGGCGAAGCCGGCCTCCTCCAGCGCGAACGCCGCATGGACGCAGGCATAGTCGAACTCGATCCCTTGTCCGATCCGGTTCGGACCGGCACCGAGGATCACCACCCGGGGCCGGTCCGCCTCACCCACCTCCGTCTCGTCCTGGTAGGTGGAGTAGTGGTACGGCGTGCGAGCCGCGAACTCGCCGGCACAGGTGTCGACGGTCTTGAACACGGGGGTCACGGCGAGCGTCTCACGGCGAGACCGTACGGCCGCGGCGGAGGCGCTCGTGAGCTCGCCGATGCGTTCGTCCGAGAGCCCCAGGCGCTTCGCCCGGCGGAGCTCGTCGGCCTGGACGGCATCGACCGGTCTCCCCACGAGCTCGCGCGCACCCTCGACCACCTGTGCGATCTGGTCGACGAACCACGGGTCGATCCCCGACACCCCCGCCACGTCATCGACCGAGTGTCCCGAGGCGAGCGCGTCGGCGACAGCATGGAGCCGCCACTCCGAGGGTCGGGCGAGAGCGGCGAGGGGCTCGGCGGGCGCGGTGCGTCCGACCAGGGCCGACGAGCGGAGACCCGAGCCGCCCCACGCACGATCCAACGCCGGCTTCTCGAGCCCCCGCCACGCTTTCCCGAGCGCCTCCTTGAACGTGCTCCCGATCGCCATGACCTCGCCCACGGAGCGCATCGTCGAGCCGAGCGACGTGTCTGCGGCGGGGAACTTCTCGAACGCGAAGCGAGGGATCTTCACGACGACGTAGTCCAGGGTCGGCTCGAACGCGGCGGGTGTCTCACCGGTGATGTCGTTCGTGATCTCGTCGAGTCCGTACCCGACGGCGACGAGCGCCGCGATCTTCGCGATCGGGAACCCGGTCGCTTTCGACGCCAGTGCGCTCGATCGCGAGACCCGCGGGTTCATCTCGATAAGGACCTGCCGGCCGGTGGCCGGATCCACGGCGAACTGCACGTTGGATCCGCCGGTCTCCACGCCGATCACCCGGAGCACCTGGATCGCCGCATCGCGCATGCGTTGGTATTCGCGGTCGCTGAGGGTCTGCTGAGGTGCGACCGTGATCGAGTCGCCGGTGTGCACACCCATGGGATCGACGTTCTCGATCGAGCACACGATCACGGCGTTGTCGGCACCGTCGCGCATCACCTCGAGCTCGAACTCCTTCCAGCCGGCGATCGATTCCTCGATCAGCACCTCGTGGACGGGGCTCGCGGCGAGCGACCGGCCCGCGACGCGCGCGAGCTCGACCGGATCGTCGGCGAACCCACTGCCACCTCCGCCCAGCGTGAAGGACGGCCGGACGATCACCGGGAACCCGAGGGCCGTCCCCAGCGAGACGGCTTCCTCCACCGAGCGGGCGATGCCCGATCGCGGGACGTCGAGGCCTACGTCCACCATCGCGCGCTGGAACCCGCTGCGGTCCTCCGCCGCATGGATCGCCTCGAGCGACGCGCCGAGCATCCTGACACCCAGCCGGTCGAGATCACCGGACTCAGCGAGCGCAACGCTCACGTTGAGACCCGTCTGACCGCCGAGGGTCGGCAGCAGCGCGTCCGGCCGCTCGCGTTCCAGGATCTGCAGGACGGATGCGGAGGTGAGCGGCTCGATGTAGGTCCGGTCGGCGAACTCGGGGTCGGTCATGATCGTCGCCGGGTTCGGATTGACCAGGCACACCTCGAATCCCTCGCGCCTGAGCACCGTGCACGCCTGCGTCCCCGAGTAGTCGAACTCGCACGCTTGCCCGATCACGATCGGTCCGGAGCCGATGACCATGATCCTGTGGATGTCCGTGCGACGCGGCATCAGATACCGGCCTCCATCAAACTCCGGAACTCATCGAAGAGGTAGCGCGAATCGTGCGGACCCGGCGCGGCCTCTGGGTGGTACTGCACGCTCGACGCCGGCACGTCGAGACAGCGGAGCCCTTCGAGGGTTCCGTCGTTCAGGTTGCGATGCGAGAGCTCAACCCGCCCGTAGTCGGTCAGGGCGCGACCGTCGCCGTCCTTCGCCCATCCCTCCGGATCGACCGCGAAGCCGTGGTTATGACTCGTGATCTCGACGGCTCCGGTCGCGAGGTTCTTGACCGGTTGGTTCACGCCGCGATGCCCGAACTTCATCTTGTACGTGGCGCCGCCGAGCGCGAGCCCGAGCAACTGATGTCCCAGACAGATGCCGAAGATCGGGACCTTGCCGAGCAGCTCCCGTGCCGCGGCGATCCCGTACACGGTCGCCGATGGGTCTCCCGGGCCGTTCGACAGGAAGACGCCGTCGAAACCGCCCCGCGCGACCGTCGCGGGAGGGGTCTCGGCCGGGTACACCGTGCATCCGATCCCATGGTCCGCGAGGAGCCGCAGGATCGTGCGCTTCAACCCGAAGTCGTACGCGGCCACGCGGAAGACACGCCCGCGATCGGCGGATGGCTGGCCGGCGACGATCTCCGACCCGTACGGCTCCGGCGTGGACACGGTGTTCGCCAGATCCGCGCCGGCCATCCCGCCAGAGGACCGGATCCGTTCGAGCAGGGACCCCGCGTCGAGATCCTCGGACGAGATCGCGGCACGCATCGAGCCGTGTTCCCTGATCCGCCGCGTCAGCTTGCGGGTATCGATCCCCTCGATCCCTGCGACCCCGGCATCCTCGAGCGCCTCGGGCAACGACCCGCTCGCACGCCACGAGCTTGCGCGACCGGCGACCTCACGTACCGCGAAGCCGGCCACCTGGACGCGGCCGCTCTCGGCATCCTCGGCGTTGACGCCGTAGTTCCCCTGATGCGGTGACGTCATCGTCACGATCTGCCCCGCGTAGGACGGGTCCGTCAGGACCTCCTGGTAGCCGGCCATCCCCGTGTTGAAGACGGCTTCACCGAAGGACTCTCCCGGCGCTCCGAACGCGGTGCCCCAGAAGACCGTGCCGTCCTCGAGCGCGAGCAGCGTCGGGCGACCGAGCGTCATCTCGTCGGCTTCCCGTCCGCCACCACGAGCGCTCCTTGGAAGACCGTGTGGGTCACCCGACCGCGCAGCCGCCGGCCGAGGAACGCGCTGTTGCGGGCCTTCGACGCGAACGGAGCTTCGACGACCCATCCCTGGTCCGGATCGAAGACCGTGAGGTTCGCCGGTCGGCCGGCTTCGATCGGGCCGCCGTGATCGCCCGCGCCCAGGATCCGCGCGGGGGCGGTCGAGAGCGCGTCGAGCGCGCGCGACAACGGGAGGAAGCCCGGATGCACGAGCTCCGTCAGGATCACCCCGAGCGCCGTCTCGAGCCCGATCGTTCCCGGCGGTGCCCGGTCGAACTCCGCCTCCTTCTCTTCGATCGCATGCGGAGCGTGGTCGGTGGCGACCGCATCGATCGTGCCGTCGGCGAGTCCCGCCCGAAGGGCGTCACGGTCCTCTGCCGACCGGAGCGGCGGGTTCATCTTCAGATCGGTGTCGTAGGTGCTCAGATCCTCGTCCGTGAAGGTCAGGTGGTGTGGGGTCACTTCAGCGGTCACCCGGATCCCCTCGGATCTGGCGCGGCGTACCAGCTCCACGCTCCGCGCGCTCGACAGGTGGCACAGGTGGATCCGTCCGCCGGTGGCCCGCGCGAGCACAAGGTCACGCGCGACGACGATCTCCTCGGCCTCAGCGGGACGTCCGGCCAGGCCGAGGGCGGAGGACAGAGCGCCCTCGTGCATGTGCCCACCCTCGACGAGCGAGGGATCCTCCGCGTGCTCGGCGAGGACGACATCGTCTCCGAACGCCTTCACATAGAGCAATGCGTTCCGCAGCAGCCGGGCCGTGGGCACAGGGTGGCCGTCGTCGGAGAACACCCGAACCCCGGCCTCCACCATCTCGCCCATCTCCGCGAGCTGCTCGCCCTGCAGACCCTTCGTGATCGCCCCGACCGGATAGACCTCGCAGAGACCGGCGGCGGCCGCCAGCTCGCGGACGGCCTGGATCACCGCGGCGTTGTCCGCGACGGGCTGCGTGTTGGCCATCGCGGCCACCGCGGTGTAGCCGCCGACCGCCGCCGCGCGGGTCCCCGTCGCGACGGTCTCCTTGTGCTCGTCCCCCGGCTCCCGCAGGTGCGTGTGCAGATCGACGAGGCCGGGCGCGATGACGAGCCCTCGGGCGTCGATCCGCTCGGCGCCTTCGGCAGCCTCCGGGCCCGCGATGAGGCCGCCAGCGACGGCGACGTCCCGGACGTCGTCGACGCCGGCGGCCGGGTCGAGGACCCGCCCGCCCTCGAACACGAAGCGCGCACTCATGCGGCCTCACCCTTCGCGCCGCCGAGCAGCAGGAACAGCAGCGCCATCCTGACGGCGATGCCGTTCGTCACCTGCTCCTCGATCACGGAACGGGGCAGGTCTGCGACGTCGGAATCGATCTCGACCCCGCGGTTCATCGGACCGGGATGCATGATCAGGCCGCCCTCGGGCATGAGGGCGACCCGGTCACGCGTGATGCCGAACAGGCGCGCGTACTCACGCACGCTCGGGAAGTACTCGAGCCGCTGGCGTTCCCGCTGGACCCGGAGGACGTAACAGACGTCGAGCTTGGGCAGCACGCCCTCGATGTCGTAGCTGACCTGCACGCCCCACG
>Ga0066710_100000174_pt1 | contig 32195 bp, 35 predicted proteins | sample GraSoiAngelo_159_FD_79666 | JGI IMG/M metagenome (GOLD analysis project Ga0066710, IMG submission 79666) | Grasslands soil microbial communities from the Angelo Coastal Reserve, California, USA - 14_1009_16_40cm | ecosystem: Environmental > Terrestrial > Soil > Grasslands | place: USA... | reverse complement strand
GCGCGGTGGGGCCGGGGGAAGGGGCCGCGCCGGCCGGGACTGCGCGGCGAGGGACGATCCCTCGGGCCGCTCTGCGGAGCCGCCGCTCGCATGATGCACGCGCAAGCGTAACCCAACGCAGGGACGTGCCCGACGGATGTTTATGAGATTCGATCTCGTCTTCTGCTAGCTTGCCCAGGCGAGCGGCGCGCTGGTGCCCGCCGCGCTCAGCCGTCCGGTCCCAAAAGAAACGCGTATGCGTCCTATGTTCGGTTCGCTCCTCCTCCGCCGCAGCGCGCCGCTAGCGCTGGCGCTCGTGGCGGTCGCGTCCGGCTGCGGACGCAGCGGGAGCCCGGGCGCGCCCGCAGCACGCGGCGGTGGCGGCGGGCTGGTGGTGGTGGCGGCGGAGAACTTCTGGGGCAGCATCGCCGCCCAGCTCGGCGGCGGGCGGCCGAGCGTGAGCAGCATCATCGTCAACCCCGACACCGATCCGCACGCCTACGAACCCAACGCGCGCGACGCCCGCGCGCTCGCCGGCGCCCAGCTGGTGATCGTCAACGGCCTCGGGTACGACGCGTGGGCCGACCGCCTGCTCGCGGCCAGCCCGCTGTCGGGGCGCCTAGTGCTGAACGTCGGCCGCGCGCTCGAGCTGGGAGCTGGGGCCAATCCGCACCAGTGGTACTCGCCGGCGCACGTGCAGCAGATCGTCGACCGCATCAGCGCCGCCTACGAGCGGCTTGACCCGGCCGACACGAGCTACTTCGCGCAGCGCCGGGTCACCTTCCTGACCGCCGGTCTGGCGCGCTACCAGGCGCTGCGCCGCGAGATTCGCGCGGAATTCGCGGGGGCGCCGGTGGGCTACAGCGAGAGCATCTTCCAGCCGCTCGGCGAAGACCTCGGCTTGCGGCTCATGACCCCATACAGCTTCGCCAAGGCGATCGCCGAGGGCACCGACGTGACCGCGCAGGACAAGCGGCTCGTCGACACGCAGGTCTCTCAGCGCCAGATCAAGGTTTGGATCTACAACAGCCAGAACGTCACCCCCGACGTGCAGCGGGTCAATGCGCTTGCGCGCGCACACAACATCCCCATCGCGACCGTGACCGAGACGCTGGCGCCGGCTTCGGCGAGCTTCGAGCAGTGGCAGGTGGCGCAGCTCGAAGCGCTGCGCGCCGCGCTGCGCAGGGCGACGGGACGGTGAGGCCCCTACAATCGAGCCGTGACCCCGACCACGCAACGGTCTGGTTGGGCCGAGCAGGCGGCGCGGGCGCTGACTGAGGCGGGGTACCGGCGGGGCGGCGCCCGGCGGGCGATCCTCGAGCTGCTCGATGAGCAGGCGTGTGCGCTGTCGGCCCAGGAGATCCAGCGGGCTCTCGGCGGTCGCCGGCGCGCGGTCTCGCGCGCCAGCATCTACCGCGTAATGGAGGAGCTCGAGGCGATCGGCGTGGTGCAGCGGGTGGAGCTGGGGCAGGGGATCGTGCGCTACGAGGCCGTGCGGCGAGGGCCCGGTCACCACCACCACCTCGTCTGCGACCGCTGCGGGCGCCTGGAGCCGTTCACCGACGCCGGCCTGGAGCGCGCGATCAGCCGCCTATCCGATCGTGTTCCGTTGAAGGTGTCGGTGCACGAGATCGTCATTCACGGCGCCTGCCGTGTGTGCGCGCGCTGAGCGCGCACGCTTCGCGAGCAGCGAGCAGCGAGCAGCGAGCAGCGGGCAGCGGGCTACGAGCAGCGGGCTACGAGCGTCGCGCCCGGCACAGCGAGCGCGCCGGTGGTGAGCGCGTCAGTCGCCGGCTAGGCGCGTCGGCAGCGGCTGGCCGGCGGGCGGCGGATCGTCGTGCAGGAGCTGCGGGACGGTGACGAGGCGATAGCCGCGGGCGCGCAGCGCGTGGATGATCGCGGGCAGGGCCGCGACGGTCTGCGAGCGGTCGCCGCCGCCGTCGTGCATCAGGATGATCGCGCCCGGGTGGGCGCCGGCGAGCGCCCGCTGCACGATTACCGGCACGCCCGGCTGCTGGTAGTCGCCAGTGTCGGCCGACCACAGCACCATCAGCAGCTTCAGCGCGCGCAGCTGGCGCAGCGTGGCCGCGTTGAACGAGCCGTAGGGCGGGCGAAACAGGATCGGCCGCGTGCCAAGTAGTTCGATCCGCACGATCGCTTCAAACAGCTCTTCGCGCTGTTCGTGAGCGGACAGCCGCGCCAGCATGGGGTGCGTCTCGGTGTGGTCGCCGACGACGTGGCCGTCGCGCAGCTCGCGTGCGGTGAAGTCGCTGAAGTAGCGCTCCATCTTGCCGATCGCAAAAAAGGTGGCGCGCACGTGGGCCTGCTCGAGCACGCTCAGCACCTGCGGCGTGTACGGTCCGGGACCGTCGTCGAATGTCAACGCGATATCGCGCGCCGAGCCGCCGCCTTCCCTGACGAAGGGGGTGTAGGCGAGCGTGGCAGAGACGGCACGGTCTTCCTCAGCGGGGGATTGCTGGGGGGAGGCGGCGCTCGCCGGGAGGCGAGCGCCGAGGCCTGCGCTGGCGTGATGCGTCGAGCCGCGACGGTGCGATCCACTCAGCGCGATGGCGAGCGCCAGCAGCAGCGCCAGCGCCAGCAGCGCGGTGCCGCGGCGCAGGCGAATGCGCGTGCGGCGCGCGAGCTGAGCGCTGTGGTCCTGCGTCGCCAGTGGCGGCCGCGGCGGCGGTGAGGGGGGCGCGGGCGGTGGCGGCGGCGGCCGGCGCGCGGGGGGCGGCTCGTCCTCGAAGTCCCAGTTCCAGCGGCGCCCGATGCGTGACACCGCCCAGATCCTAAACGCTGCGCACGCCGCCATTCCGCGCGCAGACGCGCTTACCGGAATCGCGAGTGGGTAGCGGACAGCGGCGCTAGCCGCCGCCGTAGGAGACGATCAGGTCGGTGGCCACGCCCACGAGAAAGCCCGTGGCGATCAGGTACAGGCCAAACGTATGGTGGCCGTAGCGGCGCATCCCCGTCCAGATCTCGCCGATCACGTACAGCACGGCGCCGCCCGCCAGCGCATAGAACATCAGCTCGAGCGGCTCCGAGGTGACCTGGTAGCCGACGATCGTGCCGAGCACGGTCGGGCCGCCGCCGATCAGGCCGGCGAGCCCGAGCCAGCCCCACGTCGGCCGCGCGGCGCCGAGCGGGCCCACGATGCCGAAGCCCTCGGTCGCGTTGTGCAGGCCGAAGCCGATGATCAGCACCGTCGCCAGGCTGACCGCGCCGGCCTTGGCCGACACCCCGATCGCGAGCCCCTCGGCGAAGTTGTGAAGCCCGATCGCGGTGGCGATCACCATCCCCGTCTGCAGCGCGCGCCGCCGGACGTCTTCGGCACCCTCTCGCGAGCGGGCGAGCTGCTCTCGGTCGAGCACCGCCGCGGCCTCACCGCCGGCGAGCGGCGCGGGCTCGCTGCGGCGCGAGCGCAGCCTGCGCTCGACCGCCGAGATTCCGGCGGTGCCCACGATGAAGCCGACGAGGAGCAGCGCGAACAGGCCGAGCACGTGGGCGAAGCTGCCGGTGTGGTGCTTGAAATGCTCGACCGCCGTTTCCAGCACGGCCTCGCCGTGCTTGGTCACGTCCATGAAGATGAACGCGAGGATGCCGACCGAGAACATGGCCAGGCCCACCCGCACCCGGTCTCCGGCCCAATGCACGCGCCCCATGGGCAGCCCCAGGTAGATCGCAAAGCCGGCGATCGCTCCCAGCCCGACCGTTTCGCCGAAGTCCATCAGTGCCTAGGTGTCGCTACGCGGATAGCCATGCGGTTAGGTACACCTAATATCTACCACAGCGGTCGGGATTGCAGACGCCACCGCGGTGCGACCGGGCTTTCGGCGAGAATCGCCGCATGCACGTGACCGCCAAGGCCGACTACGCGGTGAGAGCCGTGATCGAGCTCGCAGGCAGCCGAATGGACGCGCCTCGCAAGGTCGACGAGGTCGCAAAGGCGCAGGGAATCCCGGTGTCGTTCCTTGAGAACATCCTCACGCAGCTCCGCTCCTCCGGGTTGGTTCGAAGTCAGCGCGGGCCCGAAGGGGGCTACTGGCTGGCTCGGCCCGCGCGCGACATCAACCTCGCGCAGGTCATCCGCGCAGTCGAGGGCCCGCTCGTCGGTGTGCGCGGGCAGCGTCCGGAGGAGGTCGAATACACGGGCACGGCCGAATCGCTGCAGCAGGTGTGGATCGCGCTGCGCGCCAACCTACGCAAGGTGCTCGAGCACGTGACCGTCGAGCAGGTCGCGGCCGGGAAGCTGCCTCGGGAGGTCGTGGCCCTCACGCGCGAAGAGCAGGCCTGGCACACACGCTAGGCCGCAAATTCGCGCAGCTCGGGAAGTCGGACCGCCAGTATCTGCCCCTCGGCGAGCTCGAGCTCCTGGGCGCTCTCGCGGGTCTGCTGCGCCCAGATCTGGCGCCCGTCGGGCAGCGTCAGCTCGACCCGCACCTCAAAGCCGAGGTGCACGATCCGGTGTACCAGGGCCTCCGTCGTGTCCGGCCCGGCCTCGGCGAGGATCTGGATGTCGTGGGGGCGCATGAGCGCGTCGCCGAGCCGGTTCACAGGCCCGATGAACGTCATCACGAACTCGTTGCGCGGGCTCTCGTACAGCTCGCGCGGGGTGCCCGCCTGTTCGATCCTGCCTTCGTTCATGACGACGATCTGCCGCGCTAGCTCCATCGCCTCCTCCTGGTCGTGCGTGACGAAGATGGTGGTCACGTGGATCTCGTCGTGCAGCCGGCGCAGCCATTCGCGCAGCTCTGAGCGCACCTGCGCGTCCAGGGCGCCGAACGGCTCGTCTAGCAGCAGAACCTCGGGCTGCACCGCGAGCGCGCGCGCGAGCGCCATCCGCTGCAGCTGGCCGCCCGAGAGCTGGGAGGGATAGCGTCCGGCCAGTCCCTCGAGGCGCACGAGCGCAAGCAGCTCCTTCACCCGCGCCTGGATCTCGGCGCGCGGGCGGCGGCGCACCGACAAGCCGAAACCGATGTTGCCGGCGACGGTCATGTGCTTGAACGGCGCGTAGTGCTGGAAGACGAACCCGACGCCGCGCGAGCGAGCGGGCACACCGGTGACGTCGTTGCCGCCGATCGTCACCACGCCGGTGTCGGGGCTCTCCAAGCCGGCGATGATCCGCAACAGCGTCGACTTGCCGCTGCCGCTCGGTCCAAGCAGCGCGGTGAGGGCTCCGTCTGCCACGCGGATGCAGACGTCGTCCAGCGCGGTGAATGTGCCGAAGGACTTGCTCACGTTGTGGACCTCGATCGCCATCAGGTCACCGCTTCTCCGGGGCGCGTGTGTCGGGTGAGCAGGTTCATGGCCAGCAGCGTTGCGAGCGCCAGCAGCGCGAGCACGACCGCCGCGGCGTAGGCGCCGGTGATGTCGAAGTTCTCGAAGCGATCCTGTACATACAGGGGCAGCGTCTGCGTCTGGCCCTCGATTCGCCCGGAGACGATGCTCACTGCGCCGAACTCTCCGAGCGCGCGGGCCGTGGTCAGGACGACGCCGTAGACGACGCCCCACCTGATCCCGGGCAGGGTGATGCGCATGAACGTCTGCCACCGGCTTGCGCCGAGTGTCGCGGCGGCCTGCTCGGAGTCGGTGCCGAGCTCGTGCAGCACGGGGATCGTCTCGCGCGCGACGAACGGCAGCGAAACGACCGCGGTCGCCAGCACCATGCCGGGCACCGAGAAGATCACCGCGATTCCGTTCGCCGCGAGCCAGTTGCCGAACCAGCCCGTCTTGCCGTACACGAGCACCAGGGCCAGCCCGACCACGACCGGGGAGATCGCAAACGGGAGGTCGATCAGCATTCCAAGCAGCGCCCTGCCTCTGAAGCGCCCGCGCTCGAGCAGTAGCGCGATGCCGATCCCGAAGACCGTGTTCAGCGGCACGGCGATGGCGACGACCTCCAGCGAGAGCCAGAACGCGTGCTGTGCGTTGGCCGCGCTCACGGCGTGCCAGACCGGCGCCAGCCCGTGCTCGAAGGTCCTGTAGAAGATCATCGCTACCGGCGCCACCAGCAGCAGCGCCAGATAGCCAAGCGCGATGGCCCTCAGGCCCAGGCGGCGCGCGCGGCGCGCGCGCTCGTCGGCGGCGCGCGACGGTGCGCGGCTGCGCGGGACCAGAGGCGCGCGTGCTGAAGCGACGGCGCCCGAGGCGCTAGACGACATGCCCGGACCTCCAGCGCGAGAGCACAGAGAGGGCGGCCAGCACGGCCAGAGCCGCGAGCAGCAGCACGATCGAGACGGCCGCCGCGCCGGGCAGGTTGTCGCTCTCGATCTGGCCGAACACGTACACCGAGCCGACCTCGGTCTTGAAGGGGAGATTGCCGGTGATCAGCACCAACGAGCCGAACTCGCCCACGGCGCGCGCGAAGCTGAGCGCTACGCCTGAGATGATCGCCGGCGTGAGGCTCGGCAGCACGATCCTGCGCAGGATCGTCGCCGGTCCCGCCCCCAGCGACGCGGCTGCCTCCTCCATCGAGACGTCGAGCTCGTGCAGCACCGGCTGCACCGAGCGCACCACGAACGGGAGCGTCACGAACAGCAGTGCGAGCGCGATCGATGCGCGGGTGAAGGCGACGTTGATGCCCATCGGGCTGCCCTTGCCATAAAGCGCCAGCAGCACGACCCCGGCGACGATCGTGGGAAGCGCGAAGGGCAAGTCGATGAGCGCGTTGACGATCCGCTTGCCTGGGAACTCGTCGCGCACGAGCACCCACGCGATCAGGGTGCCGAACACGGCGTTGGTGACCACGACTATCGCCGACACGACGAGCGTCAGCTTGATGGCCGCGACGGCCTCGGGATTTGAGATCTCACGCCAGAAAGCGCTCGCTCCACCTGTAGTCGACTTCGCCAGCACGGCTGAGACGGGCAGCAGCACGAGCGCCGACAGATAGATACCGAGCAGGCCCCTGCCGAGAGCGCTGCCTCCGCGTGCGCGCCAGGCGCCGGCGCTGAGCCGGCGCACGCGCGCGGGCGGCAGTGAGAGGGTGGCGTCGCTACTTGGCAGTGGACACCCCCAGCGACTGCTCGATCTTGGTCACGATGCCCGCTTCGGGGTCGAAGAACTTCTTGACGACCGACTTCCAGCCGCCCAGCGCGTCGATCTTGAACAGACCCGGCGGCGTGGGGAACCGGCCGGCGGCTAGGCCCGGGATCACCGGGCGGTAACCCTTGGATGCCCAGATCGTCTGCGCCGCCGGTGACAGCAGGTAGCTCACGAAGCTCTGCGCCGCTTTCGAACCGCCACCGGACCCAACCGCTGCGATCGGATTCTCGATCAGGATCGTGTCCGCGGGAATCACATATTCGATCGCCTCACCCTTCTTCTGGTCGGCGATCGCCTCGTCCTCGTAGTCGAGCAGGGCATCGCCCCGGCCGGCGGCGAAGGTCTGCAGCGCGTTTCTCGCCGAGCTGTCCTGGCTGACCACGTTGTGGAACAGCTGGGTCAGATAAGCCTCGGCCTGCGCTGCGGTCTTGCCTTCCTTCAGCTGCGCCCCGTATGCGGCCATCACGTTCCAGCGGGCGCCGCCCGAGGTGAATGGGTTCGGCGTGAGCACCTGCACGCCTGGCTTGACCAGATCAGACCAGCCGGTGATGTGCTTGGGGTTGCCCTTGCGCACGATGATCACGACCACGGAGTCGGTCACGAAGCCGTGTGTCGCGTTCTTGTTCCAGCTGGAAGACACGAGCCCGGCCTTGACGAGCTTTTCCACATCCGGTTCCAGCGACAGGTTGACCACGTCGGCGTGCTGGCCGGCGAGCACGGCTCTGGTTTGCGCGCCCGAGGCTCCGTAGGACTGGCTGAAGCCGACGCCGTTGCCTTCGGGTGTGGCCTGGAATGCGGGGATCAGCTTTTCGAACACTCCCTGCGGGGTGGAGTAGGCGACCAGCGCGATGTGCTTGCTCGACGAGCTCGAGGAGCCGCACGCGGCCAGGAACGGGATTGCCGCCAACAGCGACAGCACTGTGGGAATGCTTCGTCTATGCATTGATCACTTTCTCGAGTTAGTTGATCAAGTAGACTAACATACTAAAGAAGGTCGGCTTTTTAGGGAAGATCGGCAAACCCGGTGCGAGCAAGCCGCCGGCGTGGTGCCCTCTCGCGGTTGTGCTTCTGCCCTCGCATTTGCCGCACCGAGGCCGCTTTGCGCGCGCGTGGGCTAGGCTTCTGTGGGCAGGACGCCGCGGCGCTCGTTGTGTGCCCGGCGGATCGACACGGCGGAAAAGGAGATTCAGACGCGATGTCAGCGCCCCCAACATCCCCGGCAGCGACGGCCCCGGAGGGGGCCACGGAGGCCGCCGAGGCCGCTGTGGAGGCGATTCGCAGCGCGGCCGGCCAGGACACGAGCTTCTCGCTGCAGCTCAGCCAGGATCAGAAGGACATCCGCGACTGGGTGCACGGATTTGCCGCGGACGTGGTGCGTCCGGCCGCGCACGAGTGGGACGAGAAGGAGCAGACGCCGTGGCCGATCATCCAGGAGGCGGCGAAGATCGGCCTGTACGGCTACGAAGGCATGGCACAGTTCTTTGCCGACCCGACGGGCCTGACGCTGCCGATCGTCAACGAGGAGCTGTTCTGGGGCGACGCCGGCATCGGGATGTCGATCTTTGGCACGTCGCTGGCGGTGGCAGCGATCTTCGGGCAGGGCAGCGGCGAGCAGATCGGCGAGTGGATCCCGCGCTGTTTCGGCACGGTGGACGACGTGAAGGTAGCCGCCTTCTGCGCGTCTGAGCCCAACGCCGGCTCGGACGTGTCCGGCGTGCGCTCCACCGCCAAGTTCGACGAGGGTGCGGGCGAGTGGGTGCTGAACGGACAGAAGGCCTGGGCGACCAACGGCGGCATCGCCGACGTGCACGTGGTGATCGCCTCGGTAGACCGCGAGCTTGGCGCGCGCGGACACGGCGCGTTTGTGGTGCCGATGAGCGAGGCCAAAGGGATCTCGCAGGGTACGAAGGTGTCCAAGCACGGCTTGCGCGCGTCGCATACCGCGGACGTGTTCCTCGATGACTGTCGGGTCCCCGCCGGCTATGTGCTGGGCGGCAAGGAGAAGCTCGACGAGCGCCTGGCGCGCGTGCGTGAGGGCAAGCGCAGCAAGTCGCAGGCGGCCATGCAGACGTTCGAGGCGTCGCGCCCCACGGTGGCGGCCCAGGCGCTGGGCATCGCCCGCGCCGCCTACGAGTACGCGCTGGACTACGCCAAGGAGCGCGAGCAGTTCGGACGCAAGATCATCGAAAACCAGGCGATCGCGTTCACGCTGGCGCGCATGAAGACGGAGATCGATGCCGCCCGCCTGCTGGCGTGGCGGGCCTCATGGATGGGCCGCAACGGGCTCGCGTTCGAGAACGCCGAGGGCTCGATGAGCAAGCTGAAGGCCGGCGAGGTGGCCGTGTGGGTCACCGAGCGCGCGATCCAGATTCTGGGCGGCAACGGCTACGCGCGCGAGTTCCCCGTCGAGCGCTGGCACCGCGACGCAAAGATCTACGACATCTTCGAGGGCACCGCCGAGATCCAGCAACTGGTGATCGCGCGTGCGATCTCGGGGATGCACATCAAGTAGCGCTGTAAAGCCGTTTCCCTCGCCGACTGTAAGGCGGACACGCTCGAACCGCACGGCGTTCTCGAGTGCGGCGCCCATGGCTGCGCCGAGCCGAAGCTCGAAGCGGCGATGTCGTTTGCCGCGCACCTGCTCGTGGTCCAGCGTCCTCAACCACGCCGAAGGCCTGACTACGGGTTCTTGACCTCACCGACTCCCATCGGCTGCGCGAGGTATGCCTTGACCCGCTGATGGGCGGTGGCAGCCCGCTGTTCGAGAGTGCCCGGCTCGGCACACCCGCCTCGTCTTCACCGCGATGGGCCGCCACAGCCGCGAGGTACACGCGTGCCCCCACTGCCTCACCCTCAGCGAGTCCCCAACTGGTGGACGACTAGACCGCTGCCCCAGCTACCACGCCCGCTACGCGGACGGGCTGGTGGCGCCGGACAGCCTGCACGTCTGCGCATGCGGGAAGAGCTACCGCATCCCGCCGCGCGGCACCCAGACCCCGAGTGCGCGCCTGCTCGCGGTGCGGCGACCTCCTCGGCCTACGAGCGGGATCTAGCTTGCGCGTGCGCCGAGGCGGCTTTGGCCATCGTGGAGCTGCTCGCTCTCCACCTCGGCCGCGTCGCTGACGGCCCACGCGATGCGCTCGATCAGCTGTGCCGCTGAATGGTCGTCTTCCAGATTTGCTGGAAAGACCGACTCGTCCATCAGCACGGGCAGGTCGGATACCTCGCTGGTATGCGTGGTCACGAGGACTCTGGGCATTGGCCTCCCTCCTCGGGGCTGAGTTTGGATGTGCCGACTGCCAAGACATTGGTATACCCGGCCTCGGCTTATCGAGACCTAAGTTGAGCGCTCAACGATCTTGAGCCGTCGAGCCGCAGCGGGGTGCGCCGCGAACGCGGGATGTGTCGTGATCCCCGCCGTGAAAAGATCTATGCAAGCGAGCTAGAGAGGAGTTGTCATGGAGGCAGCGCACGAGGACTTGACGCGGGTCTTTACCAGCGAGGACAGGCAGTGGCTGCCCCTCCCAGGGCTGCCGAGCGGCGAAGCGTGGATCAAGGTCATCCACGCCGATGAGGAGTTGGGCAAGGTGGTCTTCAAGTTCCGCTTTGGTCCCGGCTGCGAGTTGGCACCGCACACGCACAAGTGCCACGCGATCGCCTACACGATCTCGGGGGAGTGGGAGTACGAGGGGCTCAAGCTGCCGGCCGGCGCAATCGCGTACGAGCCGGTCGAGAGTGTTCATACCCCCAGCAGCGGGCCGGGCGCCGAACTGGTCGTCGTGCTCTCGAGCGATACCGACCAGTTCCTGGTCAACCACATGCCCGACGGGAACGACATCCCCTTCGACATCGGGTTCTTCAAGCAGATCGAGGGCATGACCCCGGAGCAAGCCCAGCAGCTGGCCGAGCAGATGGGATTGAGCTAGACGTCGACGGCACCAGCGGCGCGCTAGCCGCGATCAAGCATCGGCGCTGCCGTCATCGTATTTCTGGCTTCGCGGTGCGAGGACGGGGGTCCCGACGAGCGGCCTGCCGACTCGAGGAGCAGGGGATGGCGCAGGGAAACGAGCAGGTCGTGCGCGCCGTGTACGACGCGTGGCGCCGCGGCGAGCTGCCAGGGCCGCCGCAGTTGCTCGACGACACGATCGACTATGTCAACCCACCCGGGGCGATCGAGCCTGGAACTCGGCGTGGGTTGGCTGCATTCACCGAAGCCGTCGAGAGGGTCTTCGAGGGGTGCGAGTTCTGGCGTATGGAGCCGGAACATCGAGCGCTCGATCTCTGCGGCCGGGGAGGTCGCTGCTCGTCTATTTGATGACCGCAGTCCACACCACGCCCGCTTTGAAGTCGTTGGCGCCGGCGGTGCCCGCATTGGTGATAACGACCGACTGGCCAGCGGTGACGAGCGCCGTGTCCGTGGTGTCGTTGCAGCCGGTCCCGCCCGCGGCGATCGAGCAGTGGAGGCGATCGTCTTCCTGAACCGCCACGAGGTTGGGGTCGTCAAAAGCAAGCGGGGTCAGTTCTCGGCCCCGATCAACCTGCGCGGCCTACCGGCGGGCACCTTTCCGGTGAAGATCACCGTGATCACGACGTCGGGCTCGATCATCTCCGGGACGCGCACCTATCACACCTGCCACACGCGGATTCCCTTCCACGGCCCGGGTCGCCTCTGATCCTCGCAGCAAGCCGCGGCCGGCTCCTCGCCGGTGAGACGGTGCACGCGAGTCAGGTCGTCGCGAATCTCGCCGCGCATTCAGCGCTAGCGGCACAATTACTCGCCGGTGTACGAGCGCGACGTCGAGATCCTGAGGGAAGGCCTCCAAGCCTTCAGCGACGGTGACATCGAGCGCATCCTCCAGTTCACGCACCCCGAGTTCGAAGCCATCGTGCCGGCCGAGCTATCGCCCGAGCCCGATACATACCGTGGCCACGACGGCGTCAGGCGCTATTTCGCGTCGTTCGCCGAGGCGATGGAGGACATTCACTTCCAGCCGGAGCGCTTCTGGGACGCCGGTGACGCGGTCGTCGTCGCCATGCGGATGACCGCCAAGGGGAGGCAGACATCGATCGAGGTCGAACAGCGCTTCGCCCAGATCTGGACCTTGCTCGATGACAAAGCCAGGAGCGTGAGGACCTTCTCCTCGGTGCGCCAAGCGCTCGAGGCGGCCGGCCTGGCTTCCTGAGCGTCAGCGGGTCGCCCCAGGCCGAGACCAGGCGCCGGGCCGCGGCTACCAGGGCTGCTGCGCTTCGCAGTGCGGGCACGCCACGGTCGTAGAGACCGGCGCCTGGAACACGCAGCCGCACTGGCAGCTGTAGGAGGCCTCGTCGACCGGCCCGCCGGCGCGGCGCACGCGCAGCACGGCCGGGTCGGCCGGCAGCAGGGCCACCGCGCGGCGGCGCGAAGGCGACCGCGGCAGTCGCCGCATCGCCATCGGGTGGGGGAGGCGGGTGCGTACCAGGATTGCTCCCCAGGAGACTCTGTCCATGCCCAGAGAGACTCGTTCCACGCCCAAAGGTTTCGCTTTGACCGGGCAATCTCCTCGCGCGTGGGCGCGGCGCAAGGGGATCGCCGCGCACCCACCGGGCGTCCGCGGAGGGACCGCGGGCCGGCGGGCGTTTGAAATACTGGCCCTAGATGAATCCCGCGCGTAAGCGAGTCGTGCGCCTGATCGTGGCGCTCAGCGCGGCGGTGGTGCTGGCGAGCGCGCTGATCTACACGAGCTTCAGCGCGGCGAGTCCCGCGATCAGCCCGAGCCAGCTCGTGCGCCGGGCGCAGCCCGGGCGCAGCTATCAGCTCACCGGCACAGTCGTCTCCGGCTCCGTGCACCGCCAAGCCGGCGTGCTCGACTTCAGCGTCGAGGATCGCGCCGGCGGCACCAAGGTCCCGGTCTCCTACACCGGGACGGTGCCCGATCCGTTCAGGGAGGGGCGCGAGATCATCGTCACCGTCCAGAAGCGCGGCGCCCGCTACATCGGCGAACGGGACTCGCTGATCACCAAGTGTCCGTCGAAGTACAAGACGGCTCCGGCGGGCGAGAAACAGAACTACTGAGTGCGCATGCCGCCGCTTCGTTCCCCCCTCCCACCTGGGCGCTGATGGCACCGCTGGGACGGGCTTGTCTGCTGCTGGCGCTCGCGGTATGCGCCTACGGCATCGGCGCATCGCTGTACGGCGTGCGCGGCGGGCGCGCCGATTTCCGGGACTCGGGCCGCCGTGCGATGTATGCGCTGGCCGGCATCCTGGCGGTCGCCTTCGCGGTACTAGAGGTCGCCTTTCTGCGCAACGACTTCACGTTCAACACCGTGGCCGACACGTCGAGCCGCACCACGCCGGCGCTGTACCGGGCCGCGGCGGTGTGGTCCTCGCAGGAAGGCTCGCTGCTGCTGTGGGCCTTGCTGCTGTCGTTGTGGTCGAGCCTCGCGCTGTTCTTGGTGCGCCGCAGGATGCGCGAGGTGGCCGCGTATGCGACCGCCGTCCTGCTCGGCCTGGCGGGCTTCTTCGTCGTGCTGATGCTCGTCTACGCGACGCCCTTCGCCACCACCCATCCCGCGCCGGCTGAAGGTGCCGGCCTGGACCCGCTGCTGCGCTTCCCGACGATGGTCATCCACCCGCCGATGCTCTACTCCGGCTACACGCTGTGCACGATTCCGCTCGCCTTCGGCATCGGCGCGCTGCTCGCGCGCAGGGTGGACGCCGACTGGACCCGCATCATTCGACGCTTCGCGATCGCGGCCTGGCTGCTGCTCGGGGCCGGCATCGTACTGGGCGCGCGCTGGTCATATGCGGAGCTGGGCTGGGGCGGCTACTGGGGCTGGGACGCGGTCGAGAACGCGTCGCTGATGCCCTGGCTGACCGGCACCGCGCTGCTGCACTCGCTGATGATCCAGGAGAAGCGCGGCATGCTGAAGGTCTGGAACATGTCGCTGGTGCTCGCCACCGGAACGCTGGCCGTGATGGGCACATTCCTCGTGCGCAGCGGCATCCTCAACTCGATCCACGCGTTCGGCGGAGCCACCCTGGGGGTGCCGTTCGTGGTGCTGATCGGCGTGCTCATCGCGAGCTCGATCTACCTCGTGGTCTCGCGCGCGAAGATGCTGCGCTCCGAGCATCGCCTGGAGTCCTTGCTGTCGCGCGAGTCGATCTTCCTGGCCAACAACCTGGTGCTCGTCGGCCTTTGCTTCGTGATCTTCTGGGGCACCTACTTCCCGCTCATCTCCGAGGCGCTCTCGGGCCGCGAATCGTCGGTCGGCCCGCCCTGGTTTGACCGCTACACGGTCCCGCTCGCGCTCGCGCTGGTGCTGCTCAGCGGCATCGGACCGGTGATCGCCTGGCGCCGCGCCACGCTCGCCAACGCGCGCCGCAACTTCACCGGTCCCACGTTGCTCGCGCTGCTCGCGCTCGGCGCGCTGCTCGTCGCCGGGGTCCAGCACAAGCCGCTCGCGCTGGCCATGTTCTGCTGCGCGGCCTTCGTGCTGGGGTGCATCGGACAGGAGTTCGTGCGCGGCACCCGCGCCCGCCGGGCGATCGCAGGCGAGCCCGTTCCCGTCGCCCTGCTGGCACTGGTGCGGCGCAACCGGCGGCGCTACGGCGGCTACATCGTGCACATCGGCATGGCCGTCCTGTTCGTCGGCGTGGCCGCCTCTTCATCCTTCCAGCACGCCTCCGAGCTCGGCCTCTCGCCCGGCCAATCCAGCCGCGTCGGCGGCTACACGGTGCGCTACGTGCGGCCCACGGCGACGATCACGCCGCGCCAAGATGCGGCCCACACCGGCTCGACGCTGAGCCTCGGGGCGGTGCTCGACGTGAGCAAGCGGGGCCGCCACGTGGCGACCCTGCGTCCGAGCCAGGGCTACTACGACTCCGGCGAATCCGCCCAGGGCTCGGTCGGACATCTGATCGGCGGCCAGCCGGTCAGCCACATCAGCATGAGCGCCGGCCTCACGCGCGACGTGTGGACGGCGATTGCGCCAGACATTTCCAGCCCCTCGCTGCAGCGGATCGTGAGCGCGGGCAACCGCACGCTGCCGCCCGACGAGGGGCTGATCGCGATCGCCTACCTCGCCCGCTCCTACCTGCGCTCGCCCCCGCCGGCACAGTTTCACCTCATCGTCTCGCCGCTCGTGATGTGGATCTGGATCGGCGCGCTGACCGTCTTCGGCGGAGGCCTGATCGCGATCTGGCCGGTGCCCAGCGCTCTGCGTCGGGCCGAGAGCGTGCCCTCGCGCGCGCTGCCGTCGGGCGAGCTGGCACAAGCTTGACAGCGCCGTCGCAGGGCGCATCGCGGCCGCGCAGGAGATCCCGCACCGCGCCGGCTGCGCTCGCGGGTGACCGCCCGTGCCAGCGGCGGTGAGCGTCCTGATCGCGATACTCACGCTGCTGCTGATCGTGGCGGTGATCGTCGTGATCGGCGCTCCGCTGCGCCGCTCGCGTCGCGCGCGCGCGTCAGACGACGCCCCGGCTCCGGCGCGCGCCGCCCTCGAAGCGGCGCGCGAGGCCAAGTACCGCGAGATTCGCGACACGGAGCTCGACTACCGAACCGGCAAGCTCTCGCCGCAGGACTACGAGCGCCTCGATTCCAGCCTGCGGGCTGAGGCATTGGAGATCCTCGACCGCCTGGCGGCGCTGAACGGCCAACGGGCTCCGCGCTCAGACGCGCCGGAGCGCTAGGTCCATCGACGCCTGCGGCAGCCTAGGCCCAGGGGCGCTTGAGCAGGATCACCGCGTTGATCAGGAACAGGATCGCGAAGAAGATGGTCCAGCGGTTGAGGTTGCGCTCGACCATCGAGCCGCCACCCAGCGGGCCCGTGCCGCTGCCCACGCCAAAGGCGCCCGACAGGCCCGAGTCCTTGCCGGAGTGCATCAGCACGAGGAACACCAGCACGACCGAGATCAGCACCTGCAGGACCGAGAAGAACGTTTCCACCGGCTGAGCTTAGCCGTTTGCGCGGCCGGCGCGTCGCGGCCGCGCACGCAAACCGCCGCACCGCCTGCGAGGCTGAAGCCGAGCTCTATGTGCAACTGCGCGGCCCCCGAACGGCTGCATATCACCCTCTTCACTGCCCACAGAGCCGGAATTTGGGCTATTGTTGCCCCTGCAACCGCCATTGCAGAGTACGCACGGATGGAGTCGGCCGTTGCGACCAGGGAAAGGAGGAGTCGGCTGCGAGGGGGAATTTCGCGCACGCGAGGGAGCGTCCGCTCAAAAGCTGCTCCAGGGACGCGCTCGGGGTGCTCGGGCAATTGACGGTTCGATTACGAGCGCTTTACGGCTTTCTGGTTGCCTGCCGATATGAATCGCTGTGCGCGTAGCCGCTCCGTGGGCCCAAATGCGCCGATCACAACATGGGACGACCGCAAGATGATCATGACCGGCGCATGAGGCTGCCAGGCCCGACTCGCCCGCGCCCGCGCGTATGGCGCATGCTGCTCTCCGCCCTCGCCGGCGGGGGCCTCACCGCGGTCAGCATCGGCGGCTCGCTGTCCGACCAGGCACTGGCGGCCACCGGCCACGCCAGCTCCGAACACACCGGCACTGTGCCGCTGACCGTGACCGAATCGGGCGGCCCGGAATCGGGGGCCTCGGGAGGATCGGGCACTCAGTCGAGCGGCCAGACGACCGGCACCTCGACCACGCCCACGCACACCGCCACCAGCTCCGAACCGGACACCTCGACCGGGCCGCTGGTGATCACGCCTGCGCCGCGGCCCCGTCGCACCCCCCAGAGCCCGGCCGTGGCGGTGCAGCGCAAGCAGCAGCCCAGCCGCACCAACTCGGCGACTCCCCCGGGCTCCTCGACGGGCGCAAAGAAGCCCGGCGCCAAGCCCTCCAAGGGCGCAGCCGCGCCGAAGGGCAGCAACGTGGCGCTCCCGCCCCGGCTCGTGGCCGCGCAGGCAGGCGTGCTCGCGGCACAGCTGGCCGGCTCGGCGGCCTCGGTCCAGGCGCTGTCCTACTACCGCATTCCGCTGTTCCTGCTCCCGATCTACCAGGCCGCCGCGGCGCAGTACGGCGTCCCGTGGCAGATCCTGGCCGCGATCAACGAAGTCGAGACCGACTACGGCAACGACCTATCGGTGTCGACCGCCGGGGCGGTCGGCTGGATGCAGTTCATGCCCGCGACCTGGATCCAGTACGGGGTCGATGCGCTCAACGCCGGATATGCCGACCCCTACAACCCGGTCGACGCGATCTTCGCCGCCGCCCGCTACCTGCGCGCCGCCGGGGCGTCCAGCGACCTGCGCGCGGCGATCCTCGCGTACAACCACTCGGCCGAATACGTCAGCTCGGTGCTGCTGCGCGCCAAGCTCATCTCGAGCTATCCGAACCCGGTGATCTCCACGCTGACCGGCCTCACCGACGGGCGCCTGCCGGTGCGCAGCGGCCAGGTCGCGTGGGGCTCGATCGCCCAACTCGCCTCGCCCTCCAGCGCCACCGCGCACGCGAGCGCGGTCGCGCCCGGCGCAGCCCCCGGCGCTCCCAGCGAAGCCGCCGCGGCGAGCGCGCCGGTGGCCTCGCCGGCACCGTCGCCCGCCGCCGCGGCCGCCGCACAACACGGCCACGCCGCGGCGCCGGCGCTGCAGCTGATCGACCTCGCCACGATCCGCAACGCGACCGTGGTCGCGGTGCAGGATGGTCGCATCGTAAGCGTCGGCGCCTCGCGTGCGCTCGGCAAGTTCGTGGTCCTGCGCGACGTCTACGGGGACGTGTTCACCTACGCCGGCCTCGGCAGCATCGCCCCGCGCTACCGCCTGCCCAAGCCGCCGCGCGTCGCGGGCCTGGCCGCCGCCGGCCTGGCCGCGGCGCCCGCTTCGGAACCACCGCCGAAGCACACCGGGGCCGCGAGCTCCCAGCAGCCGATCACGCTGCATGTCACGGCCCCGCGGCGCCCGCCGGGCGGTGCTGGCGCGCGGGGCTCGCAGCCGGACAGCCGCGCAGCCTCCAGCGCGAACGTGCCGCTGGGCAAGGTGCGCCTGTTCGCCCATCCCGGCAACCCCGACGCGCTGGTGGCGGCGCAGAGCTCGGGCGCGGCGCCCGCGAGCACGGATGCGGCCGGCCGGGAGCAGCCGCTGCGGGCGGGTGCGATCGTCGCCAAGGGCACGCCGCTCGGCCACGTGCGCACGCCCGCTGCGGCGCGTGATGGCCACTTGCGCTTTGCGATCCGGCCGGCGGGGGACACCGGCACGGTCGATCCGCGGCCGATCCTTCACAACTGGTCCCAGCTGGGCGCGGCGCTTCACCCGCAGGGATCGCGCGGCGAAACGGACCTGCTCGGCGCGACCGCGAGCGGCGTGTTCCTGCTGTCGAAGGCCGAGCTCGAGCGCGACGTGCTCTCGGACCCGGGCATCACGCTCGACGCGTGCGGCCGCCACGACGTCGCCTCGGGCGCGATCGACAGGCGCGTGCTGGCGCTGCTCGCGTTCCTCTCGCGCAGCGGCCTGAAGCCGACCGTCGGGGCGCTGCGTTGCGCCGGCGGATCCGCCGCGGCGTCGACCACGGGCTCCGAACACTTCTCGGGCAACGCGGTTGACATCACGGCCATCGACGGCATCGCGATCGAAGGTCATCAGGGTCCGGGCACGGTGACCGATGTCGCGATCCGCACGCTGCTGACGCTGCGCGCCGAATTCGTGCCGTACCACATCATCAGCCTCATGCAGTACCCGGGCCAGGCCAACACGCTGGCCAGCTCCGACCGCCGGGATCACATCCACATCGGCTTCCTGCCGATCGCCGCCGCGGCACAAGCGAGCCCGGCGGCGGCGGCCGCTGTCGCGCACTCGTCGCGCAAGGGCGCGGCAGCGCCCCCGCCGCTGCTCGTCGGTGGCGAGCTGAACAGCTCCCAGTGGGACCAGCTGGTCACGCACATCGCAACCCTGCGCACACCGACCGTCGCGGTCAAGCGCAGCTCCGCGGCGATCCCCGACCACCCGAACCGCTAGCGATTCTCACGAGCAAGCGCGGGCGGTTTTGCCGCCGGAGGCGTCTGCCATGATCAGCCCCATGTCCATCCACGGGGGGATCGACCTCGGCGGCACGAAGATCCAGGCGGCGATCGTCGATGACGACCACGACGTGCTCGGCTCCGCGCGCCGCGCAACGCCCACGAGCGGCGGGCCAGCGGATGTGGCGGCCGAGATGGAGGCGGCGCTGCGCGACGCGGCGGCCAGCGCCGGCGTCGAGATCGCGGCGCTGGCCGGAGTCGGGGTGGGCTCGCCGGGGACGATCGAAGGCAGCAGCGTTCGCAGCGCCCGTAACCTTCCCGGCTGGGAAGGGTCGTTCCCGCTGGGCGAAACGCTGCAGGCGGCGCTCGGGTGCGAGGTGCGGGTGGGCAACGACGTACAGGTGGCGACCGCGGCCGAGTTCGCGCTCGGGGCGGGACGGCCCTACCGCTCGCTGCTGGGAGTGTTCTGGGGGACCGGCGTCGGTGGCGGCCTGATCATCGACGGCCAGGTGTGGCGCGGGCGCGGCGGCGCCGGTGAGATCGGGCACGTCGTCGTAAAGCTGGACGGCGCCCGTTGCACCTGCGGGCGAATCGGCTGCATGGAGGCCTACGCGGGCCGCGCGGCGATGGAAGCCCGCGCGCGCAAGCTGCACGAGGAGAAGGGCCGCAAGACCGACCTCTTCAAGCTCATGCGCGAGCACCGGCGCACGCGGCTAACCAGCGGCATCTGGGCGCGGGCGCTCGAGCGCGACGACGAGCTCGCCGCGGAGCTCATCGACCGCGCGGTCGGGGCCCTCGGGACGGGCATCGCCTCGGTCGTCAACGTGCTGGACATCGAGTGCGTGATCATCGGCGGCGGGCTCGGCGTGAGGCTTGGCGAGCCGTATGCCCGGCGCATCGCGCGCGCGATGCAGCCGCACCTGTTCATCGACTCGCGCCCGCCGCAGCTGCACCTGGCCGCGCTCGGCGACCTAGGCGGGGCGATCGGCGCTGCGCTGCTGGTGGCTGGCGAGAGCGTGCCGGCCGCGCCGGCGCAGCCGGCGGTCGGATCGGCTACAGACCCGCCGCGGTGACCACCACCAGCGCGAGCGACAGCGCCGACAGGACCGCGGCGGTCACGCCCGTGGCGACGTCGAGCAGCCCGCGCGAACGGTGCTCGCCCATCAGCTGCGGCGACCGCGCGAGCCTCCAGATGAAGTACAGGTTGATGGGCAGCAACAGCCCGTTGACCACCTGCACGCCCACGAGCAGCGAGATCACCGGCACGCCCGGGATGATCGCCACGAAGGCGCCGATCGCGATCATCCCCGTGATCAGGTTGACGAACACCGGCGCCTCCTCGCGCCTGCGCCCGATGCCCTTCTCGTAGCCGAGCGACTCGGAGACGACATACGCGGTGGCGATCGGCAGGATCGCGGCGGCCAGCAGGCTCGCGCCCAGCAGCCCGATCCCGAACAGCGCCTCCGCGTACTGGCCGGCGAACGGCTTCAGCGCGCGCGCCGCGTCGCCGGCGGAGGAGATGCTGTGCACGCCGTGCACGAACAGCGTGGCGCCGGTCGCGATGATGATGAACGCGGCCACCAGGTTGGCGAACACCGCGCCGGAGATCGCCTCGCGCTCCTCGCGGCCCCGCTCCTCCTCGCGCACCCCCCGCTCGACGACCGCCGACTGCAGGTACAGCTGCATGTACGGCGTGATCGTCGTGCCGGCCGTCGCGATCAGGATCAACAGATACGACGAGCTGGCGTGCAGGTGCGGCGCGACGACCGCCTTGCCGACGTCGCCCCAGCGGGGGTGCGCGAGCACCGCCGCGATCGGGTAGGCGAAGAACGGGATCGTGAACCAGACGAAGATCCGCTCGGCGCTGCGGTAGGAACCGCGCACGATGATCATCCAGATGCCGAGCGCCGCGATCGGCACCGTGACCTGCGCAGGCACGCCCGCCAGCCCGAGCGCGGCGCCGATGCCGACGAAGTCCGAGATGCAGATGCCGAGATTCGCGACCAGCACCGCGCTGGTCGCGAGCACCGACCAGCGGATCCCGTACTCCTCACGAACCAGCTCCGCCAGGCCCTTGCCGGTGACCGTGCCCATCCGCGCCGCGAGCATCTGCACGATCGCCAGCGAGACCGTGATCAGGACGATCGTCCACAGCAGGTCGTAGCCGTACTTGGCGCCGGCCGAGGCGTAGGTGGCCACGCCGCCTGCGTCGTTGCCGGCGTTGGCGGCGATCAGGCCGGGCCCGAGCAGCCCGAGGAAAACGAAGATGCGTGCGCGCCGGGAGCTAAGCCGGGCAGGCAGCCGGGGCCGGCCGAACGTGACCGACCGGAGGCGGCGCATGGCGGACGGTACTCGGACCGCCATCGAACTGTCCGTTTGCCACGCTCACGCGCCGCAGTCTATTCAGTCCTCGCCCAACAGCCCGAAGCGCCGCCGCCAGCCGCGCGGAAGCATCGCCTCGAGCACGTCATCGACCGTGACGACCCCGACCATCCGCTCGTGCTCGTCGGCCACCGGGATCGCGGTCAGGTTGTAGTCGGCCATCAGCCGGGCGACCTCCTCGAAGGAGGCATCCGGCGACAGGCACGGGATCTCGTGCTTGACCAGTGCCTCCAGCCGCTGCGCCGGCTCGGCGCGCAGCAGTGCCGTGACGGGCACCGCGCCTTGCAGCGCGCCGTCGGGCGAGGCGACGAAGACGACCGTAAGGAGCTCGGGCGCGATCGTCGAGCGGCGCGCCGCCTGCAGCGCGTCGGCGGCGGGGGTCGTGGGGCCGAGCAGCAGGAAATCGGGGCTCATCAGCCCGCCCGCCTCCGCCGGGTCATAGCCGAGCAGCGCGCGCACCTTGACGCGGTGGCTGACGGGCAGCAGCGCGAGCACCGGCTCGCGGCGCTCCTCGTCGAGCTCGCCCACGATGTCGGCGGCGTCGTCGGGGGCCATGCGCGACACGATCTCGGCGATCTCGGCGTCCGTCCGGTCCTCGAGGAACTCGCGCTGGTGGTGGTCGTCGAGCTCCTCGAACACGTCCGCCTCGAGCTCGCGGTCGTCATCGCCGACGGCCTGGATGATCTCCTCACCCTCGCGCCGCGACGCCGCCTCCACGAGATCGGCGATCTGGGCCGGGTGAAGCTTGGCCAGCTTTGGGTGCGGCACGCGCAGGCGCACCGTCGGCACGTGTCCCACGAACGGCTCCACGCCGGCCCAGTCGAGGAACTCGCCGGTGGCGATGCGCGAGCCGAGCCGCTTGGGCAGCAGGCGGCGCAGGCCGCCGCGCGGGCCGGTGTCGACGCCGACCACGCGCCATGAGCCGCCGAGGTGCGCCAGCTCGATCTCGTTGGCCCGCACCAGGCGGGCGCCCTCGACGTTGATCAGCTGCCGGTCGAGCACGTCGCGTCGCAGCAGCACCTCGTCGGGGCGGCGCTCGAAGCGGCGCAGGTCGAGCTTGGCCTTGCGCAACACCACCCCGTCGGCGCCGATGTCCGACACGCGGTCCACCCCCAGATAGGAGGTCCGCCCGGCAACGTTGACCAGAAAGCCGGTGATCGGTGGGTAGCCGGCGCCGCCGAGGCGAACGATGACGTCCTCCGCCGTGCCGAGCCGCTCGCCATCGGCATCGCGCAGCGGGCTGCCCACGACCGAGGAGAGATGCAGGATCGGCGGCGCCTGCGCGACGGGCGCGTTCACGCTGCTCATCGTACAGTCAGGTACGCCCGTGGCCGGCGTCAGGCGCCCGCGAGCGCGGCGTCGAGCGCGTGGCTGAACGAGGCGGCGTCGATCCCCGGCGGGGAGAAGCGTCGCGGCGGCTGGCCGGGGCGCGAGAGCTCAAACGCGGGCGTCGAGGAGACGTGCGCCTGGCGTGCGAGCGCGCGCGCTTCGGCGAGCTGGGCGCGCGCGGCCGGGGAGCTGCGCGCGGCGAGCGCGCGCCCGAGGTTCACGCCCGGGATCGCCGCGGCGAGCGCCTGCAGGTAGGTGTCGGTGACATAGCCGCTGTTCTCGAGCCCCTGGTTGCGATAGGCGAGCTCGACGAACTGCCACAGCCGGTCCTGCTGGGCCAGCGCGGCCGCCATCTGCGCGGCGCGGCGCGAGTCGGCGCCGATCAGATCGAGCCCGCGGTAGACGAGCAGCACGCGGCCGCCGCGCACGTAGCGGGTGACGATCGCCGGCAGCGCGCCGGTCGCGAACTGGGCGCAGGTCGGGCACTGCAAATCGCCGAACTCGACCAGCGTGACCGGCGCGCGCGGGTCGCCCAGCGCGATCCCGTGCTGGGGGATGCCGGCGAGCAGCGCCAGCGTCTGCCGCGCGCCCGGCACCGGCTTGCCGGGCGCGAGCTGCGAGGTGCTGCCGGCGGTGAGGACCGCCACCAGCACGGCCGTGACGGCTGTGGCGGTGACGATCAGCGCGCCCAGCTGGTACAGGCGTGCCCGCGGGCGCGGTGCGGGGTGGTGGGCGGCGTTCATGTGCGTATGTTGAAGGCCGTGGCTCCATTCTGGATCTCGATCGGCGTGCTGTCCCTCGTGCAGGGCGCCGTGGTGGCGATGCCGCGCGCGCTCGCCGCCCCTCCGCGCACTGCCCACCCGGCGTGGCCTGGCGCCGCCGCGCTGCGCGCGCGACTGAAGGCGCGCGGCTGGGCCGCGATCCCGCCGGCGTCGGTGCTCGTGTTCGTGTTCGTCGCCACGGCCGCGCAGAGGGCGAGCGCGCAGGCGCTCACGTACGTGGCCCTGGTGGCGGTTCCCATGCTCGCGCTGTTGGCCCTGAGCTGGTGGTCGCCGCGCCGCCGCGGAGCGCTCGTGGCGGCGGCCGTGGCGGCGCTGTTCGCGCTCGCGTGGGCCGACCGCGGCGGCCTGGCCGGCGAGGCCGCAGCGGTGGTGCTGACCTCGCTGAGCTGCGTGGCGCTGGGCACGCTGCTGGCGTGGGTGACCCCCCCTCGCTGGCTGGCCGCGGGCATCGTCGCGATGGCGGCCGCTGACACCGCCCTGGTGGTGTCCGATCTGCTGCAGAAGCCGAACAACGCCTTGAACGCCGCCCACCCCGCCGCCGGCCTGCCGCGTCTGCAGAGCGCGGCCTTCGGCCGCGCGGTCATGGGCTACGGCGATCTGTTCGCCGCCGCGGCGCTCGGCGGCCTGCTGGCGTTCGCGGCCGGAGGCGCGGTGCAGCGTCGCGCCGCCGCGCTCACGGCGCTGCTGGCGGTGTGCTTTGACCTGCTGTTCTTCCTCGTCGACGAGCTGCCGGCCACCGTGCCGGTGGCGCTCACCTTGCTCGTGCTCGCCGCTCGCCGCCGCCGGCGTCCGGCTCGCTGGCAGCCAGCTCCAGCCGCGGCGGAGCCTGCTCGTCATCGGCGGGGCTGGCCTGCGCCGGCGCCGCCGGCACGAGCGCGGGACCCTGCCCCGCCCGCGCGTGCGGATCGGACTGAAGCCGCGCGGTGAGCGGACGCGCGCTGCTCTCCACGGCCGGCGGCGCGAGCACCTCGCGCTCGGAGGCGGCGCCCGCCTGCTCGATGCGTCGCACCTGTGGCACGACGCGATGGTCGAAGGAGCCGACCGCCTCGTTGTAGGCGCCTACCGCCGAGTCCAGCTGCCGGCCGACCTTGGCCAGCGGCTCCGAGAAGCGGCCCAGCCGGCGGTGCAGCTCGCGCGCCGCGTCGGCGATCTCGCGCGCCGACTCGGCGATCAGCTCCTGGCGCCAGCCGTAGTGCACCGCCCACAGCAGCCCGATCAGCGTGGTCGGGGTGGCGAGCAGCACGTGCTGCTGCACGCCGTGCTCGATCAGCGCCGGGTCGGCGGCGAGCGCGGCCTGATAGATGCCGTCGGAGGGCACGAACATGACGACGAACTCGGGTGTGCAGTCGAGCTGCCCGCTGTAGCTCTTGGCCGCCAGCTTGCCGATGTGCTCGCGCGTCTGCTTGGCGTGTCGCGCGATGTGCAGCTCACGCTCGTCCTCGTCTGCCGCCTCGAGCGCCGACAGGTACGCGTCGAGCGGCACCTTGGAGTCGACGACCACGAGCTTGCCCCCCGGCAGTCGTACGAGCATGTCGGGGCGCAGCGAGCCGTCATCGGTCGCGATCGCGCTCTGCTCCAGGAAGTCGCAGTGGGACACCATGCCGGCCATCTCGACCACGTTGCGCAGCTGGATCTCTCCCCACGAGCCGCGGGTGGCGGGCCGCTTCAGCGCCGACACGAGGTTGCCCGTCTCCTGACGCAGCGTGCCCACGCCGTCGCCGAGCTGGCGCAGCATCTGCGCGAGCTCACCCTGCGCCTGCCGCCGCTCGCGCTCGAGCCGGCCGATCTCGCTCTCCATCCTGCCCAGCTTCTCCTGCACCGGGCGCATCAGCCCCTTGATCTCCGCCGCGCGGCTGGCCATCTCGCCGGCCGCGCGCTCCTGCTCGGCGCGGCGCTGGTCCTCCAGCCGCTGCGCGAGCGAGGCGCCGGTCTGTGCGAGCACGTCCACGGAGATCGACTTGAGCTCGTCGCGGATCCGCTGGCGCTCCTGCAGCCGCTCGGCGTCGCGCCGGGCCTGGCGGCGGCGGGCCAGCGCGGCGGCGCACGCGGCGCCCACGAGCAGCGCGAGTATCAACAACGCGATCGTCACGGGCCAGGCAGCATCGCACCCGTCGCGGACGCCATCGCCGCGCGGGCGGGGCTGCGGGCGGGGCTGTAAACCTTCGCTTGACGGCATAAACTCCGACTTGACACATTGGCGGCGCGTCGTTATGCTCGCTGCGCTCGGGGACCTTTGCGGAGGTCCGGCGAGCAGTGGTCAGGAACGATCCTCAACGGTGAGGGTCTAGCCCGACGGACGCGCAGGGGAGGCGTTCCGCTCGGGCCAGGGTCACACCGCCCGAGGGAGGACAAGTCTCGTCGGGGTATGGCGACGATGCTAAAGAAACGGGATGCGCGGGCTGCGAAGCCCGGGCAGCGCCGAGGGGGCGCAGCGGGCCGGACGGGAACTGAGCCGGCTCTTTCAAGCTGCTCGCGGGTGAGAGCAAGCAGAGGGCGCCCCGGCCACTAGGCTGCCGGGCGCCCTCTGCGCGTCTCGTAGTGGCGCGCCGCCTCTTCGAGCGCTCCCAGCATCGCCGGCGCGGCCGGGACCAGCCGGGCGCCAGCGGGCACGGCCGCGATCACGCGACGCACGGGCGGGCGCGGCGCCAGCGTGCGGATCACGGTGTCCTCACGTAGGCCCGACAGGGCGAGCTCGGGGATGAGGGCGACGCCGACGCCGGCGGCCACGAGTCCCTGCACCGTCTGATAGTCGTCGCTCTCGAACGTGACGCTGGGCTCGAAGCCGGCGGCGTGGCAGCAGCGCACCACGTGGCGCGCGCAGGGGCTGGAGCTCGATGTCTGGATCCACGCTTCGCGCCCCAGGTCCTGCAGGCGCAGGCTCTGCTTGCCGGCCAGCGGGTGGCTGCGCGGCAGCGCCAGGTACATCGGGTCCTCCAGCAGCTGCACCAGCGTCATGCCGTCCTGCGCGCTCACCTCGCCGGCGAAGTCGAACAGCAGCGCCAGGTCGAGCTCGCCGGCGCGCAGGCGCGGCACGATCTCCTCGGGCTCGCCCTCGGCCAGCGTCAGCTCGACCTCGGGATAGGCGGCGCGGAAGGTGGCGATCGCGAGCGGCATCAGCGTCGCCCCGGCGGTGGGAAACGAGGCCATCCGCAGGCGTCCGCCGCGTAGGCCGGCGAGCGCCGACAGGGCCGCCTCGGCCGCGTCCAGGCTCGCCAGGATCCCCTCGGCGTGGCGCACGAGCGTCTGACCCGCGGCGGTCAGGCTGACGCCGCGGGGATGGCGCTCCAGCAGCTTCATGTCGGTCTGCGCCTCCAGTGCGGCGATCTGCTGTGAGACGGCCGACTGCGTGTACGAGAGCGCCTGCGCGGCGGCCGAGAAGGAGCCACGGTGGGCGACCTCGCGCAGGACCCGCAGGCGGCTCGGGCTGAGCATCAGCGCAGCTTATATCATCGATCACTAACATCACTGGAGCTGATGGGAGGACCGCGCCATCATGGAGACGAAGAGGAGCGGACAGCGGAGCACAAACCCCTCCACAGGAGCGAAGCCATGTCAGCCAAGATCATCGTTTCCTACGACGGAACCGCCAACGAGGACGACGCGATCGCCCTCGGCCGCCTGTTCGCGGGCGCGGGCGCGGAGGTGTCGCTGGCCTACGTGCGCCACACGCACGAGCCCGACCGCAACCGCGAGACGCTCGCCCAGCACGAGGCGCAGGAGCTGCTGCGGCGCGGCGCCGCCCTGTTCGGCGCCCCCGAGGCCGAATCGCTCGCTCGCCACGTCGTCACCGACCGCTCGACCCCCCAGGGTCTGCGCGCGCTGGCCGAGCGGGAGGGCGCCGACGTGATCGTGTTCTGCTCGGATTCCCACACCGCCAAGGGGCACATCGCCGTGGGCAACTCGGCCCAGCGCCTGCTCGAAGGCGGCCACACCGCGATCGCGATCGCTCCTGCGGGCCTCGCGCGGGAGGGGGAGCGCGCGCGGCTGCGGCGGATCGTCGCGGTCGGCGATGGCAACGGCGGTGCAAGGGCCACGGCCGAGGCGCTCGCGGGTGCGCTCGACGGCACGGTCGAGCCGGTCGCCGGCGAGGACACCGACCTGCTCGTGTTCGACTCCCGCGCCGGTGCCGCGCCCGGGGAGATCTGGCTGAGCTCCTCGGCGGTCCACCTGATGGAAGTGGCGAGGAGCTCCGTGCTGGTCGTGCCGCGCGGCGCGACGCTGCCCTTCGCGCGCACGCCCGCGCCGCTGAGCGCCTGAAGCTGAACCTCAGCGTCCGGGTCACCTGAGGCTGAAGCGCGGCGCCGGGTCGGCTGAGGCTGAAGCTCAGCGCCCGGGTCGGCTGACGCGCCGCGCGCGGCCCGCCCGCAGGCGCCGGCGGCCCCGGCGGAGAGCGCGTCGTGCGCGCCTGAAGCCGTAGCCGCAGAGCGCCGCTGCGAGATCGGCGGCACCGCCCAGCAGGTGCCCGAGCGGCCCCGTCCAGAGCCAGGTCTCGAGCCGCCCGCCCGGCCGCTGGCGGCTGCCGGCGCTCATGCGGCGGCACGGTATCGTGGCGGACGTGTCCGGCGCCTCGAGGAGCAGCGCGTGAAGACCACCGTCACGGAGCTCGCGGACTCGCGCGTGCGGGTGCAGGTGGAGGTGGCGCCGGGCGAGCTCGAGGGGAGCATCGAGCGCAAGGCGCGGCAGCTCGGACGCGAGCTGAAGCTGCCGGGCTTCCGGCGCGGAAAGGTGCCGGCGCCGCTGGTGATCCAGCGGATCGGACGCGAGGCGGTGCTGGAGCAGGCGATCCGCGACGCGCTGTCGAGCTGGTATTCGGCAGCGATCGACAGCGCGGGCATCGTCCCGGTCGGCGACCCGCAGCTGGACCTCGGCGCGCTGCCGCCCGACGGCGAGGGGCTCGAGTTCTCGATCGAGATCGGCGTCGTGCCGAAAGCCGAGCTGGGCAGCTTCGACGAGCTGGAGGTGCCGCGCCGCGAGCCGGTCGTGGAGGACGAGCTGATCGAGCGGGAGATCGAGCTGATACGTGAGCGGCTGGCGCGCCTGGAGACGGCGGCGCGCCCGGCAGCCGAGGGCGACTTCCTGGTGGTGGACTACCGCGGCTGGCTCGCGCCCGGCGGCTCTCGCGGCAGCAGCCGAGGCAGGGGGAAGCGCCTGCCTGGCGGCGACGGCCGCGACCAGCTGGTGGAGCTCGGCGGTGGCAACCTGATCGAGGGCTTCGAGCAGGGCCTGCTCGGGGCCGAGGCTGGCGAGACGCGCACGGTGGAGGTCTCGTTTCCGCCGGGCTACGACAACGTTGAGCTGGCCGGGCGCGAGGCGACGCTCGAGGTGACCGTCAAGGAGGTCAAGGCCAAGCAGCTTCCGGCGGTCGACGAGGACTTCGCGATCGACGCCGGCTTCGACGGCATGCAGGAGCTGCGCGAGGAGGTCCGCGCGCGCCTGCTGGAGCTCGAGCGGGCGCGCGTCGAGGGCGAGTTCCGCCAGGCCGCGCTCGATGCGGTGGTGGCCCGGGCCCGGGTCGGCGTGACGCCCGAGCTGGTCAAGGCCAGGGCGCGCGAGATGTGGGAGCGAATGCTGCGCGCGTTGTCGCGCCGCGGCATCTCGCCCGAGGGCTATGCGCAGATCTCGGGGCGCAGCGAGCCCCAGACGCTGGCCGACCTGGAGCCCGAGGCCGAGCAGGCGTTGCGCCGGGAGGCGGTGCTCACGGCGATCGTGGCGGCGGAGGGGGTAACGATCTCCGACGAGGAGCTGCTGGGCGCGGTGGCGCCAACCGCCGAACACGAGGGCATCGAGCCCGCGGCGCTGCTCGAGCAGCTGCGCTCGGCCGGCCGCTTGGAGGACCTGCGCGAGGAGCAGGCGGCGCGCAAGGCCGTCGAGCTGATCGCGGCGCGGGCCCAGCCGATATCGGTGGGCCAGGCGCAGGCCAGGGAGCGGCTGTGGACCCCCGGGCAGGAGCGGCCCGAGGAGCCGGCGGCCGCGGCGGCGCCGGACCGGCTCTGGACCCCCGCCGATCACACCCCGGCGAGCTAGCCTTGTGGAGGAATCGGCGCGGCGAAGCGAAACCAATGCCAGGACTATGAGCCCACTTGTTCCGATGGTCGTAGAGCAGACCTCGCGCGGCGAGCGAGCGTTCGACATATACAGCCGCCTGCTGAACGAGCGGATCATCTTCCTGGGCACCCCCGTCGACGACCAGATCGCCAACCTGATCGTGGCCCAGCTGCTGCACCTGGAGTCGGAGGATCCCGAGAAGGACATCTCGGTGTACATCAACTCGCCGGGCGGCTCGGTGTACGCGGGGCTGGCGATCTACGACACGATCCAGTTCGTCAAGCCCGACGTGCAGACAATCTGCGTGGGCATCGCGATGTCGATGGGCGCGCTGCTGTTGGCCGGCGGCGCGGAGGGCAAGCGCATGGCGCTGCCCAACGCCAAGATCCTCATCCATCAGGTGTCATCGAGCTTCGAAGGCCAGGCGACGGACATCGAGATCCACGCCAAAGAGATCATCGACGTGCGCCGCCGCCTGGATGAGATCATCGCCAAGCACACGCACCGCGAGCTGGACGCGGTGCGCAAGGACACCGACCGCGACTACTTCATGAGCTCCGAGGAGGCCAAGGAATACGGCATCATCGACCGCGTGATCTCCGAGCACTAGGACGGAGCTGGGGCGCGGCGAGCGGACAGGGCGAGGACGGGATATGGCCAGACCGACAGATTCAAACGAGCAGCTGCTGTGCAGCTTCTGTGGCAAGTCCCAGCGGCAGGTCAAGAAGCTGATCGCCGGCCCGGGCGTTTACATCTGCGACGAGTGCATCGACCTGTGCAACGAGATCATCGACGAGGAGCTGTCGGCGCCGCCGGCGTTCGACATCGAGAACCTGCCCAAGCCGCGCGAGATCTACGAAGTGCTCGACGAGTACGTGGTCGGGCAGGACGCGTCCAAGCGCACGCTGTCGGTGGCCGTGTACAACCACTACAAGCGGGTGCAGATGATGATGTCGGGCGAGTCCGACATCGAGCTGCAGAAGTCGAACATCCTGCTGCTCGGCCCCACCGGCTGCGGCAAGACGCTGCTCGCGCAGACGCTGGCGCGAATCCTCAACGTGCCGTTCGCGATCGCCGACGCCACCGCGCTGACGGAGGCCGGCTACGTGGGCGAGGACGTGGAGAACATCCTGCTCAAGCTGATCCAGGCCGCCGACTACGACGTCAAGAAAGCGGAGACGGGGATCATCTACATCGACGAGGTCGACAAGATCGCGCGCAAGGCCGACAACCCGTCGATCACACGCGATGTGTCCGGCGAGGGCGTACAGCAGGCGCTGCTGAAGATCCTCGAGGGCACGCAGGCCTCGGTGCCGCCGCAGGGCGGGCGCAAGCATCCCCACCAGGAGTTCCTGACGATCGACACCACCAACGTGCTGTTCATCTGCGGGGGCGCGTTCGCCAACCTCGACAAGGTCATCGAGCGGCGCATCGGACACAAAGGCGTGGGCTTCGCGGCGGCGATCGAGGCCAAGGCCGAACGCGACACGGGCGAGGTGTTCGAGCACTGCCTGCCCGAGGACCTGATCGAGTACGGCCTGATCCCCGAGTTCATCGGCCGCCTGCCGGTGATGTCGGCGGTGCACCAGCTGACGCGCGAGGACCTCGTGTCGATCCTGATCGAGCCGCGCAACGCGCTGGTCAAGCAGTTCCAGCGCTTCTTCTCCTTCGACGGCATCGAGCTGGTGTTCTCCGATGACTCACTGACCGCCGTCGCCGAGAAGGGCCTGGCACGGGAAACAGGCGCGCGCGGGCTGCGCTCGATCGTCGAGGAGATCCTGCTCGAGGTGCAGTTCGAGCTGCCCTCGCGCAGGGACGTGAAGAAGTGCGTGGTCACCAAGGAGACGGTCGAGAAGGGGCTCACGCCGACGCTCGTAACCGAAGCGGCGCGCGACGACGGCGAGGAGACCGCGCTGCGCGAGGAGTCTGCCTAGCCGCTACCATCGCGCCTGTGCGCTCCTCCATCCGCTCTGCGTCGCGCCTGAAGGCGTTGCCGTGGGCGATGCTCGCGCGCGCCGGGATGGTCGTGGGCGCACGCTGGACCGCGCTGTCGGCCAAGGAGCGCGCCAGGCTGGCGCGGCTGGTGCGCGAATCGCGCGGCCGGCCCGGAAGCCTCAGCGCCAAGGACCGCAACGAGCTGCGCAAGCTGGTTCGCAAGCTGGACCTGAAGGGCGCCGGGCGCGAGCTGGTGCCGCTGCTGCGCGGCAGCGCGCGTCGCCGCAAACGGCGTTGATCGAGACCGCCGGCGTGGGGACGTGACGGGCTGCCGCTGAGCGTCGAGATGGCCGACGAACGCGACCGAACAGCGAGCGAGCGCGGGCAGGTGCCGGCCGAGAACGCGCACGCCGCCGGCGGGCGCGAGGGCAGCGCCGATGCGCTCGAGCAGCTGTCCACGCGGGAGCTGCACGACCGCGCGGTGCGCCGCGCGGAGCGGCACCTGGACGTGAGGTTCTTCTGGTCGCTGCTGCAAATGATCCCCGCCGCGGAGGCGGCCAGCGGCGATCAGGGCGAGGCCGCGTATGACGTCCAGCACGCCAAAGGCGTGATCCTCGATGTGCTGCGCAGCGGCGACGGCCAGCTGGCGGAGGCGCTGCGGCCGCTGTTCCTCGACTACCTGCGCAAGCACCCCGACGCGTAGGCTGCCTGCGCGCGCGTTCGATGGGCCCTTCCAAGCGAGGTGGCAGGAACCCG
>Ga0066710_100000173_pt1 | contig 32240 bp, 31 predicted proteins | sample GraSoiAngelo_159_FD_79666 | JGI IMG/M metagenome (GOLD analysis project Ga0066710, IMG submission 79666) | Grasslands soil microbial communities from the Angelo Coastal Reserve, California, USA - 14_1009_16_40cm | ecosystem: Environmental > Terrestrial > Soil > Grasslands | place: USA... | reverse complement strand
TAGACCGAGCGTCGGCGGGTCAGCGCTGTGGTCGTCCCGTCCGCCACCCGCGAGGCGCTCGCCGCGCGAGTGCCAGGCCCAACAGCGTGACGATGACGCCGCCGACGACGATCGTCGTCGATGCCAGCGAGTTGGCGCTGAGCCCAAGCGCCCACGGCGCGACGACGAACCCGAGCCCAAGCAGCGCGGTCAGGACCCCGATGAGAAGGTCCATGGCACTCATCCCGCCGCCGGAAGGCGGATGGTGAAGCGAGAGCCGTGGCCGAGCGCAGTCTCGAGGGTCAGCGTGCCGCCGTGGGCGACGACGATCGACCGCGCGATCGACAGGCCGAGCCCCGCACCGCCGCTCTCGCGGCTTCGGGCGGCGTCGAGACGGACGAACGGCTCGAAGACGCGCGCGGCCTCTCCCGAGGGGATACCAGGCCCGGTATCCCGGACGCTCAGGAGACCGCTGTGGTCCTCGCGGTCGACGGTGAGCTCGACGAGGCCCCCGGCGGGCGTGTACTTCACCGCGTTCTCGATCAGGTTCAGCACCGCCCGCTGCAGCGCCGTCACATCGCCGAGCACCGTCACCGGCTCCCCGACCTCGATGCGGATGGTGACGCGGCGGGGCTGAGCGAGCTGTGCTCCGACGTCGAGGACCTCGAGGGCCAGCTGTTCCAGGTCGACCGGCGCGCGCGGTGCTGCCAGGTCGGCGCGGGAACGGCCGACGAGCAGAAGATCCTCGGCGAGCCGTATGAGACGATCGACGTCTTCGAGGCTGGCGCCCAGCACCTGCCTGTACTCCTCGGGGGATCGCGCGGCGCGAAGCGCGACCTCCAGCCCGCCCTTGAGCGCCGTGAGCGGCGTGCGCAGCTCGTGGGCAGCGTCCGCCGAGAAGCGCCGCATTTCGCCAAAGGCGCCCTCGAGACGGGCAAGCATCTCGTTCAGCATCTCCGCCAGCCGATCGAGCTCGTCGCCGGTGCCCCGGAGCTCGACGCGGCGGCTCAACTCCTCGGCCTTGATGCGCCGGGCCGTGCGCGACATCGCGTCGACGGGCGCCAGCGCCTTGCGCGCCATGAGAGCGCCGCCCGAGGCCGCGAGCCCCAGCCCGAGCGGGACGATGACGAAAAGCGTTTCGAGGTATCGCGCGAGCGCGCGGTGACTGCGGGTGAGCGAGCCGGCCACCTGGACGAGTTCGGACGGGCGTCCGTCGCGCACGATGGGCAGCGTCACCAGGCGGACCTGCCGGTGGTCACGTTGCAGTGTCTCGAACGTCTGCTCGCCGGCCCGAGAGTTGTCGAGAGCCCTGGCGGATAGGGGCAGCGCTCGACCTTCGAGCCGCGACGAGAGGTAGGTCGGCGTGCCGCGGGCGTCGACGACCTGCACGAAGTGGTCACGGAACTCCGAATCCAGACCGACGGCCGCTTCCAAGGCCCCAGAGGCGCCGTGCCCGGCGGCCACGGAATCGCGAATGACTTCTGCGAGGCCGAGGAGCGAGGGGTCGACGTCCCGCGTGAGCGCCACCGCCAGGAGCCAGTAGGAGAAGCCGCTGGTCACCAGGAGGATGGTCAGCAGCGCACCCGTATACCAGAGCGTGAGCCGCGTGTGGATCGAGGCGGGGGGCCTCCAGCGCATCACTCGTCGTCCGCCTTCAGCACGTAGCCGGCGCCGCGCACGGTATGGAGAAGCCGGCGCTCCCCGCCAGAATCGATCTTTCGTCGGAGATAGCCGACGTAGACATCGATGAGGTTGCTCTCGGAGTCGAAGTCGAGGCCCCAGACGTGCTCGGCGAGCATCGGGCGCGTGAGGACCCGCCCGCGGCTGCGTAGAAAGTATTCCAGGAGCGCGTATTCGCGGGAGGTCAGCGTGATGCGGCGGCCGGCGCGCGTCACCTCCCGCGTCGCTGGATCGAGCGCGAGATCGGCGACTCGCAGCACGGGCTCGCGCTGGCTACGGCTCCTGCGCAGCAGCGCCCGGACCCTCGCCAGGAACTCGTCGAACGAGAACGGCTTCGTCAGATAGTCGTCGGCGCCGAGATCGAGGCCCTTCACCTTGTCGGCGACGCCACCTCGAGCGGTGACGACGAGGATCGGCGTCGGGACGGCGCGGTTGCGCGCCGCCTTCAGCACCGAGAGACCGTCGAGCCGGGGCAGCATGAGGTCCAACACGACGAGATCTGATGGCGGGCCACCGGCGATGAGATCGATCGCGCAGGCCCCGTCGTGAGCCACCTCGACGGCGTAGCCTTCCTCCTCCAGCCCCTGGCGGATGAAGCTCGCCACCTTCGCTTCGTCTTCGACCACGATGATCCGCATCCCGTTCGCAACTCGCCCACGCACGTCGTCGCGAGCCGTCGCGTCAGGCGGGCCTGCGCATCGACGCGGCCGCGCCGGGCTCGTGCACGTCCGCCTCCTGGCCGGCAAGCTCCACGAGACACATCCTGACCTTCCCCTCACGCACCAGAATAGATAGAAGCGACGTCGTGGCTGCCTCCGGGATACCGAGACGGCGGCCGATCTCCGCCGGCGTCGTGATGCCCGTTCGCTCGAGACAATTCAGGATCTCACCTTCGAGCTCGGTCCACCAGTCAGCCATGTTGCTCTCCTCGAAGTGGGGTGTCCTTGATGCAATGAGGACGATGGGTGCGGCCTTCGCTCGCGATGGCCACGGGCCCGCCTCCGGTTCGTCGACAAGAGTAGTGACGGGGCATGAGCCCGCCGTGAGAGGTGAATGAGAAACCTCTTAGCGGGCCCGCCTGCTGAGCCGTGCGGAGCGGTCCTTCCTCGCGTGCCACCGCATGAGAGCATTCTCATCCACCGCTCATCGAGACCCCATGTCGAGCCCCCATGCTCGAGGCCGATGAACGGGGCGTGGAACCTCCTCGAGTTCAGCGTGCTCATCGGGGGGGCGTCGCTCCTGGCCGGACTGCTCGGGGCGCTCACGGGGCTCGGGGGCGGCGTGGTCCTCACACCGGTGCTCACACTCCTGTTCGGCGTCGATATCCGGTATGCGATCGGGGCGACCCTCGTCTCGGTCATCGCCACGTCGTCCGGCGCAGCTGCCGCCTACGTCAAGGAGGGCTACTCCAACATCCGCATCGGCATGCTCCTCGAGATCGCCACCACGCTCGGCGCCCTGGTGGGGGCCTACGCGGCCGCTACGCTATTCTCCACCGCCGCGATCGCGGTCACGTTCGGCGTCGTTCTCCTGGTGTCGGCTTACCTGTCGATCCGGCCCAGGGTCGCGCCGCCGCCGGACCGGCGCCCGGACCATATCGCCACGCTCCTGAATCTGCATGGCAGCTACCCGACGCCCGACGGACCACGCTTCTATCAGGTCCGGGCCGTGCCCGCGGGCTTCGGCCTCATGTTCGTGGCCGGATGGCTCTCGGGATTGCTCGGCATCGGCTCCGGCGCGGTGAAGGTCCTCGCCATGGACCAGATCATGCGAATACCCTTCAAGGTCTCGACGACGACCAGCAACTTCATGATCGGCGTGACGGCCGCGGCCAGCGCCGGCGTCTACCTGACGCGGGGCTACATCGACCCGGGACTCGCCATGCCCGTGATGCTCGGCGTCGCTCTGGGCGCGCTCGGCGGTGCTCGGATCCTGCCGGCGGCCGAGACGCGGACGCTGCGCCTCGTCTTTGGTGTCGTGATCGCGGTCCTCGCGCTGGAGATGATCTACGGCGGCCTGACCGGGCGCCTGTGAGGGGCGAGCCGTGACGAGCTGGTCCGACGAGCACGTCGAGCACATCATGGGCAACCTGCTTCGATCGGGCGTGGGCCTGGCGGCGCTCGTGATCTCGCTCGGAGGCGTGCTGTATCTCATCCAGGAGGGGTCGACGACTCCGCGATACCACGTCTTTCGCGGCGAGCCCTCGGAGCTTCGAAGTCTCTCCGGCATCGTCCACGGCGCCATCGCGCTTCGAGCGCGCGGCATCATGCAGCTCGGTCTGCTGCTGCTGATCGCGACGCCGGTCGCTCGAGTCGTCTTCTCGCTGGTCGCCTTCGTCCGCCTCCGCGACCCCACCTACGTCGTGGTGACCGCCATCGTCCTATCGGTGCTCGCCTACAGCCTGATGCGCGGTGGGCCATAGCACCGCGCCCGACGGTCGGCAGCGCATCATCTATCCGACGACGAACCCGGATGTCGGTGTCCTCCTCAATCCGGTCGTCAGGTCGGCGTGAAGATGGAATGGCTTCGAATGAAGCGGGGCCTTCGCCGATGGGACTCTGACTGTCAGCACCGGGCACTCGGCTGCGCGAATCACCTGGACGGCGGTGCTCCCGAACAGCAGGCGGCTGAGCCCGCTCCACGCGTGAGTCCCCATCACGATGAGGTCGGCACGCATCGAGGTGGCCGTGTGCACGATGCGGCGGTGCGGAACACCATCGACGAGGAGCGAGATCGCCCGCGTGCCGGCCTGGGTCGCCCTCTCGACGAGCGCGTCGAGCTGCGCCTGCGCGTCGTGCCCCCGTTCGACCTCCGCTGCTTCGTGGAGGCCATGCCATCCGACCGCTTGGATCTCGTAGGGCGTGGGCCTGACCAGGACGTGCAGGAGGAACAACTCCGCGTCATGCTGACGACCGAGCCTTGCGGCGTGTATGAACGCGGCCTCGGACACCGCCGAGAAATCGGTCGGATGAAGGATCCTCCTCCACTGCCTCTCCACGGTCCACCTCCAGCCATCTCGAACGTCGCGCCGGGATGTGAGATCAGGATGAGACTGGGGTGAAAAACTCTTCATCCACGATGCGCGTCATGAGCCCGAGGATGCGTTCCGCGATCCATCGGTGAGTGCGAAGGCTGAGGCATCGTCGCCGAGCTCTGCATCGCCCGCGGTGTCGCTTTCATAGCAGCAGTCCCAGCGGCGCATGACGTGAGCGACCTGCCGGAGCGGCTGCCACTGGAGAATCGTCACGTCATCGACGAGGCCAGCCGAGCGGAGATTGGCGACGACGGCGCGCGCCACGCGCCGTGTGTCGTCGAGCCAGCGTGCCCGATCCTCGGGCAGCGGGATCAGCGTGTGACGGAGCAGCAGCGCCAGTCGCCCGTACGGCGACTCGAACGCCGCGATCACGTCAGGGTGATGCCGACAGACGGACGTGTAGGTTTCGTCCCACATAGGGGCTACCCACTCCTCCTCGCCGCGGACCTGGAGGTTGAGCCTGTCGAGACCGTAGTGGCCGGAGATGAAGCCGCGATGAGGCAGCGATGAGATGCCTCTCATCCCGGCCGGCCCGCGTCGGGCTGGCGCGGCGAGTAGGGAATCGTCTCGAGAGCGATCGCTCACGGCATCGGGTACGATGGGCCAGGCTGTACGTCGACGCCGCGGGCGCTCAGGAGGCTCGGACGATGCCCTACGACCTGGTGATCAAGAATGGCGTGCTGATCGACGGCTCCGGGCTGCCCCGCTATCGCGCCGACGTGGGCGTGCGGCACGGCCGGATCGTCTCGATCGGCCGCATCCGTGAGCGCGCGCGCGAGATCATCGACGCCGACGGCCTGGTGGTCGCTCCGGGCTTCGTCGACGGCCACACCCACATGGACGCGCAGATCTTCTGGGATCCGCTGGGGACCTGCTCCTGTTGGCACGGCGTCACCACGGTGGTGATGGGCAACTGCGGCTTCACGCTGGCGCCGTGCGCGGAGGAGAAGAAGCACCTCGTCGTGCGCAACCTCGAGCGCGCCGAGGACATCTCGGCCGAGGCCATGGCGGCGGGCATCCGCTGGCAGTGGACGACGTTCCCGGAGTGGCTGGACTGTCTCGACACGCTGCCCAAGGGCATCAACTACTCCGGATACCTCGGCCACTCCGCGCTCCGCGCGCACGTGATGGGCGAGCGCGCCTTCGAGCAGGCCGCCACCGGGGAAGATTTGAAAGCGATGGAGCGCGAGCTGCGCGACGCGATCCGCGCCGGCGCCATGGGCTTCACGACCTCGCGCTCGCCGATCCACGAGACCGCCGACGGCCGGCCGGTCGCCAGCCGTCTGGCGCTGTGGGACGAGATCCGTCGGCTCGTGGGCGTGATGGGCGAGATGAACGCCGGCATCTTCGAGCTGGCCGGCGAGGCGGTCGGGCGAGAGCTGAACGACCCCGCCGCCTTCCGCGCGTACCACGTGCGCCTGCGCGACCTGGCGGTCGAGACCGGGCGCCCGGTGACGTTCGGCAGCTTCAGCCGGCTCGAGGCGCCCGACGTGTGGCGACACTACATGAGCCTGCTCGACGAGACGGCCGCCGTCGGCGGCCGAATGTTCGCCCAGGTTCACAGCCGCGGGCTCAACGTCGTCCTGTCGTTCAAGACCCAGCTGCCGTTCGACAATCTGCCGGCGTGGAAGCCGTTCCGCGCCTTGCCGCTGGCCGAGCAGCGGGCGCGCCTGCGCGACCCCGCCACGCGCCGCCGGCTCGTCGCGGGCGCCCACGACACGCCCGACCGCGCGACGCTCGGGACCGAGGCGCGCCCCTTCCCGTACGAGTGGATCTTCCTCTATGACACGGTCGACGGCCCGCACCGCACCGTGGCCGAGATCGCGCGCGAGCGCGGCGTCGACCCGGCCGAGGCGATGATCGACCTCGCGCTCGAGCGGGACCTCGAGCGCTTCTTTTTCCATCCGGTCGCCAACGAGGACCAGGCGACCGTGCTCGAGATGATGCGCCACCCGCGTGCGGTCGTGACGTTCTCGGACTCGGGCGCCCACGTCTCGCAGATCGTCGACTCGTCGCTCCAGACCCACCTGTTGAGCCACTGGGTGCGCGCGAAGCAGGCCTTCACCCTCGAGCAGGCGGTGCGCATGCTGACGCTCGTGCCCGCGACCTACTGGGGCTTCGCCGACCGCGGCCTGGTGCGCGAGGGCTTCGCGGCCGATCTGCTCGTCTTCGACCCCGAGACGATCAGCCCGGAGATGCCGGAGGTCGTCGCCGACCTGCCGGCGGGCGCCCGACGCCTCGTGCAGCGCGCGCGGGGGATCGCGGCCACGATCGTCAGCGGCGAGATCCTGCTCCGCGACGGCAAGCACACGGGCGCCTTGCCGGGCCGCCTGCTGCGAGGGCCGCTCGCGCGGAGGGCCTGAAGACCCCGAAAGGCCGTTCACCGCCAGCCCGCATCCCCCGGGCACCCCTCCGCCATCGTAAGAGGCGAAGGCGGCCGTCGCGGTTCGCCGCACGCGCGACGCTCACGCGATGGTTAGAATACGTGAGAGGTCTGGAGGAGAAGGGAGCCCGAACATGCGGATGCTGATCGCCGTCGTGGGTGCGGCGGTTCTCTTGAGTCTCGGGGTGCCCGACGTCGCGCTGAGCCAGATGAAGTCACCGCCGGGCGGCACGACACCGAGTGGCGGGATCTTCGATCGTCTCAACGGCGCGACGACGCGCCCGGTGCCGCAGGTGCCGCCACCGGCGGTCCGGGCCCCCGATATGACATGGGTGCCGGATCGCACCGTTCAGATCCCAGGCACCGACGGTCCCGTCATGGTGCCCGGGCATTGGGAGCGCAGACTCGGCGACCACGAAGTCTACACGCCACCGCTGGTTGGTCGAACCCCGAGTGGCGATATCATCCAGTTTCCCGCCGGGACCCAACCGCCCGTCGGCGAGCGGCAGTCACCATGATCACCACATCTCGATCGTTGCTCGCCGGGCTACTCGTTCCTCTGGGCAGCGTCCGAGAGGCCATGATCGCGGCCGACGGTCGCCCTCGGTCGGGCCGGGGCCGCGAGTGCCGCGCGAGCTAGCGCACCGCGCTCGCGTCGTCACCGAGCTCCTGCGGAGCTTCGAGACGTACTTCGCGGAGCATCGCGAGTGCGATGGGCTCGTCGGCAGCATCGCGGAAGTGACGCAGAACGAGCTCCCCTGGGGCGTCGCGTGGATCGAATGCGTCGAATGCGGCGTGCGCTGGGAACAGCGACGAGCGGTGGATGCCGGAGGGTAGCGCTCCTCTGAAACTTCGCGCTTGACTCCACCGTCACCGGCGCTGTATCGGGATGCGATGGGGAGCACCGTGACGGCGACCGCACATCGCCACCTTTCGCGGGATCCGGTGATGCGCCGCCTGATCCGGCGTCACGGCCCCTGCGGGCTGGCACCGCTCGGGTGGTCGCCGTACGAGGCGCTCACGCGCGCCATCGCCCACCAGCAGCTCAACGGTCGCGCCGCCGAGACGATCCTGACCCGCTTCGTCGCCCTCTTCGCGAACGGGCGCTTCCCCTCGCCCGCGGCGGTGGCGGCAGCCCGCCCCGCGACGCTGCGGAGGGCGGGCTTCTCGCGGGGCAAGGTGCGGGCGATCAAGGACATTGCGCGCCACGCGCTCCAGGGCGCGGTGCCGACGCGCCGCGCGGCCAGGCACCTCGACGACCAGGTGCTCATCGAGCGGCTGACGCAGATCCATGGCGTCGGCCAGTGGACGGTCGAGATGCTCCTGATCTTCACCCTCGGTCGGCCCGACGTGCTACCGGTGGACGACTTCGGCGTGCGGGAGGGGTACCGGGTCGCGTACGGGCGGCGGGCTCGCCCGACGCCAGAGGCGCTGCGCGCCTTCGGCGAGCGATGGAAGCCGTATCGCTCGGTCGCCGCCTGGTATCTCTGGCGCGCGGCGAGCGAGGCGCGAACGAAAATCAATCCGTGAGGAGAGTCGCCGCTATGAACGGCCTTTCGCGAAGGATCGTCCTCGCTTCCGGCATCATCCTGGCAGTGTGGTGCGGGACCGTCGGCGCGCAGGGTCAACCCGAAGGGCAACTGACGATCGCGTTCGACGCGTCGATCGCCCCCACGTTCCTCGATCCGGCCGAGACTCCAGGGATCGGGACTCCGTTTGTCTTTCTGTACGCCATGCACGACGCGCTCATCAAGCCGCTGCCGGGTAACGACATGGCGCCGTGCCTGGCGGAATCGTGGAAGGAGAGCCCCGACGGGCTCGCGTACGAGTTCAAGCTACGCCAGGGCCTCAAGTTCCACAACGGCGATCCGTTCACCGCGGACGATGTGAAGTTCAGCTTCCAGCGCTACAAGGGCGCCGCCGCGAAGCTGCTGCACGACCGGGTGAAAGCGGTCGACGTCCTCGATCCGTATCGCGTGCGGTTCGTGCTCGACAAGCCGTGGCCGGACTTTCTGCTCTTCTACGCCACCCCGGCCACCGGGGCGGCCTGGATCGTGCCCCGGAAATACATCGAGAAGGTCGGCGAGGAGGGCTTCCGGCGCCAGCCCGTGGGGCTCGGGCCCTATCGCTTCGTCCGCCAGAGCCCCGGTGTCGAGCTCGTGCTCGAGGCCAACGAGCAGTACTGGCGCAAGAAGCCGTCGATCAAGACGGTGGTCATCAAGGGCGTTCCCGACCGCACGACGCGTCTGGCCATGCTGAAGACGGGCGAGGCGGACATCGGCTACCTCATGGTCGGCGTCGAAGCGGCGACCATCAAAGCCGATCCCAAGCTGCGACTGGTCAAGGTGATTCCGCCGGCGGCCTGGTGGCTCGACTTTCCCGAGCAGTGGAATCCGAAATCGCCGTGGTCCGATCGCCGGGTTCGCCTGGCGGCGACGATGGCGGTCGACAAGCAGGCCCTCAACGAGGCCGAGCGCCTGGGCTTCTCGCGCCTGACGGGATCGATCATCCCGAGTGTCATGGAGTTCGCCCTGCGCCTCGAGCCGTATCCCTACGACCCCACGCACGCCAAGCGTCTCCTCACCGAGGCCGGGTACCCCAACGGCTTCGATGCCGGCGAGCTCACTCCGCTTCCTCCGTTCACCACCATGGGAGAGGCCGTGGCGAACTATCTGGCGGCGGTCGGCATCCGCACCCGGGTGCGCGGCATGGAGCGGGCGACCTTCATGGAGGCGTGGCGGACGCGGAGCCGGCAGGGCGTGTACGTGACCGTCACCGCAGCGCCGGGCAACGCGTCCTCACGCATCGAGAACTTTGTCATCAGCACCGCCCCCTACGCGACCGGCGGGTATCCGGACATCGACGATCTGTTCCGGCAGCAGGCGCAGGAGCGCGACCGCGGAAAGCGCCAGGCGCTGCTGCATCAGATCCAGCGGCTGATGCACGAGCGCGTCATGTACGGGGGGATCTTCGAGCCGGCCACGCTGCACGGGATCGGGCCACGCGTCGAGGAGGCCGGGGTCGGCTTGAGCGCGCAGCTCTACTTCACCTCCCCCTGGGAAGACATGCGCTTGAAGAAGCAGTAGAGACCCCAAAACTTTTCGGAGGTGCCCGATGGCCATCTTGCTCGACCACGTCATCGTCCCCTCGCACAATCGGCGCGAGTCGGCGAAGTCCCTGGCCGCTCTTCTCGGCGTGCCTTGGGTGGAATCCCAGGGTGAGTTCACCCCCGTCTACGTCAACGACTCCCTGACCCTGGACTTCGCCGACCGCGAGTCGTTCGAGCGCCATCACCTGTGCTTCCGTGTCAGCGACGCCGACTTCGACGCGATCTTCGCCCGCATCCAGGCGGCGGGGCTCAGGTACCGGAGCCGACCGCGCGGCGAGGACGACATGCAGATCAACACGCGCCTCGGCGGCAAGAACCTCTACTGGCAGGACGGTGACGAGCACCTCTGGGAGATTCTCACGATCAGCTACGCGAGAGCCGCGTCCCCTCCACTCGCCGCCACCCGCTGAGCCTCACTCTCAGCGGGCGTGGGTGCGGGGATCCAGCAGGTCGCGCAACGCGTCTCCGACCAGGTTGAGCGCCAGCACGATCGCAAAGATCGCGAGCCCGGGGAGCAGCACCACGTGAGGGCTCAGGATGACGAACTGCCGGCCCGTCGCCAGCATGCTCCCCCAGTCCGCGGTCGGCGGCTGGGTGCCGAGCCCGAGAAAGGACAGCCCGGCCGTCGCCAGGATCTTCGCACCGACGTCGAGACTGAAGGCGACGATGACCGGCGACAGCAAGTGGGGCAGGATGTGGCGGCCGAGGATGAGCGGATCGGTCGCGCCGAGCGCACGGGCCGCCTCGACGAACTCGCGCTCGCGTAGCGACAGGACCACGCCGCGCACGAGCCGCGTATAGATGGGAAACCCGACGATCGCGATGGCGATCATCGCGTTGCGGAGGCCGGGGCCGAGCCCGGCCACGATGGCGATGGCGAGCAGGATGTACGGAAACGCCATCAGGATGTCGGTCAGGCGCATCACCACCGTCTCGACCCAGCCCGTGTAGAACCCGCCGAGAATCCCGAGCGCCACCCCGATCAGCATCGCCGCCGCCGCGGTGCCGACGCCCGCCAGCAGCGACACGCGCGCGCCCCATACCAGACGCGCGAGCAGATCGCGTCCGAACTCGTCGGTGCCGAGCCGGTGGCCGGCGGTCAGCGGCGGACGCAAGCGGTTGGGCGTGTCCACCGTGTCCGGGTCGAGCAGGGGCAGCCACGGCGCCAGCAGGGCCAGGAGCACGGCGGCGAGAAGGGTGAGCGCGGCGAGCACCGCCAGGCGATTGCGTCGAGCGATTCGCGCCAGCGCGCGCGACCGCCGGGTGGCGTTGGTCCCGCGCTCGACCGCACTCGGGACCGTCGCGACTCGCACGCTCATCGCGCGTCCCCCTCACTCATACCGGATGCGCGGATCGAGCCAGGCGTAGAGGAGGTCGACACCGAGGTTGATGAGAACGAAGCTCAGCGCGACGACCAGCACGCAGCCCTGCACGAGCGGAAAGTCTCGCGCGAGAATGCCCTGAACCATCAGGGTACCCACGCCCGGCCAGGCGAAGACCGTCTCGGTCAGCACGGCGCCGCCCAGGAGGTAGCCGGCCTGCACGCCGACGACGGTGACGATGGGGATGAGCGCGTTCTTGAGTCCATGGCGCAGCACGACGGCGCGCTCGACGACACCCTTGGCCCGCGCCGTCCGGATGTAGTCCTGCCCGAGCGTCTCCAGCATCGTGCTGCGCGTGAGCCGCGCGATGATGGTGACCGAAGCCGCGGCCAGCGTGACGGCGGGCAGGGCCAGGTGAAGGAGGAGATCGCGCAGGTCCCCGCCGCCGTACGGAGAGAACATCCCGGAGGCGGGCAGCCAGCCGAGCCAGAGGGCGAAGATCACCATCAGCACGATGCCGAGCCAGAAGACCGGCATGCTGGCGCCGAAGAGCGATGCCACGGCGCTGAGGCGGTCGAGCAGTGAATTCGGCCGCGTGGCGGAGGCGATGCCGAGCGCCAGGCCGCCTACGGTCGAGAGCAGGAGTGCCGAGCCCGTGAGAACGAGCGTGGCCTTGAAGCGCCCGAGCACCTCGGCCAGCACCGGGCGCTTCATCCAGATCGAGCGGCCCAGGTCGCCGCGCGCGACCAGTCCGAGCCACCGGACGTATTGAACGGAGAGCGGCTCGGTCAAGCCGAGCTCGGCGCGCAGACGCGCCAGGTCTGCCTGAGTCGCCTGCGAGCCGAGCATGATCTCCGCCGGATCCCCCGGGGCCAGATGGAGGACCATGAAGATGATGACCGACACGCCCAGCAGGACCGGCACCAGGAGCAACAGCCGGCGGACGAGGTAGCGTCTCACCGGCGCTCCCCCATGGCGGACGACATCAGGAGCGCGATCGCCTCACTTCAGCGAGATCGTCTCGACGCGGAGGTCGAAGCTCGGGTGAAGCTTGAACCCCTGAACGCGCTTGGCGTGCGCCGCCGTCTGGATCTCGTGATCGATGAAGATCCACGGCGGGTCGTCGACGAGGATCCGCTGTGCCTCGCGGTAGAGCTCGGCGCGCTTGCCCTGGTCGGTCACCAGCCGCGCCTGGTGCAAGAGCTCGTCGAACCGCGCGTTCTTGTACAGCGCGCGGTTCGGCCCCAGGGGCGTCCACTGGCTCGAATGAAGAAGCGGGTACATGACCATGTCCGGGTCTTCGTTGCCCGCCATCCATGAAAGCGCGAAGAGCTCCTGCTCCTTCGTGCGCAGCTTGGCCAGGTACGCGCCCCACTCCATCGTCGCCAGCGCGACGGTGACGCCCACGGCCTTGAGGTTGGACTGGATGACCGTCGACATCGCGACCGGCGACTGCATCCCCGAGCCTGACTCCGGCACCCACAACGAGGTCGAGAAGCCGTTCGGGTAGCCGGCCTCGGCGAGGAGCTTTCGGGCGCGCTCGGGGTCGTAGGGATACGGCTTGAGCGACGACTCGGCGCCCCAGGTGGCGGGCAGGACCGGCCCGCGCGAGAGCGAGCCCGTGCCCTTGAGGACATCGCGCACGATCGCTTCCTTGTTGACGGCGTAGTTCAGCGCCTGGCGCACGCGCTTGTCCTCGAACGGCTTCTTCTGGTTGTTGATCCCGAGATACCAGACGTGGGCACCGACCTGCTTGCGCAAGGTCGCCTTGCCGCTTGTCTCGAGCTGACCCACGAAGTCGGGCGGCACGCCCACGATGAGATCGAGCGAGCCGGTCAGGAGCTCGGTGAGCCGCGCCTGATCCTCCACGATCGGCCGGTAGACAACGCGGTCGAGCTTCACCGGATACCGCCAGTAGCTCGGGTTCTTCTCGAGCACCACGCGCTGGCCGCGATCCCACGACACGTACTTGAACGGGCCCGTGCCGACGGGCTGGAGCGCGTAGTCGGCGCCGAACTTCTTCACGGCCGTCGGGCTGACGATCGACGCCGCCGCGCCGGTGAGGATGGCCAGGAACGATGCGCGCGGCTCCTTCAGCACGAACTCGACCGTGGACGGATCGACGATCTCGACGGCCTTGACGTTGCCGAAGGAGTAGTTGGCGAACGGGTACTTGCCCAGCTTGTTGAAGGGATGCTCGGGATCGAACTGTCGCTCGATGGAGAACTTGACGGCCTCGGCCGTAAAGGGCGTGCCGTCGTGGAACGTGATGCCCTTGCGGAGCTTGAACGTGTAGCGCAGACCGTCCCGGGACACCGTCCACGACTCGGCCAGGCCGGGCACGACCTGGGTGCTCTCTTCGGGGAACGTCACGAGCGTCTCCACGATACGGCGGCCGACCCGATTCGAGTTGAGGTCGGTCACCTGCGCCGGATCGAGGTTCACCGGCTCGGCTACCAGGCCGACGACCAGCGTGCCCGCCGGCTGCGCCGCGGCCGGCGTCACCGGCCCGCCCAACGCGATGATCACTGCCACGACCGCCCGCAACGTCGTCACCACGCTCATCGTGCGCCTCCGCCGAGTCGACCAAGTCGTTCGCGCCGCCACCGTATACGATCGAGCGCGGGCACGCAAGACGCGGACGAGATCTGACCACGTTATCCAGTGATCGGCTAGAATCCGAGCGGGGACAACGCCGTGCCCAGATTCAACGAGTCCTATCTCAACCTCAACCAGAGCTACCTCTTCGCCGAGATCCGGCGCCGAACGAAGGTCTTCATCGACGCGCACCCGGACGTCCGCCTGATCGACCTGGGGGTAGGCGACGTCACCCAGCCACTGCCCCCCGCCGTCGTCCGCGCCATCCACGAGGCCGCCGACGACATGGCGCGGCGGGAGACCTTCAGGGGCTACGGCCCGTACGTCGGCTACGAGTTCCTGCGCGCCGAGATCGCCGCGCACGACTTCGGCGCGCGCGGGGTGAAGATCGCCGTCGACGAGGTCTTCGTGAGCGACGGCGGCAAGAGCGACAGCGCGAATCTCCAGGAGATCTTCGCGCCGGACGCCGTGATCGCCCTGCTGGATCCGGTCTATCCCGTGTACGCCGACAGCAACGTGGTCGCCGGACGCACCGGGCCCGCCGACGAGAGCGGCCGGTACGCGGGCATCGTCTATCTTCCCTGCACCGCGGACAACAGCTTCCAGCCGGCGCTGCCCGACCGGCACGTCGATCTGATCTATCTCTGCTATCCGAACAACCCCACTGGCGCCGTGGTCACGCGCGACGCGCTCCGGCGGTGGGTCGACTACGCCCGCGCCGAGGACGCCGTGATCCTCTACGACGCCGCCTACGAGGCCTACGTCGTCGACACCGACGTCCCCCACTCGATCTACGAGATCGACGGGGCGCGCCAGGTGGCGATCGAGTGCCGGAGCTTCTCCAAGAACGCGGGTTTCACGGGGATGCGCCTGGCCTACACGGTCGTGCCCAAGGAGCTCCGCGGCCGAGCCGCCGACGGCAAATCGATGAGCCTCAACGCGCTCTGGGCGCGCCGCACCGCGATCAAGTCCAACGGGCCGCCCTACATCATCCAGAAGGCGGCCGCCGCCGTCTACACGCCCGACGGCCAGAAGCAGGTGCGGGCGCTGATCGACTTCTACATGCAGAACGCGCGGATCATCGGCGCCGGGCTCGCCGCCGCGGGCTTCACCGTCTACGGCGGGCGCAACGCGCCGTATATCTGGGTGCGCACGCCTCCGTCCGTCTCGTCGTGGGATTTCTTCGACCGGGTCCTGGGGGAGGCGCACGTGGTCGGCGCGCCGGGCTCCGGATTCGGCCCGAGCGGCGAGGGCTACTTCCGCCTCACCGCCTTCGGCTCGCGAAGAGAGACCGAGGAGGCGATCGAGCGGATCAAGACGCGACTGTGAGCGACCGGCGCCCCACGCGGACGGCGTCGGAGGCCTGCGCGGCCGTCAGGCTCTCGGCGAGCCGTGCCGCGATCGGCGGCGGCATCTGATTCTTCCGCGCGAGCTCGACCACGACTTGAAACAGCTGCGAGTAGCGGACGATCGTGGCCCGCGGCTGGTTCACCTCCAGACGGCAGAGCGGGTGGGTGAAGACGATGATCGATTCCACCCAGCGTAAGGCCGAGAACGCCAGGTCCGGGTGCCGTTCGATCAGGAAGTGGCGCACCCCACAGGCTTCGGAGTTGACCGGCCGGCTGATGCTCTTGCGCTGATAGCCGTCCGTGGACCAATCGTCGCCCCAGCACCGGATGCGCCCCGCGACCCGCTTCGTCTCGATCACGACCACGCCGCACGGACCGATCAGCACGTGGTCGATGTTGCCTCGGGCCACGCCCAGGGTGACGTCGTTGATGAGCCAGTAGTCATCCGGGAGACCGCAGAGCAGATCGATCACGAGGCGCTCGCCCAGCCGACCCTTGCGGACATTCCGCAGGCGGCGCGTGACCGGTGGGCCCAGCCGGAAGGCAGTCAGCACTGCGGCGGTCCCCGCACCCAGATGAAAGAGCTTCGGATGAAGGGGCGGCGCGCCCGGCATCCCGGCGGCGACGACCACCCCCGCGCTGGCGAGCCCGACGACGGCGGCGAGCGCCATCCACAACCGCCGCTCGCGGCCCTCCAGATATCGACCCCCGACCCGCACCAGACGCATGTCAGCCGCGGCGCGCGCGGGCGCGGGTGTGAGCGTTGGCCCCCATCGTCAGGCCGGCGGCGTCCAGGCCGGACGGGCCTCCGACGGGCTCAACGGGGCGGCGAACTCGCCGGCGGGCTTGGGGCGCGCGCGGGCTTCGCCCAGCACCGTGCCGACCGCCCGGCTCGCTTCCTTGGCGAAGATCCGCACCATGCCCACCGTCGTCCGATCGTCGAAGATGGCGAGCAGGATCGCCTCCTTGTCGACCGTCGAGACGTGGATCGACCACTTCGCCCCCTCGTGGAAGAGCACGGTGAACTCCGTTTCGCCGAGCAGCTGGGCCATCGCCGCGGTCGAGCTGAAGGCGGCGGCCGCCAGCGCGGAGATGGACACCGTGTCGAGCGTCCGCGAGACGCCGTCCATCGCGAGGAGCTGACCGCCGCGGTCGATCAGCAGCGCCTCGCCGGCGCCGGAGTCGCCGAGGAAGCGGGTGAGGATCTCCTGGATGCGCGCAGCGTCGCCTTCCTGGATGACCGTGTCACGAAGCTTCATTGCGCCCCTCGCGCCCGCCCCCGAACTCGCTCGCCAGCGCCATACGGGAGACGGTATTGAGTGTGTCGAACACTCCCTTCCCTTCGAGGGCCGTCGCTTCGAAAAACGGGACTCGCTTGGCCCGGCGGTTGAGGACGTATTCCAGATACTCCACCGGCGCGACGTTGGGCAGGTCGCGCTTGTTGTACTGCAGGACGTACGGGATCTCGTCGAGCGTGCACTCGTACTCGCGGAGGTTGGCGTCCAGGTTGCGAAGGCTCTCGATGTTCTCGCGGAGGCGCTCGAACTGCGAGTCGGCCACGAACACCAGGCCGTCGACACCGCGCAAGACCAGCCGCCGCGTCATGTTGTACTGCACCTGGCCCGGCACCGTGTAGAGCTGGAACCGCGTGTCGAATCCCCGCACGGTGAGTGCCAACACGGGGAGAAAGTCGAAGTAGATCGTCCGATCGTCGCCGGTCGCCAGCGAGATCATCTCGCCCCGGTGGTCGTTGGGCAGGCACTTGTGGATGTAGTGGAGGTTGGCGGTCTTCCCGGCCAGCCCCGGCCCGTAGTAGACGATTTTGAAGTCGATGACCTTCTTCGCGTAGTTGATGACCGACACCACTCAGCCTCGCACGAGGGCGCCGAGCCGCGTCGCCGCCCGGTCGAGCTCGATCCGCGCCAGCCCCGGGCGATCGATGGGTCCGCCGCCGACGAGCATCGCCCGTCCCGACACGCCGTCCACCGCCCGCACGACGAGGCGATGCGCGCCCATTTTCACGATCACCGACGCCACCGCCCCGATCTCCGCTTCCTCCAGCACGCCGTAGAGGTCCCGCGCGAACTCGGCCAGCGGCAGCGCCTCGAGCGAGCTCGGCAGGAAGAGGCAGGCGCTGAGCGCGCCCGCCGTGTCGCGCAGCACGGTCGGCGCCACGGGACCGAACGCCGTCAGCGAGCCCGCCAGCTCGCGCACGGACGGCGGCACGGTGGTGATGCGCAACTCGGTCTCCCGGAGCGGATCGCCGCTCGTCCCGGCGTGCTTGCCGTTCCCGGAGCCCGCCCGCGCCTCACCGGCAGCGGTCCGCGAGAGCCGCTCGAGCCACGCCAGCGACGCGCGAGAGGCCATCGCCGTCACCAGGAGCGTGCCGCCATCGTCCAGAGATCCGAACGGCGTCAACACGACCGTCGCCTCCGCCCCCGTGAGCGTGGCCTGAGTGACGGGTGAGGGCAGCCGCGCGTCGGTCAGGAATGACGCGACCCGCACGGCTGTCCGCACGACCGAATCTTCGCTGACGGCCGGCGCGACGACGGTGACGAGCGTCATCCCGGCGCCGTCGCATTCGCCGATCTCGAGTCCATTCATCAGCGGCGCCAGGAGCGTGGCGATGCGTCGCGCTTCCGCCGTCCGTCCGCGGTCCACCAGCCCCCCCGGGGCGGGCTCGGGCGCCACGGGCTCCTGGTCCATCGAAGACTCGGACTCCACCGGGAGCTCGAGCTCCGCCGGGGCTTCGGGCTCGGCGAGGGATTCGGGCTCGGCCGGCGCCTCGAGCTCCGGCGGAGGCTCGGGCGCCTCGACCTGCTCCGACGCCGACACGGGCTCGGGCTCTGCGAGCGCCGGCGCCTCGAGCTCTGCCGGAACCCCGGCATCGGCGACGGCGTTCTCCGACGATGGCGGGACATGCGGCTGAAACGGTGGCGGGAATTCTTCGATCCCGTAGACGTCGACGGCGGGTGTCGAGAGCGCGAGCAGCTCGGCCGGAATTTGCGGCACCACTTCGTCGAGAGGCAACATCAGCGAGCCGTTGGGGAGCCGACTCGCGATCTGGTCGTGCGTCAGGGCGAGCTCGTCGTGCGGAAACTGATCGGCGACCACGCCCCACTTCACCAGCGCGAGCCCCTCGCCGAGATGTGGCAGGAGCAGGCGCCTGGGAACGAGGAGCGAGACCCCGGGACGGAGCGTGGCATTCAACCCTTCGCGACCTCGGACGAACATATCGACGGGGAGCTGTTCCGCGATCCTGTTGAAGGGGACGCGGACCATCGCTTCCGCCGTCGCCGGCGCGACGGTTCTCGCCGCCATCGCGAGTGGCGGCGGTGCGGCCGGCGGCGTCAGGACGGCCGGGCGGGCGGCAGCGAACGCCGGGAGCAACGCGTTGGACTCGCGGGCGACCAGAGGCGGCAGCGGCGGCGTCACGACCGGTGCGCGGGGCGCCAGAGGGGGGGCGACATCCCTCGGCGCGGCGACCGGCGTTCGCGGCGCCGCGACGCCGGGCGTCTCGACGCGGCGCGGAGGTGCCGTCCCGCTCGCGTCGGCGCGAGGCGCCCCACGAGGCGCCAGCAGGAGCGGGCGGAGGCGCGCGAACACCAGGGGCGCCGCCGTCAGCTGGAGCAGCGTCACCGCCGGCGCGCCCCAGAGCGCGAACGCGAGCGCCCCGGCGTAGTCGACGAGGTCAGGAATCATGAAGAGGGCGCCCGTCGCCGCGACGAGCACGGCGTGGATCCCGCACATCGCGCCCGTCGCACCGAGCACCCGGGTCAGCGAGAAAGGACGCATGCTGACGATTGCGACGAGCAGGTAGAACACCGGGGGTATCACCAGCGCCGGCAGCACCAGCACCGGGGTGGCGTCGAGCGGAGTCGCCCTGAGGCCGCGCGCGTGGAGCGCCAGCACGGCGCAGGCGTAGAGCTCGAGGCCCAGCCCCAGCTCGAGCCATCCGATGAGCCTCATTCGCGATGTGCGTAGAAAGCGCATCAGAGCGCCCGCACGATCTCCGGCACGGCCTTCCTCACGTAGTAGCGGACCTTGCCGAGCGCTCCCTGATCGCCGACCAGGACGGCCAGCAGCGCCGCGGGCCCGACGGTGTGGAGCAAGAGCGTGCCCGCCTCGTACTCGAGCATCGCGCCCAGGAGCTGGCCCTGGCCGAGCTCACAACCGATACCGTCCGAGGCTTCCGCCAGACACGACGCCAGCGCGCCCGCCACCTCGTCGGTGTCCGGAGCGAAGTCGCCCGCCGTCTCGATGAGGAACCCCTCGCGATCGGTGAGCACGACGAAGCGAACGCCGGGCGTGCCGGCGAGCCCTTCCAATCGCTCCTTGAGGCCTTGGCCGGGCGAGGCGACGGCAGCCGGGGCGGTGGCGGCGGTGGCCGCCGGCGGGACGGTGGTCGCAGGCTGCGTCGCACCGTTGGCCCGTCCGCCGAGGAGTCCATCGATCTTCCGGACCAGGTCGTCGACGCCGAAGGGCTTGAACATCACTTCGTTGGATCGCACCTCGGCGGCCCGCGCCTGGACGGTGCCGTTGTCGATCCCGGAGATCAGGAGCACGGGCGTCGCGCTCATCGCCGGATGCGTCCGCACGTACTGGCAGATCTGATAACCGTCCTTGTCCGGCAGGATGACGTCGCAGATCACCACGTCGGGGCGGTTGCGCTCGATCGACTCGATCGCCTCGGCGCCCGACGCGGCGGAGAGCACTTGCAAGCCACGACCCTCGAGCGCCTTCTCCACTACCTTCCGCACGCTCAAGCTGTCATCCACCACGAGGACCTTCGGCATCACGTGTCCTCCTAAGAAAGCGGGGCCACGGCCGCGTCCGCGCGGCCTTCGTCCAGCTCCGCCGCGACGCTGAGCAGCAGCTGCTTGAGGTCGCGGTGGATCGTTTTCGTCGTGGTCGCCGCCCCGGCCTCGAGCGGATTGAAGACGAAATTCCCCTGCGCCTCACCCTGCGTCGCCACCAGTAGCGTCGCGAACGCGATCTCGCCGATGAGCCCGAAGAACTCGGCGTGCACGACCCGCCCCCGATCGAAGACGATGACTCCCCGGCCCGACGGCAACGTGACGACCAGCTGGCCGGTCTTGTTGCCGAGCGCGATCGCCTGGGTGATGTCCGGCAGGTCCATCACCCCGAGTGAGCCGCGGAGGCCGTGGGTCGCGTCGGGCGGAGCCGCGGATGGCGCCGGCGGCGGGGACGGGATAGCCGCGGGTGCGGCGCTGCCGCGCAGCAGGCTCGTCACCTCGGACACGATCGTGGGGATGGGAAGGTCTCCGGCCAGCGTCTGGTCCGGCTTGTCCTCGAGCATGGCATCGGAGGCGTCGCCGGGGCTCGCAAGCAGCAGAAACCGCACGCCCGTCATCGAGGGGTCCTTACGGACGATTGCGCACAGCTCATAGCCGTCGATGTCCGGCACGCCGGCCCGGCTCACGATGAGGTCGGGACGGTTGCGCTCGAGCATCGTCAGCGCGAACGATCCGCTGGTCGCGGCGGCGACGTCGTGGAAGTCCGCGGCGCGCAGGGCCGCCTGCAGGACGGCGAGGGCACGGCGGTCGGGATCGATCAGCAGAATGCGAGGCATCGGCCTACTCTCCCACCCGCGCCGGCGCGGCGACGGCCAGGGACTCGATGAGCCGGACGAAGCTGGCCTCGTCGACCGGCTTGGCGACGTAGTGCTCGACTCCGAGCTCTTGCGCGAGGCTCACGTGCTTGGCGCCCGCTCGGGTGGTCAGCACGACGACCGGCAGATCGCACGTCGTGGGCTCTCGCTTGAGATCGCGCATCAGCTCGTACCCGTTCAGGCGCGGCATCTCGAGATCGGTGACGACGAGATCGACGGCGTGCTCGGCGAGCTGCTGCAGCGCCTCGGCGCCGTCCCGTGCCGCGACGACCCGAAAGCCCGCGCGCTCGAGCATGCCGCCGACGAACTTTCGCACGCTGACCGAGTCATCGACGAGCAGGACACAGCGCTTGCCGTCGGAGGCCGGGGCAGCGAGCGCGTCGCGTTCGCGGCGGATCTCGACCTCCCGAGGCACCGGCTCGACGGCGCGTATCTCGAGAAGCTTGAGGGCGTCGAGCATGAGGATGACTCGTCCTTCGCCGGTGACGGTGGCGCCGGCGAACGGGCCGATCCCCTGCACGAAGGCGCCGAGGTTCTTGATCACGATCTCGGACTTGCCGAAAAACTCGTCGACCACGACCGCCAGCGTCTTGCGGCCGGTGCGGAGCGTGACGACGGACAGTGGGTCTTCGGCTCCGCGGCCCGCGATGCGGAGCAGGCGGTCCAGACGCACGAGGTCCACCTGCTCGCCTTCGATCTCGATCGACTCCGCGCCGTCGTTGAGCCGAATCTCCTCGGGTCGGACGTGGATCACGGACTTCACCGCCGGGACCGGGATGGCCAGCGTCTCCGAGCCCACCTGCACCATGAGCGCGTCGGAGATGGCGACGGTCAGCGGCAGCCTGATCCGGAAGCGCGTGCCACGGCCCGCCTCGGTCTGGACCTCGATCTCACCGCCGAGGCGGCCGACGTTCGTGCGGACCACGTCCATGCCGACGCCGCGGCCGGCGGTCGTCGTCACCGAGGTCGCGGTGGTGAGGCCGGGAAGGAAGATCAGGTCCAGGATGTCGCGCTCGCCGAGCCGCCCGAGGGTCTCCGCCGTCACGAACCCGCCGCGACGCGCGGCCTCGCCGACCGCCGCGAGGTCGATCCCGCGGCCGTCGTCCGACACCTCGATGTAGATCGACCCGCCCTTGTGCGCGGCGCCGAGGCGGATGGTGCCCTGGAGCGGCTTGCCCTGCTCGCGCCGCGTCTCTTCGGTCTCGACGCCGTGGGCGATCGCGTTCCGCACGAGGTGGAGCAGCGGATCGGCCATCAACTCCACGATTGTGGTGTCCATCTCGACGGTCTCACCCCGGACCTCAAGCCCGACGCTCTTGCCCTCGGCTCGCGCCGCGTCGCGGACCATGCGCACGAACGGCGCGAAGAGGCGGCCGACGGGCACCATGCGCGCCCGGGTGATCTGGCCGCGCAGCTCGCCGCTGAGCCGCTGGACGCCCCCCGCGTCCTCGCGCACGACGCGCACGAGACCGGCCAGCTGGAGCTGGATCTCGGTGAGGTCGCTCGAGATCTCCCCCACCCGCCGGGCCAGCAGATTGAAGTCGTCGTAACGATCGAACTCGAGCTCCGCGAAGACGTCGGCCAGCGGGCCGGCCGACGCCGCACTCAGCGCGGGCGCGCCGTACCCCGCGACCTCGTCGGGCAGCAGGGCGCGGTTCGCGTACTTGGACTCGAACTCGGCCACGGTCTGGGTCATGCGTGACTGGGTGAACGACAGGAGCTCGCCGGCCTGCTCGAGCTGGGTCAGATGGCGCTCCAGGCGGCTTCGCGTGATGACCAGCTCGCCCACCAGGTTCATCAGCGCGTCGAGGCGGTCGAGGCTGACGCGGATGCTCGGGCGGATCCGCCGAGGGCCCGCGTCGCGGGGTGGTCGGACGGGCCCGCGAGCCGCGGTGACCGGCTCGAGCCGTGGCGCTGCCTCCGCGATGACGGGGGCGGACGGCGCCGCGGCGCTCGCCGTCTCGAACGCGGGCACCGACGTGTCCATCGCCGGCGCGCCCGCCGGCGGCGCCTCGGTCATCGGCAGCGCATCGAGTAGCGCGATGGCGCGATCGTAAACGGCGGCACGGCCGTCCGCGCGGTCGTCCCCGCTCCGCACGAGGAGCCGGAGGGCGTCGAGCCCGGCGAAGACCGTCTCGATCGCCCCACGGCTCAGGGGCCGGTGGTGGTCACGGATCTCGCCCAGCATGTCCTCGATGCGATGCGTGAGGTCGCCGATCATCCGGCAGCCGACGGTGTACGCCGCGCCCTTGAGCGTGTGAACCGCCCGGAAGAGCGCCGCGATCTCGGCGTCGATCGAGGCGTCGCCCTCCAGCGCCACCAGCGACTGCGCCATCGACTCGAGATGCTCGACCGCCTCTGGCACGAAGTACTCGAGGACGTCCGGCTGATCGGTGAAGAAGCGGTCCAGCTCGGCGAGGCGCCGCGCCGTCTCGCCGCCGAGCTCGCGCGGCGGCGCGGCCACCAGGTGGCTGAGCGCCTCGGCGATCGCCTCGGGATTCTCGGCCCCGGTGTCACCGATGACGTCGAGCGCCGTCTTGAGCGAGGCGACCATCGAGCGCAGCGCCTCGAGCGCCTGCCGGTCCTCGGGCGGTGTGGCGGCCATCCGCTCGACCGCCTCTTCCATGGCCGCGGCGAGCGCCGCCACCTGGGGGAAGCCGCTGAGGGAGGCGGAGCCGCGTAGCCGGTGCGTCACCACGCCCAGATGCTCGGTCGCCGCCGCCTGGCCCGGCGACTGCCCCAGCGCGACGAGGCCGTCCTCGACGGCGGCGAGGGTGTCCCACGCCTCCATCAAGAAGACGCTCAGCAGGAACTGCCGGTCGTCGGCCACGCTCTGTCTCCTCCCGATCGGCGCCTCAGGCACCCAGCTTGAACCGCGCGAGGCTCACCGTGAGGGCCTCGGCCACCCGGACCATCTGATCCATCGTCTTGCGCGTCTCGACCACGGCCTTCTCGGTCTCGACCGCCACACCCGCGATCGACTGGACGGCGACCGCGCCGCCTTCGACACCGCGCACCTGCTCCTGCGTCGCCTGCGAGATGTCTCGGGCCAGCGCCGCGGCCTTCTGCGAGATCTCGCCGATCTGGTGCAGACGCTCGCCGGCCTCGACGGTGACCTTGAAGCCCGCCTCCACTTCGCGCGTGCCCTCCTCCATCGCCATGACCGCCTGCTGCGTCTCGCCCTGCACGGCCTTGATGAGCACCACGATGTCCTTGGCCGCCTTGCCCGAGCGCTCGGCGAGTTTACGAACTTCCTCCGCCACGACGGCGAAACGGAGACCGGACTCGCCGGCGCCCGCGGCCTCGATGGCGGCGTTGAGCGCCAGGAGGTTCGTCTGCGAGGCGATGTCCTCGATCGTGTTGACGATCTCGGAGATCTCGAGCGAGCGATCCGCCAGGCCCTTCACCTTCTTCGAGATACCCTGCACCTCGCCGCGGATCCGCTGCATGCCCGACAGGCTCACCCGTACCGCCTGCTCGCCCCTCGTCGCCGAGTCGAGCGTGAGGTTGGCCGCGGCCGCCGCGGCCTCGGCGTCTTCCGCCACACGGCGCATGGAGCGGGACAGCGTCTCGATCGCGCTGCTGACGCCCACCGCCTCGCGCGACTGCGCCTGGGCGCCGCTGGCCGTCTCGTCCATCGCGCTGATCATCTCGTGCGCGCTCGTCTGGACCTGCTGGGCGGCGTCGCGCACGTCGTCGATGATGGCCGCAAGCTCGCCGACCATCATGTTGATCGCGTCGACCACGCTCCCCAGGACGTCGGAGGTCACCTGGCCGCGCTTGGTGAGGTCGCCTTGCGCGATCTCGGTGGCGACGTCGAGGAAGCGGGTGATGTTGCGCTGGAGCTCCTCGCGCTTGCGCCGCTCTTCGTCACGCTCGGCCTCGGTCTGTACCAGCGAGCGGAGTCGCACGACGGCGTCGTTGAACGTCGACGCGAGCTGGCCGATCTCGTCGCGCGAGGTGACGGTCACGAGCCGGGAGAGATCGCCCTGGCCCACCCGTTCGGCCGCCCGGACGACCTGCGTCACCGGCTTCGTGATGTGGTGAGCGAAGACCATGCCGGCCAGGACCGCGAGCAGCGCGACGCCGCCGAAGACGGCCAGGAGGTACTGGCCGGCGTGCGCCGCCGCCGTCGTGATGATCGACCGGTCCATCCCCACCCGAACCGTCCCCAACTGGCCCGCGAGCACCGGGACGCCGATGTCGATGATCTGCTGCGTCGCGCCGGTGACCGGATCGGGATACGAGATGTCCCGGATCTGCTGCGCCGCCTCTCCGGGCACCACGTTCTTGTCGACGATCCCGGCAGGCACCAGGGGCGAGAAGGTGTGGGCGACCAGCGTCTTCTGCGGGTCGTAGACCATGACGTACTTCACGCCGCTGATGGCGGCGAACTGGTCGACGACCCCCTGCACCGTCGAGGCGTCGCGCGTGAGCAGGAGGTCGACACCGGAGCTCGCCAGGCTCTTCGCGATGGCGGTGCCCTTGGACGTGAACTCCGCCGTCAGGTTCGTGGTCAGCGCCCGCACCGAGATCCACCAGGTGACCGCGGCGAGCGGGACGAGGGTCGCGGCCAGGAACAGGATGATCTTCCCGAGCAGCCCGAGTCGAAGCTTCCGTGGCTTGTTCATGCCTTCACCGCGGCCGCCCAGTCAGTGATGGGGGCCCACCGTCCGTTCACGACACTGGTGAAATATACGCTGTCCAATCCCTGGTGCCGCTCGGGTCCGAAGGTGAGTGGTGCGCCGATGCCGAGGTCGAAGTTCTTGAGCGACTCCAGCGCCTGCCGGAAGCCGGCGCGCGTCGGGTTCGGCCCGGCGCGGCGCAGGCCCTCGACGATCACCTTGGCGTTGACGAAGCCCTCGAGGCTGCGGAAGCTCAGTTGCTCGGGCGGCTGCTTGGCGTCGCGCAGCGCCTCCGGCACCTGCGGGTTGTGCTTCTCCATCAGGGCCCGGTACTCGACGACGGCCGGCAGGCTCACGTCGCCGTAGCTCGGGACCACCTGCGAGTTGACGAGCGTCTGCGTGTAGTCGCGGCCGGTCGCCTTCCCGTGCTTGAGCAGCAGATTCAGCATCGCCTCGGAGCCGACGAACGACACGTTCGAGATGGGCACGGTCCAGCCGAAGTCGCGCGCGGTCCTGACGAACGCGCCGCAGCCTTGATAGGAGCCGGTGCACAGCACCACATCCACTCCGGCCTGGCGGAGCGCCTGCACGGCCGGACTCATGTCGTCCTCGAACTTGTCGTGGCGGCGGTACGTCGCTTCGGCGACGATCTTGGTCCCCCGTTGCGCGAGCCCGCGGGCCACGCCGTCGGTCCCGCTGCGCCCGTAGGCGTCGATCTGGTAATAGACGCCGAACTTCCGGGCCCCGGTCTGCCAGAAGCGGTCGACCAGGGCCATCATCTCCTGGCGGTACGAGGCGCGGATGTTGAAGACCTGCTCGATGTAGGGCTCCTCGCGCTGCGGTTGGGCGCCCGTGAAATTACCGACCAGGATCACCTGGCGATCGGCGTATCGCTTGATCACCGGCAACGCACGCGTGAGCGTGGGCGTCCCGACGTAGTTCGAGAGAAAGAAGACGTGCTCTCGCTCGACGAGGTCGATCGTGTTCTTGATGCAGGGTGTCGGCTCGTAGCCGTCGTCGAGCGCGACTACCGAGATCGTCCGGCCGTGGACACCCCCACGCTGGTTGACTTCGTCGTACCAGGCCTGCGCACCACGATAGAGCTCGCTGCCCAGCCCCGCCGATGGGCCCCTGAATGCGGCGCTCATGCCGATCCTGATGTCCTTGGCGCTCACGCCGGCGGTGCCGCCGCGGAGCTCGACGCCGCTGCGGGCAGGCGCCTGGGCCCACGCGGTCGAGCGGTCGCGGCCCAGGACCCCGCTCGCCGCCGCCCCGGAAAGAACCTTGAGCACCGTCCGCCGTTCCATCGTCACGCCTCCTCCCTCTGCGTCTCGCGCAGCGCGCGCAGGAGCCTGGCCGGGTCGAGCAACGGGACGAGCCGCTCGCCGTCGGGCAAGAACCCGAGGGCCCATGCTGCGAAGGGTTGTGGGCTCGACTCGTCCAGCGGCGTGATCCCTCCGAACGCCTCGAGGCTGACTTTCTCATCGATCACCAGCGCGACTTCGAATCCCTCGGCCTCGACGATCAGCGTCGGGAGCTTGCGCCCGCCGCGACGCTCCGGGAGCCCCAGCGTCGCCCGGACGTCCGCGATGGGGACAACGTCGCCCCGAAGGTTCGCCACACCCACCAGGTACGGTGGGGCGAGCGGCACCGTCGTCCACTCCTCGAAGATCGCGACCTCCCGCACCTGCGTGACGTCGATCGCGAACGGCTCGCCGACGAGCGCGAACACGCACGCGCGGACCGCCGCGGAGGTGTCGAGCAGACTCGTCGTCATTTGAGGAACCGCCGGACGATCGTGAGGAGCTGGTCGGGCGTGAACGGCTTCGGCAAGTACTCGTCCGCGCCCTGCCGGATGCCCCAGATGCGGTCGCTCTCCTGGTTCTTCGAGCTGACGACGACCACGCGCGTCTGCTTGGTGCGTTCGTCCTTGCGAAGGCCGCGGAGCGCCTCGAAGCCGTTCCGTTTCGGCATCACGATGTCGAGCAGCACGACGTCGGGCTGGTCTCTGACGATCTTCTCCTCCAGTTCGTCGCCGTCCAGGTACGTCACCACGTCGTGACCCGCCGATCGAAGGATCGTCTCCATCACCTGGAGCTCCGAGTACGCGTCGTCGACCACCATCACCTTGGCCATCGGGCGCAGGCCTCCCCGTGTGGCGTCCTGCCTTCGTGTCCGCCATATGTGCCTGGGTGCAACCCATCTGCCAGGGCGTAGGGGCTCGGACGGCTCGGTGCCGGGAGGCTTGGAGGCGCGAACAAACGCGATGCTATGGAGACTTAGCTCGGGTCGCCGGCTCTCCCGTCGTGACAACTGGTCCGGCCGACGACAAATTCTGTCACGACTGTGTCGTGCCATCCTGGCCTGCGACCGTCAAGAGCGCGACGGTGAAGGCGTACGAAAAGACGGGTGCATCTGGCCGGGAATTTGAACGTCTCGGGAAAACGATATGGGCCTGGCGCGCATCTGGCACAGAGTCCGGGGGGAAAAGCGGCTGCCGAGCAGCATGCAGATTTTCCGGCAAGCCAGTCGTTTTCGGGACGAAGGCCGCTTCGAGGAGGCCGCCGCGCTCGTGGCCAGCGGGCTGCTTCTCGATCACGACAACGTGGTCGGCCACCTCCTCGCCGGCTCGCTCCACGTGATGCTCCGCCAGATGGACAAGGCGCGGGCCTCGTTCGAGCGCGCGCTCGCGCTGGAACCGACTCACCCGCGGGCGCTGCTGGGACTCGCGCGGATCGCTCTCGAAGACGGCGACAACGGAGCCTGCGCGAATCTCCTCACCCGAGCGCTGGCGCGCTATCCGGACTTTCCCGAGGCCACGGCGCTGCTTGACGTCGCCCAGAGTCTTCCTGCGAGCGACACCGCGAAGCGGCCCCTCCTGCGGAGCAGCGCGATCCGCGCCGACCGGCTGCGCTTGCCCGGGGAGAGCCTCGACGCGCTTCTCGCGCGGGCCGACGCAACCTTGATCTTCGCGCAGCCGCGGGGCCTGCGGTCCGAGGAGACGGCGGCGCGCGCCGCCAAACTCTCCCGGATCGCCTCCGCGCTGCTCACGCGAGCCGGGCTCGGCCCTCTGCATCACGCCGTCATCGAGGGCGCCGCGGAGACGACGTACCTCCGCGCCGACGACGACATTCTGCTCACGCTGGCATTCGGCCACGACGTGAAAACTCTCACCGCGGTCGGCCATCTCGAGCGGGTGTGGGCCAACTGCCGCGCGGAGCTCACGAGCATGGCGGCCTCGAGCCAGGTGGCCCGATGACGGCGGCGAGCCCCATGTCGGCCAGCTCGATCATGGCGGCCAGCGGCGCCGCGGGCGCCATCACCGACGAGCGACCGATGCTCGGCCGCGATTTCCGCAGTCTGCTCGGCCAGCTCGTGAAGCTCGATCACATCACCGGCGGGCTCATCGTCGCCCCCGACGGGCTCTTGATCGCGGCCCAGCTCGCGAGCGGGATCGCCGCCGAGCCGCTCTCGGCACTCGCCGCCACGCTAGGCCGCCAGCTCGAGCTGCGCGGCCCGCAGCTGCGACGCGGGACGTTCCCGATGGCACAGTTCGCGACCGCTCAGGGGGCCGCCTTTCTCGGCAGCACGCCCGTCGGATTCATCGTCCTGCTCGGCGACGCGAGCGCCAGCTGGGACGTGGTCCGCGGTGCGCTCCGAGCCGCGGTGGGCACCATCCATCGCGCGTGGGCGGGCTGATCGACCGCCGCTCTTCGTTCCTTCGCGACTAGCCTCGCAAGTTCCCGGTTTTCTTGTAAAATGTCGCTGATAGTTCTTGCTGGTTTCTCGGCGCCTTGGGAGTAAGCTTGACCTTCACCTAAGGAGAGCCCGGTATGACAGATGGCGAGCGCTCCATCCTCATCGTGGTGCCGAGAAACGGACACGAGACATGCCGGTCGCTGAGCCACACATTCGCAGACGATTCGACGGTCCAGGTGATCGTTGACCGTCGACTCGGTAACCGGCGAGCCCGAGCCGACACACACCGGCCCGAGCGGCGCCAGGGCGAGCGGCGGATCCGGCCCGACGCGGACGCAGAGCTGAGGGTCGACCGATGGATCGCTGTTCCCCGCGCCTCGAGTCAGATCGACTGGCGCGACCCGGATGCGAGAGCCATCCTGTTTCTCTGCTGCGGCCAGCACATCGTCCCCTGCCAGCGATGTCAGAACACGTACCGGCTCGCCTGGATCTCGCGCGCGGATCCCGGCGTGTTCCCGTGCCCGCTGTGCGGGAGCGATCTGAGCCAGGTCGTCAGCGCCCACGCTCAGGTCTGCTCGTACTGGGTCGATCGAAGAGCCGCCGCCAAGAGGCCGCTGACCAGAGTCGGGGTCCACGAACCACCGGCCCAGGCGGCGACAGGATAGAGGCCGCGACGCGGCCGGCGCGCGTTCAGCTCGCTCGCAAGCCGGCCAAGAGCGCGTCCGGCTCGTAGACCACCCCGCGCGCGATCACGCGGTCGATGCGTCTGACGTTGCGGATGTCGGCGCAGGGATCAGCGTCGAGCAGGAGTAGATCGGCGGCGCGGCCGGGGGCGATCGTTCCGAAGACCTGCCGTTTGCCCAACCGTTCGGCCGGCCGGCGCGTTGCCGCCACGATCGCCTCGCTCGGTGACAGGCCGGCGCGCACCAGCAGCTCGAGCTCGCGATGCAGCGAGAAGCCCGAGACGATGGCGACGTTCGGACAGTCGGTTCCCGCCAGGACCATCCCCCCCGCTCGATGGAAGCCTCCGACGAGCGCCAGAATATTGTCCCAGGCGCGCCGCATCCGGTGCTTCGCGGCCTCGGAGGCGCCACGGGCGGCGGCGCGGCGCTCGGCCCATCGGCCGACGAGCTCCTTTCCGATCGCGGCGGGGAGTCGTGGCAGGAGCTTCGTCCGCTCGGGATCGTCCATCGACGTGTCGCCGACGTCGTCGCCGATGGCCGCCGGGCGTGCCGCGTAGAGGACCAGCGTCGGGTCGAGGGCGGTGCCGGCGGCGACCAGGCCGTCGTAGAGGCGATGGACCGCGTCCGAGCGGGGATCGAGATCGCCGAGCCAGCGCCAGAGCCAGCCGCCGTACTCGAATGGATTGAGCTTCGCGGGCTCTGCGAGCCAGAAGCCGGCGGGTGCCAGCTGACCGAAGACGTTGACGTGCTCGACCGAGTCGACCCCGGCCAGCGCGGCCTCGGCGCCCCGCGTCGCGTGCTGGTGCATGAAGACCGGTAAGCCGCGGGCGTGGGCGCGCGCGCACGCGCGGCGCGCCGTGTCGGCGCGCACGGTGACGTAGAGCTTGATCCCATCCACACCCGCGTCAGCCAGCGCGTCGATCTCGGCTTCGGTGCGCGCCGCAGCGAAACGACGACAGAAGCCGGCGAAGCCCGGGTACAGCTCGCCTTCCTCCAGCATCGGCCCGGTGAAGAGAATGCGCGGGCCGGGCCTCGCGCCCGACTCGACGGCCGCGCGATACGCGACGACATCGTCGAGCTGGCCGCCGAGGTCGAGCACGGTGGTGACGCCGGCGGCCAAAAAGAGCTCGGGGTGCCACTTCTCCGGCGTGTGCGCGTGCACGTGCATGTCGACGAGCCCGGGCGTAAGAAACCTGCCACGGCCGTCGATGACCGTGGAGCCCGCCGGAACCGGCGTGGTCGCCGCCGGACCGACGCCGGCCACGCGGTCCGCCTCGATGATGACCGTTACTGGCGTCAGCGGTGGACGGCCGGTCCCGTCGATCAAAGTGGCGCCGACAACCGCCAGTTTTGGGTTCTCAGGCATAAACTGGAACCGTGAGTTTTATCACGATGTTGAGGGCCAGACGTCCACTCTTACTAACAGGGTTATCCACACCAGTGCATAACTTACACACCGACGGTATTCAAGCCCCGAAACGGCCGGATCGCGGTCTCGACTCAGTGCCTGACAGAGGCGACTTTTCCCACCACGCGCAGGACGGACTGCGCCTCCATCTGTGACGCGGGCGTGATCTGCGGGAGCCACACGACGAACTCGCTTCCGTGCCCCGGGCCATCACTGAACGCCTCGACGCGTCCACCGTGGAGCTGGACGAGCCGGCGCACCAGCGTGAGGCCCACCCCGAGCCCACCCTGCGCGCGATCGAGCCGGCGCTCGCCCTGCACGGGTAAGTCGAACATGCGCGGGAGCAGCTTGGGCGGAATCCCGACGCCGGTGTCCGCAACGCCGATGACCGCTTGATGCTCCTCGCTGCCGACGCGCACCCGGATCGTCCCCCCGGGTGAGGTGTACTTGATGGCGTTCGTCAGGAGATTGCCCACGATCTGATTCAGCCGCGACGGGTCCGCATTCGCCCAGACCGGCTCGGCGCGAACGTCGACGACGTGGCGCTCGAGCCGGCCCGTGCTGGCCAGATTGCTCACCGACTGCTGGACGCTGGTCGCCAGATTCATCGGCTCACAGGTCAGGACGATGTCTCCGCCGGTGACGTGGGCGATGTCGAGGAGATCGTCGACCAGCCGGCCGAGATGCGTGATCTGATGGCGAATCGCCTCGCGCGCGCGCATCGCAACGTCGTCGTGGC
>Ga0066710_100000172_pt1 | contig 32542 bp, 28 predicted proteins | sample GraSoiAngelo_159_FD_79666 | JGI IMG/M metagenome (GOLD analysis project Ga0066710, IMG submission 79666) | Grasslands soil microbial communities from the Angelo Coastal Reserve, California, USA - 14_1009_16_40cm | ecosystem: Environmental > Terrestrial > Soil > Grasslands | place: USA... | reverse complement strand
GTGTTGCTGAGCCAGTCGCCGAGCAATGCCTCTTCCCCGACGGACCGGTACAGCTCGCGCAGGATCGCGAAGGCGGCGAGGTCGGCGGTGAGGAGCACGGCGAAGCGCCCCACGGCGCGGGTGAGGTGGCGGCGCAGCGTGGACGGAGCGCGGCGTTGGAGAGAGAGCCGGTCGTTTTCGACCTGACGCGGCGTGTAGTGCGGCGCGTTTACAGCGGCGTCCGAGCCCCCAGACCTGATGGCCCGGGACAGCTCGGCAGGAAATACGCTATCCGTCTGTACGGGATCCACAACCTGCTCGAAACTCCTCAAGGGCGAAGGACGAGCGCGCGACGAACGGGAAAAGATACGGATGAGAGGGCGGCTTGCCTAGGCGCTATCTGCTAGAGTGCGCGCGCCCAACACGAGCGGCCCGCACCCCTACAGCAAGGTATGCAGCGACCGCTAGGCCGATGGCCAACCCGTAGGCAGTAGGCGCCCAGGCCGGGTGGGCCAGCGTCCCCCAGACTAGCGCCGCGAAGGTCACATTGAGGATCATGACTGCGGCACTCACCCTCGCGTGCGACCAGCCAGATTGGACTGCCCGCTGGTAGGCATGCGTCCGATGCGCCTCAGCCAGGGGTTCGTGACGTACTACCCGCCGCGTGAGAGTAATCGTGGCATCCCCGACAAAGGCGCCGAGCAGAACGATCCACGCCAGTGCCGGCAGAGCGCCGCGACGGTCGGCGAGGAGGGCCAATGAGCCAAGCATGAAGCCGAGGAAGATGGAACCTGCGTCGCCCATGAAGATCCGCGCAGGCATCCAGTTCCATGGCAGAAAACCGGCGCTGGCCGCAGCGATCAACCCTGCGAGCCATGCGACTTCGAAATGACCCAGGTGCCAAGAGAAGAGTGCCGCAGCGACACCCACCATGAGCGCCTCGGCCGCCGCGAGGCCGTCAATGCCATCCATGAAGTTGAACAGGTTTACAAGCCAGACGACGCCCAGGATCGAAAGCGGTGTCGCGAGCCATCCCAGGTCCAGCGACGCGGTTCCGATGCTCAGGACGCGAACAGGTCCAACCCAGTAGACGACCCAACTCGCTACCATGAAATGGACAGACAGGCGCAGGCCTGCTGAGAGGCTTCGGCGATCGTCGAGCCAACCCAAGAAGGCGATGGCCGCGCCACTGGGCACAAGCGCCACGGCAACCTGCGAACGTACCCATCCTACCAACGTTGCGCCAAGAATTCCTGCCAGCACGACAGCGGCGATCGCGAGTCCACCTCCACGCGGGGTCGGAGTTGTGTGTGAACTGCGTTCGCTCGGTACATCAAGGAGAGCACGCGCCATGGCGAACTGGCGGACCCACCCCGTTCCCCACCAACTCAACGCCAGTGCAAGAAGCAGGGCGCCTCCAGCCGCTACGCTCATGAGAACGCCTCGCGATACCATGCAGCGGTGGCGGTCCATCCCCGCGCGGGCGTGAAGGGTGCCCGCCAGCCTGTACGAAACTGCAGTTTCTCTACTGAGACCGAGAGACTCCCGACGAGTCGCGCGACTTCGGCGCTTCGCCTCGTCAACAGACCGCCCAGGCGCAGTACGCTCACCGGGACCGGCCAGAGCCGCACCGGCCTATTGAGCGCCCGGGCGATGGTACGGACCAGGTCCGGCGTCGACAGATCTACACCGTCCGCGAGAAAGAAGACCTCGCCCCCGACGCGTGGCGCGTCGAGAAGAGTCCGAACAGCGCTCACCAAGTTGCCGATGTAGAGCATACTTCGCCGATTGCGAATCCGGCCGAGCGGCAACGGGAGGCCGCGGTCGACCAGTCGCAGCAGGCGGAGTACGTTGGCCGGGGCACCCGGACCATAGACCAGCGGGGATCGCATCACGACTGCCTCTACACCCCTCGTTGCCCCGCCCTCCAACGCCGCCTGTTCGGCCTCGAGCTTGCTCACTCCGTAAGGATCACTGGGCGCGGGAATCGTCATCTCGGTCCATGGTGTTGTGTTCGCGTCGCCAACTGCCTTGACCGAACTGGCCACCAGGCAGCGTCGCACGCCTGCCGCTGCCGCTGCCTCCACCGCCGCCCTTGTGCCATCGACGTTCACGCGACGGAATTCCGCGAGCGCATCGTGCGCACTCTCACGCATGCGATGCGCCCGTCCGGCCAGGTGCACGACGGCGGATGCGCCTTGGAAGGCGCGGCGGAGCGCCGCGCCATCGAGGAGATCCGGGATCTCCGCGTACGCCATCCGAGAGCCGATTGGCTTCGTTCCGGGACGCACCACCGCCCGGACGGGCATGCCCGAGTCGGCCAGCGCGGCGCACAACGCGCGCCCAATAAATCCTGATGCACCAGTCACCGCGATCATCGCGGGTGTGTCGCTGCTCGCTTGAGTAGTTCGAGATATCGCTCGGCGAGGGCTCCGCGGTGGAAGCGTCGCGCGACGTACTCCCTCCCCCTGCGCCCCATCGCTGCCCGATCCTGTGGCGCGAGTGTCGCGAGCCGAACGACCGCATCAGCCAAGGCCCCCGCGTCACCTGGAGCAACCGCCCAGCCGCCGCCACTCTCATTGAGCACCTTGGGTACTTCCCCTGAGGCCGAGGCGATGACGGACCGTCCGCAGGCCATGATCTCGAAAAGTTTGGTCGGCAGAGCACCTGCGAAGATAGGTAGGGGCGCTAGGGACACGAGACACGCGTCGCAGTTGTTGTAGAAGGCACGCGTCAGGTTCTTCGGAATGGCAGGGAGGATGCGCAGATTCGGGAGCGCGAGTCGTTTGGCTTGCTCGGATACCTTGCGGTAGTCCGTCCCGTCACCGACAAGCACGAATCGCACCTTCGCATGGGTCGCGGCCACTCGCCGCGCCGCCTCGAGCACCACTTCCAACGCCTGGCCAGCTCCGAAGTTGCCCAGGTATCCGATCAGCAGCGTGCCATCGGTGCGAACGAGTTCCGGCGTGAATGGTGCCTCGTCATTAGGGAAATACTCGTCGGGATCCACGCCATTCGAGATAACCGTGACCTCGGAGGATGGGACGCCTTTTTCGATGATGCGCTTGCGCAGCGGCTCAGTTACGGTCACAACATGACGGGCACGGCACAGGAGCGCCCGATCAAGACGCAGCACTGCCCTCTCGAGCCAACGGGCGCGTAGCACACCCATCTCCACGAGGTACTCAGGCCAAAGATCACGCAGTTCGAGCACCAGTGGCTTTGTCCACAATCGAGCGAGCAGTAGGCCGACTGGGAGTGGGAAATAGGGAGGCGAACTCGCAACGAGCACGTCGAACGGCCCTGCGCGACGCAGAGCGTGCAGCATCGCCGTGACGGCGAACGTTGTGTTGTTGAGCAACGTCTTAGCGAGTCCGCCGCCCGGGCGCGCGAAGAGCCAAGACCGAAGCACTCGCACGCCTTCCCACGTTTCCTCCGCGAACAACCTGCCGCGGTAGTGGGCATGGATGCGCCCCTCCGGCCGGTTCGGCATCGCCGTACAGACGGTGACGTCGGCGCCGGCGAGGGTCCATCGCCGGACCATCTCTCCGATCCGGGCGGGGCCCGCACCCACTTCAGGAGGGAACTGCTGTACGAGGTAGCCGATCCGCATCAGCGGCTTGCGGCCAGGTGCTGCACGATCCGCGTGGCCGCATCACCGTGGCCGTAAAGAACGGCTTCCCGCCCACGGCTACCCAGCGCGCTGCGAATGGATGCCCGTACGGACGTCGCGTCGGTCGGAGGCGCGAGTCTATTCCAGCCCGTGTCTACGAGTTCGACCCACTCGGTTTGGTCCCGCAAGGTGACACACGGTACGCGATGAAAGAAGGCTTCCTTCTGCACCCCGCCAGAATCCGTGGCAATAACGCCCGCGAATCGCTCGAGCTGCACCATGCTGAGGTAGCCGACGGGCTCGATGAGGGTCACGCGCCTCGCCAGTGGCTCCAGGCGCCCTGCGTCCCGCAGCGCGGCGCGCGTGCGTGGATGAACGGGCCACAGCACTGGGAGATCCTCCGCGGTCGCTTCCAATGCGTCCACGATCGACAACAGCCTCTCCCGGTTGTCGGTGTTCTCCGCTCGGTGGATCGTGGCAAGGACGTACCTGGTGGGTTTCAGGCCGAGAGTGGCAAGCAGGCCGTTATCGGGTGAGACCTGGGCGCCGTGATGCAATGCCACGTCGTACATGACGTCGCCAACAGCAATGATCTGAGACGGTGCGGCACCCTCTCGCAGCAAGTTCCGCTCGGCCGCTTCGGTCGGCGTGAACAGCCAGCGGGCGACATGATCGGTAAGGACTCGATTCACTTCCTCCGGCATCGACATATCGAACGAGCGCAGGCCCGCCTCAACGTGCGCGACGGGAACATGGAGCTTCACGGCAGCCAGAGCTCCCGCGAGTGTCGAATTGGTATCTCCGTACACAAGGACCGCGTCCGGCTGCTCCGCAAGCAGCACCCGCTCGACCTCGACCAACATGCGCCCGGTCATAGCACCATGAGTGCCGCCGTGAATCTCCAGGTTATAGACCGGTTGCGCGATGCCTAGCTCGGCGAAGAAGACGTCAGACATGTTGGTGTCGAAATGCTGGCCCGTGTGTACCACGACCTCCTCGAACGCTTCGGACTGAGCGATCGCGCGCGACACGACGCTGGCTTTGATGAACTGCGGGCGAGCACCGAGGACGGTGACGACCTTCATGTTCGGGTCTATCGCGGGTAGAGCCCCTGCGCGCGCAGCCAGTTCACTGTGTTACGCATGGACTCGTACACCCCGTAGGAGTTCTTGTAGTCCCGGAAGGATTTGATGGGCGCGTTCATGATCTCGTCGCACTCCACCTGCTTGAGTCCCAGCTTCTTGCACACGTATTGAACGTCCTGTCGCTGTACGTCCTCCGGATACGGCGGTCGCTTCATCTCTTCGAGCGCCTGCTCGCGCGTCTTCTGGCCCGCCTTAACCAGGTCGGAGAGATGACCATACCGTTTGTCCACGCCGAACTTCTTCGGCAGAACATAGCCCTGGTAGAACCGCGTGTAGATCGACTCGTGGTGCTTGCCCCCGTAGTACATCCAGCCCAGCTCACTCTGGAGGACGTCCATGGCTTGTTGCTTGTGGTAGTCGACGTAGTTGAGAATGGAAATCGTCCGCACGCGGCGAATCGCGTTTAGGTAGAGCAGCAAGTACGAAAGCGTGAAATGGGGGAAATTCTTGAGTTCCATCGTTCCAAACCGCCGCTGCACGTCCTTGATGTAGCGCCAATCCGAGTGACCGTACGACCAATCAGGAACATTGATCGATTCCGTAGCGAAGTTCATCCCGGAGATGAAGTATTTGATTCCTCGACGGGCGGCCTCCCTCCACAGAACAGCAACGATCGCGTGATCCGTAGGGATTTCACCATCGGGCGTGGACGCCTTCAGGAACGATACCTGGAGATCCCTGAACTCTTCCCAGTCGAGCACGTGCGTGTACAGGTCGATGTCCAGCTTCCTCAGAACGCGCTCGATGTTCTTGACTGCGAGCTCCGAGTCCCAGCCGTTGTCCAAATGCACTGCTAACGGTCGCAGACCATGCTGTTTGACGAGATAGGCGACGTAGGTGCTGTCCACGCCCCCGCTGACACCGATGATGCAGTCGTAGTCCTTGCGCTGTCCATCCTCCTTGATTCGGTTCACCAAGGTGGCGAGCGCGCGCCGTCCTTCCTCTCCGCGCAAGACCCGTGATGACAGCAGCGCATCGTAGCGCCGACAATGGTGGCACAGCCCCGCACCATCGAACGTGATGCTGCTATCCGCGACAGTATCCATGATGCAGCGGCTGCAAATCTGATACGGTCGGGCGGGGCCTCGTTTCATGCCCGGAACAATTCTTCCAACTCGTGATAGACGGGATACGTGATGAGCACGGCTCTGTGCTTCCCGTGAAAGACGAAGAGGCTGCCGGCCGCTACCGCCGACGCGCCAACGTCCACCGCAGATCGAAAGTGCTGGAGGCAGCCCGCGCCACCCGCTGCTACGACCGGAATCGAAACCGTCTCGGCCACACGCCGCACGAGCTCCAGATCGTACCCTGATTGTGTGCCGTCTCGATCAATCGCGTTCAAGAGGATCTCACCGGCTCCGAGCTGCTCGACCTCCCGAGCGTAGGCGACCGGGTCGCACCTCAGATCTACCTGGCCGCCCCTGACGTAAACACCGTACTTCCCCAGCACGCCGCGCCGCACATCCACGGAGACCACAATGCTCGAGCTGCCTGCCAGCGAGGCCGCGGCTGCCACTAACCCCGGGTTCGTAGCGACCGCCGTGTTGAGGACGACCTTTTCGACGCCGAGCGCGAATAGCTGCTTCACCTGATCGGCCGTCGTGATACCGCCACCGTAGGCGAAGGGCATGAACGCCTCGCTGGCGATATCGGCGAGAAGACCGAAATTGGGACCCTTTCCTGACGTCGTGGCGCCGATGTCGAGAAACACCAGCTCGTCCACTTCCTTGTCGTTGAAGATTCGCACGGCGTTGATCGGATCACCCACATACTTGGGGTCTGTGAACTTCACCGTCTTTACCAATCCGCCGTTGCGCAACAGCAGGCAGGGGATGACGCGGGTTTGTAGCATCACAGGGCGGCGAAGTTGTTAAGCAACGTCATCCCGAAGCGGTGACTTTTCTCGGGATGAAACTGGGCACCCCAGACATTCGCCCGCTCCACCATGGCGGTGAAGTCGATGCCATAGTGCGCGGTGGCAAGGACGTCACCTACGTGATCGCAAACCAAATGGTAGGAGTGCACGAAATAGAAGCGCGATTCGGCATTCAGCTCGTTCAGGAGGGGGGCCGAGCGGCTGAATCGCAGCTCTTTCCAGCCCATGTGCGGGATCTTGAGGGGGGGGTGGCCGTTTGAGCGAAACCGCTCGCAATGCCCGTCGATCAGCGCGAGCCCGGGTCGCACGCCCTCCTCACTCCCCTGCCCCAACAGTTGCATGCCGAGACAAATGCCGAGGATCGGGACGCCGTCCTGCGTGACGCGCTTCCTCAAGGGCTCGACCAAACCGCGCGCATCCAGCGTCTCCATACCGTGATCGAACGCACCAATCCCGGGCAGGATGATCTTCTCGGCCTGATCGATCTCCGAAGGGGTGGCGGCGGCGACCGCTGGCGCCCCGATCTTCCTCAGCATGCTGAAGATCGATCCAACGTTCCCCACACCGTAGGAAACGACCGATATCACGGGACCCACCTACGCAGCGATGTGATCAGCAAAGCGCTGCAGAAATGCCTCGAACGCGTAAACGCGGAAGAAGTGACGACCATTCAGGTAACCCCTCCCCGCCACAAACTTCGCATACGCCTTCCGTAGCTGCGTCGAGCTGATGAGGCGAAGCGACTCGGCCATCATAGTCGAGCCGAACATCTCGGTCGCGTGAGGCCTGAAGACCTCCCTCATCCAACGGTCCTCGGGCACGCTGAAGCCCTTCTTGTCCCGCCGATACTGAATCTGCGAGGGCACCATGCCCTCAATCGCCTTGCGGAAGATGGCTTTGGTCCACCCACCCTCGAACTTCTCGGACGGATGCACCCGGGCGAGTAACTCCACGATCCTGTAATCGAGGAACGGGACGCGCACCTCCACCGACTGCGACATGGACATCCGGTCCTCGTAGTGCAGTAGGCACGGGACCGACGTTTTCACTAGGTCGATCCACTCCCGTTTCGGATAGGAATCCTGGAAGCCGATGTCAACCGTGTCGCGATGCTGGTGCTCGGGGAGGATGAACGTGTCCGACGCCAGGTGAGACTTGCCAAGATACCGGATGGCTTCGCTCAGCTTGAACTCGTAGAGCGTGTTGCTGTGGCGAGCAAACTGGAGGAGCGTCTTGGCAGCTTTGACGTACCTTCCCTGGCCAGCCAAAGCGCGGAGCCAGAAGAAGAGGAACTTGTTATACCCACCGAGCTGCTCGTCGGCGCCCTGACCGCTCAGCAGGACCTTGATCCCCCGAGAGCGGGCGAGCTCGATCAAGCGTTGGTGCGCGATATCGGCGACGCCGCACACCGGCTCATCGTTGTACCAACACGCTTCGCTGAGTCGATTCAAGAGTGCCAGCGGATCGTTCGAGACGTTGACCTTTTGCGGCACTAACCGATTCCACTGGGCCATGCGGTCGATGAACGGCTCTTCACTGACCGCTGGGTCATCACTCGTGACCGAGAAAATCGTCACATTGTCCAGCGCGTGTGCATGAGCGATCGCGCCTACGATGGACGAACTATCCACGCCCCCGGAGAGCAGAACGCCCACCGGTACATCGCTGCGCAACCGCACCTTCACCGCATCGAGGAATGTCGCCCTGATCGCCGCGGGCGAGACAGCGCCGCTCACCGGCTGTTCGCCCCGCTCGAAGGGATGGAGCCAGAATCGCTCGGGTCGAATCTCGGGACAGGTCGTCTCGCTGAGGTCGACGACGGCATATGACGCCGGCGGGAATTGATGAATACCGCGGAAGAAGGTCCCTTCGGAGAAGTTGAGCAGGCCCCGCGTCAGATACGGGATGGCGACATCGGGATTCACCGGCAGCCGAGCGCGACTCGCCGCAAGAATCGCTTTGATCTCCGACGCGAAGTAGGTCTGCTCGCCATCCTGATAGAAGTAGAGCGGCTTGACGCCAAAGCGGTCGCGGGACACAAGCAGGGTTTTTTCCTGCGCATCGTACAGCAGCAGCGCCCACATACCATTGAACGAGGCCAGGGCTTTCGGACCGGACTTGATGAGCGCGGCGAAGATCACGGCGGTATCGCCGAATCCCTCCGGGAGCTCTCTGCTGTCGACCTGCGACGCGAGCTCCCGGTAGTTGTAGACCTCGCCGTTGTAGATGAGAACGTACCGCCCATCCCGACTCTTCATGGGCTGCGCCGCTTGCTCCGATAGATCAATGATCGACAGGCGGTTGTGGCCGAACCCGAGGAACGATCCCGCCGCGACCTCGTCGATGAACGTGCCCTGTCCGTCGGGTCCCCGGTGGTGGGTGACCGCGATCATGCGCGCAATGGCCGTGTCGAGCCCATCGGAGCTCGCAGAAACGATCGCCGATATTCCGCACATGCTAGTCGCCCACGCTGATGTGAGCGGCCGCGGACCTGGACGGGCGCGGGCTCGCAACCAGTGATTCATAGATCCCCACCAGCCCGTTGCTCGATGCCTCGAGGCTCATCGGCGCAACATACTTGCGCAACTCGGAGCTGCCGGTGGTATCCAGCGCGGCGCAAATACCACCTGCCAACGCGGCGGCGTCTGGCGCACACACTCTGCACGTCGGCTCCTGGCGAGCGATCTCTCGCAAGTCGCTGACGTCAGTCGAGACGAACGGGACATTGCACGCAAGCGCCTCCTTCACGGAATTCGGCCAACCTTCGGTCTCCGAGGTGCAGAGAATCACGTCGCAGGCCGCGGCGTACAGCGGCAGCATCGCGTGTGGAAGGTCGTGGGCGACGCGCAGTTCCAGGTCACCGCGTTTTGCGTTCGCCATCTCAAAAGCCGCTTTCGCCAGCGGGAAGCGCTTGATGGGATCATTCAGGTTGAGGGCATTAAAGAGAATCCATTTTCGCTGGTCGCCGGCGAAACCCAACTCCGCTCGGGCCTCCCGTTTGTCGCGTGGCACGAACCGCGTCACGTCGATTGGCGACGGAATGGTCACCACATTGGGCACGCCCGTCACGCGACGAAGTTCCCCCGCCATTCGATTCGATACGGAGATGACGCAGTCGTAGCGCCGGATGGCGAGGCGGGTCATAACGCGCGCGAGGCGCGTGTGTATGTAGTAAAACCCGATCCGCTCCCGATGCACACTCCAGTCATTTCCCCGGATGGAAAGCACTCTGGGCACACCGACTGCAGCCGTCGTCGCGAGGGCGCAGGCCGACCCGTACTGGGCATGGACAAGGTCGAACTCCTTGGACAATTCCCGGACCCTTCTCCTCGCCCGCAGCACATTGGGGATCGAGCGCAGATTACCCAAGTATTCCAGGTGCAGATCTACCCCGCGCGCCCGAACGCCCGCCGCGGCCGTGTTCATGTATACCTGACTGTTGGGCTTGTCGGGATCGAAATTGTGGGTCCATAAGACACGCAATGTTGGCACGGGTCGGGCACTCATCGGTCTTTGACAATGCGCTTCGGTTCCGTCCCCAGCTTTCCCAATGACCGTGGTCGGGCAAACCGGTTGCAGAAAACGACGGCCGGAATGGCCACTAGTCGCAACTGATCGCAATGTTGGAATTGTTGCCCCAGATCATGAAGTTCAGGATCTTCCACAACATGTAGGAGTAGTCACGCGCTCCCGCCGCGTCACGCGCGTACCACTCCCGAATCACGCTCGGATTCAGGACCCCCGGCCGCTGCCGATTAAATTTGTCGAGGTGATCGAAGAACAGCGGCTTGAGCGACGTCCGGAGCCAGTTGCCAAAGGGTACGTTGAACCCCGCCTTCGGACCGTCCAGGACGTCGTCGGGCACGATGCCACGGAGCGCCTGCTTGAGCAACCACTTCTTCCTACCCCGAGGCATCTTCATGCTCCCGGGTATGCGGACCACGTAGTCCACGAGGTCATGATCTAGGAACGGCACGCGCACCTCAAGGCTCGCGGCCATCGTGGACCGATCGACCTTCTCTAGAAAGATGTCCGGCAGCTCAACCGTCAAATCGACGAGCGACATCTGGTTTCCCACGTCGTGATCGGTGAACTCTCGCTGCACCTCACGATAGCGGGCGAACGGATCCGATCTGGCGATTACTCGCTGAAATGCCGGAGCGAAGGCACTCGTGGGATGCGCAAGCTCGTTGTCCAGGGTCAGCAGCAGCGCCATCGTTGTCCCAAGATCGCGCGCTGCGTAGGCGTGGAGGTAGCGACGAATCCTCTGCCGGAGACGGGACGTCGGGATGAGCATATCAAGGTGCTGACCGTAACGCGCCAGCGCATGCAATAAAGGGTAGTACTTCAGTGTGACGTATCGTCTATAGCCCCCGAACAACTCATCGCCGCCATCGCCCTGCAGGACGACCTTCGTCTGCTGGCTGATCTGTGCCGCCATCATGTACAGCGGAATATTCGCTGCATCCGCGAACGGCATGTCATGATGATGGACCATCTTTTCCACGAGGTCGGGCACACCGCCACCAGCAATGAACAGCTCGTGGTGGTCGGTGCCGTAGAAGAGCGCGACCCGACGCGCCTTAGGTCGCTCGTCCACGGCGCCCCGGTCGTCAAATCCCGCCGCGTAGGTCGCGAGGCGTCCCTGATAGTGCTTCGACGCGAAGGCGGTCACTGCCGTCGAATCGACCCCTCCCGACAGGAACACTCCGACCGGTACGTCACTGACAAGTTGTCGCCGCACGGCTTCATCGACCAGCCTGCGAGTCTCCGCGATCGTGGCGGCGGTGGATGATCCGATCTGGTTCTCGCGGCGGGCCTGGTCCTTCAGCGACCAATATGGTCGGACAGTCCACGCGAACGTCCGGAGATCCAACTCGAACTAGTGCCCTGGCTGCAGCTGCTGTATTCCGCGATACAGTGTCCGCCCGCCGAGCGTGTTCCCGTAGTACAGAAACTCATGCAGTGAGGAGAGGTCGCATACCGGCGCGCGATCAGTGAGCGCCCCGATCGCCTTGATTTCGGATGCAAACGCCAGGGTCTCTTCATCCAGGCGATAGTACAGCGGCTTGATACCGAGCCGGTCCCGCACAAGCCAGAGCCTCTGCGACTGCTTGTCATAGATGGCAAAGGCGAACATCCCGTTTAAACGGCGAAATGAGTCGACCCCTAATGCCTCGAACGCGCGCAACACGACCTCGGTGTCCGAGTGGGATCGCAGATCGCGCAGCGACAGCTCACGGGCGAGTTCCCGGTAGTTGTATACCTCCCCGTTGTAGCAGATGACGTAACGGCCTGAGCTCGATATCATGGGCTGGAGCGCCAGCTCAGAGAGGTCGATGATACTGAGCCGCTGATGGCCGAACCAGAGATCGGCGTCGCGGTACTCGCCACTCGCATCGGGACCACGGTGCCGAATCGCCTGGCGGGCTCCCGCGGCATGTGCCGCAAGCATCGCCGTATCAGACTGGTGGGCGACGAGCCCGCTAATACCACACATATCGCACTCGACCAGTCTTCAGGGAGACGGGGGGCTCACTTCCAAGACCGAACCCTGTCGCTCTACGTAGCCATGCAGCGCCTCGAACTGTACGACGAGATTGCCGATCTCCTCTTGCGATGGAAGGCGGTTCCAATCGTTATAGCAGCCGGGGGAGTAGTGACTCAGGTACGATGTGAAGCCCCGAACGATCTCCTCTCGCTCAGGGCTTGGCTCAACGAGCTTGCGGCGGATCAACTCCGGGAGCTCGTGCAAAGACCCCGCCCGTGAGACGCTCGGCAAATCGAGGACGGTCGAGTCTCCAAACATGATGACCGGCTTGCCCAGCAGCCCCGCTTCGAGCGCGATCGTCCCCTGGATCGCCACTACGAGCGACGCGCTATCTAGAAACGGGCGCGATTGCGCAAATGGTGATACGAGACGGACACCCGGCAGTCGCCGAAACTGATCCAGCTGACCGCGAGAATAGTTGTCCGCGTCGCTCTTGTGCAGCTTGACCAGGAGCCCGTGCGTCGGAGGAATTGCACGCGCGAGCGCCTCCACGACACTGAGCTGGTTCGAGTAGGACGGCGCCCATACGTCGATCGATCCCTCGGGCTGTTTGTGCAGGCCGAAGAAGACATAGGATGTCCGGGGTGGCGCACTGCAGAACCAGTCGCGAGGCAGGAAGAATAGATTCATCCGCTTGCGCGCGTACTCCTTGACCAGATGCAACGCCGACACGTCGGTGAACCGGTCCACCTCCCTGGAGAGCCAACGGGCCGCTGTGTTATACAACGCACCGATGTGCTGCGGCAGCCGCCTGAGCAGCATCGTTGCACTGTTGGCGGACCCATAGGCTGGGACAGCGCGCTCTTGCTTCTCGAACTCGGCGAGTGTCCGGTCGGCGAGCGCGCGTAGCCGATCCTGCGGGAGCACTCCGAGTTTGATGGCGGTTCGCGGCGTCAACCCAGTACAGAAGCCACTCATTCCACTGGGCAGCGGTGTGAAATTCATTGCGAACCAGGGAAGATCGAGCTTCCGTGCGACGGCCAGTCCGATGGCGCCGTGCAGCCCATCAAATCCGCCGATGACTACTGAGGGCTCGAGTTGCTGAAACAACTCAGTGAGACGACGGGCGATATAGGTCGAATACGCGAGCGCCTGGTCGTACGGGAGATGCCGAACAACACGATCGCTCATGATCATGTTGTGGATCGTCGGGACGCCTGGTCGCTCCAGAGAGCCCAGCAACCCGGCGTCCGGCTGCGGCAGGATCCCTGGGGGATGATCTCGAAGACGGTAAACGCCTTTGAGGCCGCGCTGGCGCTCGAGTACCACAAGGTCCGGATCGAAAACGATGTGGGAGATCCGGTAATCTGTCCTGGCCTCGATCTGGTCGAGGAGGCCGGTGATCAAGCTGGCGCCCCATCCTACACTCACGATGTGGAACCGTGTCTTCTCGGGATGCCCGAACGTCTCGCGCTCACGGTGGGCGTGCTTGTAAGAGATATCCGTCATCAGAACCTACTTGGGGCTAGGAAACGACCTCCATTGGATGCTCAAGGAACGGAACCCTTGCGTGGGGGACTCGAGATCCGCGCTGTCGACTACTCATCGCCATGGCGACAGCCGCCGGCACATAAAGCACGGGTGTGTCGAACAATGTCGGCAACGTCATCCCATAGATGAAGTAGGCCAGCGCGAAGCAGCCCCATAGGATGCGACCGGAAACGACACTCCCATCTAGGCTTCGTCGCAGGTAGCCCAAAAACATCACAAACAGAAGACCAGAGACCACCAGCCCTGGCAGACCATTAGCGGCTGCATAGTACAAAAAGGAGTTGTGAGGATTCGATTGCCCCCGGCGCCCAGATTCTGGATCTTCATCTGCCATCCCGCCGGCCTCATACGTCGCCGTACTCGTGATGGCATCGTAGAATCCGCGGTAGCTGACCCCCGTCAGAGGATGCCCAGCGACGATTTCCGCAACTCCCCAGAAGTACAGGTAACGCGCCCGCATGGAATACTGATCTGTCACATCCAGGTTCGCGAACTTCGTCTTGACCGAGAGGATGACCGCTGCCGTCACCTCCGACGTCTCAGCGGACCGCGCGGAATAGGCACCGGCGGCGAGGAGCACAGCGAGTCCACCCCCTGCGACGAGCCGTCGCCGGCGCATGGCAGTGGTGCGAATGAGCGCAACGATCCAGGCGACGAGGCCGCATGCCACGATCGTCATCGAGGTCTTGGAGAAACTCATGGCGGCTGCCACAGTTCCTATCAGAGCGCACGCGATCGCCACGGTGGTGTCGCCGCTAGTCCGGCCGACCAGTAGGAGCCAAGCGCTCAGTGAGACCGCAATAGCGAGGACTCCACCAGCCCCATTTTGAGAGCGCAGCGCGGGCATCACACCGATGAGCAGCTCCGGCTGCGTGATCGACACGTAGATATTGATCAAGCCGCCTACGGCAACTCCCATGACGTAGGACCGAAGAACAAAAGCCTCGCCGCGCGTGCGGGACCAATGCGCCACTACCAACACAAATGCGCCCAAGAGGAACAGTCGCAGTGCCTGGCCGACATCGGCCAGCGCGTACCCATTGATCCCAGCTGACACAATGCCGACACCTCCCAGAAGGGCAACGAACGCGGCGAAGCCCAGTGTCTCCTGGGTCTTCAACACCTTGCCGTAACTGCCCATCGTGATCGTCAGCAACAGGTAGATCAGCAGCAGGGCGTTATCTATGAAGACGCCATGAAACAGCTGCACCGGCGCCGCCCAGCCGAAGTCGGGCAACGCCATGTTGAATCCGCCGATGAATAGGATGATGAAGGCCATCGGAAGTCCTCAACTACCACACGTCTTCTGCGGCGCGTACCGTGGGCGGTCGGCCGATCATCTTATCAGTCCTGATGCGTGAGCGACCATCGCCCAATCCAGGGTATGGCCGAGGCCGCGGTCGAAGTCTTTCTCGAACTCGATCCCCAACTCCCTGGTGATAAGTTCGTTGTCGACATCGAACTCGCGAATGTCGCCGACGAGGGGTTTGCCGTGCTGAATCGGGACAGTGGAACCAGCCCGATCGAGAACCTTCTGCGCGAGCTCCTTGACCGTCACGCGGATCCCGGAGGCGCAATTGTAAGTCTTGGCCCGGGCGATCGACCGTGTCGCGGCGCGCAGGTTTGCTTCCACAACGTCGCCCACCCATGTGAACGTACGCATCTGCTCACCGTCACCGTGGACAATGAGCGGATGCCCTTGGAGAGCCCGCCGGAGAAATATGGAGACGACACCACCGACATCGCTGCTCTCTTGCCGCGGCCCGTAGACGTGAAAGTACCGGAGCACGGTGGTGTCCAGCCCGAACAAGTGCGCGAATGTGTTTACGTAAGACTCTCCCGCCAGCTTGCTGACGCCGTAGTAGCTCACGGGGTGAAGCCGGTGCATCTCCGTCTGCGGGAACTCGATCGGTTCACCGTACACGGAGCCCGTCGAAGCATGGACGAACTTTTCGACGCCCAGCTCCACAGCCGCCTGCAATAGCAATAAGGCGCCCCCTGCATTGACGGCGAGATCGCGAGACGGGTCCCGCATACAGACCGTTTTCTTCGATGCAGCTTCGTGAAACACCGTGTCTACGCCGGCCATCGCCTTCCGAATACTCTTGGCGTCGGTGATGTCGCCGACGAGTTCGGTGACGTTCTCGCGGCCGCGTACCGAGTCGAGGTTCTCCTTCTTTCCGGCTGAATAGTCATCGAAGCTCACGACCTCGACACCGCGCTCGACGAGCGCCTCGATGAGGTGACTTCCGATGAAGCCCGCTCCGCCCGTTACAAGTGCGCGACGAATCTTGCGATCGGGCGTGCCCGGCGGCGTCGGCCTGTTTGAATTGGACATCAAGCTGGGATCTTTGCCTGAACTGGCGAGGTGGCTCGTTTCGAGGCAGATGCCGCCGCCATCGAACTGTGCTTCTCGATCGCTAGTTCGTACAAGGACTCGAGAAAGGCAACGTAAGTATCCGCCGTGTATTCGGTTCGCGCCAGCTGAGAGGCTGCAGCGCCCATGGCGGCCGTGCGCCCTGGATCCCGTAGCATCGACGAAAGCGCCGCCGTGAGCTCGCTGATGTTCAAGCGAACGCGAAGACCCACCGCATCACCGACCAGGCGTGCGGTCTCGCCAACATCGCTGGCGACGATGGCGCACCCCGCGCCCATCGCCTCGAGTAAGGACTGGCTACCGTAGTTGTCTCCATCCTGCAAACTGACATAGACAGCCGATTCCATTAGGCGCGCGAGAGGGATACCGCTGAACCCCAGTTCTATCACCCCGCTCAAGCCAAGTCGCTCAATCCGGTCACGTATGGGAGCGACCATCGGACCTTGTCCCAGCATCAGCGCCCGCACCGGAAGCCCCGCTTCCCGAAGACGGGCAATCGCGTCGACGAAGAGCAACGGGTTTTTCTCAGGCGCCAGCCGACCGACGAACGCTATCAACATCGGATCGCGGCGGGAGGTCACGCCTTCGTCGGGATACCTCGCGAAGTAGCACGGACTCGTGATGGTAGTCCATTTCGGCTGCAGGTAGGCGTTCCGGCGCTCGAGTGAGGTCCGAATGCGGTCGGTCTGGCAATGGATGATCGATGGCCGCGCGGCCGCGTTGACATAGTGTCGCGTACCAAGTTGAGTGAGCAATGAATCAACGCACTCATAGACGATAGGGACATCTGGTGGGTTGAGCGCCGAGCAGTTGAGGCCAACGTGGATAACCGCCGACCGATCGCGGCGAATCTGCTCCCACACCGGTGCGTACCGTCTCGCCACCGCACGACTACGCACCCACGATACCGCCGCGTCGGCGAATCGTGGGACCGGGACTCGCGACAAACGGCGCGACCACGCGGGCTCCGGAACGGTCCACAACAGGTCGTCGCCTCGGTCTGCGAGCTTCGCCCAGTAGAGGATCTCCGCGAGCGTATCGGGCACGACGAGGAAGGGTCGCACTTTCGCGCGCGTGCGGAGCGTCCGCCAGATGTTGGCGAACCGGCGCTCCGTGCCCGCCAGACCAAAGCTCAGATTGATGAGATACACGTTCCGCACGCTCATTGCGACCGCATTCGTATCACCCGAGCCGGCACTCCCGCTGCAACGGCGTACGGCGGAATGTCTTCGAGCACAACCGCTCCGGCGCCGATGATGCTGTGCGAGCCGATGCTCACGCCTCCTACCACAACCGCGTGTGCACCAAGCCAGACGTCGTCGCCGATCGCGGTTTCCTTAGGGGCGACGCCCTGGACGTGGATGGCAAGGCCGACGTCCCCGTACTGGTGCGTGGACGACAGGATAACGCAGTGGGAGGCGATCCGAACATTACTCCCGATTCGCAATCCTCCGAACCCGCTCAGGAGACAAAACGGGTTCACGCTGCTGCCGTCACCGATGGCGATGCGACCGACGTCGGCGTCCAAGCGGGCGAACGACCGCAGTTCGCAATGCGAGCCGATCTCGATGCTGCCTTCGCGAGCGACCGAAAGTGACACAAACGACTCGACACGAGTGTCGTCACCCACGCGAATCCGACGAGTACCCGCAAGCAACAAGGGGGGGAACATCCTGGGCCGCCGACCGATGCGTCCGAATCGCAGCCGGTAGGGTAGCGCCAACAGTTCAGCCGCGACCGATCGGAGAAACCCAGACGCGCTCAGACCAGCTCCCACCCGAAGGCCGTCCCACGCTTCACGTCGCGCTTGACCGTTTTCCCCAATACCTCGTCCAGATGTTTCGGCGGCAACCCGAAGCCGGGGCGGATGGCCCGCACGTTGTCGCGCGTCAGCACATCGCCCGCCTTGAGATCCTTCACCACGTACAGCGAGCGCCGAAACTGCAGCGACTTCTTCTCGGGTTCCGTGGGACCGTAGCTCACCTGGCCGAGCCCCTGCCACGCGCGTTCACTCTCCACCACGAGCTGCGCCAACTCCTCAGGCTCCAGCGAGAACGTGCTGTCAACGCCGCCGTCGGCCCGGCGGAGCGTGAAGTGCTTTTCAATCACGGAGGCACCGAGCGCGATGCTGGCAACCGCAACGCCTACACCCATGGTGTGGTCCGACAGCCCCACTTCACAGCCGAACCGCTGACGCAGGTGCGGGAGAGTCAGGAGATTGGTGTGCTCCGGAGAAGCGGGATACGTGCTGGTACACTTGAGGAGGATCAGGTCTCGGCAGCCAGCGTCGCGCGCCGCCCGGACACTCTCATCCAGCTCGCCCACCGTTGCCATACCGGTTGAGATCATGACGGGCTTGCCCGTCGCGGCCACGCGACGGATCAGCGGCAGATCGGTGTTTTCGAATGAGGCGATCTTGTAACACGGCGCATCCATGCTCTCGAGAAAGTCCACCGCGGTGCTGTCGAACGGCGTACTGAAGGCGACGATGCCCAGCTCCCGCGCGCGGTCAAAAATGGGCCGGTGCCACTCCCACGGAGTGTAGGCTTCACCGTAGAGGCGATACAGCGAGGTACCTGCCCACGGACTCTCGGAGTCACTGATGCGAAACTCTCTCTCATCCAGATCGATCGTCATGGTGTCCGGCGTGTAGGTCTGGAGCTTCAGTCCGTGCACACCAGCCTTCGCTGCGGCCTCCACGATCTCGATCGCCCGCACCAGCGACCTGTTATGGTTGCCTGACATCTCGGCGACGATGAACGGCGCTGCTCCCGGACCGAGTTCTCGCTGGGCTATAAGCATGCTGACGGTGCCTAGCGCGTCTTCAAGCCGACCAGGCTTAGGTATTCCACGAACATCCCATCCGGGTAGGTCCTTCCCGTGCGCTCCATGCTTTCAACGGCAAGCCCGACCCGGGCATACATCCCCCGCGCCAAATCGGGTGACCAGAACGACGTGGGCCCGTTATTCGCCAGCGGCATCCGGGCATCTGAGATGTTGTCCAGCGTGGCGCTGTCGACGCGCCTCCCCGATTCGCGCATTACCGAAAGGTCAGAGAGCCGATGACTGAAGAGTGCGCCATCCGGTTTCAGCACGCGGGTGATGTCGGCCAACGCGACGGTGGAGTCTGTGAGGTTCAAATGCTGAAGGCTGACGACATCCACGACCACATCGAAACAAGCATCCGCGTACGGCAATGCGGCGAACGAACCCACCACCAGTGTCGCTGACACACGCCATTTCTCCCTCAGATGAACCTCTGCCAACGCGATGCCTTCGCGGCTGCTGTCGATACCGTGGGTATCGAATCCTTCCTTCGCGATCATCCACAGATTCGCTCCAGACCCGCAGCCCACCTCCAGCACGCGGATCGCCGCGCGGTCTCCAATGGGTCGGTCGAAGTACCTCGACGCGAGAAACCGGATCAACGCCTCGTTTGGGTAGGTGCGTTGCGAACGCATGCCCCGATCCCGGTATTGCTGATCAAAGACCCTCATCGCGTGTTCGATAGGGGCACGCTGGTCTGATCTCATGGGATGACGCCGATCCCGACCACCTATGGCTTGCGGAAGATATCGGTGGGGAGCGTCCCTTCCAGATGGCGCTCCGGTTCCCCCGATTCATCCGCCTGCTTGACGTAGTCGAGGGCGTCGCTGCACGCGTTCAGCGTCCGCGCGATGTCGTCGTCCGTGTGGGAGAAGGAGATCATTTGTGCGTTGCCGAAGAGGATCCCCCGCTTCACCGTCTCCTGCCAGAAGAGGGCCTTATGCAGCTTCGAGACCGCGCCCTCGGGATCCTTGAACACGGGGAACATTCGAGGCGGAAACCCGGTGAAGCATCCGGCGACGCCCTTCTCGACCGCCATCCGGTTGAATCCGTCCTGGAGCCGCTGCCCCTGTCTCCAAATGTGCTCCACGACGGGCTGCTCCTGGATCTCGTCGAGCACGGCCATTGCCGCGGCGAGCGAAAGCGCCTCTCCGCCAAACGTGGTCGAGAAGAAGACCTCCTCGCACTCGGCCATGACCTCCTTCTTCCCTACCAGAACATTCAGCGGCATTCCATTGGCGATCGACTTCCCGAAGGTCGCCAAATCAGCGATCACCCCGTACTTCCTCTGTACTCCCCCCCTGTCGAACCGGAAGCCCGTCACGATCTCGTCGAACACCAACCGCGCACCATGCTGTGTCGTGAGGTCGCGCACTTTCTGAAGGAACCCGTCTCGAGGCGCCTCGAGACCAACGGGCTCCATGATCACTGCCGCGATCTCCTCGCGGTGTTCCGAGAGCACTCGCTCCAATGATACCGGGTCGTTGTACTGGAAGGGGAAAATCAGATCTCGCGTCGACTTCGGTATCCCCTTCCCCCGAGCCGTCGTGGCGGCGTACCAGTCATGCCATCCGTGGTAGCCGCAGAACGCGACTTTGTCGCGGCCAGTCGCAGCCCTGGCGATTCGGATGGCGGCGCTGGTGACATCGGATCCTGTCTTCGAAAAGCGCACCCGGTCTGCACAGGGGATGATCTCCTTGAGGCGGTCGGCCAGGTCCACTTCCAGAGGATGCATCAGCGAGAAAATCATCCCGTCATGGAGCTGCCGAAGGATGGCCTCGTTGACCCTCGGATAGGCATGGCCCAGCAGAATGGCTCCGAGAGAGAGGGGGTAGTCGATATACTCGTTCCCGTCGACATCCCAGACGTGGCTCCCGCTTCCCCGTTGCAGGTAGATGGGATAGACGCCCTGAACGAACTGATTAGGAGCTTTGCTGAGGGTCTGCGTACCAGTCGGGATGAGCCCAATCGCCTTCTCCCAGAGGCTCAATGACCGCGTGAGTTTACGCCCCTGTGGTTTCACTTATCGAGCATCCTTTACGCCTGAAGATGTCAGAGATGTAGTCGTTCCATGTGGCGAAGGTTCGCACTGAACCGTCGTCGCCCGGATCCGGTCTCCTGAAAAAACCCTCGTTGCGTGCATAGCGGTCGTTCAGTCGCCGGATGGCAGGCTCTCTTTCAAGGAGTGCAAACACGTCTCCGGTAGTAAAGGCGTTGTTCTGGGGATACAGTCGTTCGTACACGGCCCGGACCATTGCGAGGTCGTCGGCCTCATCCACGATCCAGCGATGGGCAGAATGATCGGTTGCCGACCGGTAGTTGGCGATGCGAAACCGGTCAGGATTCTCATAAAAATGGGGTGTGACGTGCTCCCGCTGGTGGGCCGAAGACGCCCCCTTCCATGCCCTGCTGAGCGCCTCAAACGAGAACACCTCCGTGTCGAGCCCATCAGGGTAGGTAGGGAGAATCGTGTTACTCACATAGTCCCAGCCGCCTGACGCAAAGAACGCGATGACGTCATCCACCAGCTCGGGGTCGATGAGAGGGCAGTCGCCCGTGACACGAACGATGGTCGTCGCGCGGGCTTCACGGGCGGCGCCGTAGAACCGGTCAAGGACGTCGTCTTCAGAGCCGCGGAAGGCGGGCACGCCGGCGCGGGCGGCCAGTTCATAGACCGGCAGGTCCCGGTCGGCCGTCGACGTCAATACCATCAGGCTTTCAGCCGCCCGGACCCGCCTGAGGCGCCCGATGATGTGCTCGAGAAGGGGCAGACCGCACACCTTCTCGAGGACCTTCCCGGGAAGACGACGGGATCCCATGCGCGCCTGAACGAAGATCCATGTTCCGGCGGACACGCCCCTAGCCTGCACCGCCGCTCCCGAGGCGGATGACTTGTTTCGTCTCAACCGACGCATGCGAGGCAAGCGCGATGTCCAATACCTCCGCAGCGGCGGCGAACGGGTAAAGCGTCGCCTGACGGTGTTCGATACTCTCCAGGAAGTGGTCGAGTTCGTCCAAGTACATTTGGTTGAGGTCGTACCCCTCGGGCAATGGGAAAACCTGAGGCTGCTCGAGGTCCGGTCTGTACAGTCTCACGGTTCGTTCGTGCCAGTCCCACTCGATGTTCCCGGTCGCGCCCATCACTCGCACATTCCGCTGGTATCGCTGGCTGAGATAATCGAGGTGGATCTCGGCCAGGACACCCTTCTGGAACCAGATGAGAATCTCGGCCAGGTCCTCGGTGTCGATCTCGAGGGGACCAACGCGGTTAGCCAAGGCGACCACCTCCCGCACCGGCCCGAAGAACCAGCGCGTGTAGTCGAGCTCGTGGATGAAGTCCAGGATGACCCCGCCCCCCATCGCCCGCCTGGCGCCGTAGTTCTTTCGGTAGTCAAGGGTGGGTCTCCAATACGGCAGGTACTGGCCCGCCTCGATGCGAGCGGAGTAGATGCGGCCGATGGCCCCATCGTCGACGAGCTCCTTCACCTTCCGCACCATTGGATAGAACTTGAAGTTGCATCCACCAAGGGTCACCAGGTTCTTTTCGGCAACGACCCTCAGCAAATCGTCGACGTCCTCGCGTGTGTGAGCCAATGGCTTCTCCACAAAGACGTGCGCGCCCGCACGAGCCGCGAGTAGGGCCTGACGCGCATGTAAATGCGTAGGGCTGGTGATGAACACGACATCGGGGCTCTTCTCAAGAGCGCCCTCGTAGTCGGACTCGACTGCGACATCCAGGTTGTCTCTGACCCACGTTCTGACCGTCTCGTCGGGGTCGAATGCCCGAATGTCCCGCACGTTCCTCGCTCGGAGGTTCCGGATATGACGCTTGCCGATGGACCCGCACCCACAAACGAGCGCACGAAGCGTCGACGAAAACCTGGCATTCACGATCAGCGCTCTCGGTCCGTCACGACCCCTCCGCACCGGACGTTCCGAAACGCTCGCGCGCGGCACTGAGATCACCCGGATGACCGACATCTGTCCAGTACTCGTGAATCGGAAACAGACCGAGCCGAAGACCGGCGCTGCGCGCCGCGTTGAGGAGTTCGGGCATGTCCAGGGGCACCTTCGGTCGCACCAGAGCCCTGACCTCCGTCCCGAGGACGTAGATGCCGGCCGCCACGAAGTGGATCACGCTTGGCTTCTCATCGACGCCGAGAAACAGTCCATCGTCGCTGTGGTTGACAACTCCATATGGGATCTGAACCTCGTGCTGGGCTGCGGCGATCGTTCCGTCGAGCCCGTGTCGGTTGTGGAAGGCCAGCAAGGTCGAGAGGTCGACGCGAGTAAGTACGTCCCCATTGAGCACGATCAAAGGCTTGTCGAGCGCGGCAGGCAAGAGGGCAATCGCCCCGGCAGTGCCGAGCGGTGCCTCTTCGCGAAGGATGTGGATCCTGCTCCGGCTCCGGCGCGCTGCCACGAACGCCTCGATCTCTTCCGCCAAGTGGTAGACGGAGACGTAGATATCGTTCACATTCGCGTCTTCGAGATGCTCGAGCGCACGCTCGAGCAACGGCTTGTGACCGACCGAGAGGAGGGGTTTGGGCGTCTTCTTGGTCACCTCGCCGAGCCGTTTGCCGGCTCCCCCCGCCATTACCAGCGCCACCGACTGCGGCGGCAGCGGCGTCCTGGGCAGAACGAGGACTTGCCGCAGGAGACCTTGCTCGTCGACGATTGGGAGGAAAGCGACACGGCTCTGTACTGTGGCGAGTTTGTGTCCGTTCTCCGCGTCCTCCAAGTCGCCACCGAAGCGGCCGGTCGTGGGCTCCCGTTGCATGCACTCGGAAACCGGTCGATCGAGACCGACCCCGCGCAGCAGTCCACGCCGCACGTCGCCGTCGGTCAGCGTTCCGACCAGTCGGCCGGTGGCATCGACGACGACCTGAAAGACGTACGGGTTGGCGTTGAGCCGGGCCATGGCCTCGCGGATGGAAACCCCCGACTGACAGGTGACGAGCCCAAGGTCATTGATCGCGATCATCTCGCACCTCTCAGGTCCTGGCATATGATGTCGGCGATGCGGGCGAGGCCACGCCCGTCGACGGCCGCTTGGGCGCGCGCGCTCAGCGGCTCCCGTTCCAACAGCGTCTGGAGCAACGCCTGATACAGCCGGGAATTGGCGCCGCGTTCCGCCAAGCCTGCCGATATCGCCAGACCGGCGGAGGCGAGCGCAGCTGCCAGATCAGCCTGGAAACGCTTCTGTCCGATCAGACAGAGTGGCGCGCCTAGGGCCAACGCCTCCCAGCCAAGATGCCCGTAGCTCGCGATGACAAGCCCGGCCCGCGAGAGCAAGGGTGTGACCGAGGGAACATTGCGGTGCAGGAAGACCGCTTTCCGCGATCTGTCAGGAATCGCCTTCGCGGGATGCTCGTTCACTGGAGACAACAAGACATCGATTCTCTCGACCTCAGGCATTCCTTCCAACACATCGAGGACAAGGTCGAGTGCGACGTCGTCGCGGCTCCCGCCGAGAGCAACGAGCGCCCGGGTCGGATCTCGCTCGGCGCTCGGATCTGCGTCGTCGATCGCGACCGGCGCGTACTCCAGTCCCCAGCGGATGCTCGGTGGCCGAGCTGGCGGTCCGCCAGGCTGATAGCCGATGCATTCCACGCCGGCAGGTAGCGCGGGCGCCGTTCGGCCGGAGGCGAGGTAAATGACCCGCCCGCAACGCCCGCGGACCTCGCTCACGAGGCCTGGATCCCAGGCGTCCGGATCCTCCGTGTCGGCCAAGCGGTCTATAAGAATCACGTCCGCGCGGGGGCTGGCCGTGGGTGTATAGAGGGAGAGCTCAGGTACAGCCGACGCGAGCCGTGCGCGAGCGCCCGTGGAGAAGGTCCCTTGGAACGCGAACACAGGCCCCGCGCCATCCGGCGATAGGCGTCGCGTGACCAGCTTGCCCAAGTGAAGACATCGCGACGCGTGACCGAAACCCATGGCGGCGTGGGCATCGCATAGAAACAAGACGCGCCAGTCATTGCCATTGGGAGCGGCAGCGATCATCGGGCGGGGTTCCCCTTCACTGTGGCCCCGTCGGGAACGTCTCTTGTCACGACGGCGCCCGCGCCGACCATGCACCCGGACCCGATACAAATCGCGGGAAGAACGGTCGCGTTCGCCCCGAGGTACGTCAGCGAACCCACACGAACCTTGCTTAAGACCACGACGTTCGGCGCCAACGATACAAAGTCACCGAGAGTCGCGTCGTGCATCACGTTGGCGCCGATGTTGAGGCGGAGACCATCACCGACGCGACAGTCCTCAGAGAGCTGCGCAGCATGCTGGATGACGAGGCCCGGCCCATGGATGACGCCTTCACCGAGTCGCCCACCTACGAGGTCGGCCATCGGAATATCGGCCCTCTGATAGAACTCAAAAGCACGACGGCGGGCTCCTGGAGCGTCGATACCGAGAATGACCGCATCGAATCCCCCAGCGTCGAGCGCGGGGCCATCACCGGAGTACACCTCCAGCCCGTGCCAGCGGCCTCCCTGCCAGGCCGGGTCCGATGCCGCGACCACCTCGTGTCCAAGGTTCCGAGCCAGCACTAGGAGTTCATGAGTCAGACCTGCGAGCAACAGACGACTCATGCGGCGCAGGCGATAGCCTGTGTCAGCACAGAGCAGACTCGATCGACCTGCGCTTCGGTCAGTGATGGATACAGGGGCAAGGTCAGCGTGCGCGCCGCGATCCATTCCGTGTGAGGGAGCGTAGCGGCCAGCTCCCGATACAAGGCAAAGGCGTGCACAGGGGGGTAGTGCAAGCTCGTCTGTACGCCCTGCTCAGCCATCGCCGCGCGGATCTTGTCGCGCTCGCCGCGCTCGATCAGTATGGGAACGAGATAGTAGGCGGGTGTGCCTCGGCCGCCGTGTCGCGGGAAACGAATGCCCTCTACGCCCTGCAGCCGCTCTCGGTACCGCTCCACGAGCGCTCGACGACGCGCCAGCGCCTGAGGCAGGCGACGGAGCTGAGCTAGTCCGACCGCGGCGCGGAGATCGTCAAGCCGGTAGTTCCAGCCGAGTTCGCTAATCTCGTAGCCCATGGCTCCGCGCATGCGATCGATCGAGGTTGCGCTCATGCCGTGCGACCGTAACTCACGCGCCCGCTTGGCGCGATCGGGATCGGCTGTGACGAGCATCCCGCCTTCCCCCGTCGTCATCACTTTGTTGCTGTAGAAGCTGAAGCAGCCGATGTCGCCGAGCACACCCATAGACCGCCCGGCCACGGTGCCGCCGAGTCCGTGGCACGCGTCCTCGACCACCGCAACTCGAGCATCGCGGCACACTGCGAGGATACCCTCCATGTCGCAGGCGTAGCCCGCGTAGTGCATGACCACGACGGCGCGGGTGCGGCGGGTCATGCGCCGCGCGACCTCAGTCGCCCCGATGGTCCAATCATCCGGTCCGCTGACATCGGCGAATACCGGCGTGGCGCCGACGAACCGGACCGCGTTGACAGTAGCGGCGAATGTCAGGGACGGCACAATGACCTCGTCTCCGGGCCTCAATCCGAGCAGCACGTTCGCGAGGTGGAGAGCCGCGGTTGCTGAGTTCACCGCGACGGCGTGCGGGGCTCCCACAAAGTCGGCGAAGCACTTCTCGAAGGCTTCCACCTTGGGCCCCATCGCGATCCAACCGGCGTGAAGCACCTCGAGCACTTCCCGATCCTCTTCGGGACCAAAGTCGGGCGCAAACAGGGGAATCGTGCTGGGCAAGCTCATCTCGCAGTCATCAGGAGACCGCTATCGTGGTACCACGCAGCCGTGCGCCTGATGCCCTCGGCCAGGGAGACCGTTGCCCGCCAACCGGTCAGCCGAGTGGTCTTGGCCATGTCGGGACACCGCCGAGCCGGCGACCCGGCCGGCGCGGGGCGCGCCCGGATCGTGAGCGGCTTGCCCACGACCTCCACCACGAGGCGGGCAACGTCACCGATTGTCACCTCGGGCCCGGCCGCGCCGATGTTGAGGGCCTCGCCAGCACAGCGCGGCTCTTCGGCAGCACGTGCAATCATCTCCGCGGCGTCTTCGACAAAACAGAACGTGCGGGTTTGATCCACGGAGTAAACGTCGAGATCCCCTCCACTAGGAGCTTGCGTGGCTCGGGCGAGAAGCTCCGGAATGACGTGGGCCATGCCCATGCGAGGCCCGTAGACGTTGTGGGGACGCAGGATCGTGAACGGCAGCCCTGCGTGCCGACAGAGCGCTTCGCCGTAGATCTTGGACAGCATGTAGGAGGTCCGAGGCCGCGCAAGATCCGGGAGCCCAAGTGGAGCCGTCTCCGGTGTTGGAATTGCCAAGCCAAAGTGCTCAAGCGCGCCAGCATAGACCTCGCTGGTCGAAGCGAACACGAACCGTTCCAGGACCCGCTGCCTCGCCGCGAGTTCAAGAACGGCGAACATCATGCGTTGGTTATCGCGCAAGACGGGGAACGGTCGCTGTTCGACATTGGCCACGCCGATAATCGCCGCCAGATGAAAGATGATGGAGTAGTCATTCGCCAGGCTGTTGGCGGCCCCGTTCAGAAGGTCAGCCGTGATCAACCTGACGCCTCGACGAGTCTCAAGGACCTCCAGGTCGGCGTCCCGCCGACCACGCGAGAAGTCATCAAGCAAATCCACATCGTGGCCCCGCTCGAGCATCTTGGCAGCCAGATGAAGCCCAATAAATCCGGCGCCGCCCGTCACGAGCACGTGGCTCAAGCGGGTCTTCCTATTCCAGTGACGGCGACCCGCGTCCCACGCTCTCGGAGAGCCGCGATCATAGCCGGCTCGAGGACCCGATTGGCATCGAGGACCGCGCATCGCGTGCCGGCAATCCAACTTGGGAAGTCGAATGCGACGTACTCCGCGTGCGACACTGCCAGCACGACCGCATCGAGATCAGCAGCCGACGGCACATCCGCAAGCAGCGGCATGTGCAGCTCCTCCCAGAACTTCACCAACGGATCGTGGCACAAGACACACGCCCCTCGTTGTGTCGCCTCGCGCATGAACGTTTCCGAAGGTGAATACCGAGTGTCGGCCACGTCGGATCGATAGGCAACGCCCAGCAACAGAACTGTCTTCCCCCGCAAACTACCGCCCAGCAGGCACTCAAGCCGATCAACGGTCCCAATGGGCATAGCTGCGTTGACCGAAATGGCCTGCGTCGAGAAAGGAAATGTGAGGTCGGACCGACCGAAGAGCTGGCGAGCGGAGATGGCGCCAAAATGGGGATCCTTCGTAAGGCAGTAGCCACCGACGCCGAATCCCGGCTGGCGCATGTTGCTGTGCGTCGGTCGAACGCGGATTGCTTGTATGACCTCGAAGAGATCGATGCCCACGGCCTCGGCGAAACGGGTCCACTCCTCGATAAAAGCGATGTTCACAGCGCGATAAGTGTTTTCCAGCACCTTGGCGGTCTCGGAGGCCGTCGTTGAAGCAAGCCGCGTGAGCGGGAAGCGGCTCGTATCGACGACCTGCGACAGGAAGTCTTGGCAGGCCCGCGCGCCCGCGTCCGTGTGGCCGGCGTAGACCCGCCAGATGTTGGTGATGGAGTGTAGATAGTCCGGACCGGGCATGACACGTTCATACGAGTGCGCAAGAAGCAGCCCCGAGTCCGGCAGACCTCGTGCGCGAAGCGCAGCTTGCAGCTCCGGGGCTGCCACCTTCGCGGTGGTGCCGGGGGGGACCGTGCTCTCGATGATAACGAGAGCGCCCACCGGCAGCCGCTCGCCCAGCGTCCGCAGGGACGCACGGAAGTCCCCCAAGTCCACGTCTGGGATACGGTCCTCTATTTGAACGTCCAGACCCACATCCACGACGGCAACGGATGCTCGTTCATAGGCCGCCGGATCTGACGTTGCCACTAAGTTCCCCCGCAGGTGCGCCTCCGCGGCGGCGGACTGCAGCAGAGGATCAACGGTCTTGAACGGGAAGCGTCCGGCTTCCATCTCTCTGATGCGTCGCTGTCCTTCACAGGTGGGCAGGTCCACACCGATAACCTCGAATGCAGGTGAGCCGTCCCCCTGTTTCGCATCGGCCACTGCCACGGCCATGGCCGCACCCACGAAGCCGAGACCTTGCACACACACCACGGGCCGAGGCGAACGGTTGTTCGTGTGCATCAGCCGAGGATCACTCGGACTCACGGGTCGACTCGACTGGAAGGGGTGGGCGTGGGCTCTGCCACTTTGATGTCATGCCGTAACACGTATAGCGGAAACAAGTGTGTGGCAAAACCGCGCTTGAAGTCACCGATAGAGAGCTCCTTTTCGGTAGCGGCAGGCTGTTCGGCAGGATAGGGCCGCACGCCGATCTTGTACCACCGCAGTCGTCTCCTCTTCATTTCTTCAATAGCTCTGTACTGGACGACATGGCCGAGGGGCTTATCGAAGAGGGAGCGATCGTAAGCAGCAACGCTGTAAGCGCCTTCGTCCCTGGTCATGCTGAAGAAACCACCGCCAACAAGTCCGCCGCGGTCGTTGCGCAAATGCACCAGCAAAGCGTTGCCATCAGCAATAGCCTGATGTTGCAAATCCCAGCTGACGAGCGAACGGGTCACCCGTCCCGCCACCTTGAGGTGCAGCTCGCGAAACTCGGTCCACAGCGCCGGGTCAGCCTCGGTCATGGCGCCCGTTTGCCACAGGCGCGTCCCCGACGTGACCAGAGACTTGTAACTTTTTCGAAAACCCGATTTGATCGCCTCGATTTCGAGTGAAAGATCCACAAACAGCTCGTGCCGACACGCGACGGTCGCCCCTCCACGCATGGATTGCTCATGCCACTCGCCGACGCCCAGCGCCGATTGGTCGGCAAATGATTCGGCACTCTCGGGATTGGCAATTCTTCCAGCTCGGCAGAGCGCCTCGAATAGGCTCAGACAGCGTTTGATGAGATTCTTGCGCGACTTGCTTCCGAGCCCTCGCACAAACAAGGGCGGCAACACTGGTAAGCCATGCGACGTTACGGATGCAACGTTCGCTTTGACTGCAAAACACATCGGCCATACGCCACACGGACGATTATCGTGATAAAGTACCAGCGAGATATCCCACCACTCTCCGCCGTGTCCCCGCTGGTAGGCCAGCTGATAGTCGATGGCCGCCGAGGAGTAGGCGACCGGAATGTAGTGAAGGTCCGCAAGCGTGCGATCCCATCCGCCCGGGTTGTCTCGCCGGAGAACGGCGGAGATCCCAGCGGCGGCGATCGTGTCGGCAATACCGGCGGGTAGGCTGCTGTCGACCACGTCGACGGTGAGGCTGGAGGCGCGCGGAGTCACCGTGACGTCATTGGATCTTTGTTGCAGCACTTGCGGACATTGGTGTCTCGCGTTCCTCAAGCACCCGCCCCCGCTCGAGACGGTAAAGCCGGTCGCAGTGGCCGACAGTACTGGGGCGATGCGAGACAATCACAATGGTCTTGGCGCCGTGCAACGCGCGCACGGCTTCGATTATACCCTCTTCGGTGTCAGCATCGAGTGAACTGGTCGCCTCATCCAGTATCAGCACTCTCGGGTCATGGTAGAGCGCTCGGGCGATGCCGATACGTTGACGCTGCCCTCCGGAGAGGCGAACACCGCGTTCACCTACGACCGTCTCCAACCCGTCAGGAAGCGAGGCAACGAATTCCTCGAGTTGCGCAGATCTGATCGCGCGGCGCACCGCAACCTCGTCAATCTGTTCACCGGGCAAACCGAAGGCCACATTGCGCCTGAGCGTGTCGTCAGTCAGGTACACTGCCTGCGGTACATAGCCGATCTGATCTTGCCAGGCGCGGAGGTGGCGTTGAATGTCCTGCCCATCCACCCGCACCTGCCCTGCGTCAGGGGTGAGCAGCCCCAAAACGACATCGACTAGCGTGCTCTTGCCCGCCCCGCTTCGACCAATCACACCCACGGACTCGCCATGCCGAATCGCGATCGAAACCTCGCTGAGCGCAGGGCTCGGCGCAGCGGGGTACGTGTAACTGACATCGCTGAGCTGGATTCCGGTCCGGAAAACAAAGGTGAATGTCCCCGCTTGGGTCGACTCAGGCGAGGCCAGCTTGAGCTCCTCATGCAAGACATTGACCACCGGCACGCCATAGCGCAGAGCCTGCATCGCACCCAGAACCCGGTTGACCGAGGGCAGGAGCCGGAACGCCGCGGCAGCGAAGAGTCCAAGGGTCGGCACGATCATAACCATGTCGCGCCCCTGGACGAGCATCGTCAGGACCAGGGTAGTGAGACCAGCCACCGCTAGCAGTTCGAGCAACAAACGGGGGAGTTGCGCCAGGGTCATTTGGAGCTGGCCGACCCGCGCACTCTGCAGGTTATGTATGTGGTATTGAGCCAGGAAGTCGCTCTCCCGGCCGAGCAACTTTACATCCTTCGCGCCACCTAGCCCCTGCTGTAGGTGCTGAATTCGCAAGCCCTCGTGATGCTGGCGAGCCAGACCCCAGCGGGCGATGCGGGCGCGCGTACTGTGGTAAAGGCCCCATGAGGCCCCACCCAGTACTAGCACCACGATGACGGCGCCTAAGGGCTCGACAAACAACAGCAGGCTGACGATGCCGACGAGCACAAGGCCCTCGGTAATCACGAGCAAACCGGGAGACAAGATGCTGGCCGTGAACTGGTTGACTTCGGTGATGGCGTTTCGAATCAATTGCGCGGAATTACGCTGCAAGTGAAAGGAGTAGGGCTGGCGCAAGTACGTGGCAAAGAGCCGCTGCGAGAGTTGCGCTTGAACGTCATATGCAAACTTGGTCTGCCACCAGGTGAGAAAGCCTAAGAAGACGACCTTGATCATGTAAAAAAAAACCAGGGCCACCATCCCATAGGTCGCCAGCCGTACCGGAGAGGGATTACCCAGCTCGGTGAGCATCGGCTGCAGCTGCGGGTATCGGGTCGCGAGGTCGCTCTGCGTCAGCAGCGCGATGGCGGGAATGAAAACACCGATCCCTGCGGTTTCCAGAGCCATGCCGATGACCATAAGCCCTAGCAGCAAGAACGCGCGTCGTCGCTCGGCGGCGGTCAGCAAGGTGAGGATCTTCGTCGCGGATCTCATGCCCCAAAGTAAGTCCGGTACCACTCCACGAATCGCGCCACTCCGTCTTCCACGGGTGTGGTCGGCCTGTACCCAACCTGCCGCGCCAGTTCACTCACGTCGGCAAATGTGTTGGGCACATCACCGGGTTGCAGCGGGAGTAGCTCCTTGATTGCCTTCTTACCGACCGCCGTTTCGATGGCTTCGATATAACTGGTGAGCCGAATCGGATTGCTGTTACCGATATTGAAGATCCGGAACGGCGCATCGCTCGTAGCCGGATCGGGGTGTTCGCTGTCCCACGCGGGGTTCGGGGTGGCAACGTTGCTACTGGCACGTATCACGCCTTCGACGATGTCGTCCACATACGTGAAGTCCCGAGCATGAAGACCATGGTTGAAGACTTGAATCGGCCGCCCCGCAATGATGTTTCTCGTGAACACAAACAGCGCCATGTCGGGCCGGCCCCAGGGACCATAGACCGTAAAGAAGCGAAGCCCCGTCGTGGGTAGGCGAAACAGGTGGCTATAGCTGTGGGCCATCAGTTCATTGGCCCGTTTGGTGGCGGCGTAGAATTGCACTGGATGATCAGCATCGCCGTGTTCGCTAAACGGCATGGCCGTGCTGGCACCATACACACTGCTCGTGCTTGCGTAGACGAGGTGCGGCGTCTCCGCGCG
>Ga0066710_100000171_pt1 | contig 32567 bp, 21 predicted proteins | sample GraSoiAngelo_159_FD_79666 | JGI IMG/M metagenome (GOLD analysis project Ga0066710, IMG submission 79666) | Grasslands soil microbial communities from the Angelo Coastal Reserve, California, USA - 14_1009_16_40cm | ecosystem: Environmental > Terrestrial > Soil > Grasslands | place: USA... | reverse complement strand
CACGTCCTTCACAATTCCAGTAGACCCACACCCCGTCGGGCGTCTCAACTCGCGGGTAGTGCCTCCTCGATGGGATACTTTGGCCCGCCAAGAAGTGCTTATCGGCACGCACGTCCGTCCTCTCACGATCAGGTTAGGTTCCCTATGCGGCTTGCACCTGTCCGGATAGCTCTACTCCAATGGCGAAGCCGCCAGTCTCCTTGCGCTGGCAGTAAGCGACCCTTCCTTCACACCGAACCCCATTCCGGAGAAAAGTAACCAGCACGCGAGCTTCAGGCAGCCAGCGCCGCACCGTGACAACGCGTGCACCGTGAAGACTCACGTTCTCAGTGACCGTCGTTTCCTTAGGCCCAGATTCGTCTGGGCGCGATAGCTCTGCGGGCAATATCTGCGGGATACGCCTTCCGGATCGACCGTCGGATCGACTGGTTGAAATGGGTGTGGCCATAACCCTAGGGACCTTCCTGAACGGGCAGGATGCCTCATCAGATCGTGTGTATAGGATTCACAACGCTCAAAATCAATCGGGTGTCTATCTTAAAATAGAGGGATTGAACACCTCAGTTGCGTGGGTACAGCTCTCACGGCCGGGTATGTGCGGTGCAATCATCGTGGATCACCGGCATTCACGTACAAGCCACGGCGGATCGCCCGGATGTCCTGACTTGGCAAGACCAGGGTAATGAGATCTCAAAGTTGCCCCAAACCTGTCTGCTGATCTCTCGAAGTTCAACTCATCAAGCTGGCGTGCTATCCGCGCCTGCTCTTCTTCCAGACTGCAAGGCTGCCTATGGAGGGCGTCCGCGTTCCCGGCAGGTATATTTTTTGGCTATTTCTTCGCCCTTCTCAGGTGGGCGCGGGGAGGGGCTGCTGAAAATTGATCATAATGTGCAAGACTTTTCTCATTTCCAGGATACCGGGAAATACTTGCTACTCCCGGCTTGCGCCTATAAGTATATTACTATCTGCAAGATAAGAGCACTCATGCCTACCTATCTGGGAGTGGACCGGAATTTGCTTGACCAAGCACTGGGGATTAAGTCTGCGCCCGCCTAGACTTGGCCAGGGAAGAGAAGAGTACCAGAAGGAGCTTCACGTGCTGTGCTACGAACATCACGTCGAGATGAAGATTGGCCGAACTCAGCTGGAACTCCGTGACGAGTCGGCGGAGACACCCCTGTATGCGTGCCAAGTGCCCGGCTGTCTAGTCCGCTACGCAAGTTCGCGCGGGTACTTCATCGATGCGCAGGGCGCAAATGCGACCGAGCGAGAGATGGAACCACGCGTCCTTTGTGCCAAGGATGGACAGCCCATGTACCTTGCCAAGGTTGAGCCAGCGAAAAGAAGTTTCCGCTTGTGGAAATGTCCGGAATGTGCCGCGAGCCATACTAATCAGGAGATTTCGCTCGGATAGCGAAAGCAGCCAAGCCGCCCAGCGGGTGGTTGGGAATGAACTCGGGCCCTGACTCTTACCCGTAGATTGTTAAAAAACAGGCCCTTTACACCAGGCGAGGCCTCTCTCATTGTTCCGCCCCAACGGACAGTTCCAGCCCGACGGCAAACCTACCCTCAGCCAGACGTTCGCAGTAAACGATCTGTCCTCGTGACCGCACACCCTCGTCTGGAGAGACAACCAGCACTTGCTGCCTCGGCCGCCATTCCCGCTCAACAAGAACGCGTGCGCCGCGGGGGCTCACATTTTCTGTGATGGTCCTTTCTTTAAGCCCTGGTTCATCGTAGAGACAAATTTCCAGTGGCACCATTTTCGCGACTCGTTTTTCCATTCGGCCAGTTGGCATTTGCATTGTCACATCCACTTGCCAGGGCAACGTTTTTCCCCTCGCACCCCACTGGCCGGCGTGTTCAATGCTGGTTCGTCCTAGTCTTCTAAGAGCACCCTCCTGCTTACATATTGATGTCTGGCACCAACGAGCACGACAGGGTCCCTCGCGGATGGGGATTGAGGAACTCCGTGCTGGAACAGTCTAGGCCGCCGAAGCACTCCTTACGCGCACCTCTCAAAGTTTTTCTACCACCGGCCTACCTGGCCCGGCAATAGGGGATAAACTGCAATTTCATGTAGGTAACTTGCGTAGGGCTGCCCTGGGCTTTTGGACCGGAATTTCCGATTTGGCCTCTGGATGGCTTCGAAGTTCCTCGCCGGAGTGGCGGAACTGGCAGCCGCGCTGAAATCTTTGGAAGTCCTCAAGGAGCGGTAGACTGACCCAGCGAACGATTCACTCAGCCGTTACGCGATCACGGCCTTGCATTCCGACCAGGTCGCATGATGCTTCACAAGGCGTCGGTAATAGGCATCCGCTTTTTGAATTTCTCGCAGGCCTTCGGCCTGACCTCTAAACAGAAGGCCTGGAGAACAGGAGTGCCCAATCAACAATTTTCAAGTGTGCTTCGGTCGTGGCGCCTCAATCTAGGGACAAGTCGGCAGACACGAAGTTTCTCCGGTTGCTCTCTAATCAGCGACCGTCTTAAGGTAGTTGCCGTGTGCGCGGGTTTGCGACGATCACGTCAACCCGATGATCTCCAGGGTTCTCGATGTAGAATACGTAAGATCCATCCTGGATGTATGAAATAACCTTGTCCTGGGTGATCGATCCGGTGTCTACTTCAAGTTGGAGAGGTTGAACACCTCAGTTGTGTGGGTACGCTTCTCTCGGCTTCGCGGACACTTCTATTCAGCATAGGAAACAAGGGCTTTCCGGTGTGCACTGACGTTTATCAGCCATTGACTGTTAGGTTGCGAGAACGCCTGTTATCCCAGGTTGCACAACTGGAGCTACTGTCATGATAGCTTTGGGCTGAATATGGCTGAAGGAATAGGCCGCCCTTCGACATTAGCTGATTTAAACAAGTTTTCTGCTGCGAGATTGCCGTGAGTAACTGATGCTCGATGATGCAAAGAAGCAAGCCCTTGCAACCGGCTAAGAAGCGTTCCGTTCGGCGTTGTCCGCTCGTAGCTTCTGCCGAGGTGACCGAGCTGCGTTCCGGGGCGCTACTCTCAGCGCGTACCTCGGAACTGGGCCTTGGGGGCTGCTATGTTGACGCCCTAAATCCGTTCCCCAAGGGGACGCTGGTGGGGTTGCGGATTCTTAGGGATCAGGGCGTCTTCGAGACCAAGGCCACGGTAGTCTACTGCGACCCGCGATTTGGGATGGGCCTTGCTTTTACAGAGATGACGCCCAACCAGCGGTCACTTCTAGAAGCCTGGTTAGCCGAGATCGTTAGCCAACTCAGGCCGATTTGATAGGTTCCGCTGCGCTCGTTCAAGACCATTGGCCGCCATGGTCTTTCCGGTCCATTGCGACGCGGACAAATTGGTTTAGGATTGGACAATCTTGTATGGAGGCACCCATGTCCTCTTCCTACACTCCGCCTGACCTGCGCGGAAAAGTCGCACTAGTGGCAGGTGCAAGCCGGGGGGCCGGCCGAGGAATCGCCGTGGCCTTAGGAGAAACCGGCGCGACGGTGTACTGCACGGGGCGCAGTTCGCGGGCAACTAGAAATGCGGCACGAAGCGCTCCGACGAGACTGGAGACGGTTGAAGAAACGGCGGAGAGGGTGACGTCGCGCGGGGGGACGGGCATCCCAGCCTTCGTCGACCATACCAACCGCGGGGCCGTCCAATTGCTCATTGCCCGGATCGAGAAGGAGCAGGGAAAGCTCGACATCGTAGTCAATAACATCTGGGGTGGAGATCCACTCCTCGAATTTGGGAAACCCTTCTGGCAGCTCGACCTGCCAAAAGGATTTCAGATGATGGAAGGCGCTCTTTACACGCACATCATTACGTGTCATTTTGCCGCTCCTCTGCTTATCGAATCTGCGAAGAAATCGAGTGGGGGCCTGATCGTGGAAGTGACTGACGGCGATTCGTATCAGTACCGGGGGAATTTATTCTACGACCTGGTGAAGACGGGCGCGATCCGCATGGCGTTTGCCATGGCTCGTGAGCTGCGTCGCAAGAATGTGACCGTACTTGCGCTTACGCCAGGTTTTCTGCGGTCCGAAGTGATGCTGGATCATTTCGGTGTAACCGAAGCCAACTGGCGGGAGGCCGCGAAGAAGGATCCCAATTTTGAGGAGTCCGAGACGCCGCTGTATTCCGGGCGGGCCGTGGCCGCACTGGCCGCGGATCCCCACATTGCGAACAAGTCGGGGCGGGTGTTCAGCTCATGGGGGTTGTCCGACGAGTACGGTTTCTGCGACGCCGACGGCAGGAAACCCCACTGGGGAAACCACGCGAGGAAAAAATATGGTGATGTAATGAAGCCCTGCGACGAGGGCTTTTATCTGTATTGGACGGGCGGGATGGTGGATTCGATTTTTCCGAATTGGCCTTGAGATGGGCAGTTGCAACCCGGTCAGTGCCGTTTCTTCCTTTCGTTCTGCGCGACCCGCGCCCTCACCAGTTTCTTAACAAGTGCACTCGGCAGTGGCTTGTCCGTGGGGAACTGGATTGTCCCTTTGGATGTGGAGAAGCCCTTAAGTTCGTTCTTAAACGCTTCGATAACAGAGGCAGTGGGGAACAAACTGCAGTGGTTTGAAAACGCGGCGAACCACACCAGCACTCCTTTGTGCTTGAATGCAGGAATCCCATAGCTGATGGTCTCGCCAGCCTCCGCTGGCACCGCGGATCGAATCGCCGCGCGAAGCTTGTTCAAGGTGCTGCGGGCGGGTTCCGGGACGCCCGCAAGGTATTCGTCGACGTTCTTCGGAGCGCCCTTGCCTTTCGCCGCAGAACGGCGATTGCCAGATTTCAGTTTTTTCATGCGGGCAATGCTACCGGGACTCCCACTTCAAGTCCATGCCCCAGACCACCGTGCAGCCGTTCCCATGAAAAATTCCATGGCCTCTTCCGACACACTGGCAGTTGCCCAGTTAGTCCGGGTACCGGACAAGTCCCCTGGGCAGCTGAGCACAGGTACCAGCCGCCGCGAATCGCGTTTTATGAGCACATCTGATTACAACACGGCCCGTTGATTGTGCGATTTAGCCTTTGATTTGAGAGAAGGAGTTCTTTCCCAAATCTTTCCCACGATGCCCGGCGAGTCCGCTCAGCCACGCATCGATTGCGGAGTGCTGCTCGGCACCCATCTCCTCAAACAGCACGCCCATGCCGAAAATTCCAAAGCCGCCGCCAGAATGCGTGTAGATCACTTTGCCGCGCAGTTCGCATGTGCTCATGCCATCGCAGATACGGAGATGTAATTTCGTACGAACGGGAATGGGTTCGAGGGTATCGATATAGCAACCACGCGAGCTTAACTCGGCAAGCTGCGCGAGAAACGGCGTTCCGTCGCGAACGGTCACTTCGGCATCTGCGAAGAACGAGAAGCGCGGATTGGTGCGCCTTACTGTGTAGGGAGCTTCGGCCATTGTATCTCTCCAGTCCGCGAACGTCGCAATTCGTGTGAATCCATTGTATGAAACCGCAGCGCTGCACATCCAGACGTTTGTGCTAGGGATCGCCGAAAGAGGTAACTGGCTCTCCGTACGGGTGCCTGACAGAGCGAACCACCTCTGCGGTTTATCAACCGTTAGGCCAAGTCGGAGAGGAGGTAAAACGACGACTGGACTGAGTGTTTCGCGCGGCCTCTGCAAAGCGCGACCGGGACCCAGCTTTTTAGCCGTGTCGTTGGCAAATTAAAATGTCCGGCTGTTTAGCCGTAGCTAGCCGTTGGGACTGCTAGCCTTCCCCAGCGTTCTCCCTCTAGGCACGTGGGCCACAACTCCCGCCAACAATGCCGTTGAGCGGCGCTAAAATGGTCAGGGGAGTTTGTCGCCATCCCTGGAAAGACACGGCGGTCATGTTCTTGCTGCTTTTCTTCTCGCTAGCGCTTCGCTATCCCGCGCCTGCTGCCGGCGAAATGGCGGGGCCGGCTGCGGCGGTGGGCGCGCCGCGCTACATTCCGGTAACTCGGTACAATCCCAAGCGTGATCCTGACGCGGATCTGGCCAAGGCTCTCGCTGAAGCCAAGCGCACCGGACGCTACGTCCTTCTGGAAGTCGGCGGCGATTGGTGCCGCTGGTGCCAAGTCATGGACAAGTTTTTCGCCGAGCACGCTGACGTTCGGGCGCTGCGCGACCGAAACTTCGTGACCCTGAAAATCAACATGAGTCCCGCGAATGAGAACCGGGCATTTCTTTCCCGTTACCCTAAGATACCGGGTTATCCGTACCTGTTCGTGCTCGACGCGGATGGCAAACTCCTGCACCCGCAGCGCGCCAACGAATTTGAGGACGGCGACACCTACAGCGTCCCGCGCTTTGCGCGTTTCCTAACGGTCTACGGCCCCACTCACGCCTCCCGGTAACCTGAAGCCGTCCTCACTTGCAACCGCTCGCAAGCGCACCACGGCTCGTTCCGTATCAGAGCCGTGCTGCACGATTGTCGTGACAGCGGTGCTTGGCATGAGGACCGGAGAGATCCTCGCGCTCAGGCGGAGCTTGATTTCTTGCGTGTACACATCGAGGTTTCGGAAGCCTACGCCGACACGGGAAGTTTGAGCCGCCAAAGACGCGCAGCAGTCGACGGGTGATTCCCATGAGCGCTGCACTGTGCGGAGCGTTCGAGACTCATCGCGCCGGCGGCATGCGGACCGTGCCCCAAGATCTCTTAAACCAAATGCCAAGCCTCGCGATCGGATTTGCGCTGGATGACCTGGACGGAAATGGCGGAATCAGTTTGGGTGCGGCAAAGCTAGTGCCCCAAGAGTTGTGGCTCACACCGGGGTATTCAATATCATGGACTTGGCGGCCGAGGGGCTTACCCTACTGCTCCACGGGTTCGATCCTCGCATACATATCCGAGGGGTCAACATTCAAGACCACCTGTTTGGTCGGTGAGATAATGTAGATTACGGGGCCATTCGTCAACATTGACCTCCCGTTTGGACTAACCAAGTACGTATAGGTGAAAGTCTGATCAGATTTTAGAATGGGATTTGACCAAGTTGAGCCCACTAACGCGGTGTCACTGGTTCCTCGAACCGTTCCCACTCCGTCGAAGTCAGCCACGCCAGACTCGTGAGTGATGTTTTGGTGCGTCACGGTGATCGAGCCGAAGACATACACCCCGTTGGCGGAATGATTTGTGAACGGGCCCCCGGTCTGCGGTTCCACGAAGCCCGCGTAGACCCCTCCGTCCACGAGCATTACAAACGCCCTGTTCGGGCTAACCAGATAAAGAAGAGGAGGAAGTTGGCCTCCTCCCATGGCCGTCACCCGCCCGTTAGGACTTACTTTGACAGTTGCCGTATAGTTGAACGATGAAATTCCCCCGGCTTTGCTTTCGTCTCCACTAAAGGAATAGCTGCCGGAATTCGAGACCGTGAAAATACCTGCGATCAGGTCCGAGGCTATCGTGGAACCCGGCCCGCAACTTCCGCAGAGTCCGCTCACGTAGAGAACGCTCGGGCCGCTCATCGACGAAATCGAAAATGGGCCTCCGGATTGCTGCAGCGCCGATCCCACAAACGGAGGGTCGCTGGATTGCAGGTCCACGCTGATAAACAGTACTTTGCTTGCGGAAATCACGTACAAGCTCATGTTGACGGTTTGCGATCCGACCATGAAAATCATCGTGCCTCGGCCATTCGATGACACCACATAGTTCCCCGTAAACGGCAGACCATTCGTGGGATAATTCAGACCACCGCTTTTATTGATGTCGCCGTTTTCGTTGGCATCCAACTCGCCGTTGGAGATGCTCCCGCTTCCGTTTGCGGCAAACGTACCTACCATGGCAAATCTGTTGCGAATGCTGGTGATAAGAGTACTCGTCGTATCTGCACCAAACGCGTAGTTGCCGTTAATCCATGACGTCGAGAACACGCTAGTATCCTGCTTGTCGAAGACCCCAGACCCCAGCGTTCCCGTGTCGTCAAACTCGATGAAGCGGCCCTTGCTGGCCACACCCGAGTTGATCACCCCGAGGGCAAACCGGTAGATGGATGTCCCAGCGGAAGTGGCGATGGTCATGCACCCCCGGTTGTCTGCTCCTACTGAATACCAGCTGCTTGCACTATTTATAGAAACGTTCGTTTGAACTCCTATACTCCTGTTCATGTCTTCTACGCCTATGGCCCGGGCGATGTGCCCCGCGCCGTCGGCATCGAACATGCCACCCAGCGTCACCGCTCCCCCCGCATCGAAACCTTGCATCGTGAAGGCGTACTGGCCGTTCAAGAGAGACTCGTGGCCAGATCCGCAACCCGTGGCAGAGGCGTTGATGGTGATGCTCAGATTCTGCACGGCAGACACGGTGCCCGCGCTGCTTGAGTCCGTGGCCTTTACCGTGAAACTAGTAGTACCGCTCGGCCCCGTCGGCGTCCCCGTGATGTGCCCAGACGAGTCCATTGTCAGCCCCGCAGCCAGGCCTCCGCTGCTGACCGTCAGCGTCACCGTCCCGGCACCTCCGGAGGTCGCCACCGTCTGGCTATACGCTGTACCTTGTGTCCCTGCAGGAAGCGACTTCGTGGTCACGGACGGAGGGGGCGAGACGTTGATGGTTACCCACGCGGACTTTGTGGAATCGGCTAGGGAGGTTGCAGTGACTGTTGCGGTTCCTGCATTGCCGGAGGTGGGCGCCATATAAGTAACGGAAGTTGGCGTCTCCCCGGAAAGGGAGCCCGCGCCTCCTAGCGTCCAGGTGACTCCCGCGTTTGAGTTGTTGCCCGCAACCGTCGCTCTGAGACTTACGCTCTGCCCGAAGTCGATGGCTTGAGCACTACTCGGCGTCAAAGTGACTCCAGTCGGTGAATCCACTTTGATTCCGCTGGAGCACCCCCCCAATAGTGCAACCAAGACAAGCACTAGGCACACGGATGATACTTTCATGGCCTTTTCCCTCAGCGGCCGCTTTCTTTGATGTTTGTTTCTTGGACTAACCGCGTCCTCGGGCTGGATGAGGGCGCAACACAATCCTCGGGCCGGAGTAAGTTGCGACACTATGTAAGGGCTGAATGAAGTCGAAAAAATAGACCGGACCGCCAGGAACTCGGGGCTATCCCGAGATTGAGCTAGAACGGCAGCGCGATATAGATGCGACCTCAATCGATGACTGAACTGGCCCATAGAATCCTGACTACTTTTCCTCAACGATGACTACGTCCCAGGGCTTCAGCGCTATCTGGTGCCCCTGGTCCAAAGCTGTCTGAGAGAGTAAATCCTCGCCGGAACGGTAGACATATGAAAATGTTTGCAGGTCGTTCGAATAGTTCAAGTAGTAGTGCAGTGTCTTCCCAGAGCGATTGGAGCCGTGTTTTACGCGGACTGGTCTTGGCAAACCCTGGTCCGGACCCGTCAAGCCAGCCTGCTTCAGAACATCCAGGAGCACGCTCTGCTGCAACTTATCGCTGAGGACTGTTCCTTCGTACGTCAAGGTGCCCTTTCCGAATGAATTTCGCGTGAGCGCGGGATATTGGCCAAAGAAGGGGTGATCGTAGTAGGCGAGCGGTTTCGCGGTGTCCGGAATCAGCATTTCCGCCCAATCGGAAACTCTATTCTCCGCACCGGCTTGAAATGGATCATCCTTTAACCCGAGTGGCCGCAGCAATGATGAAAACTCCTGATAATGCAAACCCGCGGCCTCGCGCAAAGGCCCCGGCGCCATCTCCCAACGAACAGTCGAATATTCGTTACAGAATCCACTCTTAAGCGAGAGGACCAGGTAGCCCCCGCCTTTTACGTAATCCACGAGCTTTGCCAGCACGGCGTCGCTCGCCACATAAATCGGTGGAACGAGAATCACCTTGTAAGCGGAAAGGTTTGCGCTTTCCGGAAAGACGAAGTCCACCCCTACGTTGGCACGATACAGCGCACTGTACATCTGGTGAAGGATCGTGCGGTAGTTCACACGATCGCTGAACTTCATGAACTCGATGCCGTAGTAGGAATCGTCACTGTAGAGGATTGCGACCTGATTCCGACGTTGGATATTGGCGATCTCCGGACCGATCCGCTGTAGCTCATGAGCCGTGCGGCGAACCTCGTCGTACGCGCGACCGGGCGTCAGGTCATGCCCCAACACGCCTTTCCAGTAGGTTTCCTGACCATAGTGAATCGAGTGCCAGTGCCAATACTCAACCATGTTGGCGCCTGAGGCGGAATGGGTGTAGACATCCAGGCGCAGTTGACCATCGTAGGGCGGAAACTGCTCTTTGGAATCCCAGCCGATGGCCTCTGCGTTGGTTTCCGTGATCAGGTAGTTTGTCTGCTTGAGAGAGCGGACGTAGTCGCCAACGTAGGAAGACGCTTCACCGTCGAACTGTTCCTGAGTTCCGTGATACGGATTTGCTGCCGCGATGTCCAGGCTCTTGACTACCTCGGGCTCATTCACTTCCGGGCGCGGAGGCCCCGCAAAGTCATGCATCACGAACTGATCGGGGCGCTTGTACTCGTTGACGATGGCGGCCTGCCAAGCGAGGAAGTCGGTCGTCATCCATTGCGAATAGCGCTCCCATTCGAGCTTCCATCCAGGGTTGATAATACCGTCACGCGGCGGCAACTCAGACCAATCGTTCAGCCGCTGTCCCCAGTAGTTCAGCCCCCAAATCTTATTGAGGGTATCTGTCGTTTTGAATCTTGATTTCAGGTAATCAGCGAACCCAACCTGAACATCATGATTTGCCGCGCCGGCCGAGGAAGTTTCATTGTCGATCTGATAGCCGATGATGGCCGGATTGTTCTTGTAGTGTTCGAGAATCTTGCGGCTCACGCGTTCGCAATAAAATCTGTATGTCGGGTTCAAAAGATCCGTGCTTTGGCGGTAGCCGTAATACAGGTATTGCCCACCAAGGCGCGTCACGACAATCTCTGGATGTTCCTTATAGAGCCAAGCAGGGATGGAAGCCGTCGGCGTGCCCATAATAATGCGGATCCCAGCGGCGCGGAGCTTCTCCACCACGCGATCCATCCAGGCGAATTCAAATTTCCCGTCTTCCGGCTCCCACAACCCCCAACTGAATTCCCCGATGCGGACGACCGTGATGCCAGCTTTCTGCATCAGTTGCACGTCCTGATCGAGTCGATCATAAGGCATATACTCCGGGTAATACGCAACGCCGTACAACACGGTATCCATGCGGTCGGCGCGGAAAGCTCCGCGGGCCTGTGCTTTCCCCGGTGCAGCGGAGCACAGCAGGCCAAAGAGTAGAAACCCCACCCCCGCCAACCGCGAAAACTGCAATCGAGTCTCTCGGCTGAAACTCATGTGCGGCCCTTTCCCGGATTCATCGCCGTTGAATCGCGCGACACGAAACTCGTCTTGAGGACATATTCGGGGCGGTCCGACGTCTACGAAAACCAGGGGAACGTTGCGAAGTTTGAGGTCGTCGAGGAGCGATTCTTCCATGCCGAACGTCATGACCGCTACGCCTTCGACCCGGCGCTCAAGCATGCGCCGCACCGAGGTCTTCATGCGCTCGGGATCGTGGGCCGTGGAGGTCACCAGGATTTCGTAGTTGTGCTTCAGGGCGGTCTCTTCGAAAACGTGGACGATTTCCGGAAAGAATGGGTTCGTAATTTTCGAAACAATCAGCCCAAAAATGCGGCTCCATCCTGAAACTAGGGCGCGCGCGAGAGTGTTCGGGAAATACCCAAGCTCTTCGACAGTTCTCCACACGCGCTTGGCCAGTTGCGGTTGCACGCTGGGATGACGATTAATGGTACGCGACACCGTGGCGGTCGAAACTCTTGCGCGTTTGGCGATCTCGCGGGTATTCATGGGTCATTGCTCACAGAACCTAACGGCTCGCTCCTCGCACTGTTGCATTCGTCTGACTGAGATGCTCCCTGATCGGTCGCGCCACACGATGGCACGGCTTTGCCCCAAAAATCACGCCCGCCATTTTTTTCGACGAACCTTCCCTTTTTCTTCGCGGGAGACGTCGGCTGCAAACGATAGCCGCTCAAAGAAAGTATCCCCGTAGTTCCTTGACCGGGAGCGGCCAGCTTTGGATCAACCGTCAGTGCATGAGGATCGTTGGCCGACATTTCCACGCGGTAATAGTCATTGGCATCGAACAGATTGTCTTTGCTCGCCCCAAAACCGCTTGCAGAAACGTATGCGCCGTCCGCGGCGCGCGAAATTCCGTAGGAAAATCGTGCCGTCCCTGCTACGTAAAAAATGTTGTTGTAAAAATGGCTGCTCGCGGACCAGCCGTGCCAATCCGAAAAAAGCAGCAGGTCTACCGAGTGCTCTGGCCCTACATAAATTGTGTTGTTGTAGATCAGGCTGTCTTTTACGGGGCCGGCAATGTTGATGCCGCGAGTGCGGTCGTTTTGGCTGATGTTGTAGCGCACGATCGTCCCCGTGTTCCCGGCGCTTTCTTCAGAGGTATGGCCGCCTTCGTTACAGATCAGGAGAAAACCACCGTCGTTGTCATGGCTGTAGTTGTACTGGATGACCGTATTTCGGCTGTTCCAGTCGGAATCGAACCCTTCGCCGTCCCGCTGCCCTTTCGTTCCGTACGCCTCGTTGTTCTGAATCACCGTATTGTCGGCGCTCCAGGCCCAGATGGCCACGTTGTATCCATCCGACCGCTGATTGGCATGCCCAACAACGTTGCGTTCGACGTCGGCGCCGTCTGTCGCCACCACCACGATTCCATCGCCGCCAATGTCGTGCAGGTAGTTTCCGCGAACCAGCACCCGTAGGCTTGGATTCCATTTCGAGCGCACCCACGAATCCGCCCAGCCGAAAATTCCGCTGCGGTCCACGTGGTAGATTTCATTATTCTCGATGCGCAAATCGACAAAGCGGCTCGGCTTCTTGTCACCCACTGAGGTGTAGTTAATTCCGCCATTCGGCTTGACGTCGTCCACTCCATTCACATCGTGGATCATCAGTGAACGAATATAGATGTGGTGCGCCTCGCCATAATTTTCCAGCGCAACATGAACGGCACGTCGTTCGGCGCGCTGCGGCCCGGTGTTGGTAATCTCGAGATTTTCAATTTCCCAGTACTCCTGGTTTTTCAGCAGCACCGCGTCCTCGAACAATCCATCGCCGTTAATCGCCGGCTTGACTCCGCCGCCATACATCCCAACCGTGATCGGCCGCCCCTCCATCCCCGACCCCTTCGGCCAGAGTTGTCCCTTCCAGACGGAATTCGATTTCAACAGGATGCGGTCACCAGGCAGGAACCGGGTGCCGTTCACTTTGTTCAGAGTTTTCCATGCTTTTGCAGACGATGTACCAGTATTCGAGTCATCGCCACCTCGCGAATCCGCGTAGTAGGTAGTAGCCGCTATATCCGCCAGTGATTCCGTCGCGCCGACGCGCACAACATCTGCGCCGATCAAACACAGGAGAATCCCCGGTATGGCGACAGCCACTACCCCCTTCTGACTAAGCGATTTCACCGCTGAATTGATCTTTCCGACACCCGTAAATCGCGCATTCCTTCTTCGCCCCATAGCGCGCAAAGAATTCTTAAGAAACAGTAGCCATAGCCCTTTGCAGTCTAAAACGTGAAGCGTGCTCCGAACTGCCCTTGACGCGGTGACCCCGTCACCCCGGTTACGTACCCAAACTGACTGCTTGTGTTATCTGTGATCGGATTGGCGAACGAGTGCCGGTTGAATAGGTTGTAGAACTCAACTCGCAGAGAGAGGGCATAACGACCCTCGCTGCCGAAACGGAGGTACTTTAGAATGCCGGCATCCTCGGATGCAGTGCCGAATCCGCGCAACTGGTCAATTGCGGCGGGACCCTTCCCCAGCGTGCCGGGTACGGGATCACTGACCACCGAAGCTGGGAAGTACAGGTCCGTCGCGGGCGTCGGGCTTTGTATCGATGGCAGCACGAAATGACTGGGATCGAATTTCCTGCCGCCATATCCGGCTAGATTGTAGTTCATGTAGACGGTTGACCAGACATACGCCCACGGCGCATAGTCGCTGCGGACGTTACTCGAATAGAAGAACAATGGGTTACCAGACGCGTAAAGGAAAAGTCCGCTTACGGACCATCCCCCGACTAAACTGTTCAGCAAGCGGCCCCGGTTAGCCAAGAACGGGCGTCCATGTCCAAATGGAAGCTCGTAAGCGAAGTAGCCCTTGAAAACGTGCTTCTGGTCGAAAGCCGTTAAGGTGCTTTCGTCTTGCGACAAGCTATAGAAGTTCTGGAAACTGCCATTCCACCAGTTCTCGCCAAAATTGGTCAACACATCGCCAACTGATCGCGAGAGTGTGTAGCTAAAATCCATAGTTAGGCCTCGTCCGGTTTTCTTAACAACCTGCAGAATCATCGAATCGTATCCGGACCTGCCTGTTGGAGTACCCACATAAAAGATTGGCGAATACAGAGTAGTGATCTGCGGATAGGGTGCGATTGCCTGGAAGGCGAATCCTTGAAAGCCGGGGTATGGGAACGGCACGCCTGCTGCTGCCGCTGAGCCCGTATCGGTAACCCAATCAAAGAAATGCGATGAATTGTACAAATTCAGGAACCGTGTGGGATCGGGTTGATTGAACGCAAGGTCGGGGTCATGCAAACGCCGCCCGCGATTGCCGACGTAAACTGCCTCAATCCGGGTGTTGCTGGTCAGCGCATACTGAACACCAGCGTTAAAGTTATGCGTATAGCCGAGTCGCAAATTTCGCGGATCAATATTTACCGGGCCCCAAGGAATATTATTCGGATCTTTCGTTCCTGGAACGAACACTCCAGGGTAGCCACTGTCCCAGTTGAATGCTGGGCCATTCGCGATGGCGTTTACCCTGTTTATGCCCTGAAACCCCGGAGCAAACCCATAAGGCACGCCTTGCCAGTACTGAATGCCGAGAGGCGCGTACAGCATTCCGTACGAACCGCGAAAGACAAGTCTCTGCCAGGGATTGTAGGCAGCGCCAAACTGCGGTGCGAGATTCTTGGAATACATTTCTTCAAAGCTGTCGCCGCCTCCATTGGCATACACCATCGCACCGGGAATACCAAGCTGGGAACTGATCGCACCAAGATCAAAATTAGCCCAGTGGCCATACTTCTCATGAAATGGATACGTGAGATCCCAGCGCAAACCCATATTCAGAGTGAGCTTGCGCGTCACCTTATAGTTGTCAGAAGCAAAGAAAGAATCTGCTTTGCGACGGCCGTAGAGGTTGAAGGCTGTCGACTCCGACGCGGAATGCACACCCCCTAACAGGAAGCTCGCAAAGCCAAATCCCACCTGGCCGCCGTACGGAGTGAGCGGGGCCCCGGTCTGGTCTGGAGAAAAATTGAATGTAAGGGCACCCGCGCCCAGCGTACTGTTAATCTGCATCGCGCGGAAATCCCCACCCAGAGAAAACGTGTGGCGCCCTTTGTTCCACATGACTTGGTCGCCCAAAATGAAAGTCGCACCAACGTAATGGCCCTGCCAGCTGTTTCCTATCGATGTTTCCTGAATGCCATTTACTGGGGCGCCAAAATTGATTACCGGGAAATTGGCCGCGCCGGTGCTCCCGAAGCCCAGCGTTTGAGACCAACTCTGTCCGGGAGCGGCCGGGTTCGAACCATTCCAATACCAGTTATAGGTTGCATTAAGTACATTCATTAGTGTCGGAGTAAAAATGTGCTGTTCGCTGACACGCAGTTCATGCGCGTAGACCAGCTGAATGCGAGAATCTGCCAGAGGTCCCCCATCACTGCTCCCTGGCGACCAGATTCCGCCAGAATCTACGAGGGTCCGCGGACGGTGGTTATACACCCAAGATCCACTCAAGCGGTCATTCTGAAGAAGGTTGTGATCTATCTTGATGACTGCCTGATTCGGAGTCTGTGCCGGTGAATTGCTGCTGGGCAATCTGTCGTTCTGAATCAGGGTCGATCTCTCCGGAGAATAATACTTCTGATAAAGCGGAAGTATTTTCTGCGCTACCGAGCTGAATCTAGTCGAAGGAATTATATTGCCGGTAAACTGATTCCCCGTCTGCGGATCGAAGATCATACCAGCTTGAAGTGGTACGCTCTGTGCGTTGTTGTTCTGCACAAAAATAGGCGTCGTTCCGGTGCCACAGTTTGCAGCAACGCTTCCATCGGACTGCGTGCAGAGTTGGGCGCCTAGCAACGAGCTGAAGTCCCCGGCCAGGAATGCTTGCGTTGGAACCGTTGCGGCCGATCCAAATCCGGCGGGTGTGAAATCATTCTGCGTGAATCTCTCGAAAGCCCCAAAGACAAACGTCTTATCGCGTCGGATGGGTCCTCCCCCACTGAAGCCGTAATTCCAGAAGCGGGCTTTTGGCCTTGGACTCCCGGCATTGTTGTTGTCCCAGGTGTTGGCGTCGAGAAACTCGTTGTGCCCGAAGCCAAAAGCACTCCCATGCAGGCTGTTTGTTCCCGATTTTAAGTTAAACGCGATCACCCCTCCATTTGTAATGCCGCTTTCCGCGCTGAGGCCACTCGTTTGTGCTTGCATTTCCTGAACTGCTTCCATGCTTGGACCGATTTCCATGGAGTCGCCCTGAATTTGAGCGGTTGCGGATGTGCCATCGACTGTAACGTCTTTGGTGAATCCCTGGGTTCCATTGATGACCGCCCAGTATGGGCTGCTCGAAGGCGAATAACCTGGGGTAATAGCAACAGCAAAAGATTCAATCTGCCGGCCGCCATAGATATTTAACGGCAAGTCGCTTATCACGTTACCGTTCATATTGGTGCCGATCGTAGCAGTCTGCTGATCCAATAGCGGCGCCTCAGCGGTAACCGTGACACGCTCACTCACAGCGCCGATCTGCAAGGTCGCATTCATTTCCGCTACTTGCGTGGATTCGAGCGTAACGCGAGGGAATACAAGCGCCTTAAAGCCGTCCTTGCTGAATTCGAGTGAATAACTTCTGGGAAACAGATTCGGTATCGAGTAAATCCCGTTTTCGTTGGTGACCGCTCTGGCTGTCACGGCCGTGCCCAGGTCCTTGGCGGTGACCTCCACGCCAGCCACCGGCCTGCCGCTGGAATCCGTCACCGTCCCCGTGACGGTGGCGCGATTCGCTTGCGCTCTGACCATCCCCGCAACGGGCAATTGAAGCAAACAGACACACAAAAATACCTTGCGCATCCACCCCCTCCTTAGCCGCACGGACGCACCTCAACCCCGTTCGCTCGCGAACTCTACAACGTGCGGCTTATACCCTTGAATTCCCCGATGGCTGCCCCCTTCCGCCACGTTCGTTATGGCCCCGCAATCGTTTCACTCCCCTCGCGCAGGCCCATCTTCGACTGGAGTAAACGATTGCTCGATATGCGGCACGCTACTCTCGCACCAGGAAGCATGTCAAGTAGCTTCTCTAACTTGCATCAGTTTTCTTGTTTCTCCATCCTTTTCTTCCATGTAACCCGTGAGTGTACTGAGCGTTAGAGACGCTATCCCGTAGTCGCCACCAGCGCAATTGAGTGGAGCTTCGTCAGGGTTCAGCCCCCCCTGTAGCAAGTAATCGTTTCATTCACCTCTCAGTCCTTCGAGACCGTCCGCCAAACTTTTTTCCCCGTCGAACTGGGCCTCTCGTTTGGCAATCTGCTTAGTAGCTCACAGCATAAAGATGTCCCTCAAGCTTCACCGCGTCCTTCTCAGCCGACGAGCACCGAACTGTAATTGGAGGTCCCGCGACGAAATCGCCGTGCTTGATCTCTCCCGCGCCCCAGGAGAGTCCGCTCCACACCTGCTTGTCGTAGTTGATCTCGATCGGAAGAACCTTGCCAGCCTGCTCGGCGACAATTTTCAGGACGGTTCCCACGGTCTTTCCATTCGGCGGCCCGCCAGGCCAGCTGCGCATGATGCTCCCATCCCGCCAGCGTTGCTGAAAAATGATCCGCAGATCCCCCTTGGCGGGGGGTTCGATAGTGGCTGCAATCGTATTCGAGCCTTGGTCCGAAAAAGATGCATTGATCGGAGCGATCGTTCTTGGGATGCGCACGTCTTCTTGAACGCCAAGATCAAACTCCGACGCGGTGTATTGCCCGAACCCCGCCGCCGCCATTTGCCCCGGCCCGAGCATGATGCGATTGCCACTGACAACGGGCAAAAAACCGGCGTCGCGGAAAATCATGCGTCCTCCCCGCAACGGTTTCTGCACGCGCGAAAGCAGTGGCATTTCGATTTCCTGCACAGATTGACCTGGGTTCACCACCGTGTAGACTGCTCCATCGGAATCCAGTGATCCGAAGCCGTAGGGCTGCACGTCTCCCGGAATCCCGCCGAAGGTTTTCGTCCTCCCCACGGCCTGCAAGCCCGCGTAGATTTTCTGCACCTTCGCGAACCACTTTGCCTTTTCGTCGTCCAGAAATTCCAGGTTGCCGTGAATCGTATTCACCCAGCCGCCCCGCGCAACCATCAAGAGCAACATTCCTTTCCATGCATTCGTCTTTCGGTAGCAAATCGTCCCAGTGTTTCCAATCATGAAGCCGGTAGAATCGATGCGTTCGAGCGGAAGAAAACTTTGCTCGTAGCGGCGCACCATGTGATCGCTGTAAATGTCCATGGATCGCCAGAAGTTTGTTTCGGGAACGTCCGACGGCCTGGGATCGCCAGAGTAGAGGGAGTCGAAAACTTCAAGCCAGCGCAAATCGACGGAGTTGTGAAACGGAAAAGGCCCTGCCGTTGACTCGACATCACCACCAAAACCGTTGAACGCCACAAGGACCACATCTGAATTTTTCTGGCGAAATGCTTTCAGGGCATCTCGAAAGGCGGCTGCATTACGTGAGTAAATTTCTTTGGGTGTTTGTGTTTTCTCCGCCGCAAGCGTCGCGGCGCCGAAATCGACAAAATCAAACTTGAACATGCGGATTCCATGGTCGTACCAATACTGCATTGCCTTCATGAAGTCCGGCAGAAAACCACCCTCATAGAACGACATCGATCCGCCCTTGGCAGTGAGCGAATCCCTCCACTGGGGCGCCGCCTCAATCTTTACGAGTTCGTTCGTGCCGAACCAGAGTCCTGGAAGAATTCCGTTGGCCCTGCACTCAGCGATCCACCGATCGGGACCATTGGGCCAGTTTGGCGTGCGCCACGTGCGATAGCCTCCGTCTGGCGCGAACCAAAACGCATCCATCATGTAGTAGTCGAAGTGCACACCCAATTTTCTTAATCGGATGATCTGGTCTAGTTCCTTCATCGCCAGGGCTTCGGTTAGCGGTATGTTGTCCGAGAGCTCGTCGTAGGCAGACCAATCGTTGTAAATCCAGAGGGGGTCACGAAGCAGGGGTTCACCCAGGCGCGTCGGAGCCCACTGAGTCGCACTAGCGGCTGAGGACGCATTCCGTTGCGCCACAGCCGGAACGGTAAGAAGGCAAAGAGATAGCGCAAGGACGGAGAAGACTCCGGGGCCGCTCATGGACTTCACAATTGCAGTATCTATGCCTCTCATCAGAACCTCCGGGCAGAGTCGCGCTTATCCGCAAAAGAATTGTGAACCTGGATTGCTTTATTTGTTTCCGGAGGATGCGATTGGCCAGTCATCCGTTCGAAACGGTGACGCCGGCAAGCCCTCTTTGTTGTAGAGGTTGCACACGGGACTTCCCGCCCACGCATAGCGCACGGCCACCGGGGACATTACATCAGGACTTGAAACCACGATGTTTTCTCCTTCGATTCGGGCACTGGCCCAGCGGAATTTTCGATCAGCGCCTGCGATCGATAGTCCCTTGAGTGGTTGGCCTTCGCGGGTCTCCAGCCCTGCTCCGCTGTGGAAGAAATGAATCTTGATGCCGCTTCCCACAATTTGCATGGAATCGTAGATAGGTCCCGAGTATACGATTTTTTCGCCGTACGTTGTTCCCAAAGCCCATACCGCCAAGCGCTGGCCAATCTCTGCTTTGCGAGGCGGATGCAGATTGCGGGGATCGCCGACATCGATGGTCACTGCGAGTCCTGTATTAGGCACTGCCTTTGCCGTCAGAAGTTGGGCCTCGCGCAACTCTGCCCAGATCGAATCACCAAGTTCCGGACTCTCACCATGATTTGGCAACTGCACGATAAGAAAAGGAAAATCCCCTTCTTTCCAGCCGTTTCGCCAACTGGCAATCAGCGCCGGAAGAAGCGTCCGATACTGATACGCCCGCCAAGTGTTCCCTTCTCCTTGATACCAGATCGCGCCGCGAATCCTATATGACTGGAGTGGTGCAATCATGCCTTCATAGAGGCCAGCCGGAGGGCGTGCCGGGTCGCCTACGCTTGTCATGTTGATGAGCGCGAAGCCAGTAAGCGCATTGAGTGTTAGAGGCGCATAAACTCCCCATCCTGCCTGCTTCAAATCTTTGAACCAGATAGTGACTTGGTTCCATTCCGGGGTTGCCCGAAACGTGCCGGTCGAATAGTCGTCGGAATCTTGAATCGTCGGCTGAAGTGTCTGGAATTGAAAACTCCCATTTCCGCGAACCCAAAAGCGCATCCCCGCAAACAAACTCAGGTCGGACGCGGAATCATCTTGGTTGAAACTAGCCTTGATCCGTGACGAGCTCGCGCCGTCGAGCGTCCCCTTCACGCGCCCGGCAAAACCCCTGCCACCCCTCCCCGGGGTGACCAGCTCGAACACGCTGTCCGGAGCGCCTTGCCAGTCGTATGTCCAACTTCCGCCCGTTGATAGTTGTGCAGCACCATCGTCGAAGTTGTTGAGCTTCAATGGGCCCCGTGGGTCGCTCCCGTCACGCAGGAGTTCAAAATCATCGAACTCCATGGAGAATTCAGTAGCATGTGCCGCGTAGGACTTCACGTCTGCGGCTGACACATCCCATCGCTCTACAATCGGCCTAAGAATGGGCTCGCGCCGCAGCGATTCCAAGTCTGTCCATTCCTCACCGGCAGTACCCGGCCAGGCACTTAGGATGATTCCCACGGGAACGCTCAGCGCCTTATACAAGTCGCGTGCAAAAAAGTAACTCACCGCCGAAAAGCTCTTAACTGTTTCGGGCGAGCACACTTCCCACGTCGCTGCCAAGATATCTGACTGTGGTTCAACCGCGATTTTCTTTGGAACGGTGAAGAATCGAATCCTGGGGTAGATGGCGTTAGGTATTTCTTTTTCGGCGCCAGTGGCACCGCTCAGGGCATAGGTCATGTTGGATTGGCCCGAGGCAATCCAGACTTCGCCGAGCATCACATCGCGGAATACAATCGTTTTTCTACCTTGGACTGTCAAAGTGAAAGGACCGCCCGCCCGCATTGCGGGCAGTGTCACTCTCCACCGGCCATCTGGGCCCGTAATCGCCGGTCCGCTGCCAGCCCCAAGGCTGACAGAAATGTTTTCTCCCGGGTCCGCCCATCCCCAAATTCGAATTTCTGTTTCTCGCTGTATCACCATGTGATCGCTGAAAAGATGCGGCAGCACCGGTTCCGCAGGAAGAGCTGACACGAGAACAAAGAAGAACAATAAAAAATAAACGAATACTCTGGAATTTTTCATCAAACCGCGATGCTTTCTTTTCATGAATTTCGCGCCTTGCAAATCAAGAGTGAACCACAATTTTGCATCTCGGGCCAGTTGCAGTTTCATCGAAGGGCAAGATCCTAAACCACCTGATTTCCACTGCTTTGGGGAGCGAAGAACTGGCAAATTCGCATTCGGGCGTACATCTCAGGGTTTTCGTATCCCTTTGACAGTCAGATCCGGTTTGAAGTGTCGACTTCCAACCAGATGGACTTCGCTCTGAATTTCCGGATTCCCTCGTGGGCGGAAGGGCCTCGATCTTTATAAACCGAAAGCCTGCGCCGGAGGCCGTGGTCCGGCGGTATTCCGCTCGGCGATAGAGAGGCCAAGAAAGAGCGCCGCTTCTTGGTACCCGCGCAGATTCAAGTATTGCTGCCAAGCTATCAGCTCAGGTGGAACCGGCTTGATTTCTTGCGCGGCAACATCGAGGTTTCGGAAACATACTCCAATGGGAAGTTTGGGACCCCAAAGACCCGCAGCAGTCGGCGGGTGATTCCGATGAGCTCTGCACTGCGCCGAGCCTTCGAAACCCATCGTGCCGGTTGCATGCGACGACGCTAAGTTGCCGCGCGTGTCTTGCCATTCGTTTCGGCCACGCGACCTTGCTAGGCGAGGTAGGCGAGTCCATAAAAACCGCCCAGGCAATTCTCGGCCACTCAGACATAGAAACAACACTCAACACCTACACGCATGCAATTCCAGACTCGCAGCGGCGTGCGGTCGATATGGTCGCCGGGGTTTTGTTCCCAGATGTGCCTTAATTAGCCTCCGGCTCGCGGGGTGAACCCCTGATAGGGCACAAATTATTTGGGCACAGTTTCCGCTTTCATAAGAACGTTGTTGCATCTTCTTTGATCTGAAAGACGACAACACCATCGAAATCGCTGCCGTCCGCCATCCCAAGGACGCTTACCGCTGACGCGCGCACCGGCCCTCGCTCCCGAAGTGCCGCTCGAATAACTCGCGCGCTCGTTTCGCGCCTTCTTCCGTCATCACCACCGATTTGGCCTTACTCTCCGGATCCGAGATGTACCCTTTCTGATGCAGACGGTCCATGGCGTCCCAGTCGTGCGATTTCCACGCTCCTGCTCCATGTTGGTCCTCGTCGAACATCGTCAGGTACAACAGCGCCAGCACCACCTCGCCCACTTTGTCTTTGTCGTATTCCATCGCAGACCTCGCGCGCCACGATGGTAGCACCTGAAAATAGGGGAGAGGCGTCAGCCTTCATGGCTGGTACGTTCCCGAAGCGAAAGCCGCAGTCAAGGGCGACCACAGGGAGCTGCTCCAGTGGGCCTGACCCTTGACGGCGGTGAGGTCGGAGGGAAGGTTTGGAATAGGTGATAAGTCCGAGGCATCCCTTGCGCTTGGCCATAGGCTTTTTCATCCAGCCATTCAGAGATACAATCATTCTCCGGACTACTTGGAGGTAGCCATGACCCGCGACCTATCCCGCAGAAAATTCCTCGAAAGCCTCGGCGTCACGACCGCCAGTGTTGGCTTGGCTCTTTTCCCCGACCTGGCCGATGCGCAGTCTCCCGGCGCCTTATCGCTCCCAACGCGCACGCTTGGCCGCACCAACGCCAAAGTTTCCATTCTTGCCTTCGGCTGTGGCAGCCGCTTTCTTATGTACGACGAGGAGGAAAAAGCCATCGCCGCCCTCCATCGTGCCATCGATCTAGGCATCACGTATCTTGACACCGCTTTCGCTTACGGCGACGGCAAGAGCGAAACCCGTGTCGGCAAGGTGATGGTCTCGCGTCGCAAAGACGTCTGGCTCGCCACGAAAATTCTCGACCGCACTCGTGACGCCTTCCTCAGGCGCCTCGAAGGCAGCCTCGCGCGTCTGCAAACCAATCATGTCGACCTCGTCCACATCCACAGCCTCGCGCACGCCGACGATCTCGAAAAAATCGAAGCGCCTGATGGCGCCCTCAAAGGCCTCCTCGAAGCCCGCGAACAAAAACTCACGCGCTTCATCGGCATGACCAGCCACACCAGCGGGGAAGTCCTGGCCACCGCCATTCAACGCCACGATCTAGATTGCGTGCAGATGGCACTCAACGCCTCGCGCAACGGCCGTTTTGAAGAGCTCGCCCTCCCCGCTGCCAAAGCCAAAAATCTCGGCACTATCGCCATGAAGGTCACCGGCCAGGAATTCCTTCTCGGCAGCGCCTCCGGCAAGGCCGATATCGATTCCTTGCTGCGCTACTCGCTGACTCTGCCCGTCACAACCGCCGTCGTCGGCATGCCCCGCCTCGACATGATCGAGCACAACACCACCCTCGCCAGGAATTTCTCTCCCCTTTCGGAGGACGAGATAAACCGCCTTCGCCTCCAGCTCGCGCCTTCCCGCGATGGTCTCGAGCACCGGCTCGTAGGCCATCTCGACGGCCCCACCGCCGCCTCTCACCTCTTCTGTGTGTGATTCCCAGCGCAGGCGCCGTCCCCTTCCCTGCGCACAAACTTTGTGTCCCTCCAATTGGATGCGAAGCTTTTGAGTCTTACTAGCTTGTTAGTGCTGGAATGTGTTCGCCCGGTGGGGTAGGCTGTCGGCAACTGACAGGCACAGCAGCTTCGCCAGGACGAATTGCTTCTATTTGCATCCCCGATCCTTGGCGGCCTTGCCCCAATTGGCCCGTCTGACGCGCGGCCTCGGCACGTTCCTAAAAATCGGCGCTGCCATCGCCTCGATTTGCTGCTCGCTCAAGGCCCTGCCACAACCAAGCTGGTTCCCATCGCGATATTCGGAAAGTAAAGCTAGAAGTAGATCTGCAATTCGACGGAGAACGAGCTTGAGGGCAAGCCCACATGGGGTTTGCCCTAAATCTTGGGCATCTTAGCAAGGCTTCATAATCAAAATGGAGCACGGAAAACGGATTCTCGGCCCGGCGAAAGATAGTTCGGCCTTCTCAACCTTCTTTCGCGCCGTCAATCCAAACTCCTGAAATCACGCGATTCCATGATTCGCTGAATAGCTTCTGACCAGCTCAGTGTTCGATGCCATGTTGGTGGAGCCGACTGTGCAATCTCGCGCGGGCATGCTCAAAGAGTTTCCGGGCCCGTTCCAACCGCTCGGGATCAGGTCGGATTGCCAGACTTTCGATCCAACTTTGAGCGCCGTCGATCAGCGTAAGCATGTAGGAAACCACAGGCGCCGAAAAAAGCTCTTGGCCTGGAACGCGAAGATAGACGGGTGAAGTGTGTGCGGAGATTCTGAAGTTCCACCTGGTGGTGCGGTCCGTAAGCGAACCGCAGCGCGCGGCCAGCCATCCCGGGCCTTTCACCCGGATCTTTTCCTTCAAGCTCATTTTGCGGACGCCCTCGCGGTCTTCGCGCGAGGCCACTGTCTGACCGTTCAAGATGATGTCCATGCGATGAATCGGAACAAAACTGTTGGCCTCGGCATGGACTTCTAGGGTCCCTCCTGCTGCCGGAAGGGTGATTTCGCTTCCAGGCGGATGACCTTCGGCATGAAAGAATAAAAGCGGTCCTGATGTCACGAAGGTGTTTCCCAGGCGGACAGCTTTGGCCCAGTTATCGAAGCTGAATTGATCCTGCCCGAGATACGCGTAGGTGCGATTTGCACCGGCGGGCATGTAGGCTCCCATCTTGTCCGTGCCGCCCACCGCTGGCAGGCGGTAACCACAATTCAAATAGCGATACCAGTCTAAGTACGGAAGACCGTTGAAGTAATCGGCACGCGGGTAGAGCTCCAGGGCATCGATCTTGCCGAGAACGATGTCGGCAGCAATTTCGCCCGTGGGATAGGGGAAGTGTGCCCCCACGACCAGGCCCTCGCGCTTCCGGCAGGCGTCCGCCCATTCGGCCAAACTGACCCAGAGGGGATCGCCGAGGTAGCTCTCCTCTGGGCCGCTGGTCGACATTGGGAAGACCGGGTCACCGTGGCTGCCAAGCAGGGCCAGGTGACCGAGGATGTGCTGACGGTTCTCGGTACCCACCCAAACCATGGTTTCGCCATCGCGAGACGTTAGGGGCCGCTGTGAAAGGTCGCCCACGTTTGTGAACAAGTCTCGCCATTGTGCCGCCAGGAGGTTGATCAGGTTTAGCCCCTCGGCTTGGCCTTCCAGGATTGCTGTCGTAGGCGAAAGAAAGTGTACGTGCGTATCCGCTGTGACCCAGCCTTGCGAGCGCAGGTCCGCGAAGCGGGCGATCTCCAACTTCAGTTTCCGCTGGCCGCGCTCGATCTTCAATTTTCTTCGTACAGCCTCATACTCAAACCCCTTGGTCATTTCGACGTATAAGTCACCGACCGGCAGCTCTGCCTGAAACGTGCCATCGACGTAGGCGAAGGAAGTGTCCATCAGCTTGATATCTGCGCCGTAGTCTTGAAACCAGGCGTCGTTAATTTCGGTGCGGTGACCATAAGGGGGTATGTAGCGACCCTCTTTGGAACGAAACGCCAGGCGCACGGGTACGGGCCGCTGCGTCGCTGCGTCCACGGTCTCTCCGTGCAGCCAGACCTTTTCTCTCTCCATGATTTCGATTCGGGCCCCAGCGGGTTTCCCTTCCATTTCGCACCCTGGGGCCACCTGTCTCAGGTCAAAATCATAGCGCTGGCCCGTTTTCGAGTCGTAGAGGGAAAGGGTCGCGTCCGAGACCGCCGTGACTTCGACGAAAAGATTTTGAACTTGTCGGGGGGAGCGACTCGACTCGCCCAAACCCTTGCTTCGTGCCGAAAGCCAGCCTTCGGGATCGAAATCCTCAAGGACATGAATTCGGGCGACTACGCCGACGTCTACGCTGACGCGCCATCGTTCCTGGTCTTCTCCGCTGGCTTCTGGAAGGGATAGTCGGTAAAGCGTGAGACGCTCTAAGCGCAGGGGGCTCTCCTGCCCGTGGAAGAGGGTCAAGCCGCAAATAATCAGCGGATCTTCGGATGTCGATCTAAATCGCAAGCTCTTTAGCTGCCGCTCCGGCTCAGGGTTCTTCAAAGCACAAATCCAAACGATTCCGAGCGAGCGACCATCGGGACCACTGGGGTAATGATTGTCGAAGGCACCAGGCTGAAGCGCTCCCCATTCTGTGCCTCGGGCCAGCGGATCAGCGAGTCTCCGGGGCTCATCTTGGACGTGAGGCTCGGAAGCAAAGCTTAAGTGTCCCCATGGGACCGAAGGCTCGTTGACCTCAAAACGACGGCGTATTGACAGAACGTGTTTATTCCCATCTTCGTAAACAAGGATGACCTCTGCCAGAAGCTGCCCCACTTTCTCCATGGCGTCCGGCCCAGCGCCGATTGTGGGCGTCTCGTTTTCATCCCAGTCACAAAATGCCGCCAGGCAAACGAAGCTGGCCCGGCGGCTCACCGGGATATCCAGACTCTGCGTTGAAGATTGCCGTGGGTTGCTTCTTAGGAGCAACCAGGATTTCTCTTTCGCGCCACCCTCCCCAAGCAAAAACGGGATGCCACGAAAGTTCTGCGACCCGGCGGGGGTATGCACTAAGCCATCTCTGGCCGACTCGCCGCTCAGCTGTCTGGCCTGGTCTCGCTCACCAAACTGCGCAGGAGAGACATCGAAGTAGCTGCTCAGGTCGATGGAGTGAACTTTCCCCACGCTGGTGGTCCCCCTACGCCTTCTGTCTCGACCGCAGGGACTTTTGTCTGCCGGGCAATCAAGGCCAGCGTGGGAACCCCTGAACTGAGTGTTTGCAGAAAGTCTCTTCGTGACCATGCATGTTTTGTGTCCATGAGCAACCTACCTCGTGGGATCCTCTCGGGAGTTCTTAGGAATAGCGCGGGTCAGCTTGGGCCGGCATAAACAGGCGTGGCTGAGGAGGATTCCTCCGAGGAGACAATGTCCTCCTGAGCGTTGGAGTCACCTTCGGCCGGACCATGCCAAACGCTCCCGCCATACGTCGTGATGTAGATCTTGTTTGGGTCGACGGGATCGGGTATCACGCGGTGGCCCCACTTGAAATTGAAGCCGCGGATCCGTTGCCAGCTCTCGCCCCGATCAGTTGATCGCCAGGCAGAAGCTTCGAAACCGCAGGCGTATAGGATTCTGGGGTCACGCGGATCGACAGTGATGTCGTAAACGTGCTGGTCTTTATCCAGCGCCTGGCGCCAGGCGGCGCCGCCATCCGTGGATAAGAAAATTCCGCCGCCGATGAAGTGATGCTTTGAGCGGCGCCCCCAGGCAGCCAAGTACAGGCGCTGTGAATCTTTCGGATCCATCCCCAGACCGTGAGGACCGTTCACGCCCTCAGGCAGCCTAATGCGGGTCCAATGATCGGCGCCGTCCGCAGAGCGGTAGAGCGCGCCGTCGCCGTCACCGCCTATGCTGCCATCGTCACTGCGGCGCGCCACCAGAAGGTATAGAACACCGTTCACGCCCCGGACCAGGCGCCATGCAAGAGGTTCTTTTTCCCTAATGCCTGCGTTTTTCGGCTCCCAGTGGTTGCCTCCGTCGGTCGATTTGAAAACGCCTCGTCCAAAGCCTGTCGCGTAGAGCACACGGGCGTTCGTCGGGCTGTTTGGATCGAGGAGTATGTGAGTGACGGCAGTCTCCGGCATTCCCTGACTGGAGCACTTCCAGGTCCTGGCTCCGTCGTCGCTGCGGCATACCCCGCCCTCAAAGGACGTTGGAGATGAACCGTGTGCGAACATCTTCGGCCGCGGCAGGTCGTGCGTCGCGCTCATCGCGCCCCATGCGCGTCCGCGCACGTCTGGGTCGAAGGCGATCCAGTATGTTGTGTTGACCCAACGGTCTGGCACTCCGGTTGTCGAGTTGATCCAGCTCTTGCCTCCGTTTTCGCTTCGGAAGAGCCCGATATCGGTGTAGGAGATGAACAGTCGTTTCAGGTCGAACGGGTCGAAATGAACGCCGTAGTTGGTGGTGACGTCGAGGCCGGTGGTCGTGTAGGTGCCATCGGGCAACCCATTCGCGTAGGTGCCCTCCCATGTTGCGCCGCCATCGGTTGTGCGCATAGTTCGGCCGGAATCAGTTCCGTAACAGATATCCGGATTCGTGGGAGCGACCCCCAGGTCAAAGGGGTTCCCACCCCACCCTGGTCCGAAGCGCTCACTGATCCAAGAGTCGTGGACATTTGGCGCACTGCTTCTGGACTCCTTCCAGACTAGCTTCCAGGTACGCCCGCGATCGGCGGTCTTAGCCACACCGAAGAAGGACTCAACCGCGGGGTGGCCGCGCGGGGTGTTGTAGGAGACATATGCGACGTCGGGGTGTCCGAGACTGGTAGCTACCGCTACAGGCGCCAATGGTGTGGAGAGCGGCGGCAACAAGGCGCGGCGCCATGTCTGTCCTCCATCTTCCGAGACGAAGACTCCAACACCCGCAACCGTGTAGATTATCGGCTTGCCGCCTCTATTGTCGAAACCGGCGGAAACGAGCGGCGGCTGTAACCCGTGATCGTTGGCCCCTAGTCCCTCCAACCCGGGAACGGGCGTGCCGATGCGCCAGCTTCCGTCTTGATTCCGGACGCTCACTGAACTGTTCCCGATGACGTAGATCGTGCGACCGGATGGCGCGGACAGCGGATCGATGAAAATCTTCACGGCCCCGTCGCGTAGGTCGGCGACGGTTCTCCAGTTCTTGCCCCAGTCAGTTGAGACTTGAAAAGCGTACGCCCGGTCCGTTTGGGATGCAGCGTAGAGAACCTTCGAGTCCGCCGGGTCGACGGCTAGCGAGGAGAGGGATCCGCCGGTATCGGAATCCGTGCGCACCCGGCGCCAGGTAATCCCGCTGTCGACGCTGCGGAACAGGGCAGACGAACTCGGTGGCCGGTCGTGTTTCATCGACGGCGGACCAGCGGCAGTCTTCGCATAAATGACTTTCGGATCGACAGGATCGAAGACGAAGAAAGCCATGGGCCCACCCAGGTTAAACATCCGCCAGGAGCGGCCGCCGTCGTGTGAGATGTATGCCCCGGTCATGTCGCAGGATACTAGAAGGAGGTTGGCGTCATGGGGGCTAATGGTCGGCAGGAAGATGCCACCGCCACCCCCCGGGCCAATCACTTCCCAGCGGTCATAGCGCGGCGCCCCATCGAAAGCGAGCGCCACCGGCAAAAGCGCGAACAGAAGGGCTTGCCGTAGGGTTCCCGCTTGCATAAATCACCTTCCACAAAATTTCAGTCCAAGCAGCCCCTTGGCGTTCTCGCAGCACCTTGCGCGAAATCGATTCCGGCAGGCCATCTTCACCCGGCGAACTAAGATCTTTTCGGGTTCTCCTGCGGTCGTGGTTGCCGAGAGCGTAATCGTCTGCGGCACCCCATATGCGTATGGGGCCACCTCGGCTGCAATCTTGGCAGTGAACCCAGCGACAGTGTTCTTGGGCGACACGTCAACGCACCGCTTTGTGGCCACTGACCGTCAACCGCACCAACCCGTCGTCTGGCTGTGCTCCGGCGAAGACCACAAAATCACCGGCGGCGGCGCGCCCGAAACCGGGGGTAGCGGCCGCTAACTCCGAGCCTCCCTGGTCTAGGTAGAGTTCGACCAGCGAGCCAGGAACAGATTTCACCTTATACTCCAGCACACCAGCCTTCCGCAGGACAGCGACGTCGTCGGCGCCGCGGAACCAGACCAGGTTCGGCCCCTTTTCTTCGGGCCTGATTAGCAGGATGAGGGGTTGATCCGCTGCGAGTCGCACTGGAATCGTGCGCAGCTCGGCCAACGTGCTCACACTGCTTCGGAGATAGCGGTTGTTTCGGAGATCGATGATTTGATAGCTTAGGCCTTCTCCGAGCCCCAGTTTCGCGGGAACCTGAGTGTGCAGCGCCTCTTTACGGACACCCCTGGCTCCGTGCGCGCCCATGATAACCAATGCTCGGCCGTCGCGGACGAACGCGTTCACGATCGAATCGGGCTGTTCCATTCTCAGCAGCCCTCGGGAGTCGAATCCCGGGATTCGTTGAGCGCCATTCAACTTGAAGAACCGCCAGATCCCCCACAGCTCGCGGGCCTCGGCGAGTTCAGTGGATTGCGCCGACTTCCACTGCTCCAGGTCACGTGGTGATATGGCCCAGTTCCCTATGGAGAACGTAGTCAGGAGGTTGATCATCGAGCCGCGGCTCGCGGTGTGCCCCCACTCCCCCATGCTCTGGACGCCCTGCCCCCAGCCGTCCCACGTGGTGAGGATGGTCTCCATGCGCATCTTCAAGGGATCGTCATTCTCTCCGTTCAGGCGGATGTCGAACCACGGCGTCACACCGGAGAACAGCAGCATGTTCGCGTTGAGGAGCATGATCCCTTTGCCGCCGGTGTGGCGAGCCACCACGCGCCGCGCCCGCTTGGCGAAGTCGTGATAACCCTCAGTGGCGAAGCTGCCAAGGTAGCTGTCGCAACCGTGGCGAGAGTTCGAACAAAGGCGGATATTGGTCCAATGGTCAATATAGAGACCGTCGAAATCGAAATTCGAGAGGAGTTGGTCCCACTGCTTCTCGAGGTGTTCCCTCCAACCTGCGGCGTTGTAGCACATCAGGGTGGTCTCGTTGGCAAACTCGATGCTTTGCGAGGCCATCCAGTCTGCGGCATGCTCCTGATACCCCGGCGCGGCGAAGTTGAAATCGGCGAACGTCACATAAGGAATTACCCTGATGTCGTAGCGGTGCGCGGCGGCTATGAAGCGCCGTGTCTTTTCGGGCAGGAGCGGCCGCGCGTAATCGCCCGACCAGTAGTCTGCCCCGCCGACGATCAGGTTCACGCCCGTCTGGGCCCACAGCCGCACCTGTTCGTCCGAGGGCGGTTCCCACGGCTGCTGCTTGCCGCGCCACCGCGTCATGACGATCTGATGGGGCCCCGGCCACACGACGCGCAAACTGTTCAGGTCGTTGCGCGGACGCTTCGCCGGGGTCGGCTGCACCCAGAAGACGCGCTGGCGGACCTCGCCGGGATTGAGCGGGAAGGTCGTGTTTCGAATGTCGAACTCCTCTAATTCGAGCTTGCGGTCTCGACTGTAGAGTTGTGTAAAGATGTTGGTCCGCCCGCGTGAGTCCCATCCCTTCAGGCTGCGGTGGTCTTTGGTGATCACGGCTCCGGTGTCTACGACCTCACCGTTTTCTAGCTGCACTGAGGAATCCCGATAGCCGCTGTGGCGGTCTCCGAAGTCCTGCTTTGAGAATTCGATGCCAGTCACGCGGTTGGAGAGGTGGAAGAACACGTTCCAATGGGACTCGAAGACAGCCTTATCCGGTGCGAGGCGCGCGATGGAGACGGTCGGTTCCGGCCGCACTTCGGCGGGCGGCTTATCCGGATCGCTGACCTTGGTGAGGTATTGGATTGGCTGTTTGGCGAGAAAAGCGTGATTGAAGCAGTGCCATCGAAGTTGCACTGGTTTCGACGTGGTCAGGCTCACGGTCACTTTCGTGAAGCCGTCCACATCGAAGAGATAATCAATCATCCAGGTAAGCGAAGATTCGCCGTACCGTCCTGCGGACCGCACTTCGACCGAATCCGGGCTCGCTCGGACGATCTCCGTGCGGATTCCCGTCCCCGCGGCGGCATCCAAGCGGTTCGCATCGGTCAGGCCACCCGACCAGAGCAACGGGCGTACCTCCACGGACTTCTCGTAGCCGAAGCGCGGACGCTCTTTTCCGCCCTCGCGCTGCGCACCCGGGTCGTCCTCCGGCATCAAGCCTATGTAAGGGTTGGGAAAAACCGATCCCGAAGTGACAAACTCGTCTCCAAGCGCTTGGAGGGAGCTGATCTGCCCCGTGGCTCGGTCGATAACAAAGCGGAATGTTCCGCCGGACACAGTGATTGAGGAGGGCGTCTCGGAGGCCACGAGCGGATCGAAGATACCGTAGACTTTTCCGTCATAAATCTGACCCCGCGAGGGTTCGGCCAAGACCAGACTCGGGCACAAGAGCACGACCAGACGCATGGCCGACGCCAGAATCCGCCTGTAGCCCGCGCGGGATGGCGACGAGCGGAAGAACCAGCGAAGAGGACGTCTACAGCTCAACATGGTGAATCTATTCTGCGTGTGACTAAGTAAGTCCAAAACAGTTGAATGTCAAGTCCAACGTCGGTTGTTTGTCAAGCCTCTTTAGAAATGTCCCCTTCCTTACCTCATTAGAAATGTCCCCTTTTTCGTTTTTGATTCTGCGTCTTTTGTTGGTCGTTGGCCTTGCCCGGAGCGAAGCCCTGCGTAGCCCGT